>Ga0315900_10000182_pt1 | contig 112650 bp, 97 predicted proteins | sample LakEriMetagenome_FD_203521 | JGI IMG/M metagenome (GOLD analysis project Ga0315900, IMG submission 203521) | Freshwater fungal communities from buoy surface, Lake Erie, Ohio, United States - Buoy 12 MA114 | ecosystem: Environmental > Aquatic > Freshwater > Lake > Lake biofilm | place: USA... | reverse complement strand
GGCGCCGGCCCGGCCGTCGATCCGCTGGCCGGGCTGGCAGCAGATCAGGTGCTGCTGCTGGAGCCGGACGATGGTGGCGTCGGCCTGACGACCGTGGCGGCACTGCGCCAGGCCCGCCGGCGGGGATGGCGGCTGGAGGAAGACGCGGCGGCCCGCGACGCCGAAGCGGCGGCCGTGGCCGGCCATCTGTTCAGCCTGCGTTTCGGTGACGACGGGCTGATCGCGGAGGTCCGCCAGCGGCTGCGGACCAACGCCGGCGAGCGGCTGCTCGAGGAGGGGCGAGACCCGGGGGAGTTCGGGAGCTCCTGGTTCGCCACCCGCGTTCTGCTGCAGGTGATCGAGGAGCGCCGCCCGCTGCCCCCGGGTCTCTACCGCTGGAGCGGCTCCACCCTCACGGCCGATCAGGCTGTCGCCGCCGACGACGGCCGCCTGCGACGCGATGCCGCCCAGGGGATGCTGATCCTGGTGCATGGCCTCGGCGGCAGCACCGAGACCAGCTTCGGCGATCTGGCCGCCGGCCCCGGCGATCTCTGGCCGGTGCTGGCGGAGCGCTTCAGGGGGCGGATCTACGGCTTCGAGCAGCACACCGTGGCGGCGAGCCCGATCGACAACGCCCTGGTCCTGGCCCGCAGCCTTCCCGATGGTGCCTGCCTGCACCTGGTCAGCCACGGCCTCGGCGGCCTGGTGAGTGATCTGCTCTGCCTCGACGGCATCGACGAGGAGCTGATCGGGCGCTTCCAGTTCCGCGGCCCGGAAACCGGCAGCCTGGCCGCGCAGCTGAAGGCGGCCCAGAGCGATCAGCAGGAGCGCCTGCGCGAGCTGCGGGATGTGCTCGAGCGCAAGGCCTTCCGCATCGAGCGGGTGGTGCGGGTGGCGGCACCAGCCCGGGGCAGCCTGCTGCTGGGCCGGCGCCTCGATCTCTACCTCTCCGGCCTGCTGACCCTGATCGAGGCCCCGCCGGGGCTGGCCGGCAACCCCCTGGTGGCCGTGCTCCGGCGGCTTGTGCTGGAGATCGTGCGGCGGCGTACCCATCCGGGGCTGGTGCCCGGCCTGGCGGCGATGCTGCCCGAATCGCCCCTGGTGGATCTGCTCGCCCGGGCCAGGCCCCGCGCCGGTCTGGCGATGCTGACCATCGCCGGCGACTGCGACGGGGACCATCCGCTGCGGCGGCTGGCCCTGCTGCTCGGCGACGCCCTGTTCTTCGAGCGCTGCGCCAACGACCTGGTGGTGGACACCAGCGCGATGGAGGCCGGAATCGCGCCCCGGGCCGCCGCCCACGGCCTGCGGGAGCACGGCAGCGGCGTCACCCACCTGCAGGTCTTCCGCCGGACCGCGCCGCGGCGGGCCCTGTTGCGCTGGCTGACCGAACCGGATCCCCTCGCCATCAGCGCCTACCGGCCGCTGCAGACCGGTGGCGCCCAGAGCGAACGCAGCCGCCACCGCCGCGATGACGAGGAGGAGGACAGGGCCGCCGCCCGCAGCCGCGGCGCCCGCCTCGGCAGCCGCCAGCCGGTGGTGGTGGTGCTGCCGGGCCTCCTCGGCTCCCATCTCTGGGTGCGGGCCCAGCGGAACCGCCTCTGGCTCGATCCCATCGATCTGGCCTGCGGGGCCCTCGATCGCCTGCGCGACATCCGCGATGTGCGGATCGAAGCCGAGAAACTGTTCGACCTCAGCTACGGCGCCCTCTGCAGCGAGCTGCTGCGCAGCCATCGGGTGGTGCGCTTCGCCTACGACTGGCGCCAACCCCTCGACGTGCTGGCCGAACGCCTGGCCGCCACCCTGCGCCCCCTGCTCACCGATCCCGATGGGGAGGATCAGCCGGTGCGGCTGCTCGCCCACAGCATGGGCGGCCTGGTGGTACGCGCGATGATCGCCCGGGAGCCCGAGCTCTGGCGGCTGCTGATCGGCCGGGAGGGCGCCCGCTTCCTGATGCTGGGCACCCCCAACCAGGGCTCCTACCAGATGGTGGAATCGCTGCTGGGCAAATCGGATCTGATCCGCAGCCTGGCCCGCTTCGATCTGAGCATGGGGCTACAGGAGCAGCTGGATGTGCTGGCGGGATTTCCCGGGGCCCTGCAGCTGCTGCCCCGGCCCGGCTTCGAGGAGCCGGGGCCCTGGCCCGGCCCGCGCGGCGGCGTTAAGGGCCAGCCGCTGCAGCTGCCGCCCGACGGCTGGTACGACCCCACGCTCTGGCATGCCATCAAGGGGCGCAACCGCGATGCCTGGCTCGGCGATGGCCTCGGTGCGCTGCCCGAGGCCATGATGCTGAGGGCCGGTCGCTGGCTCTGGGATCAGCAGGCGGCAGAGGGTCCGCGCATTCCCGGGGACCACCCGGATCGGGTGATCTTCATCCATGGACAGGCCGCCAACACCCCCTGCGGCGTGACCCTGGTGCCAGCGCAGGGGGGCCAGACGGGGAGCGAGGAGGCCGAACCCCTGATGCTGGGCACCGCCGAGGGCGATGGCTCGGTCACCTGGCGGTCGGGGGCCATCGACGGCATCGGCAGCTTCTATCTGATGGATGCCGACCATGGCGGCCTGCCCTCCCGCCGCCGCCACTTTCCCGCCCTGGTGCAGTTGCTGCGGGAGGGGAGCACCAATCTGCTACCTCGGGTGGCGCGGCTGCCGGCGCTGCGATCGCCCCAGCCGATTCGGCCCTATGAACCGGGCCCGGCTCCGCTGCTGAGCGAACAGGAGCTGCTACAGGCCCTTGTGGGCGGTGGAGGCGACGGAGATGCCGCCGATGCCGCACCGTCGGCGGTGCTGGCGGTGGGCTGCCATGCCATGGATCTGCGCTACGTCAGCCAGCCCGTGATGGTGGGCCACTACATCCAGGACCCGATCGCCGGCGCCGAGGCGCTGATCGACCGCGCGATCGTGGCGGGTGAGCTCAGCAGTCGCGAGCGCCTGGGGCTGTACGCCGGCCCGCTCGGCAGCGCCACGGTGGTGCTGATGAACCGCAGCCAGGAGGAGCTGCACCACGGCCGCTGCCGGGGCGCGGTGGTGATCGGTCTCGGTCCGCTGGGCGACCTCTCCGCCTCCACCCTGACCGAGGCGGTGCAGGCCGGCACCCTGCGCTACCTGCTGCAGATCGTCGATCGCCATGGGGGCGGCCGGGTGGAGCCGGTGAACGTGGGGCTCGCCACCCTGCTGCTGGGCCAGAACTCCAGCGGTGCCATCAGCATCGAGGATTCGGTGGCGGCCCTGGTGCACGGGGTGCTGGCGGCCAACGGCCAGTTCGCACGGGTGTTCCCGCACCTGTCGGTCCGGGTGGGGCGCCTGCAGATCGTCGAGGTGTTCCTCGACACCGCCATCACCGCCACCCATGCCCTGCGTCGCCTGGCGGACACCCTCAACGGCGCCGATGGCCCCCGGCTGGAGCTGGAGGACGAACTGCAGCTCGGCCGCGGCTGGCGCCATCGGCTCGATGCGGCTCCGGCCTCGGGCTACTGGCCGCGGCTGCTGGTGCTCGGCGATCCCCCCGCGTCCGGCGGTCGTCCCGGGGGCGAGGCCGACCTGCTGCACTTCGCCTTCCTCGGCGAGCGGGCCCGCGCCGAGACGATCGATCACCCCCACCAGCGCTCGCTGGTGGAGGCCCTGGTGGCGGCATCGATCGACAAACCCCTCTACAACGAGGATCTGGCGCGCACCCTGTTCCAGCTGCTGGTGCCCCATGCCTTCAAGGACATGGCCCGACGGCTGGATCAGCTGGTGCTGGTTCTCGACGGCAGCACCGCCGACCTGCCCTGGGAGCTGCTGCTGGCGGACAGCCAGCCCCTGGCCCTCTCGGTGGCGATGGTGCGTCAGCTGCAGTCCCCCCGCTACCGGCTGCGGGTGCGGCCGAGTCCGGTGCGCAACGCCTGCGTGATCGGCAATCCGTCCACCAGCGGTTTCACCGAGGTCTTCGGCGGAGCGGCCAATGGTGGCGACACCGGCCTGCCGAGCCTGGAGGGAGCCTCCAGGGAAGCCGAGGCCGTGGTGCGGATCCTCGACGAGCACGGCTGGGATGTCGACGCCTCGATCGAGGAGCCCAACGGAGTGGATGTGATCAACCGGCTCTACCGCCGCCCGAACCGGATCCTGCATCTGGCGGCCCATGGGGTCTTCGAGCAGGCCACCCGCGACGGGGAGCGGCGATCGGGCGTGGTGCTGGCCAACGGCATGGTGATCACCGCCGCCGAGATAGAGGCGATGGAGGTGGTGCCCGATCTGGTCTTCCTCAACTGCTGCCATCTGGCCCGGGTGACCGGGGCCGATGGGGGCGATCCCCGGATGCCGCCCTTCCACCGGCTGGCAGCGAGTGTGGCGCGTCAGCTGATCACGATGGGCGTGCGGGCGGTGGTGGCCTGCGGCTGGGCGGTGGACGACCGGGCCGCCGAGGTGTTCGCGGAGGCCTTCTACCGGGCGATGCTGCAGAACCGGCCCTTCGGCGAAGCGCTGTTCCGCGCCCGCCGGCTCACCCACGAGGCCGCCCCGCAAAGCAGCACCTGGGGGGCCTACCAGGGCTACGGCGATCCGGCCTACGTGCTGGAGCCCACCCATGAGGGGAGCGGCGAGACCGCGCCGCCGCCGCCGGCCAGGGAGTCGCAGTTCTGGCGACCGGTGAGCCTCCAGGAGCTGCTGGAGCAGCTGCGGCAGTGGGATCTGCGGCTGGCGGACACCGCACCCGGGCCAACGCAGCAGGCGGCCCTGGAGGAGCTGGCGGCCCTGCTGCGGGGGGTGCCGGCCGGCTGGCTGCGCCAGGCGCCGGTGACCATCGCCCTGGCTGATCTCCATGCCGGTCTCGGCGGGACGGCGGATGACGAGGCCTGCCGTCTCTACCGCGAGGCGCTGGCCGCCCATGGCGGCGGCGATGGTCTGCCCCTGCAGGCGATCGAGCGGTGGGCCGCGGTCGAAGCCCGCCTGGGCGAGTCCCGGCTGGACGAAGAGCCGATCCGGTCCGCCCAGCGGCGCCTGGAGTCGCTGATCAGCCTCTGCACCGATGGCGCTGCCGCCATGCCCCCCGCCCAGGGCCGGAGCGGCGCTGGCGGTGAGCGGCTCGGCACCGTTCTGCGGCGCCTGGCCGTGGTGCGGGCCCGGCGGATCCTGGCGGAGGGCCGCTCGGCCGCCGCCGGCCAGACCCGGATGCTGCAGGCCCTGGATGCCGCCATCGCCGCCTACGGGGCGGGTGCGGAGATCGATCAGCTGCTGCCCCGCCTGCAGTTGCAGGGGGTGCGCCGCCAGGGCGGCGCGGTCGATCCGGCCCTGACCGCCGCGGCCCTGGCCCTGCAGGAGGATCTCGGGGTTCAGCCGGGCCTGGACGGGCCGCCCGCTGACGGACTGGCCCGGTGCGAGGCGCTGCTGGCGCTGCGGTTGCTCGACGGTGGCCTGGCGGCGGCAGGAGCCCCCGGGGAGCAGGCCGCCACTGCGGTGCTGGAGGCCTTCCGCACCGAATTTCAGACCCTGCCGATGCTGCTGCGCGAGCGCTGCGCTGCCCTGGAACGGCTGCAGGCGCTTGAGGATCTGCTGGCGGCCCGGGCGCTGGCGCGTGGATCCCGCGCGGAGGCGAGCGCAGCCTGCGGCGTGGTGGCCGGCCGGCTGGCCAGCCTGCGGACGACCCTGGCGGCCGAGGCCGGGCTGGGGGCCGCGCCCGGCTCCCCGGCGACGGCTGACCCCGCGGCCGATGGGGAGGAAACCCTGGAGGTGCTGGGCTGACGGGTGGATCGGCCCGGTCGGGGACTGGCGGGCCGCGGGAGCTGGTGGGCCCTCAGGCCTGCTCCGTAGAGTCCGGGTCCCGATGGAGGTTGCGGTGCCCGCGGTTTCCCCCGCCGATGCGCTGGTGATCGGCGCTGGTCCCGCCGCCCTGGCGATCGCCGCCGAACTCGGCGGCCGCGGCCTGCGGGTGCAGGCCCTGGCTCCCGATGCGCCCACCGCTCCCTGGCGCAACACCTACGGCATCTGGGCCGATGAGCTGGAGCCCCTGGGGCTGGCCCATCTGCTGGCCCACCGTTGGAGCGACACCGTCAGCCACTTCGGGCCGGGGGGCGGCCCCGACCGTGCGGACGACGGCACCATCCGGCACGGATGCGACTACGGACTGTTCGACAAGGCCGCCCTGCAACGCCACTGGCTCGACCAGGCCGAGCGGGCCGGGGTGGACTGGACCCGGGCCCGGGCGGCAGCGATCCGGCACCACGACGAGCACTCGAGCGTCACCACCGGCGAGGGGCAGGAGCTGGAAGCCCGTCTGGTGATCGACGCCAGCGGCCATGAGCCGGTGTTCGTGCGCCGCGGCAACGATGGCCCGGTCGCCGGGCAGGCCGCCTACGGCATCGTCGGTCGCTTCAGCGCACCGCCGATCCCGCCCGGTCAGTTCGTGTTCATGGACTACCGCTGCGACCACCTGACACCGGCCGAGCAGCGGGAGCCCCCCACGTTCCTCTATGCCATGGACCTCGGCGACGGGCTGTTCTTCGTGGAGGAGACCTCCCTGGCCCTGGCTCCGGCCGTGCGCTTCGAGCAGCTGCAGGCCCGGCTGCACCGGCGCCTGGCCCACCGGGGGGTGGAGGTGGTGACGGTGCTGGAGGAGGAGTTCTGCCTGTTCCCGATGAATCCGCCGCTCCCCGACCTGCAGCAGCGGGTGGTCGGCTTCGGCGGAGCCGGTGGGCTGGTCCACCCGGCCTCCGGCTTCATGGTGGGGGGGCTGCTGCGGCGGGCCCCCGATCTGGCTGACGCGCTGGTCGGCGCCCTGGAGCGGGGCCAGACCGGCGCCCGACTGGCCGAGGCCGCCTGGGCCGGCCTGTGGAACCCGGCGCTGCGCTGGCGCCACGCCTTCTTCCGCTTCGGGCTGGAGAAGCTGATGCACTTCGATGAGGCCCGGCTGCGCCACCACTTCGCCACCTTTTTCTCCCTGCCCCGGGAGCAGTGGTACGGGTTTCTGACCAATACCCTCACCCCTGCGCAGGTGCTGGCCGCGATGGTGCGCCTCTACGGGCAGGCCCCCTGGGATGTGCGCTGGGGGCTGATGGCGTTGCAGGGGCGGGAGGCGGCCCTGCTGGCCAGGATGCTGGTGTCCTGAGCCCTGCCGATGCCCTGCGATGCCCTGCCCCTGGTGCGCACTGCACCTAGCGTTCGCGGGATCGGCGGCTGTGATGGATGCAGAGCGTTGACGAGGATGCCACTGGAACAGCGGGCGCCGGCGCGGCGGCGCAGGGGGCAGTGCCGAAATGGCATCTGTTCCTGAAGGTGGTGCCGCTCACGGCGCTGTTCGCGCTGGCCAAGCTGGGCGTGCATGCCCTGGGTCTCGAGCCCTGGGAGTTCGATTCGCTCACCGGCTCGCTGTTCGGGGCCTCCACCTTTGTGCTGGCGTTTGTACTCAGCGGCACCCTGGTCAACTATAACGCCAGTGAAGATATGGTGCTGCAGATCATTCAGGCGGTGGAGGCGATCGATGACATCAGTCGCTATGTCACCGTGGTCCATCCCGCCCACACGGGCAGGGAACTGCGGGCTGCCCTGGTGGATCTGCTCCTGCTGCTGCAGCGGTGGCTGGCGGAGGCCCAGCCCCTTGAGACCGTGGAGCAGGGCCTGGACGCCATCGGCCGGGAGCTGGCGCTATTGCGCCAGCAGAGTGACGATTCGGTGAGCGATCGCACCCTGCCCGAGCTTTCGCGGCTGCGGCTGCTGATCACCAAGATCGCGATCAATCGCGACACCGATTTTCTCGCACCGGCCTACGCGATTCCCGAGATCTTCCTGGTGGGGGTTGTGGTGGCGCTGCTGCTGATCGGTGCTGAGCGATTCAGCGAAAACCTTGTGGTCTCCTGTTTCCTGTTCACCTCTTTCACCTATCTGCTGCTGCTGATCCGTGATCTCGACAACCCGTTCCAGTACGACGGTTCGTCCTGTGTCGATGTCGATCTGACCAGCCCCAGCGCCAGTCGCGAACGGCTGATGCGGGCCGATTCCCCCGCGCCATGAGCGGGCGACGGCTGCCCGATCAATCCGACCGCAGGCCCAGTCGTCCTCAGGCCCAGTCGTCCTCAGCCGCCTCGCCCTCTTCGTCCTCCGCCGGTGGCCAGTCGAGATGGACCACCACCGGCACATGGTCGCTGGGCTGTTCATTGCCCCGCACGGCCCGGTGGATCACGCAGCCGGTGGCCAGGTCCGCCAGATCACGATCCAGGTAGATGTGATCGATGCGCCAGCCGCGGTCGGTGTCCCAGGCGCCGCTGCGGTAGTCCCACCAGCTCCAGTGGCCCGAGCCGGCCTCGAACAGGCGGAAGGCGTCGATCAACCGCTCTTCCAGCAGTCCCGCCAGGGCCTGGCGTTCCGGTTCGCTGGCCATGATCCCGCCGGTGAGGCGTTCCGGATCGTGCAGATCCCGGTCCTCGGGGCCGATGTTGAAATCGCCGAGCATCACCAGCGGCTCCCCCTGCGGCTCCTGGACCGCCAGGTAGCGCTGCAGGCAGGCCAGCCAGGCCAGCTTGTAGATGTACTTCTCCGAGACCAGCGAGGAGCCGTTCGGCACATAGAGGTTGAGCACCCGCAGACCGTCGATCCGGGCGCTGATCACCCGCTTCTGCTCCTCCAGGGAACGGGCCTCGGCATCACCCGGCAACAGGGCCGAAAAGCCCACCTGCACGTCCTCGATCGGCAGCCGACTGAGAATCGCCACGCCGTTGTAAGCCTTCTGACCGCTCACCACCGCCGTGTAGCCGAGGTCGCGGAAGGCGTCGTGGGGGAACAGCGCGTCGGCCACCTTGGTCTCCTGCAGGCACAGCACCTCCGGAGCCTCGCTGCGCAACCAGTCCTGCACCTGGACCAGGCGGGTGCGCACCGAATTCACGTTCCAGCTGGCGATCCGCATCCGTCATCGTGGGCAGCGCTCCTAGATTGCACCCCAACCACCGGATCGGCGGCGCCCATCGCAGCGTCCACAGTCGTATGGCCCCCCTCATCCCCACCTGCCGCGCCCGAGCGGGCTCTGCCCTGCTGCTCGCGCTGATCTCCCTGGCACCGCTGGCCGGGACGGCCCGGGCCCAGCAGAGCGGCTACGGCCAGACCCTCGGCACCCAGCAGCAGCAGCAACAGCTGCTCGATGGTGGCAACACCCCCTCCGGCCGCAGCGGCTCGATCCTGGATTCCACCAATCCGATCGACCTGATGAACAAGCTGCGGCGTGCCAGTGCGATGAACGACGCCACACCGCCAGGCACGGCGATCGATCAGGCCCTCAAGGAGTTTGAGGCGCAGGCGACTCCGGCTTCGACTCCGGCGACGCCTTGAGCGGCTTCAGGCCCCATTCGGCGGCCAGCTGATCGAGGATCCTGCCCTGGCGCGCCGCGCTCTGCCCGCTGCGCTGCCGGGCCGCGGCGAGGGCCTCGAGGGCGCCCCGGGTGTCACCACCCTCCCGGCGCAGCAGGGCCAGGGCGAGCAGCGGCCGCTGATCGTTGGGGAACTGTTCGGCCAGCCGGCTCAGGGTGGCCTGGGCGGCAGGCCTCTGCCCCCGGCGCTGCTGCAGCTCCGCCAGCAGCAGACCCAGGCCGAGGGCCTGGGGACGGATGGTGTTGCGGATGGCGGTCTCGTAGGCGCTCTTCACCCGCAACTCGGCTTCGCTGCCACGACCGCTCTCGAGCAGCAGCAGGCTGAGCAGCTGCAGCGTCTCCTCCTGGAGGGGGTGGCGGGAGAGCACCTGGCGCAACTCCCGTTCGGCACCGCGGCGGTCTCCCCCATCCCGGCGCAACTCCGCCAGCATCAGCCGCAGCGACCAGCGGTCGGGTTCCCGATCGGCCATCGGTTCCAGCAGGGAGATCGCCTCGGGCTTGCGCTCCAGGCCCACCAGCAGCTCCAGCAACCGCTGCCGTTCGGCATCGCTGGCCTGGCCGCGGTCCAGCCGTGCACGCAGCCGATCGGCCTCCCGCAGCAGCTCTTGCCGCTGGGGGTTGGCGGAACCGGGGCCGGCGGTCCGCCGACCCAGCCACCAGCCGCTGCCGAGGGCCAGCAGCAGGGTGAGCCCGAGCGCCGGCATCCACCAGGCACCCTTGAGGCTCGGCTTCGGCAGGCGCATCGGTGCAGGAGGCGGAGCGATGGCTCGGTGGGGATCGTCGCGCTCTGCGGGGAGGTTACCGCCGGGGCTGGTTACATTGGCGCCGCCGGACATCCGTTCCGGCGGGAACTGTCTCCCCCCTCCATGCGCCTGCACCCCATCCCCCCAGTCACCGAAGCGAACCAGTACCGGGCCATCGGTGTCGTTCGGGGCCTCTACGTGCCGGCGGATCCCGACGCCCCGACCCGTGGCCTGATCCGCACGGCGGACGGCGAGGAGATCGAGGCGGTTGTGCTGGGCCGCCTGCTGACCCTGATGCGGCGCCATCTCGACCCCAACGAACCACACCTCTGGGTCGTCTACCCCCGCTGCCGCGAGGAGGGGGCTCTGCATCTGCAGATGGTGGGTGTGTGGGAACCGAGCACCCTGTCACCGGCGGACGCCGACACCACAGGTGATGTCCTGCCGGAGGGCGATGACTACTTCTCCGTGCGGGGTGAGCTGATCTTCACCCGACCGGAAACCGGTGATCTGGTGGTCAAGGTGCGCCAGCAACCCCGACCCGACGGCAGCCGGCCGATTCCGTTCAAATTGCAGCTCAAGGGCACCATTCCCCTCGAGCACCTGCGTCATTTCGTCGCCCTCGACCTGCGCCGTCAGGGTCAGCACCTGGTGATGGAGTCGCTGGAGGTGATCGGCCCGCTGGCCCAGCGCGGCAACCGGGGAGGCAAGGGTCGCCGCGGAACCGGTGAGCGCCCCGGCGGTGAGCGGCGCGGTGAGCGCAGCGGCGAACGCACGCCCGAACGCAACGCTGAACGCAGCGCCGAACGCAGTGGTGGAGTCGAGCGGCCGCGGGCGCCGCGCAGCCATGGTCAGGCGGTGAGCCGTCCGGGGCGCTGAGATGCCGGACGCCCTGAGGGCCGGTGCCGCGGTGGCCGCGATCAGCCTGCTGGCTGTCGTCGGACCGCTGCTCGGGATTCCCGCCGCCGCCATCGCCCTGGCCGCCGGTCTGCTGCTCGCCCTGCTCACCCTCGATGCGGCGCGCTTCGGGGGGAGGGGCGGCCATCTGCTGGCCGAGGCGCTGCCAGGCGGCCAGGGGCGCCTGCGGCGCATCGCCGTGCATGAGGCCGGCCACGCCCTGGTGGCCTCCGAGGAGAGCCTGCCAGTGCAGCGCGTTCTGGTCGGCAGCCTGGCCTGCCTGCAGGCCGGTGTGGCGGCCGGAGGGGTCACCGAATTCGCGATCCCCGAGCGGGCCAAGATGCCGCCCGAGGAGCTGCGGCGCTGGAGTCGGGTGCTGCAGGCGGGCATGGTGGCCGAGGAACTGATCTTCGGCGAGAGCACCGGTGGGGCCGACGATCGGGCCCTGCTCGGCCGGCTCTGGGGCCTGTCGGGCTTCGACGCCCCCACCGCCCAGCGCGAGCAGCGGCAGGCCCGCCGGGAGATCAGCCAGTGGCTGCGCCAGCGCCGCGACGCCCTGGAGAGCGAGGCGGAACGCCTGCTGCAGGACGCCCCGCGGCTGGGTCGCCAGGCCGCCTCTCCCCTCTCCCCCGAAGGTCCACAGCCCCCGCTCGGATGACCCTCGCGCTGCTCGACGTTCCGACCGGGATCGCCGGCAACATGCTGCTGGCGGCCCTGCTCGATCTGGGGGTGCCCGAGGCGGTGATCCATCAGCCCCTGGCACAGCTGGGACTGGCCGGCCGCTACCGCCTGGCGGTGGAACCGCGCCGCAGCGGCGGCCTGCGCGGTCTGCACCTGGCGGTGGAGGCCACCGAACCGGAGCCCGGCCATCGGGCCTGGGGTGCGCTGCGGCCACTGCTGGCGGAGGCCCCCCTGAGCCCGGAGCTGCGGGAGCGGGTGCTGGCGGTGTTCACGCTGCTGGCGGAAGCCGAGGCGGCGGTGCACGGGCATGCCCCCGAGCAGGTGCACTTCCATGAGGTCGGGGCGATCGATGCCCTTGTGGACATCGTCGGCGTCTGCGCCGGCCTGCTGCATCTGGGGGTGGAGGAGTTGGTGGTGGGGGTGCCTCCCGCCGGCCACGGCACGGTGGTGACGGCCCACGGCACCCTGCCCCTGCCGGCCCCGGCGGTGCTGGAGATCGCCCGCTGCCACGGCCTGCCGCTGGGCTCCAGCGCCGGCTTCCCCCCCGGCGAGCTCACCACCCCCACCGGCCTTGCCCTGGCAGCGGTGTGGGCCAGCCGCTTCGGCGTGGCACCGGCCGCCGTGCCCCTGCGGGTGGGGGTGGGCCTGGGCAGCCGCAGCCTTGATCGCCCCAACCTGCTGCGGATGGTGCTGGCGCGGCCGCTGGAGTCGCCGCCCGCCGACGCGGAGCATGGCGAGGCGAAGCCTGGCGCAGGGACGGATGAGGAAGCGATGGATGGCGAGGCGATGGATGGCGAGGCGATGGAGACCGTGCTGGTGCAGGAGGCCCTGATCGATGACGCCACTCCCGAGGATCTGGCGTTCCTGGCGGAGGAACTGCGCCGTGCCGGGGCGATCGAGGTGTTTCAGCAGCCGGCATTGATGAAGAAGGGCCGTCAGGGCACGCTGATCACCGCCCTGGTGCCCCCCTCCCGGGGGGGCGGGCTGCGGCGGATCTGGTGGTCCCAGGGCAGCTCGTTGGGGTTGCGGGAGCAGGAGCAGCGCCGCTGGCGGCTGCCGCGCCGGCTGACGGTCGTGCCGACACCGCTCGGCCCCGTCAGCGTCAAATGGGCCGATCGTCCGGGGGGCGCCCGCGCCAAGCCGGAGCACGACGATCTGATGGCCCTGGCCAGGCGCCATGATTGGCCCCTGGAGCGGGTGCGTCGCGTGGTGATGCTGGCGATCGGGGATCCGGCGATGGAGGATCCGGCCCTTGACGATCCGGCCATCGCCGAGCGGGCCCCGGCGCAGTCCGAAGACCCCTCTGGGGAGGCGCCATGAGCACACCGGAGTCCGCCCCCGAGCCGATGCCGCCCGAGAGCCGGCCCGACACCCCCGCCGCTGGCCAACGCCGCCGGTCCGGCCTGGGGCGGTTCAGCCCCGCCGGTCTGGGGGCTCTCGCCGGCCGGTTGCCGCAGCGGCTGCGCGGGCTGGACCAGGGCCTGGCCGGCGGCCGCGGGATCCCCTGGCGCGGCGGAGCGGGCCCCCTGAGCCGGCTGCTCGCTCCGCTGGCGGGCTGGCGGCCCCCGGGCGGCCTGCGCCCCTGGGTGACCCTGGCCAGCCTGGCGTTCGTGCTGGCGGCCCTGTTCCAGCACGGTCGCCAGCTGCTGGCCCTGCGCCTCGATCTGCAGGGCTGGCTCTGGCTGACGCTGGGGGTGGGGCTGAGCCTGCTGAGCCTGGTGGTCAACGGCGTGGCCTGGGGCGTGCTGATGCGCTGGCTGGGTCTGCGGCCCCGCTGGGAAGCCACCGTGCGGCTGTTCATCAGCACCAACCTTCGCAAATTCCTGCCGGGGGGGATCTGGCACCTGGCGGGCCGGGTGCAGACCCTGCGCGGTCCAGAGACGCCGCTGGAGGCCCCCCTTCCCGCCACCCAGGCTCTGGTCACGGTGCTGCTGGAGCCCCTGATCGCCGCCGTGGCGGCCCTGGCGCTGGTGACCCTGGGAGGCTGGCAGGGCGGGCTTGGGGTGATCACCCTGGTTCCGCTGATGCTGTTGCAACCACGCTGGCTGCTGCCGCTGCTGGAGCGCCAGGAGCTGCGCAAGGCACGCGAGCTGGGGCTGGTCGATGCGCTGGCCGGCGAGCGGCTGGCGGGGATCTCCCCCGCCCTGAGCCTCCATGGTGTGCCCTGGCTGCCGCTGCTGGCGGAGCTGGCCTTCGTGCTGCTGCGGTTCGCCGGCTTCGCGGCCTGCATCTGGGCGTTCGATCTGCAGCTCGCGGTCGATTGGTTCACCTGGCTGGCTGGCTTTGCCCTGGCCTGGACGGCGGGGCTGGTGGTGCCCGGGGCCCCCGGGGGTCTGGGGGTGTTCGAGGCGATGCTGCTGCTGCGTCTCGGTGGTGCCCTGCCGGAGGCCTCGCTGCTGGCGGTGGCTCTCAGCTACCGCCTGATGGTGACCCTGGCCGATCTGCTGGGGGCGCTGCTGGTGCAGGCCGATGAACGCTGGAGCCTGAGCCAGCGGGATGCCCTGGAGGAGGGCCAGGGAGAGGCAGCGGTTCTCAATAGGGATTAGTCTTGCGAACAACCGGCTGGGCAGAGTGCCGCCGCCAACGCCCGACTCCCAGCCCAGCGCCCTGCGCAGCAGCCTGCATGACAGGGGCCAGCGGCTCACACCCCAGCGTCAGCGCGTTCTGGGTCTGTTCGAGCGGATCGGTGAGGGCAGCCACCTCAGCGCCGAGGAGGTGCACCAGCGGCTGCTGCGCTCAAGTGAGCGGGTGTCTTTGGCCACCGTGTACCGCACCCTGCGGCTGCTCAGCTCGATGGGGCTGCTCCAGGAACTGGAGCTGCCCGAGGGCGGGCGTCGCTTCGAGCTGGCCAGCGATGCCCATCCCGACCACCACCACCTGGTGTGCGTGCGCTGCGGCCGCACCGAGGAGTTCGAGAGCGGGGCGGTGATCGCCGCCGGTGAGACCGCAGCCGGTCAGCACGGCTTCCGGCTGCTGGAGTGCGTGCTCAACGTGCGGGCCCTCTGTCCGGTCTGCGCGGCGGTGGAGCAGGCCTGAGACGCGCCAAGCCCACCCCCAGCGCCAAGGGGCGCCCCCGCTGACGGAACCGGTGGAGAGACAGGAACCAGCGGAACGACGGAGCCGGCTGACAGAGGCCAGGGACTGATGCCAATCACTGAGGCCACCCACAGCGCGCTGGACCGGGAGCGGAATGCCTCGTTTGTCAGCACCCCGTGATCGTGTTTGCGTCCAATGGGCGCCGAGCCAGAAAAACCTGAGCAGAATCCCGGCAACGGCGCCTGTGGGTGCCCGATTCCGCTGCCTGCGCCGCTACGCCCGATTTCCCCTCGCCCCGGCACTGACGGCTCCCGGTTGCGAATCCCTGACCAGAACCCCGACGACGAACCGATGCGAATCGCTCAGATCTCCCCCCTCTGGGAAAGTGTGCCTCCCCAGCGTTATGGCGGCACCGAACGGGTGGTGCACTACCTCACCGAGGAACTGGTGCGCCGGGGTCATGAGGTGGTGCTGTTCGCCAGCGGCGATTCCCGCACCAGCGCCGAGCTCTGCGCCACGGTTCCGCAAGCCCTGCGGCTGGGCGGCCACAGCGGCGATCCGACGATCCCGGAGATCATTCAGCTCGACCGGGTGATCGATCAGGCCGATCGCTTCGATGTGCTCCACTTCCACACCGGTCACTTCCATCTGCCGGCCGCCGGCCGCCTGGGCGTTCCGTTCCTGAACACCATGCACGGGCCGCTCGATCATCCCGACCAGGCCCGGGTCTACAACCACTTCAGCGCGGCGCCTCTGGTCTCGATCTCAGAGTCCCAGCGGGCGGCCCTGCCCCAGGCCAACTGGCTCGGCACCGTGTATCACGGCCTGCCGCTCGACCTCTACCAACCGGTGGCCGAACCCAGCGAGTACCTCGCCTTCGTCGGCCGGGTCTCGCCCGAGAAGCGCCTCGACCGGGCGATCGCCATCGCCACCGCCGTGGGCCTGCCCCTCAAGGTGGCCGCCAAGATTGACAGCGTCGATCAGGCCTACTGGGAAGGCACCATCGAGCCGCTGGTGCGCAGCAATCCGCTGGTGGAGTTCATCGGCGAGGTGGATGACGCCGGCAAGCAAGAGCTCTATGGCGGTGCCCTGGCGCTGCTGTTCCCGATCGACTGGCCCGAGCCCTTCGGTCTGGTCATGATCGAGGCCAACGCCTGCGGCACCCCAGTGGTGGCCTGGCGCAACGGCTCCACCCCGGAGGTGATCCGCGACGGGGTCAACGGCGTGCTGGTGGAGTCGATCGAGGCGGCGGTGGCGGCGGTGCAGCGCATCGATCGGCTCGACCGCGGCCTGGTGCGTGCCGACTTCGAGACCCGCTTCTCAGCGGCGCGGCAGGCCGAGGACTACGAACAGCTCTACCGTCATCTCATCCAGGCCCGTCGCAGCGGCGCCGACCGCGGCTCCGGGCGCTCCGTCGTGCCAATGCTGCATGCCGCATGATCAGCTCCCTCCGTTCGTCCTCAAGGACGGCGAAACCTTTGCGATGCTCGATCCGCGCGGGGAGATCCGCCCGGAAACCCATCCCGACTCCGGCATCTTCCATCGCGGTGCCCGCCATGTGAGTCGGCTGCAGCTGCTGCTCTGGGACAAGCCGCCGGCGGTGCTCAACGCCACCGAGCGGCGGGATTCCGGCCTGCATGTGAGCCACCTGAGCACGGCACCCGCTCCCCATGCCGGCGGCGACGCCCCGCCGCCGGGGGCTGTGCATCTGGAGCGCACAACGGTGCTCACCCCCACCGGCTGCCTGCAGCAGCTGCAGTTCACCTGCTATGAGGCGGCGCCGGTGACGATGCCGCTGACCCTGCGCTTCGACGCCGACTTCCGCGACATCTTCGAGGTGCGGGGTGTGCGGCGACCCAACCGCGGCAGCAGCGTCCAGAGCTGCTCCCCGGACGGAATGATGTGGATCTACAGCGGCCTCGACGGCGAGGACCGGCGCACGATCCTGCGCTTCGGTGGAGCGATCGATGAGGTGGGAGAGACCCACCTGTCGCTGCGCCTTGTGCTCGAACCGCGCTGCTCCCGTCGCCTCTGCCTGGAGCTGCAGTTCGATGGCGACGCCGAGCTTGCCCGCACCCCGGAGGAGGCCTTCGACGCGGCCCTCGACGCCACGATCAGCCGCTTCCGCGACGCCCGGCGGATGGCGTCCTCGCTCACCACCGACAACCCGGCCTTCAACAGCTGGGTGGCGCGCTCCTTCTCCGATGTCCATCTGCTCTCCACCCGGCTCGACCATGGCCTCTACCCCTATGCGGGGGTGCCCTGGTTCAGCTGCCCCTTCGGCCGCGACGGCCTGATCACCGCCCGCCAGATGCTGCTGGTGGAGCCGCGGGTGGCGCGGGGGGTGCTGGGGTTCCTGGCGGAACACCAGGCGGATCACACCGATCCCACCAGCGACGCCGAACCGGGCAAGGTTCTGCATGAGGCGCGCCTGGGCGAAATGGCGGCCCTGGGGGAGGTGCCGTTCCGCCGCTACTACGGCTCGGTCGACGCCACGCCCCTGTTCGTGATGCTGGCGGGCGACTACCTGACCCGCAGCGCCGATGAGCCGTTCCTGCGCAATCTGCTGCCGGCCCTGGAGGCGGCGATGGCCTGGATTCAGGGAGCCGAGTCCCGCAGCAGCGATGGCTTCCTTCGCTATCTCTGCGCCGCCCAGGGGGGCCTGCGCAACCAGGGCTGGAAAGACTCCGACGACGCCGTGCACCACGTCGACGGGCAGCTGGCGGAGGGCTCGATCGCCCTGTGCGAGGTGCAGGCCTACACCTATGGCGCCCGGCGGGCGATGGCGGCGATCCTGGAGCGCTTCGGACAGGGCAGCCGGGCCGAGGAGCTCCGACAGCAGGCGGAGGAGGGCCGCCGGCGGTTCCACCGGGCCTTCTGGGTCGATGGCATCGGCTCCTATGCCCTGGCCCTCGATGGCGCGGGAAGGGCCTGCGCCGTGCGCAGCTCCAACGCCGGCCACTGCCTCTGGACCGGCAGCGCCCCGCCGGAGGCGGCGGCCTCGGTGGCGCGCCAGCTGCTGGCCCCCTCCAGCTTCAACGGCTGGGGCGTGCGCACCCTCGATGAGCGCGAGGCCCGCTACAACCCGATGAGTTATCACAACGGCTCGGTCTGGCCGCACGACAACGCCCTGATCGGCCTGGGGCTGGCGCGCTACGGCCACACCGACGCGGCGATGCGCATCCTGATGGGAATGTTCGACACCGCCCGGGAGATGCCGATGTACCGGCTGCCGGAGCTGTTCTGCGGCTTCTCCCGCCGCGACGACGAGGGGCCGACCCACTACCCGGTGGCCTGCAGTCCCCAGGCCTGGGCCAGCGGCACGGTGTTCGGGCTGCTGGAGGCGATCACGGGGATGGGCATCGGCCGGGATCCCGAGAGCGGGCGGGTGCGGGTGCTGTTCCGCAATCCGGTGCTGCCGGCCCGCATCGACCGGCTGGAGATCAGCGGGCTGCGGCTGGGGGAGGAGGAGATCGATCTGCAGCTGCACCGCGGCGAGCACGACACCGGCGTGGAGGTGCGGCGGCGCAGCTCCGGGGTGGATGTTGTGATCTATAAGTGACGGGCAGGGGCTGGCGGCGGCCGGCGGCCGCCCGGGCCGGATGACCAGATCTCCTGTCAGCGCCGCAGGCGAGACGGGCGCTGGCACGGCAGTGGGGGGAACGCGTGGCGGAGCGAGGCCGGCGATGGCGCGGGGAGCGGACTGCCGGATGGTCCGGCGCGCGCCACCCCCCTTGCATTAGCTCTCGCTATTGAGAATCGCTTGCAAAGACGCCACCAACCTGGTTAGGTTGCGACTCATTCGCAGGAAGCACCCTCGCTCCCATGGCCCAGCCCCTCGGCGACGACAGAGAATCCCCTCAATCCGCCGCGCCCCAGCCCGGCCGGGCGCCTCTGGTCGCCACCAAGAAAAAGGGCTGCAAGCGCAAGAAGTGCTCCAACTGGAAAGGCGGCAAGTGCCGCTGCGGCCGCGACTGAGCGCCTCGACGACCGCTTCGGGGCCGCCTGCAGAGCTTCTGGCGGCGCACGGCCTTCAGCCCTCGGGGCTGCGCTCCGGCCTGCGGTCGAGGCTCTCCAGCTGGGGCATCAGGGCCAGGGCGGCGAACAGACCCAGCAGCAGGATCAGCAGCGCCGGCAGCAGGGCCGCCCCCACCCGCTCGTCGCTGGCGTACTGATACACCCGCACCGACAGGGTGTCGAAGTCGAAGGGGCGCAGGGCGAAGGTGAGCGGCAGCTCCTTGACCACATCGACGAACACCAGCAGGGCGCCCACCAGCAAAGGGCCGCGCAGCAGCGGCAGGTGAATGCGGCGCAGCACCTCGCTCCAGCTGCAGCCCAGGCCCGTCGCGGCCTCGTCGATCGAGGGAGGGATCCGCTCAAGGGCCGCGTCGAGCCCCTGCTTGCTCACCGCCAGAAAGCGTTCGGCGTAGCCCCAGACCAGCAGCAGCAGCGGCGCCAGCTGCAGCGGCCCACCCAGCAGCAACAGGGCGAGGGCGAGCACGGCCCCGGGCACGGCGTAGCCCATGCCCGCCAGGAAGCCGATCCGCTCCAGCCATCGGGCCGGCAGCCAGCGGCGGGCGATCGCCAGCACCAGCCCCGCCGCCAGGGTGAGGGCTGCGGCCACGAGGCCCAGGCCCAGGGAGCGCAGGCTCAGGGCCGCCAGTTCGCCCGGGGATTCGCCGCTGAGCTGATCGAGGCTCAGCAGACCCCAGAGCAGCGGCAGACCGAGGCTGAACAGCGGCGGCAGCAGGGTGATCAGCTGGGCCGCCAGGGCCCGGCCTCCCCGCAGCTGCCACAGCGGTTCCTCGGCCCCATGGGCCCCCAGGCTCCAGCGCCGGCTGCGGCGCCGCAGCCCCCGCTCCGCCGCCACCAGCAGGCTCACCACCGCCAGGGCCAGCAGGGCCAGCCCCACCGCCCCCTGGGGATCACCGTCGTTCTGCCAGCGCTGCAGGATGCCGCCCGACAGGGTCGGCACCCCCAGCAGCTCCACCGCCCCCAGCTCGTTCACCACCTCCATACCGCTGAGGGCGATGCCAGCGCCGATGGCGGGCAGGGCCATCGGCAGGGCCACGCGCCGGAAGGCACTCCAGGGACCGCAGCCCAGACTGCGGCAGGCCTCCAGCTGGCGGCGGCCGGCCTGGGCGAAGCTTTCGGTGCCCAGCAGGAACACGTAGCTGTAGGTGGCCAGGGTGAGCACCAGCAGGGCCCAGCCATCGCCATGGACCCGCAGCTGCATCCGGCTGCCGAGATCGATCACGGTGGCCGCCAGCAGGTAGGCGGGGGTGGCCAGCGGCAGCAGCTGGGCGATGCGCAGCCAGCGCCGACCGGGGAAGGTGCAGCAGGCGGTGATCCAGCCGTTGGTGGTGCCCAGGACGGCTCCCAGGATCCCCACCCCGATCACCAGCAGCAGGGTGTGGCCCAGGGGCGTCAGGTCGCCGGGGCGCAGGGCCAGGCTGTGCTGCCCCGCCAGGGCGAACAGCAGCAGACCCGCCAGGGGCAGCAGTGCCACCGCGCAGAGCATCAGGGCCAAAACCCCGAGGCCCAGACGGCTGGGGAGGCGGGAACTCCCGCCGTGATTCAGCATCAAGAGACGCAGGGGACGGACCATCCGGTGACGTCCGTTGAACCTACGCAGCCAGGGGATGACCTGAAGACCTCAGTGGTGTTGCGGGGATGTGACCGATGTCACAACCCAAGGGCCTCGAACAGCGGCAAAGGGGAACTCAGCGACGCACCCGCACGGGCACCAGGGCAGGCTGCATCAGACCGCCACCGCCACTGTCGTCGTCGGAATCCACGCTGAGCCAGACCAGCAGACCCAGCAAGCCGAAGGCGGCCACCAGCAGGAACAGCTCTGTCATGGAACCGCAACGGGTCAAAGAACTTTAGCCCTGAATTTCAGTCCTGCGGTAGCGGATCTGTCGGGATGCCCGCCCCAGCTGGCGTCCGCACCCCATCAGAACGCCGGCAGACCGTCTGGGCGCGCTGACCGCACCGGCGGCGCGATTCAACCAACCCGATTGCGCGGGCCTGCCGGAGCCGGCCTGGTTGGAGCGGCCCCGATTCAGAGGGCCGGGATCAGCGCCAGGGCACCACCGGCCAGGCACAGGCCGACGGCCAGCCGCGATGTCCAGACGGCGCCAAGGCGGCGCAGCAGGACCCAGCTGCCCAGCAGAACCGCCACCGACGCCAGGCCGCTGCCCAGCCACCACAGCGCCTGAGCCGGAGCCTCCTGGCCGTGGAGCATGGCGTGCACGGCGACGGCGGCCGACACCAGCAGGCCTCCGGGCAGCGCCGAGGCTCGGCCGTTGCGGCCGACCAGCAGCAGCAGGCCCACCAGGGACACCGCCAGAGCCGCCAGGGTCTCGGCCGCAGGCAGGCTGCCGCCCAGGGAGCCGAACACGGCCCCCACCAGCGCTCCACCCAGGGCCCAGCGCAACAGAGCGGCATCGATCGTGGCGGCGGCGGCACCGACACCGACCAGCAGCAGCAGGTGATCCAGCCCGCTCAGGGGATGGGCCAGCCCCGCCAGCACGCCACCGCCGCCGATGGGATGGGCGCCGGCGGGAAGGGCGCTCAGCAGGCTCAGGCCGAGGCCGGCGGCGCCGGTGAACAGAACCGCACGGGCGGAAGTGGAGGCCATGCGACCAGGGGGGCGGATGCGTGTGCGCAATCTAGGCAGGCCTGGAGCGCAGGCCCTCGGAAGCGAGGACCGCCGGGCCGGGCCGGGCCGGGGGCAGCCTCAGCGGAATCCCTTGCCGGCGTCACGGGCCACACAGGCCTGCAGCTGGCGCCGCAGGGTGGCGTGGTCAAGCTCGCGGCCGATCAGCACCAGCTGGTTGCGGCGAGGGCCGTTCCAGTCGCTGTCGTCGATCGAGAAGCGCTTGCCCGCCAGGTGAAACACGTGCCGGCGATCGCTTTCGTTGAACCAGAGGATGCCCTTGGCCCGGAACACCCCGGCCGGGAGCTGGTTGTCCAGGAAGTTCTGGAACTTGCGCAGCGAGAGCGGACCATCGCTGCTGAAGGAAAGCGAGGTGAACCCTTCGATCGCCAGATGATCGGCGTGGTCAGCGTGCTCGTGCCCGTGACCGTGGCTGTGCCCGTGGTCGTGCTGATGACCGTGATCGTGGTCATGGGAAGGCCCGTGATCCGCCGCGTGGGCCTGCCCGTCGGTTGACGCGTGGTCGCAGTGGCCGCTGGCGTGGTCGCAGCCGCTGTGGTCGTGGCTGGCATGGTCATGACCGGCGTGCCCGTGCCCGGAAGCCCCATGGTCATGGGCGGAGTGGTCATGGCCGTGCTCGTGCACGCAGTGACCATGGTCGTGGTCGCAGGCGTCGTGGTTCTGTTCCCCGGCCACCCGGTCGCTCTCGAACAGACCGACGCTCAGCAGCAGCGGCAGGCTCACCTCTCCCTTCACCGAGCGCAGGATGCGGGCGTCGGTCTTGATCTCGCGCAGGCGGGCCTCCACCTCGGCCAGCCGCTCCTCGCTGACCAGGTCGCATTTGTTGAGCAGCAGGATGTCGCCATAGACCACCTGGGCCCGGGCCACCTCGCCCTCAAGGATCGCCTCGCCGAAATTCTCGGCGTCGATCAGGGTGATGATCGAATCGAGGCGGGTGGCATCGCGCAGATCGCTGCCCAGAAAGGTCATCGCCACCGGCAGCGGATCGGCCAGACCCGTGGTCTCGACCACCAGGTAATCCACCGGATCGGGCCGATCGAGAATGCGATACACGGCCTCCAGCAGCTCGCCGTTGATCGAGCAGCAGATGCAGCCGTTGCTCAGCTCCACCATGTCCTCACCGGTGGCGATGATCAGGTCGTTGTCGATGCCGATCTCGCCGAACTCATTGACCAGCACGGCGGTCTTGACGCCCTGCTGATTGCTGAGGATGTGGTTGAGCAGGGTGGTCTTGCCGGCCCCCAGGAAGCCGGTGAGGATCGTCACCGGCAGGGCGGTGGGGGCGGGGTCGATCACGCCGTCGCCGGCGGTGGCCGTGGTGTCGGCCGGGCGGGTTGCGCTGCGGGTCATGGGCTGCTCACGGAAGGGCCGTTGGGGCCAGGGCCCGGGGCGGTCCGGGCGGTCAAGGCCTGGTCTGCTCCCGGGCGGTGGTGCCCCGGAGCGGCTCAGTCCAGGGATCCTCGCTCAAATCGCGCCGGCCGGGGCCCTGAGCGGGCTGACACCGGCGGCAAGGGGCGGGGCGCCGGGCGGCGGGCGAGCCGGGGCGGCGTCCTAGTTCCAGCCCTCCTTCTGCATCAGGGTCACGGCCTCGCGGTTGCGGGCCCCCATCTGGGCGGCCGAGACGCCGTCGGCGGTGAACGGACCGAAGCGCCGCAGGATCGGATTGTCGCCGAAACCCTTGAGCGGGTATTCGTTGTTGGCCTCCGCATAGCCCCGGCCGCCGTCGGGGGACGCCAGGAAAGCCAGCAGCCGGGCGGCCTCGGCGGGATGGCGGGAGCTGGCCGTGACGCCGCCCCCGCTGATGTTGACGTGGGCGGGCTCCGGGAAGACCAGCCGCAGCCGGGAGGCGGCGGCCTGGTCAGCGGCGCCGCTGCCACCGGCCAGCATCCGGGCCACGTAATAGGTGTTGACGAGGGCGGCACCGCAGCTGCCGTCACCCACCGCCCGGGCCAGCGGAGTGTCGGAGGTGAAGAAGTCCTGGCGGGTGTTGGCCACCATTCCCCGCACCCACTCCCGGGTGGCGGCTTCGCCGCGGCGGATCAGCTGGTCGGCCACCAGCGACTGGTTGTAAACGCTGCGGCTGTTGCGCAGACAGAGCTTGCCCCGCAGGGAGGGATCGGCCAGATCGGCGTAGCTGCGGATGCTGGCGGGGTCGACCTGGCGCGGGTCCACCACCACGGCCCTCACCCGACGGGTGAGGGCGAACCAGCGGCCCTGGGGATCGCGCAGATGGGCGGGCACGTCCCGTTCCAGGTCAGCGGATCGGGTGGACTGGAACAGGCCGAGGCGGGAGGCCTTGTCGAGGCGGGCGGCGTCGACCAGCACCAGAACGTCGGCGGGGCTGGCCTTGCCTTCGCTGCGCAGGCGCTCGATCAGGCTGTCGTCCTTGCCTTCGAGCAGCCGGACCCGGATCCCGGTCTGGGCGGTGAAGCGGGCGTAGAGCTCCTTGTCGGTGTTGTAGTGCCGCCCGGAATAGACACCGATCTCACGCCCGCCGCCGCCGGCGCAGCCACCCAGCAGCAGGCCGCCGGCCAGAACCAGAGGAGCGATGCAGCGCCGCAACAGCGTCGGGACCATGGTGCGGTGATGGGAGGAAGGGAGGCACGCTGAACGTACGGGGGCCGTGCCGGGCGCGGAGCGCCAGGTGCCGCTTGGCGCCGTGCCTTTTGTTACGGGGCCGGGTGACGACCGCCGCTGCCCCTCGGCCGTGGCTGGTGGATGTCGCCGGCCGGGGACGAAGCCGCTCCAGCGCCAGGGGTAACGAGCGGGGGGCCGGAAGGAAACGCGGACCGGCGGTGGCTCAGGGAGCCTCCCACAAGCCGCCGCGATCGGGGGCCTCATCGGCGCCGTAGCCCTGGGCGGGGTCGGTGTAGGAGGGCACGGGCAGGGGCCCCTCGGGATACAGGGTCTCGTCGGCGCCGGCGGCGACGGGCGGATGGAACCACTCAGGGGTGGCGGTGTAACAGGCGGCGTTCTTGTCGTTCTCGCGGGCCTCCACCCGCCAGCAGCAGCTGCGACCGCCATCCCGCGCCAGCAGCAGGGCATTGGCCCACTCCCACACCAGGGCGGCGCTGGCCTCCATGCCCACGTTGTCCATCACCCGCAGATCGAGGGCGCCGGCGTCATGCAGGGCTCGCCAGCGATCGAGCAGGGGATCGTCGGCGTTGGCCAGGAAGGTGTGATCGAACTGATCCGCCAGTCGCCGCTCCAGTTCCCCCAGGCTCGAGAAATCGACGACAAAGCCGTGGCGGTCCAGTTCGCGGGCGCCGAACCAGACCGTGAAGCTACGGCTGTAGCCATGCACGAACCGGCAGTGGCCGGGGTGGCGCCACTGGCGGTGGCAGCAGGGGTAGCCACTGAACCGCTTGCTGCAGGTGAAGGCCGCGGACTTGGACATGGAGGGGGCAGCTCGCGGGGCCGGAGCCGCCGTCGCGTTCTGGGGACACCGTAGAGGCGCCCCGCGCGCTGATGGCCGGTGTCGCCGCAGGCGCTCGCGGGGCTCGGACCAGCCCGGACGCCGGCAGCCGGCGGGGATGATGGGGGGTCCTGTGGTCCGTCCCACCGTGAGTGCCTCCCCGCCGCCCGGCCCCGCCGCCGGCACCCCGCCGCCGCAGCCCGAGCGGCCGCTGGAGGTGCCCCGGGGGCTGCGCTTCGATGCCGCCGGCCTGATCCCGGCGGTGGCCCAGGACTGGCTGGACGGGGCGGTGCTGATGGTGGCCTGGATGAATGCCGAGGCCCTCGAGCGCACGCTCGCCAGCGGCGAGGTGCACTACTGGAGCCGCTCGCGCCAGGAGCTGTGGCACAAGGGCGCCACCAGCGGCCACCTCCAGACCCTGCGCGGCCTGCGCTACGACTGCGACGCCGACGTGCTGCTGCTGACGGTGGAACAGCGCGGCGACGTGGCCTGCCACACCGGCGCCCGCAGCTGCTTCTATGACGCAGGGCTCGAGCCGAGCGCCGGTGGGGCCGACGCGGCGCCACCGCCGGCCGACGTCTGCACCGAGCTCAGCCGGGTGATCGTGGGGCGCCGGCAGCGGCCGGAGCCGGGCAGCTACACCAACCGCCTGCTGGAGGGCGGCGACAACCGCATCCTCAAGAAGATCGGCGAGGAGAGCGCCGAGTTCGTGATGGCCTGCAAGGACGATGACGCCGCCGCGATCGCTGGCGAGGCCGCCGATCTGATCTTCCACCTGCAGGTGGCCCTGGCCCACCACGGCGTCGACTGGCGGCGGGTGCAGGAGGTGCTGGCGGCTCGGCGCGGGGCGCCGCGGCGGGAGTGACGCAGGTGCCGCCTGGGTGCCGCGGCCTCCCCGGGCGCCCCTGGCGCGTCGTGATCGTCACCACCTGCACGCCACCCCTGGTCGGCGGCATTGAGCGGCTGGCGCTCAACCTGGCGCGCGGGCTCCAGGACACCGGCTGTGAGGTGCTGATCGTTGGCCAGTTCGCCACGGCCATGCGGACGCTCCGCCAACGCTTCGTGGCCGCAGAGCCCGAGCGGACCCTGGCGGTGGAGGGCGTCACGGTCAGGCTGCTCCGGCCCCGCTGGCCCTGGTCCCTGCCCGGTGCTCTGGTGCAGGGACTGCTGCGCCTGCCGCTGCTGTGGCGTCTCGCCATCGCGGTGCTGGCCCGGGCCTGCGCCGAGCCCCTGGATCCGCTGCTGCGCGGCGCTGATGTCGTCCATTACCTCGGTACCGGCTGTGAACCGCTGGGCTTCGGTGCCCGCGCCAGTGCCCACCGGCTGGGGGCCTGCTTCTGCGTGCAGCCCTCCATCCATCCCGGCCGCTGGGGCGATCGCCGGATCGACGGCCGGCTCTATCGCCGGGCCGATGCCGTGTTCAGCCTCAGTGCCGCGGAGACCGCGGTGCTGGCCCGCCTGGGCGTCCGCGCTAAGCGCATCGTGCCGGTGCTCGGCAGCATCGATCCACCGGTCGCCACCGACCCCACCAGCTTCCGGCAGCGCCATGGGGTGGCGGGGCCGCTGGTGCTGTTTCTGGGCCGCAAGACCGCCGAGAAGGGGCTGGTCCGCTTGCTGCTGGCCTGGTCGGCGGTCCGACGGGCGATCCCCGGGGCCTGCCTGGCGATCGTCGGACCGGGTCGGGCATCGCGGCCGCCGGCGCTCTGGCCCGATGGCGTGTTTGAGCTTGTCGATGCCAGCCCTGCCGAGAAGAACCAGGCGCTCGCCGCCTGCGACCTGCTCTGTCTGCCCTCCCTGGGAGAGGCCTACGGGATGGCGGTTTGCGAGGCCTGCTCCTACGGCAAGGCCGTGGTGTGCTGTGATCTGCCGGCGCTACGGGAGACCGTCGGCGCCGCGCGGGCGGGTCTGCTGGTGGAGCCGCAGCCCGGGGCGATCGCCCATGCCCTGATCGCCCTGCTGCGCGATCCGGCCGAACGGGCCGCCATGGGTGAGCGGGGCCGGGCGTTGGTGGCTCCGATGACCCATGCGCGGGCCCTGGCCCGCTACCGGCAGGCCTATGCCGATGCGCTCTCTTCGATGGCCTGTCTTCGATGAGCTGTCTCCGATGAACCGTCCCCGATGAACGGCCGCATCCTGGTCACCGGAGCCAGCGGCGCCCTGGGCCGGGCGGTCGTGGCGCAGTTGCGCAGGCAGGCGCCCGGTTCCAGGCTGTTCACGCCGGGACGCCGGCAGGCGGATGCGCCGCTGGATCTGCGCTGCGCCGACCAGATCGCGGCGGTGCTGGCGCGGTGCGAACCGGATTGGATCCTGCATCTGGCCGCCACGTTCAGCGAGCGGTTCGAGGAGGCCTATGCGGTCAACGTGGCCGCCGCCCGCCACCTGCTGGAGGGTATGCGCCATGGCGGTCGGCCGGTGCGGCTGCTGCTGGTGGGTTCAGCTGCGGAATACGGCAGCGTCGCCCCGTCGGATAACCCGGTGTGCGAAAGCCAGGTGCTCAGACCGCAGTCGATCTATGGCCTCACCAAGGCCTGGCAGAGCGAGCTGGCCGGTCTGTATTCCAGCTGGGGGCTGGATGTGCGCGTGGCCCGGATCTTCAATCTCACCGGAGCGCAGCTCTCTCCTCAGGTGTTCGTTGGCCAGTTGCATCACCAGATCGCCGAGCTGCAGCGGGGCGAGCGCGATCGGATCGAGGTGGGCCCGCTCACGTCCGTGCGCGATTTCCTGCCGATCGATTGCGCGGTGCGGCAGCTGCTCGCCATCGCCGCCCATGGGGCTCCCGGGGAGGTGTATCACGTGGCCAGCGGCACGGCCGTGCTCAGCCGCGATCTGCTGCAGCGGGAACTGCAACGTTGTGGCCTGGTGGGGGTGCCGGTGGTCGAAGCCACCGGACTGGCCGATCGTCACCGCTGGCCGGTCCCGGCGATCGTGGCTGACATGGGCCGCACCAGCACCCTGCTGCGGCGGGCGGGGCTGTCGCCTCAGGCGCTGGGGATCGCGGATGCCGGCCAGGCGGCCTGAACGGGGGGCTTGGCCAACATCAGTCGGTGGCGTGCAGCGGCCCAGTCACCCATCGAGCCAGGCCGTCAGGGTCAGCGGGGACGGCCACTCGCCCAGGCTGGGGTCCACCGAGATCACAGCGTCGATCACGGCGTCCACGGACGGCAGCCCATCCCGCGCCGGCCCGCCTGCCGATGTCGCCCCGGGCCCCGCCGGGCCTTCGCCGCGATCGCCACGCGGCACCACTGCCGGCCCTTCAGCGGGATTGCCACGCGACGCCGAAGCACCGCCGCGCAGCAGCAGCACCGGCACCCGGCGTCGCCGCAGGTGCTGCAGGCAGCGGATGGTGCCCGCGTCGCCGGGCGGGGGCCCGACCAGCACCACCAGGGCGACCCGGCGCGGCGCGCGGCGCAGGCTGGGCAGGATCCGGGATCGCCGCTCGGGATCGCCGGCGAGGCCCTGAAACAGGTGGATGGCCAGCTGTTGATCCGGCGCCGCAGCCGCCGGGGGCACGATCCAGAGCACGCTCCGGCCCCGCAGCAGCCGGCCAATGCCGCTGCGCAGGTGGCGCCAGGCGGGCCCCGGGGCCGAGGCGTCTCGGGCCTGCTGATCGAGGCGCAGCCAACGCTGCAGATCCGGAGCCGGCGGCGGCATCCAGGCGGCGTCGGGATCAGGGCTGGGTTCGCGGAACAGGCCGATGGCCAGGCCATGGCGCTGGGCGATCCCGCTGTTGCCCTCCCGATGGCGGGCCAGCAGCGCCGCCCGCTGCACGGGCGACAGCCAGGCGCTGATGCCCGCCGGTCGGCGGGAGCGATCGGCGAAGGCGGCCGCCAGCACCTGCGCCCGCGGCAGCACCGCCAGGCCGTGGGAGGTGCGGCGGTTCAGGGCGCGGATGTAATCGAGCTGCTCGCGGCAGGGGGTGCGGTTGATCGCCTCGGGATGGCCAGGGAAGGGCAGCGGCCTGGGCGGCGGCCCGATGCCCAGGGCCTGGCGGCAGAAGTCCGCGACGATGCCTTCCGGCATCGCCTCGCGCTCGTAGGCCGCGACCCGGATCGCCTCCGGGCCGAAGGCCCGCTCCCAGTGGCGCAGGATCGCCTCGCTGGCCAGCCGCGGTTCGAAGGCGTGCTGGAACGCGCTGAAATCGGGGTGGGCGAGTGTTCCTTTGATCGCCTGGCCGTAGTGGGCGGCAAGCAGGTGATCCTGACGGCGCAGATAGACCATGACCGTCACAGCGCAGTGGAAGTCCGCTAGGCAGCGGGCCAGCAAGCGGCTGCCATCGGCGATCCGTTGCTCGCGGAATTCTGTTTCGTGGGCTGTATGCAGATCGAACAGATCCTCACTGGAAAGAATCACGCTGTCGCTGTGGCTGTCGCTGTCGTCGCTGCGGCGAGGATCCAGCAGCCAGGCCAGCTCACGCTGCAGGGCCTTGGTGGCGACCTGCGGCGGTTCGGGGCTGTCGAGGGCCTGCCGCAGCGCCTGGAACAGCGCGTGGTGGTTCATCGCCTGCGGTTGCGGCCGCCGCCAGCCGCGCCGGATCGGATAGAGGTAACCGTGCTCGCGCAGAAATGAGCGGTTGGCGAACAACGCCGATTGCAGAGCCTTGGATCCTGTCTTGTGCTGACCGATGTGCAGGATGACGCGCATGGGCTGGTGCAATGAACGGATCAGGGCTTGCGGGCCCAGCCCACGATCCGCGGTGGACTCATCACCCAGCGGCACTGGGGTTGGAGCAGATCCTGCAGCAGGATCTCACGCATCGCCTGTTCGCTGAAGCGGTAGTAATCGCCGGGGAAATGATGTTCGCCCAGGGTGCCACTGCCGGCCAGCAGCGCCTCGTGGCGGGTGAGGCGCGCCAGCAGGCTGATCCCCCGGCCGGCCAGGGAGCGGGGCGGCGCCAGGGCGGCCGGGCCCATGCCGCGGAACCCCGGCACGCCGATCACCACCAGACCGCCCGCTGCAGTCACCCGGCGGATCTCCGCCAGCGTCTGCCAGAAGCGGCCGTCGTGCTCGAGTGTGGCATTGGAGAGCACGCAACCGAAGCTGGCATCGGCGAACATCGTCATCGCGTTGGCATTGCCCTGGACCATTTCGAACGGGGCCGAAGCGTGAACCGATGCCGTCGCGGGGAAGGCCTGCAGGTTGAGGCCGATCCGGGGGCCGATGCCCGCCAGGGCATCCAGGCTGAGCAGCGCGTCGGGGCCTGGCACCGCACCCACCTCCAGCACCGGTCCGCGCACGGCTTCCCGCTCCAGAATCTGCGCGAACACACGGCGGACGGCCGGATTCATGGCAGCCACTGAGGCAGCCGGGCCCGCAGCCGATCCCGCCCCTGTGCCAGCACGGTCCACCCCCGCTGCCAGAAGCGCCCCCAGGAGAGCCGGATCAGGCGACCCAGGGCGCGGCCCCAGGCGATCAGCAGGTCGGGCCGCAGCAGCAGCCGGGGATTGACCGCAACGATGATCCGCAGCATCGCGATCGCATCGCCGGGGTGGTGCGCGGTGAGGCCGATCGTGGTGCCGAACAGGGTGGCCAGGGTCCGGGCTTCGTAGCGGCTCAGATCGCGTTCGAGCCGATCCAGGCTGAGCACTCCCGCCGCGGCTCCCTCCCGGGCGATTTGCCGGAAGATGCGCACGTTGTCGGCGATGCAGGCCAGCGGCACCCGAGCGCTGGCATTGGCCCCATGCTGGCGCCAGCAGCCGGCGATGCTCCTGAGCACCAACACGCGACCGCCCAGGGCCAGCCGCAGCAAGGAGTCCATGTCGGCGGAGCTGATGTCGCGGCTGTAGAAGCCCTGACGCAGGGCCGCCGCTCGGGAATAGAGGGTGCCGAGATGGGTGAAGAAGCCGGTGGCGTACACGAAGCGCAGATAGCGCTCACCGTCCATCAGCTCGCAGGGAGAGTGGATCGCCGGCAGCAGGTCCACCGCCGTCGGGCCATGGCGCCGGCGGGCGAGCGGCTCCCAGATCACCCGATGGCCCGCCTGCACGAACACGGGCCGGTCCCGGGCGTGATCGGCCAGGGCCGCCATGGCGGTCGTCACGAAGCCCGGATCAACGAGGTGGTCATCGCCATCGAGCATCAGCACCCAGTCGCCGCGGGCGTCCTGCTCGAGGGCGTGGCGGTAGTTGGCCACCCGACCGCGGTTGTGGGGGAAGGACCGGATGCGCAGCCGCCGGTCGTGGGCGAAACGGCGGGCCACCGCCACGGTGGCGTCGGTTGAGGCGTCATCGCAGACGACCACCTCCAGCTCGGGGAAATCCTGCATCAGGGCGCTGTCGATGGCGGCGGCGATCGTGGCCTCCTGGTTGTAGGTGGGGATCAGGATCGACACCCTCGGGGCAGGGCGCGGCCGCGGCGGACCCTGGAGCCGCTGCAGCAGGGTGGCGCTCTCCGCGGCGGCATCCGACCGGGCCGCCTGGGAGCGGGCCTGGAGCCGCAGAGCCCGCAGGCTTCGGCGATCGCCGAGCAGCCGGACGAGGGCGCTCTCCAGGGCCTCGGCCGTATCGGCGATCACCGCACCGCTGCCGCCGGCCGCCAGCAGTTCGCGCACACCGCAGACATCGGTGGCCAGCACGGGGGTACCCTCGGCGATCGCCTCGCGGATCACGGTGGGGCAGCCCTCGGAACGCGAGGCGAGAACGAACAGGTCGCCGTGGTGGATCCAGGCGCGGGCATCGCCGCGGAAGCCCTCCAGGTGGAAGCGATCCCCCATCCCCAGACGGGCGATGCGGCGCTCCAGGGCACGCCGCTCCGGCCCCTCGCCGATCACATGCCAGTGGCAGTCGAATCCGGCCTGGCGCAGCCGATGCTGCACGGTCAGGCAGCGCTCCAGCTGTTTTTCCGCCGACAACCGGGCCACGGTCACCAGGCGCGGCAGGGCAGCGGGAGGCGCATGGCCGAACGGCGAGGGATGGCCCTGGGGCGGCGGTGGATCGATCGGCGGCGGCAGCACCGTGGCCGGAATGCCGGGCAGGAGCGGCTGGTGGCGGGCCAGCTTGTCCAGCAACGCCCGGGAGACCGGCAGCAGATGATCGGCGGCGAGCAGGGCGGCGCGCTGGGCCGCCGCCGTCCGGGCATCCAGGCCAGCGGCGAGCAAGCCCTCGTCCAGCAGCACCACCAGCTTGCGCCCGCCCTGGGCCAGGCAGAACGCCGTACAGGCCGTGATGTCGGGAAACAGCGAGGAGCCGATCACGGCGTCGTAGGGCTGCTCCAGGCAGGAATGGGCCAGCTTGCGCAGGGCCATGCGCAGCGACAGCCCATCGGCGGCATCCAAGCCGGTGCCGTCCGGCAGCCGCTGCAGCGTCACCGCGCCGGGCAAAGCGTCCTGCAGCACCGGATCCACGGGGCCGGTGATCAGCAGATCCACCGTCAGGCCGGCGGGCAGCCGCTGCAGATGACGCACGATCAGATAGGCCGCGCCACCCGCACGCAACTCCCGGGCGATCACCAGCAGCCGACCCCGCACATCCGCAACTGGGGCGAGGCCTTGAACGACACACCCTGTGTCCCCCATCAACGTGCTGGACGCAGAGCCTTAAAGCAGACTTTATCGAGGCTCAATCTCGATATCCAGCAGCAATTCCGAGCCGCCATCGCGCAACTCGAAAATCTGTCTGGTTCGCCCCTCCAGCAGCATGGTCCTGAGCTTGAGGTTGAACTTGTCATCGGTCGTGAAGGTGTCGTCGCTGATGTTGTCCTCTTCTTTGATGGAGGGGAGAATCTGCAACCTATTGTCCAGATTGGACACATTGATGTCGACGTACCGCTGCTCTGGCTCCCATAGAACGCCCTGCCGAAGCTCTTTCGGACTGGCCTTGCTCGCAACCGTCAGGGCATAGGAAGGCAGAGCCGGAGCGCCGGAGAACAGAACTGGCTGCGGCGTGATCCCATCAGCGCTCAGCAGCTTGCCCTGAGGGTTGTAGAGATTGATGTTCAGACTGCCATAGACCTCTTCAGTGTCATTGCCATCATTGGCCTTGACCACTGTGAGGCTGCGCAGCCAGATCCGCATCTTGCCGGATCTCAGGCAGTTTTCGCTGTTGAGGAATGCGTTGGCCGTAAGCGAGACGGGATTTCCATTCAGATCCGAAACCTTGTAAGACAAGGGAACGATATCTGTCGTCTGGTAAGGCGAGGCGATGAATCGGTCGATGGCCTTCTTCAGATCCTCCGGGCTGCCGATCGCCGAAACGGCGCTGCCATCGCCACCAAAGGTGACGACCTTGACGTTGGTCAGCCGCTCAAAGGTTTCTTCCTTAAATGTTTCATCGATCGACCCACCCGCCAGCAGAGCATCAACAGAAGCCTGGAAGCTCTGGGAAATCGCTTTGCTGTTGGACTGGGTTTCAGCGGTCACATACAGGCGTCGGCCATATTGCACCTCCCTGATCAGCAGGGCATCCGGCCCAAGTCCAGTCGTGTCGTTGAACAGGTCCTGGGGGCTGGAAAAGCTGTCCGCCATCACGGCCACCAGCGGCTGATAACTGCTGACGGTGAGAATATTCTTGCGGCTATCAGACAGATAACTGAATGTGGTATCCCCCGATCCAATCAGGTAGAAGAACGAGGCACCGATACTGATGCCGAAACCGTCCCTGAACGTGCTCTCACTGAAGCTTTTCTCGACTCCAATCGAGGGGTTGCCAATGAAGTTGAGCGGCGTCGTCAGCGACATCGCCGCGTTGTAAGCCGCCGCTTCCGTGACCGCTTTCTGACCCTGGAATGGGTTGTTCAGGGAACCACCAGAGGGGACGCTTGCCGTTTTCCGCTTGGCGAGATTGGAGTTGATGCTGAGCGAATACGGCTTTCTGTCTCCCCACTTCAGATACTTGAAGGCACCTGATTTCAGCAACTGGTAGGAGTCAAAAACACCGCCGGGAATGATCTTGAGGGCTTCATCGGGGGCAGCCAGGATGACTTCGCTCTCGATCTTGCGACCCTTGACCTCTTCCGTGGTCAGGCACAGGGCCTTGTTGCTGGGACTGATCTGACTCCTGATCGTGCTGAGATTGCTGCCGCCCCACTGAAGGTCCACATAGCCCGTCTCCGTTGTCTTGCGGACGCTCCGCCGCGGCACCTCCTGAAGACGCTGATTCACCGAATTCGGGAGCCTCTGCAGCGATTCACCGCTCAGACCGCCCTGGGCCCGGGCTGTTTCACTTCCCGCCAGCAGAACGATGCAGAGCCAGGAGCCGGCAGCCCTGGCCATGGTGGAGAGAAAGGTCGTCATCATCTGGACCTGGTCAGGCTGTGTTGAATCAGGGGGTTTGAATCTGGCTCTGCTGAGACAAGCAGTACTGAGCCAGGCTGTGCTGATTCGAGCAGAACTGGGTCAGGGACAGTGATGCCACAGGGCCATCATCGTTGACCATGGCCTGCATCCGATTGATCGTCAACTCTTGATGAAGACTCCTTGCGCCGCCCGTTCTGTGCCACCCGTCGCCGGCACGGCCTCGGCATCGCGCTGACGTGGTGGCATCCGGCCTGCAGGGCGCCAGGCGCGGGCATCCATCGCCGCTGGCCCCTGCCTCACCAGGGCAGCGCCTCCCCATTGGCATGCCAGAACTGGCCGCTGGTCTCGGGGCCGAGGGCCGCGATGCAGGCCAGCAGGCCCCGCACCGACTCCTGGGGCGGGATCCCGTCGAAGCCCACCATCCGGGTCGCCACCTTGCCGGGATGGAGGATCGCCACGGCGATGCCGCGCGGGGCCAGGTCGATCGCCAGGGAGCGGCCGGCCATGTTCAGCGCCACCTTCGACATCCGGTAGCCATAGGAGCGGCCGGAGCTGTTGTCGTCGATCGAGCCCATGCGGCTGGTGATCAGCGCCAGCTTGGCGCCGGCGCCCAGGTTGGGCAGCAGGGCGCGGGCCAGCAGCAATGGAGCCAGGGCATTCACCTCGAACTGGCGGCGGATGCTGGCGGCCTCCAGGGTCTCGAGCCGATCCGGCTCCAGGAGGCCGGCATTGAGGATCGCCCCATCCAGCCGGATCCCGCCCAGCCGCGCCGCCAGATCGGCGATCGAGGCCTCCGCCGTGAGCTCGATGCCGGCCTCGATCCGCACCCCGAGCGCCTCCAGCTCCGCCGATGGGCTGCGGCAGACGGCGATCACCGCCTCGCCGCCCTCGGCCAGCTGACGGCAGAACTCCAGACCGATGCCGCGGTTGGCGCCGGTGATCAGCCAGTGGCCCATGGTGAAGCGCTGAGATGGACGCAGTCTGAGGCCGGCCTTCCCTCAGCCAGGCCGCCCGGCCACCTGGGCCCCGTCAGCTCGCGGCCCGACACCAGTGCCGCTCCAGCTCGCGGCCTCACCCCGCCGCCATCAGCGACGGCAGCCAGGTGACCAGGGGCGGGAACAGGATCACCAGCAGCAGCACCAGCAGCTGCACGCCGATGAACGGCCAGGCCCCCCGGTAGATGTCGCCGGTGGACAGCTCCGGCGGGGCCACACCCCGCAGATAGAACAGGGCAAAACCGAAGGGGGGCGTCAGGAAGGAGGTCTGCAGGTTGGTGCCGATCACCACCCCGAACCAGAGCAAGGCCTCAGGTCCCAGCAGCTGGCGGGCGCTGGGCAGCAGCAGTGGCAGCACGATGAAGGCGATCTCGAAGAAATCGATGAAGAAGCCCAGGGCGAAGATCACCGCCATACTCACCACCAGAAAGCCGACGCGGCCGCCCGGCAGGTTGAGCAGCAGATCGCTGATCAGCTGATCGCCGCCCACGCCGCGGAACACCAGGCTGAAGGCGGTGGAGCCGATCAGGATCGCCAGCACCATCGCCGTGGTGCGCAGGGTGTCATCGCACACCTCCAGCAGGCTGCGGCGGCTGAAGCCCCCATCAAGGGCCGCCAGGCCCATCGCCCCGAGCGCACCGAGGGAGCCGGCTTCGGTGGGGGTGGCGACACCGAAGAAGATGCTGCCCAGCACCAGCAGGATCAGCGCCAGCGGCGGCAGCAGCACCCTTGCCAGCGCCCGGGCACCCAGCCGATCGCCGTCGGCCACGATCAGCGGCGGCGCCAGCTCCGGCTTCCAGCTGCTCACCGCCACCACATACACCGCAAACGCCCCAGCCATCAGCAGACCCGGAATCAGGGAGCCCATGAACAGATCACCCACCGACACGCCCAGCTGATCGCCGAGCACCACCAGCACGATGCTGGGCGGGATGATCTGGCCGAGGGTGCCGGAGGCGGCGATCACCCCGCTGGCGAGCGCCTTGTCGTAGCCCGCCCGCAGCATCGCCGGCAGGGAGATCAGCCCCATGGTGGTGACCGTGGCGGCGACGACGCCGGTGGTGGCCGCCAGCAGCGCCCCCACCAGCACCACGGCCAGGGCCAGCCCACCGCGCACCCGGCCCAGCAGCTGGGCCATCGCCTCCAGCAGCCGGCCGGCGATGCCCGATTTCTCCAGCATCGCCCCCATGAATACGAAGGCCGGGATCGCCAGCAACGTGAAGTTGCTCATGATCCCGAAGATCCGCTGCGGCAGGGCATTGAGGAACTGGGGTTCGATCACCCCCAGGGCCATCGCGATCAGCCCGAACAGCACCGCCACCCCGCCCAGGCCGAAAGCCACCGGGAACCCGCTCAGCAGCGCCGCCACCAGGGCCAGCCCCATCAGCGGCCCCAGCAGCTCGCCGGGAACCAGGGTGATCACCCACCCGAAGGCTTCAAGCTCCATGGCGGTCTCCCTCCTGGCTGTCTGCCTGCTGGCTGGGGTGCATCGCGGCGGCGTGGCGCAGGCTGCGGCGGGTTCGCACGGCCTGGGCCAGCCCCTGCAGCACCAGCAGGGCAAAACCCAGCGGTATCAGGCTCCGCCCCCAGTAGCGCGGCAGGCCCCCTGGATCGGGGGAGGCCTCCTGGATGCGCCAGGCCTCAAGCGCCGGCCCGATCGAGAGCCCCAGCACCGCCAGGGCGAAGGGCAGCAGCAGCAGCACGAGCCCCCACCACTCCATCCGCAGGCGCCGGCGCTGCGACCAGTGGCTGCTCAGCACATCGATGCGCACGTGACCATCGCGCTGCAGGGTCCAGCCCAGCCCGAACAGAAAGGCGAGCGAGAACAGCAACCACTGGGCTTCGATCAGGGCGTTGGAGCTCAGGTTGAGGCCCAGGGCCAGCCCCAGGTAGCGGCCGATCACATTCCACACTCCCAGGCCCAGCATCAGCAGCAGGGCCAGCCCGCCCAGCAGGCCGGCGTTGCGGTTGAGGGCATCGATCCGCTCCGGCCAGCGCGCCGGCCGATGGCCCCCCGGCCCCTGGTGAGCCACGCTCATCGGCCCTCTCCCCCGAAGCTGAACTCGGCGTAGGAGAGCTCGTTGATCCGGTTCCAGTCCCACACCTGGTCGCGGAAGCCACGCCACTGGTCGTAGAGGCTGCGAAAGCCGCTGTCGCCGCGGGCGGTATCGGCGAACAACTGATCGCTGGCGCTGCGAGCCGCCGTCAGGATCGGTTCGCCGTAGAAGCGCAGCTGGGTGCCGCCCTGCTTCAGCCGGAGCAGGGCGGCGCCGTTGAGGCTGTCGTAGCGGCTGAGCATGATCAGGTTGGCCTCGGCGCAGGCGGTGCTGAACATCGCCTGGTATTCGGCCGGTAGCCGCTTCCAGGCCTGGCGGTTCACCAGGGCGGTGAGGGTCGGTCCTGGCTCCCACCAGCCCGGGTAGTAATAGAAGCGGGCGGCGCGGGCCAGACCCAGCTTCTCGTCGTCGTAGGGGCCGGTCCACTCGGCCGCGTCGATGGCGCCCCGGTCGAGGGCCAGGTAGATCTCGCCGCCGGGCAGCACCTGCACGTTCACCCCCAGCGCGGCCATCACCTTGCCGCCCAGGCCCGGGATCCGCATCTTCAGGCCCCGCAGCGACGCGGGCCCCGCCAGTTCCTTCTTGAACCAGCCGCCCATCTGGGCGCCGGTGTTGCCGGCGGGAAAGCTGATCACCCCGAAATCGGCGAAGACGCGGTTCAGGGCCTCAAGACCGCCGGCCTCGTACAGCCAGGCGTTCTGCTGCTGGGCGGTGAGCCCGAAGGGCACCGCCGTGCCGAAGGCCAGGGCGGGGTTCTTGCCCAGGTAGTAGTAGCTGGCGGTGTGGCCGCACTCCACCGAGCCGTTCTGCACCGCGTCGAGCACCTCGAGCCCCGGCACCAGTTCACCGGCGGCGAAGGGCTGGATCAGGAAGCGACCGCCACTCAGCTCCTTCACCCGGCGGCTCACCGTCTCAGCACCGCCGAAGATCGTGTCGAGCGAATGGGGCCAGCTGGTGGCCATGCGCCAGCGCACGGGTGGCAGGGATGATCCGCCGCTGCTGCCGGCCCGGCGGATCCGGCAGGCGCTCAGCAGGCCGGCCCCGCCGGCGGTGGCCGCCACGGCCGAGGCCGTGCGGAGCAGTTGGCGGCGCTGCATGCCGCGGAATGCACAGGCTCGCGGAGACTAAGGGCGCCGGGCCAGGCCGTCATCACGGCCATGCCAATGGCAGAGCGGCCCCTGGCCGGCACCGATCGCCAGGGACGCGCGCAGGCCACCCTCCACGAAGCGCTTGGCCCCGGCCACGGCCTCGCTGAGCGGCAGGCCGCGGGCGCGCAGGGCGGTGATGGCGGCGCCGAGGGTGCAGCCGCTGCCGTGGGTGTGGAGGGTGTCGATGGCCGCATGCTGCAGCCACTGGCCGGGCTGACCCCGCTGCAGCAGATAGTCGCGGCCGCGCAGCTCCGGCCGGCCGCCGCCCTTGATCAGCACCGCCGCCGGCCCGAGATCCAGCAGCCGCGCGGCAGCCTGCTCCACATCGGTGGCACCGTCGATGGCCTGGCCGCTCAGCAGCCGGGCTTCGTGCAGGTTGGGGGTGATCAGCTCGGCCAGGGGCAGCAGCTGGCGGTAGGCGGCGATGGCGCTGGGCTCGAGCAGCACCGCCCCGGCCCGCGACACCATCACCGGATCGATCAGCCGCGGCAGCGTCAGGGGCGCCAGGGCCGCGGCGGTGGCCTCGATCAGGCCGGCGTTGAGCAGCATGCCGGTCTTGAGGGCCGCCACCGGAAGGTCGCTGAGCACCGCCATGATCTGGGCCGTGAGCGCCTCCGGTGGCAAGGCATCGACGCGGCTGACACCGGTGGTGTTCTGGGCGGTGACGCAGCTGATCGCCGAGCAGCCATGCACCCCCAGCGCCATGAAGCTTTTGATGTCGGCCTGGATGCCGGCGCCGCCGCCGGAATCGCTGCCGCCGATGGTCAGGGCGATGGCGGGGGTCAAGGGAGAGGTCATGGCGCACTGGGCTCCAGTGCCCAGGATCGCCTCCCCGGGGCACCCGCCCGGGCAGCTCCAGCCTCAGCCGTGGCGGCGCAGGGCCTGAAACCGGCGCTGCGGAACCGAAGCGCTGGACGCGGAGCCCTGGAGGCGGCGCTGTGGAACCCGAGCACTGGAACCAGACTCCAGGAACCGGAGCCGCTGTGGCCTGTGAAACAATCGGCGGGCCCGTTCCCAACGCCACCCACCGTGACGCCAGCCCGCCAGCGCAGGGTCTTCCCCTTCACCCAGGTCGTGGGGCAGGAAGAGATGAAGCTGGCGCTGCTCCTCAACGTGATCGATCCGCGCATCGGCGGCGTGATGATCATGGGCGACCGCGGCACGGGCAAGAGCACCACGATCCGCGCCCTGGCCGACCTGCTGCCCGAGATCGATGTGGTGGCGGGCGACCCTTACAACAGTTCCCCGACCGACCCCGACCTGCAGAGCAGTGAAGTGCGCCAGCGACTCGACCACGGGGAGCAGCCGCCGGTCGAGCAGCGCCAGGTGCCGATGGTCGACCTCCCCCTCGGCGCCACGGAAGATCGCCTCTGCGGCACGATCGACATCGAGAAGGCGCTCAGCGAGGGCGTTCGGGCGTTTGAGCCGGGCCTGCTGGCCAAGGCCAACCGCGGCCTGCTCTACGTCGATGAGGTCAACCTCCTCGACGACCACCTCGTGGACGTTCTGCTCGATTCAGCCGCCTCGGGCTGGAACACCGTCGAGCGCGAGGGCGTCAGCGTGCGCCACCCGGCCCGCTTCGTGCTGATCGGCTCCGGCAACCCCGAGGAGGGGGAGCTGCGTCCCCAGCTGCTCGATCGCTTCGGCATGAGCGTCGAGGTGCGGACGGTGCGCGATCCCGAGCTGCGCGTGCAGGTGGTGGATCAGCGCACCGCCTTCGACAACGACCCCGACGCCTTCAACGCGGCGGTGCAGTCCTTCCAGGACGCGCTGCAGGCGCGGGTGGTGGAGGCCCAGCAGCGCCTGTCCCAGGTGGTGATCGACGACGACCTGCGCATCCGCATCTCGGCGGTGTGCGGCGAACTGGATGTCGACGGCCTGCGCGGCGACATCGTCACCAACCGGGCCGCCCGGGCCCTGGCCGCCTTCGAGGGGCGCACCGAGGTCAGCGATGACGACGTGGCACGGGTGGTGGCCTGCTGTCTGCGCCACCGGCTGCGCAAGGACCCGCTGGAGCAGATCGACTCCGGCGACCGCGTCGTGAAGGTGTTCTGCAAGGTGTTCGAGCGGCCGGACAGCAGCGATCGCAGCGCCTTCCAGCTCGCACTGGCGGGCTGAGCGCTCCGGCGACCCTGCTCCGCGGTAGCCACCGCGACCGAGACTTCCACGCTGACCCGGTGGACTGCTTGGGACGCATCCGATCCACTGATGGCACGCCCTCGGGCCCACCCGGGCAGCCGCTGGCTGCTGCCCCTGCCGCTGCTGATTGGCGTGGGCATCGCCCTGGTCGCCCAACCCTCCGCCCGGGGCGCTGAACCGGCCGCGGCGGCGCCAAGGACCGAACCGATGCCGGCAGCGGGGGCGGCCCAGCGCTATGCCCCCCTGGAGCGGGCCGAAACCCTCTACAGCGCCGCCTTGCTGGCGCCGACGGCCCGGAACCGCCAGCTGCTGCAGCAGGTGATCCAGCTGAGCGGCGACCAGCTGCGCCGCGCCCCCCTCGACGACCGGGCCTACGCCCTCAGGGCCCGGGCCCAGGCCAGGCTGGGAAACCCGCTGGCCGCCTTCGAGGATGCGGCCCGGGCCCTCCGGCTCAACCCGCGCAATCCCGTCGCCCACCTGGCCCGCGGCATCGCCAAGCGCAACCTTGGCGATGCCGCGGGCGCCACCCTGGAGTACGACCAGGCGCTGGCGATCGATCCGGGCTACGTCCTGGTGCTGGTGAACCGCTCCAACACCCGGCTGGATCAGCAGGATTCCGCCGGAGCGCTCGCCGATGCCAACCGGGCCGTGGAGCTGAGCTCGATCGCTGACCCTGTGGCCAGGGTCATCGCGCTGTCCAGTCGGGCGATGATCCGCCTGGAGACCGGTGATGCCCCGGGTGCCCTGGGCGATCTCGACGCGGCCCTGGCGCTGAGGACGGATGTCGCCCAGACGTTCAAGGACCGAGGCGGCGTGCTGATGGCGCTCAGCCGCCCGCGCCAGGCGCTCGAGGCCTACGACCGGGCGATCCGCCTCGACCCTGATTTCGAGGACGCTTACATCGACAGGGGCAACATCAGGGGAGAACTGGGTGACCAGCAGGGAGCCATCCGGGATTACAACCGGGCGATTGCCCTCAATCCACGATCCGCCGTGGGCTTCAACAATCGCTGTTTCACGCTTTACCAGCTGGGGCAGACCAAACAGGCCCTGCCAGATTGTGAGAAAGCGATCGAACTGGACCCGCTCGCAGGCTATATCCATGACAGCCGCGGCCAACTGCGCATCGCGATGGGTGATCCGGAGGGAGGCTGTCAGGATCTGCACATCGCCGTCAGGCTGGGCGATCAGGATGCCAGCCGCTTCCTGGCCTCCGCGAACGGCGCGGTGTGTCGGTCCCGGCCGGTTCCGGGCCGATGATCACGGAACAGATTCCTGCACGAGGCCTGGAAATCCAGCCTGTTGATTGATACCGGGGCGGCGGGTCTTTGCCCTGGAGATGTTGACGGAAGCCGATGGTCGGACTTGAACCGACGACCTACTGATTACGAATCAGTTGCTCTACCGCTGAGCTACACCGGCCGGTTTGTTGAATCTAGCATCGGACCGTTCGACGCCTCACCCCCATGGCATCACCACCCCGCAGCCCACTGGATCCGGCGCTGCGGCAACGCCTGCTGACCGAGGCCCGCACCCCATGGCGCGGCCTGCGGCGGGGTCTCTGGTTCGCGCTGGTGGCCTCAGCTGGCGTGGGGCTGGCGGCGATGGCCCTGCGCGCCTCCGCCGGTGGCGAGGTGCCCCTGTCAGACGTCGGGATCCAGCTGGGCGCCCTCACCCTGTTCGGGGGGCTGCTGCTGCTGGATCGCAACCGCAGCGCCGAGTGACTGCGGCGCTGAACTGGCAACGCAGCCGCGGCTGAACCCCAGCCGCCGATCCGGCAGCTTCAAGCCGGATCGGCAGCCCCACCGTCGGCGGCGGACTCGGGCTGTGGGTCGGCAGCTGCCGTCTTCAGCTGCGGCTGCTCAGGAACGGCCGTCTGCTCCTGGTCGAGGGGAGCGGACTCCAGCGCCTGCTCCTGAGGAGCGGCGGTCTGGGCCTGCTCGAGGGCGGTGCCGCTCTGATCAGCGGTCGCAACGGCCCCCACGGCCTCAGCCTGGGCGGAAGCCTCGGCCGCTTCAGCCTGAACCGGGGATTCGGGCGTTTCAGCCGGCGCGGGGGCCCGATCGGTACTGGCCTCAGGGGGCCGTTGCGCGGGCGGCGGCGATGGAGGCGTGGGGCTCGCGGCGGCCGTGTCGGGCTGGGGACGCGGCGCTGCTGCCGGGGACTCCTGCAGGGGGTCCGGCAGCAGCAGGGGCAGGCCCAGGCAGAGTCGACGCTCCTCGATCTCGGTGGTGCTCAGCGGAGAGACCGCGGCCAGGGCGGCGGCGGAGCGGCTGAGCAACCAGAGGGACTGGATGGCCTGATGCCACTGCCACAGCATCAGAGCAAGCAGCAGGGCCGCCAGCAGCAGGGCCACCAGCCGCGGACTGCCATCCAGCGGTGAAAGGGCGGCGGCCTGGGCCGCCTGCTGATCGCACCAGATCAACAGCGGCAGAGCGGCGACCGCACCTAACCCCAGGGCGATCCGCGGGAGCAGGTCCTCCTGCAGAGCGGCCAGACGGCGCTGGAGCTCACGGCGGGCCCGCACCGGGGTCATCACCAGCAGCAGCGAGAACGGATCGGCCGGTCGCCGGAACAGGAGCACCGCAGGCAGCAGCGCGCCGATGGCCCAGGTGAACAGATGCTCCAGAGCGGGCAACCGGCCCGGGTCGTTCCCGGCCAGCAACAGCAGCAACAGCAGGGCTTCAAGGGGCAGAGCCCCGAGGCCGATCAGCTGCAGCCAGAGCAGGGGCTCGCTGCGGGGAGTCACGGGCGATCCGGGGGGGTCAGGTGCTGAGGGTGCGGCGCTGGGTGACGAACTTGTAGGCCTCGACCCGATCACCGTCCTGCCAGGAGGAGAAGCGATCGCAGCCGATGCCGCATTCGAAGCCGGTAGCCACTTCCTTGACGTCGTCCTTGCCGCGGCGGAGCGAGTCGAGGTCGCCCTCGTACACCTTCTCCTTGCCGCGGTGCACGCGCACCTTGCAGTTGCGCTGCAGCTTGCCGTTGGTGACGTAGCAGCCCGCCACCGCGCTCTTGCCGATGGTGAACACCGCCCGCACCTCGGCCTCGCCAAGGCTCTCCTCCACCAGCTCGGGCTCCAGCAGGCCCTCCATGGCCATCTGGATCTCCTCAAGCAGCTTGTAGATGACGTCGTATTCGCGCACATCGACGCCCGTGGCATCGGCGGCCCGGCGGGCCCCCGGAGCCATCGAGGTGTTGAAGCCGACGATGACCGCACCGGAGGCCGCCGCCAGATCGACGTCGGTTTCGGTGATCTCGCCCGGGGCCGACAGCAGGACCCGCACCTGGACCTCCTCCTGGGGCAGCTGCTCGAGGGATCCGAGGATTGCCTCGACGCTGCCCTGCACGTCGGCCTTGAGGATCAGGTTGAGCTCCTTGAGCTCGCCCTCGCTGACCTGACCGGACATCGAGGCCAGGGAGACGCGGCGGGAGGCCATCTGCTGAGCCAGACGCGAGGCGCGGGCCTCCGTAGCCCGATCACCCACCACGGCGCGGGCGCTCTTCTCATCGGCATAGACCTCGAACTCATCGCCCGCGGTCGGAACCTCGCTGAAGCCGAGAGCCTCCACGGCACAGGAGGGGCCGGCTTCCTTGACCCGTTTGCCGGTGTCGTCGACCATGGCCCGCACCTTGCCCAGGACCGGGCCGGCCGCCACCACATCGCCGGCCCGCAGGGTGCCGTTCTGAATCAGCAGCGTGGCCACCGGGCCCTTGGCCTTGTCGAGGTGCGCCTCGATCACGGTGCCCTTGGCCATCCGATCGGGGTTGGCCTGCAGGTCCTCCACATCGGAGACCAGCAGGATCATCTCCAGCAGCTGATCGATGTTCTCGCCCTTGATGGCGCTTACGGGCACCATCACGGTCGAACCACCCCAGTCCTCGGCCACCAGTTCGTGGGCCGAGAGCTCCTGCTTGACCCGATCGGGCGACGCGCCCTCCTTGTCGATCTTGTTGATGGCCACCAGGATCGGCACCTCGGCCGCCCTGGCGTGGCTGATCGCCTCGAGGGTCTGGGGACGGACGCCGTCATCAGCCGCCACCACCAGCACCGCCACGTCGGTGACCTTGGTGCCCCGGGCCCGCATGGCGGTGAAGGCCTCGTGACCCGGCGTGTCGAGGAAGGTGATCTTGGCCTTGGCGCCGCCGTGGGGCACCTCCACCTGGTAAGCGCCGATGTGCTGGGTGATGCCACCGGCCTCGCCGGCAGCGACACGCGTCTTGCGGATCGCGTCCAGCAGGCTGGTCTTGCCGTGGTCGACGTGGCCCATCACCGTCACCACAGGCGGGCGACGGATCAGGTGGGCGAGGTCGCTCTCCTCGATCATCTCCACGGTCTTGGCCGCGGCGGCCTGGACGTCGTCCTCCAGCACCGGCACCCCGAACTCGTCGGAGACGGTCTCGATCGTGGGCAGATCGAGGGTCTGGGTGACGGTGGCGATGATGCCCTTGAAGAACAGGCTCTTGATGATTTCGGAGCTCTCCACCCCGAGGCGGTCGGCCAGTTCCTGCACCGTGAGGTTGCCCTCCGGCACGATCAGCATCTCGGGCCGCTGGGCCTTGGCCTCGCGGGCGGCCCGCAGTTCCATGGCGCGGCGGCGCTGGCGCTGGCGGGTGGTCTCCTTCTTGCGCTTGCGCACCGCCACCATCGGCTTGGTGGCGCCAGCGCCGGCACCGGGGGTGCGGGGCTTGCTGGGGCGGGCGAGGCTGGCCTGCAGGACCATCGCCTCCTGCTCGCCGGCGTAGCCGCCGGTCTCGGCGGTGAGGGCATCATCGTTTTCGCCGATGATGTGTACTTTCTGACGCTGCTTCTGGGGCGAGCGGCTGCGCAGAGCTTCGAGCTTGGCGCTGTCGTCCCAGTCGGGGCGCCGGGCGCGCAGGGCGCCACCGGCTGGCTGCGGTGGGCGGAAGCCCGGGCGACGGGGCGCCGTGGGCGCCGCGGGCCGCACCAGATCCGGGGTCTCGCGCGTGGGGGCCTCACCACCTTCCGGCCGCTCAGGCCGGCGAGGCGGCGGGGCTGTGGGCCGGCCGTTGGGCTTCTGCAGCTGCATCAGCTCGCCGGGCGCCATCGGCTTGCGCATGCCGCTGGGCATGGAGCCGGGGCGGGTCGGCGCGCCAGGGCGGGAGACGCCCGCACCCTGGGGGCCGGCGGGGGTACCGCTGTCGCGGCGGATCGGCTTGCCGACGAGCTCCAGGGGGGTGCCACCGGGGCGGCCGGAGGCCGGGCGGCCTCCGGGAGCGGCCGGCCGCCCGCCGGCAGCGGGGCGCACCGGGGCGGGTGCACCGGGCCGTTGCGGCCGCGGCGACGTGGCTGGAACATTGGGGCGGGGAGCACCGGCGGCGGGCTGGCCGGGCTGGGGGCGCCCCACCAGCTGGGGACGGCCGGGGGCGGGGCGTCCGGGCGCACCAGGACGGGCTGGGGCTGCGGAGCCGGGGCGGAGCGGAGCGCTGGGGCGCGAGGGTTGCGGAGCCCGGGGAGCCGGAGCGGCGGGACGGCTGGGTGGCGCCGCCGGGCGACTGGGAACGGCGGCGGCCGGACGGCTGGGGGCCGGGGCGGGAGCCGCCGGACGGCTCGGAGCCGGAGTGGCGGCAGGACGGGCGGGAGCGGCCCCCGCCGGGGGCTCAGGCCGGGGCGAGGGAGCAGCCGGCTGGGAGGCAACGGGCCGGGCCGGGGCAGAGGCAGCCGGGCGAGGAGTGGATGCCGGGGCGGCAGGGGCCGGCCGGGACGGAGCATCGGCGCCACGGCGTGCCGGCGCCGGAGCGGCGGCGGCAGGCCGACCGGGAGCAGGGGCGGCCGGGCGGCTGGGGGCCGCCGGCACCGCGGGCCGGCTGGCGGCCGGAGAGGCGGGGCGGCTCGGTGGGGCAGCGGGCCGGGCCGGGGGCGCAGCGGGAGCAGTAGCCGGGCGGGCCGGGGCGGCAGGGGCCCGGCCGGCGGGGGCGGTCGCGTCGGGGGCCGCCTTCTTCACCGACAGGATCGCCTTGCCCGGGGCTGCCGGAGCCGGAGCCGCCGCCGGACGTCCGTTGCCGCCCTGGATCAGCGACCGGATGCGGCTGGCCTCGTCGTCGCTGATGGAGCTGCTGTGGCTCTTGACAGCGATGGACAGCTTCTCGGCGGCGTCGAGCACATCCTTGTTGTCCAGGCCCAGGTCCCGGGACAGCTCATAAATTCGGACTTTGCCGCTGCTGGTCATTCAGGTCTCCAATGGATCGGGGCCCGGATGGGCCTCCGCTCGGGGCCCGAATGGGCCGCCGGACAGTGCACCCGCCGGATTCAGGACGGATGCGATCGGATGTCACCGGGTCGCAGGCACACCACGACCATGGTTCATCTTGCCTCAACGCCCGCGGATGGGTCGGCCAGGAGCCGATCCTCCAGGGTGCTGATGATGGAATCCGCAACCTGGCAGCGCAGCGCCCGCTGCAGACGCCTGCGGCGCCGGGCCTCCTCGAGACAGGACGGATCCGGACAGAGGTAGGCCGAGCGCCCCATGCCCGCATCCAGGGCAAGGCCGGCCCCATCGGCCAGGCGGATCACCCGCAGCAGGCCGCTGCGGTCGGCCAGGGTGCGGCAGGCGCAGCAGCGCCGCAGCACCGGGCGGGGGGAGCGGGCACTCACCGCGCCAGGTCCTCGTCTTCGGCTGCAGCGTCTGCCTCCGTGTCAGCGTCAGCGTCAGCCGGGCTGGCCTCAGCGTCGGCGGCGCCGCCATCGTCGGCTGCAGCCGCTTCAGCTTCGGCTTCGGCTTCGGCGTCAGGCTCATAGCCGGCATCAGCGTCCTCGGCGTACTCCTCCTCGTCCTCGGGCAGGGGATAGAGCTCGCGCAGGCGGGCATCCTCCTCGGCGCGGGCGGCCTGCTCCGCCGCCAGCCGGGCCTCGGCCTCGGCCTGGAGGGCCTCCTCCTCCTGGCGCTGGGAGATCAGCTCGGCCACCACCGCGTCCTCCGAGGCCTGGTCGTACTCGGTGGCGTTCTTGATGTCGATCTTCCAGCCGGTCAGACGGGCCGCCAGACGCACGTTCTGGCCCTCGCGACCGATCGCCAGGCTGAGCTGATCCGGCGGCACCAGCACGTGGGCGTGGTGACCGTCGGGGTCGACCAGGCGCACCATCTCGACCCGGGCCGGGCTGAGGGAGTTGGCGATGTACTGACCCGGATCAGGCGACCAGCGGATCACGTCGATCTTCTCGCCCCGCAGCTCATTGACCACCTGCTGAATACGGGAGCCGCGGGCGCCGATGCAGGCCCCCACCGGATCCACCTCGCGCTCGACGCTGTCGACGGCCACCTTGGTGCGGGGCCCGACCGAACGGGAGGGGGGGTTGGCCTCCCGGGCCACCGCCACGATCCGCACCGAGCCCTCCTGGATCTCCGGCACCTCGTTTTCGAACAGATAAACGACCAGACCGGCATTGGCACGGCTGACAAACAGCTGGGGCCCGCGGCGCGGCACCTCGCTCACCTCCTTGAGAAACACCTTGAAGGTGGCGTTGGCGCGGTAGTTGTCGTTGGGAAGCTGATCGCGACGGGGCAGCTCGGCTTCCACCTCCGGGCGTCCGAGCCCTGAGCTCACGCCCATGATCACGCTCTGGCGCTCGAAGCGGATCACCCGGGCCGTCAGCACAGGGTCTTCAAGGTCGGCGAATTCCTCCTGGATCATCCGGCGCTGCTGATCGCGCAGCTTCTGGGCCAGCACCTGCTTGGTGGTGGCGGCGGCCATGCGACCGAAATCGTCCTTCTCGGGGGTGACATCAAGCACCACGGTGTCACCGATCTGGGCATCCTCTGCCACCTGCCTCACATCCTCGATGCCAATCTGATGATCGTCGCTCTCCACCTCCTCGACGATGATCTTGGAGGCCAGTACGCGATAACCCTCCTCATCGAGGTCGAGCTGCACATCGAAGTTCGAGAAATAGTCCTCCTCGAACGGATCCTCGGAGATCCCCAGATACAGGGTGCGGCGATAGCGCTCGTAGCCCTTCAGCAGGGCCTCACGCAGGGCCGCCTCCACCACCTGGGGCGGCAGCTTCTTCTCCTCGCTGATGTCCTCGATCAGATTGTTCAGACCGGGAAGCAGGACCAGGGCCATGGGCGGACGGGGGAATGGGAAGGGGAAGGGAGGAAACGGGACGGGGCCTGGGCTCAGCCCTCGCCCTGCGGGCTGACGAGCCGGACGGCCAGCACCTCCTCCCGGGGCAGGGTCACGGTGCGACCCCGCACGTTGAGCCGCACGACCTGCTCGTCGCGGCCGAGCAGCAGGCCCTCACGGATCGCCTCACCGGTGCTGCCGCTCCGATGGGTGACCGCCACCGGAAACCCGCGGAAGCTGGTGAAGTCGCGATCGCTGAGCAGATCCTCGCCGATCCCCGGGCTGCTGACCTCCAGCGTCCAGGCGCCCTGAAGCAGATCGGCGGCGTCGATGGCCTCACCAAGCGGACCGCTGAGAGCGGCGCATTCGTCGAGGGTGACATCGCCGCCATCCGAGCGGCGCACCAGCACCTGCACGGTCATCGGGATGCGATGGGTGTGCACATGCACGGCCTGAAGGTCCATGCCGGCGGATCCGGACACGGAGCGAGCCAGCTCTTCGAGAGGGATCTGGGCGGGATGGGGCACGACGCGGAGGCGGCGGGGCAATCCGCCGTGCGTCGCAGTCGTGGAACTGCCCCTGCGGCAGTGGACCCGCCCGGGACACGGGCAGAAGCACAGACCGATGAGGGTGGCGCCCGGCGGGCGTGGTCTCACCCTACGGGATCGCCACCCGCCAGCCCGGACAGATCCACCTGGGGGGCCTCGGCGTAGTAGTCGCTGCCGACGACCTGACCCCGCAGCGCCGGATCCTGGTTGAGGCACTGGCCGGTCTGCTCCGGGCTGCGCAGGTACTGGCAGACCCGGGCCCAGAGCTTGGCGCGGGTGCCGGGGGCTCCCTGGCTGAAGTGCACCAGATCGCCGCCACCGGTCATGCCCTGGATCTCGACCTGGCAGAGGCTGCAGCGCTGTCGGCTGCCGGGAGGGATGGCGGCCATGGCCTGCTCCGTGCACGAACTGGAAACTTAAAGCGATCGCGCCCCTCTCCCCTCCACCCGGCGCAACACGTCACCGAAGCGATGCCGTACGTCCTGCAGCTCAGCGATCCCCACCTGCTGGCGGACCCCGCCGGACAGTTCCGGGGACGAATGCCCCTGGACCTGCTGCGCCATGGTCTCGAGCAGGCCCTCAGCCAGGCTGCCACCGGCGGGACGGCGGTGGATCTGCTGCTGATCAGCGGCGATCTCTGCCAGGACGAGAGCTGGGGGGGCTACGCGCGGCTGCGGGAGCTGCTGGAGGGCCTGCCGCTGCCGGTCGCCCTGCTGCCCGGCAACCACGACCACCCCCTGCTGCTGCGGGCGGTGCTCGGACGGAGGGCCTGTCTGGCCCCGGCGGCGGTGCCCCTGGGGGACTGGCGGCTGCTGCTGCTGGACAGCCACCGGCCCGGATCCCTCGCCGGCCACCTGGGAGCGGCCCAGCGCGCCTGGCTCAGACGGCAGCTGCAGGCGGCCCCGGGGCCGGTGCTGGTGGCGGTGCACCACCCACCGCTGCCGATCGGCGCGGCGGGACTGGACGCCATCGCCCTCGAGGACGGTGCTGCCCTGCTGGCGCTGCTGGGCGACGGCGGAGCGCGGGGCGGGCTGGTGTTCGGCCATGTGCACCAGCACTGGCAGGGCTGCCTGGCGGAACGGACGGACTTCCCGCTGCTGGGGTGTCCCTCCACCCTGATCCCGTTCGGACCGGTCCAGTCCTGCCCGCTGGCGCGGCCCGACGATCCCGGCGGCCGCCTGCTGCAGCTGGGGGCCGGGGGGGAGATCCGCCATCGCCTGCTGCGTTGGAGTCTGCCCACCCCACCTAGCGTCGGGTCCGGAGTCTGAACCGCCTCCCCTGAACCACCTTTTCCGGGCCCTGCAGCGGCGCCTGCTGCCCCTGCTGATCGTGCCCCTGCTGCTGACCGGCCTACTGCCGGGTCCGGCCCTCGCCCTGGAGGGCCCAGAGTCCGAACCGGCCGCATCGCAGCCCGCATCGCCGACGGCCACTCCGGCCCTGGGCACGATCACGGCCCACAGCTTCGTGGCCGATGCCGCCCGCCGCGTCGGCCCCGCCGTGGTGCGGATCGACACCGAGCGCAACGTGGCCCGCGAAGCCTTTGACCCCGCCCTGCTCGATCCGCTGCTGCGCGATCTGTTCGGCGATCCCAGCGGCAGCATGCGCGAACGGGGCCAGGGATCCGGGGTCGTGATCGACCCCGGCCGCGGCCTGGTGCTCACCAACGCCCACGTGGTCGACCAGGTGGACAGCGTCAGCGTGACCCTGGCCGATGGACGCCAGCTCGATGGCGTGGTGGAGGGCACCGATCCGGTGACCGACCTGGCCCTGGTGCGCATCCCCAGCCGCGGCAACGGCCTCAAGGCCGCCCCCCTGGGGGATTCCGAGGCCCTGGAGGTGGGCGACTGGGCGATCGCCCTCGGCAGTCCCTACGGCCTGGAGCGCACCGTCACCCTGGGGATCGTCAGCAGCCTCCACCGGGACATCAACAGCCTGGGCTTCTCCGACAAACGGCTCGATCTGATCCAGACCGATGCGGCGATCAACCCCGGCAACTCCGGCGGCCCCCTGATCAATGCCGCCGGCGAGGTGATCGGCATCAACACCCTGGTGCGCTCCGGCCCGGGCGCCGGGCTGGGCTTCGCCATCCCGATCAACCTGGCCCGGCGGGTGGCCCGCCAGCTCGCCGACGGCGGCAGCGTGGTGCATCCCTATCTGGGGCTGCAACTGGTGCCCCTCACCGCCCGGGTGGCCCGCGACAACAACCGCGACCCCGACGCCCTGGTGCGCCTGCCGGAGCACGACGGGGCCCTGGTGCAGAAGGTGCTGCCCGAAAGTCCGGCCGAGAAGGCCGGCCTCAAGCGCGGCGATCTGGTGGTGGCGATCGCCGACCAGCCGGTGAACAACCCGTCGGCCCTGCTGCAGCAGGTGGAGCGGGCGGACGTAGGCGAACCCCTGGGGCTGACCGTGCTGCGGGGTCAGAAGGAGCTGCAGCTCTCGATCCGACCGGCCGCCCTGCCCCACGGCTGAGCGCTGGAGGAGACGGAAGCCGGAGCCGATCGCTGGGCTGATCTAAGGTCACTGCCCACGATCGGCGAGGCAATGAGCGAGCTCCAGGACCGGATGAAGCAGGCGGTGGCCACCGCAGCCACCGAGCAGATCAGGAGCGGCATGGTGGTGGGGCTGGGTTCCGGCTCCACCGCTGCCCTGATGATTCAGGCCCTGGGCGCCAAGCTGAAGTCCGGCGAACTGACCGGCATCACCGGTGTCACCACCTCCTTCCAGGGCGAGGTGCTGGCGGCCGAACTGGGCATCCCCCTGCAGAGCCTGAACGCCGTGGAGCGGATCGACCTGGCCATCGACGGCGCCGACGAGGTCGATCCGTCCTTCCAGCTGATCAAGGGCGGCGGTGCCTGCCACGTGCAGGAGAAGCTGGTGGCCCGGCGGGCGGAGCGGTTCGTGGTGGTGGTCGATTCCACCAAGCTGGTCGACACCCTGAACCTCGGCTTCCTGCTGCCGGTCGAAGTGCTGCCCGGCGCCTGGCGCCAGGTCAAAGGTCAGCTGGCGGAGATGGGCGGCGACGCCGAACTGCGCATGGCCGTGCGCAAGGCAGGCCCGGTGGTGACCGACCAGGGCAATCTGGTGCTCGATGTGCGCTTCGCCGGCGGCATCAGCGACCCGGTGAGCCTGGAGAAGGAGATCAACAACCTGCCCGGCGTGCTGGAGAACGGGCTATTCGTGAACATCACCGACCAGGTGCTGGTGGGCGAGATCGTCGACGGCGTCCCGGGCGTGCGCGATCTGGTGAAGCGCTGAGTCAGGCGATGCTGCCATGACGGTCATCAGCGCGGACCTCCTGCAGCTGATCTCCCAGACAACCAGGGATTTCATCGCCGAACCAAGCACGGCGCTCGATCAGCACATCGATCGAGCGCTACGGTCGATCGGCACCCTGTTTGATGCGGACAGAACCTATCTGTTCCAACTGCAGGACGATCCCGACCTGATCTCCAACACGCACGAGTGGTGCGCCGCTGGTGTCGAACCCCAGATCGAAAAACTCCAGGCGCTACCCATCAGCTGCTTCCCCTGGTGGATGCAGGAAATGCATGCAGATCGCATCATCAATCTGTCCTGCCTGGATGATCTACCGGCGGCCGCCGAGAACGAACGTCAACTCCTGGAGGAGCAGGGCATCAGCTCCCTGCTGGTGATTCCCCTGGTGCGCAACAACCAGCTGGAGGGCTTTGCGGGTTTTGACCACGTGCGGGGGGCACGCCACTGGAGCGACGAAGAAATCGCCGTCCTGCGGATCATTGTCAACAGCATTGCCCAGGGCTTTGAGCGGCGCCGCGTCGACCTGCGCCTGGAGCAGATGGCCTATGAAGACTCACTGACAGGACTACCCAACCGCAGCCTGCTCGGCAAACGCCTGAATGAGGCTCTGGAGCAGTGTCGGCTGACTGGCAAGATGCTCGCGGTTGGCTACCTCGATCTCGACTCCTTCAAGGCCATTAATGACAACTACGGTCATGCCATTGGCGATGAGCTGCTGGTGCAGATGGCCACGCGCCTGCAGGCGGCTCTGCGTCCTGTGGACACCCTGGCGCGTCTCGGGGGTGACGAGTTCGTGGTGGTGCTGCCAGAGCTCGACAGTCGCGAACAGCTGCTGGAGATCGGTCAGCGCCTGCTCCAGCTGATCGCCGAACCCTGCACGATCGGCCCTGGCATCCCCGTCGCCGTGACCACCAGCCTCGGCATCCGTGTGGTGCCACCCGATGATGCCGATCCAGACCTGCTGCTGCGCCAGGCGGATCAGGCCATGTACGGCGCCAAGCGGGCCGGCCGCAGCCAGATCCAACTGTTCGATGCCGGTCTCGAACAGCTGGACAACCAGCGTCGCGCCGAAATCCAGGCTGTCAGTTCAGCGATCGGCGCCGGTGATCTGCGTCTGTTTGTGCAACCGATGCTGGATCTTGGCAGTGGCGAGGTGCGTTGTGCCGAGGCACTGGTTCGCTGGCAGCACCCGGAACGGGGCTTGCTGACGCCGGATCACTGGCTGCCACTGATCATCGATCAACCCGAAATCGCCAGCCTTGGAGCCTGGGTTCTCGACGCCTCCCTGGCCCTGGCCGCCTCCTGGCAGCGCGCCGGCCTGCCAATCGGGATCAGCGTCAATGTCTCGGCCCGGGAACTTCAGGACCCGCGCTTTGAAGAGCAGCTGGCGGAGCTGCTGGAGCGCCACCGGGATGTACCGGCATCAACCCTGAGGCTTGAGATCGTGGAAACGGCCGCTCTCGACAACCTTAAGGGCACGCGCGCGAGACGATGCTGCGCTGCATCGCCATGGGTGTCAGCTTCGCCCTCGATGACTTCGGCACTGGCTACTCATCCCTCACCTATCTGCGCGAACTGCCGATCACCAGCCTCAAGATCGATCGCTCCTTTGTGATCCACATGCTCGATCGCGCCGAAGATCGCCAGATCGTTCGCAGCGTGATCGGGTTGGCCCATGGATTCGATCGCCTCTGCGTGGCCGAAGGCATTGAAACGCCGGCCCATCAGGAGATGCTGCACGGCATGGGCTGTGACTGGGGCCAGGGCTACGGCCTGGCCCGGCCGATGCCGGCCGACACCTTCATCGACTGGATGCACCAGCGGGACGCGGCGGCGGCGTCAGGCCCATGGGTTATCGGCCCACAAGTCTGACGCGGGATGGCTCCAGCCATCACGAGGAGCCTTCAACCACTGGTGGAGCCCCGCCTCAGGCCCGCAGCGCGTCGAGGACGCCGCGGCCGTGCAGCTCGGCCAGGGCCTCGTAGCCACCGATGCACTGGCCGTCGATGAACACCTGGGGCAGGGTGATCAGGCCGCTGCGGTCCACCAGGGCCTGGCGCTCGGCCTGGCTGTCAGCGCGCTGAACGCGATGGGGGATGCCGAGGGTGCGCAGCATGCGCAGGGCCCGCGCCGACCAGGGGCAACCGCTGCCCACCGCGATCTCCAGCCGGGGCTCCCCGGTGGGCAGGGGCCGGATTGCAGCAGCCGTTGCTGGCACGGGCTGCGGAGCCATGGCCATGGGCTGCGGAGCCGTGGCGAGGGGCTGCGGGGGCATCGCCATGGCATCCAGGACCGCTGGCGGAGCGATGGCGACCGGTTCGGTTCCCGTTGCCAGGGGAGTCGGAGGCACGGCCAGCGGCTCGGGGGCGGGAAGAGCCGTGTCGAGGAAGCCCACCAGCAGATCGGCCCCCTTCAGCACCAGCGTGCCGTGCTCGAGATGGCCACCCCAGACCTGGCAGGCGCCGTCGGAAAGGCTCAGATGCAGGTGCACCCCCTCGGGGGAGACGGTGCCGTTGAGGGTGATGATCTCGAGATCACCCTCCAGCACCGTGGGCCCGGGCGGCCCCGGGCACTGAAAGACGGCCCGCGACAGGTTGCCCACCACGCCCAGTACGAAGCCGTGGGCGTTGTGGGCGATCGCCAGCTGCTCCAGGCTCAGGCGCAGATCGCTGCCGGGGCCGAGCTTGAGCGGCTGGGGACGCATGACGGGCCGGATGCAGGCGTCGCCCACAGTAGGGAACCGACCCGGTGCCCCCCCAGCGACAGGCCGCGGCGGAGGCGGATGCGGAGGCGGAGGCGGCTGCCTGGGCGGGTTCCCGGCCGCATATCCAGCCGGCTGCCGGGAGTGTGGCTGGGCGGGCGGCATCCGGAACAGCCGATGTCCTTAGCGTGATCGCGCCCTGGAGCCCGGTCGTGTCCGACGCCGCCACCGTTCGTGAGGAGCTGCTGCACCGGCTGCGCGACCAGCCCGCCGACCCGAAGATCCCGGCGCTGGTAGAGCAGCTCGAGCGCGAGCGGCCGGCGGATCTGAGCCGGGATGGCGATCGCCTGCGGGGGGTCTGGGAGCTGCGCTGGAGCAGCGCCAGCCAGCCCTGGCTGAAGCAGGCCCCCTGGCTGGAGAACCTGCAGGTGCTCGATCCCGCCGCCGGCCGCGGCATGAACCTGCTGCGGCTGAGCGGCCCGCTGGGATCGCTGGCCGCGATCACGGTGCAGGCCGATCTGGCGATCCGCGGTCCTCAGCGGGTGGAGGTCACCTTCCGGCGCGGCGGCTGGAGCGGCCCGCGGCTGCTGGGGCAGCGACTGGAACTGCTGGCGGCCGTGAAGCAGCCGTTCCCGGCCTGGCTGGACATCACGGTGCTCGACGAGACGCTGCGGATCTGCCGCGGCAATGCCGGCACGGTGTTCGCCCTGCTGCGCCGGCCCGACCTGGTCGTAGAGGAGCTGCTGCCCCCGCCCACGGACCCAGTGGAGCCGGGGCCTGCGGGGTAGCCCGGGGCGAGGCGAAGAGCCGGCAGACCAGCAGCAGATACGCTTCCTTAGCTGCGGAAGACGCCAGAGGCTGCGCCATCCCCTAGAATCCGTAAGACTCTTTAACAAAGCTGCCGATGTTCACGCTCGAGAAGGCCACCCAGATTTTTCCGGAAACCCTGAGCGCGGATGTCGTCCCTGCGATCACAGCCCGCTTCCAGCTGCTCAGCGCCGAAGACCAGCTCGCGCTGATCTGGTTCGCCTATCTGGAGATGGGCACCACGATCACCATCGCCGCTCCGGGCGCGGCCCGGATGCAGTTCGCCGAACCGGTGCTGCAGCAGATCAAGGCGATGAGCTTCCCTGAGCAGAGCCAGGTGATGTGCGATCTGGCCAACCGCAGCGACACGCCGATCGGCCGCACCTACGCCAACTGGTCCGTGAACATCAAGCTGGGCTTCTGGTACCAGCTGGGCCAGTGGATGGCCGCCGGCCTGGTGGCGCCGATCCCCGAGGGCTACCAGCTCTCCGCCAACGCCGCCGCGGTGCTCAGCTCCGTCAAGTCGGTGGATCAGGGCCAGCAGATCACCCTGCTGCGCAACTTCGTGGTCGACATGGGCTTCGACCCGGCCAAGGGTGAAGGCCAGCGGGTGATGGAGCCGGTGGTGGCCCCCACCCCCGAGGAGCAGCGCCGCAAGGTGTTCATCGAAGGGGTGATCAATCCGACGGTGACCAGCTACATGGAGCTGCTCAACGCCAACGACTTCGACAACCTGATCCAGCTGTTCCTGCCCGACGGCGCGCTCCAGGCCCCGTTCCAGAAGCCGATCGTCGGCACCGAGGCCATCCTGCGCTTCTTCCGCGAGGACTGCCAGAACCTGCAGCTGCTGCCCGAGCGCGGCTACGCCGAACCCTCCGACGACGGGTTCACCCAGATCAAGGTGACCGGCAAGGTGCAGACCCCCTGGTTCGGGGCCGGGATCGGCATGAACGTGGCCTGGCGCTTCCTGCTCAACCCCGAGGGCAAGATCTACTTCGTGGCGATCGATCTGCTCGCCTCCCCGGCTGAGCTGCTCAAGTTCGCCCGTTGATCAGCCCCACCCGCAGGGGGCTGCTGCTGGCGGCGCTGATCCTGGTGGGTTGGTCGGGTAGCTGGGCCCTGCTCGGACTCTCCGCCACCACCAGTCCGGCTCCTCTCCTGGTCCTGGCCGTTCTGGCCAGGACCGTTCTGCAGACGGGTCTGTTCATCGTCGGGCACGACGCCATGCATGGCGTGCTGCTGCCGGGCCGGCCGCGGCTCAACCACCGGCTGGGGGCACTGGCGCTGCTGCTCTACGCCGTGCTCCCCTACGGCGCTTGCCGGGCCAAGCACCGGCGCCACCACCACGCCCCGGGGAGCCCCCGGGATCCCGATTTCCATGCTCCGGGCCGGCCGGCTCTGATCGGCTGGTACGGACGCTTTCTGTCGGGCTACCTGCGCCCCGGCCGCCTGGCTCTGCTGGTGGGCGCCTGGGCCCTGCTGGCCCTGGCCACCTCCGTCGGCTCGGTGCTGCTGCTCGCGGTTCTACCCCTGCTGCTCAGCTCCCTGCAGCTGTTTCTGGTGGGCACCGTGCTGCCCCATCGCGGCCCCCACCCGGCCGACGACCGGCATCGGGCGATCAGCCTGCCGCTGCCGCCGTGGTTGTCCCTGCTGGCCTGCTACCACTTCGGCTATCACCGCGAACACCACGCCTTCCCGGAGCTGGCCTGGCACCAGCTGCCCGCCTGCCGGCCCCAGCAGCCCCGGGGCCGGCGCCTGCTCGCGGCCCCCATCGGCGCGCGATAGCGTCAGTCCTATGGAGAGCTCCGTCATCGTCTGGACCGACCAGGAAGTGGAAGTGGCCCGTCGGGCCTTCGATTCCGCCTACGAACGGGCCATCACCACCCTGATCAGCAATCTGCAGCAGCAGGCCAGTGAGCTGAGCAGCCCGGAAAGCGTCTGGCAGCTCCATGATTTCCTCAGCATCCAGCGGCACGGCATCGAGGGGCGATTCGATTTCCGGCTGGAAGGAATTCTGTTCGTGTTCGCCAGCCTGGTGAAGGAAGGCCTGTTAGAGCCCGCCGAACTGCAGGGCCTCGACCAGGAAAAGCACGCCAAGGTGATGGCGATGTCGCGGTTCTGAGCGGCAGCCCCAGCCACCACCCACGGCCCGCCGTCAGAGCGTTCAGCCGGATCGATCAGCTGGGCTGATCAGCGCCACAAAGGATGCCGATGACTGGCCCAGCCCAGGACTGATCCGATCCCTTTAGATTCTCTTCCAATCGGAGCGGCTCCTTCCGACCGACCGCAACTCGACGTCTGTGTGGGTTCCAGGGCCCGGCTGGTGGTGACCAGCCGGGCTTCTTTCTGCGCTGACCAGGCGGGACCCGAGCGGGCCAGCGGCCGCGCCGCCGGCGTCACACCGGCAGCCAGGCGAAGCGGCTGCGCAGCAGGGCCAGCAGACCGTTCTGGCTTGGCAGCTCCTGCTCACCGGCCCACTCGGCCTCCTCGACCTCAGACTCCGGCAGGGCGACCGCTTCGACCAGTCGGCGATAGGCCACCTTCTCACCGGCCTCGATGCCCGAGTCGCCCTGCCCGTGGCTGCCCAGGCGGATCATCATGTAAGCGAGCTTCACCGCCAGCTGGCGGTCCTCGGCGCTGCTGAGCCGGGGCACCAGCCGATCCAGGGCCTCCACCGGTTCGGGGGTGGCGGCGAAAACACCGGCCGCCACGGAGGCATTGCCCTCCGAACCGCCGGTGATGCCGTAGCGCTGCATCAGACGCTCCAGCAGGTCCTGCTCCTCCGGCGTGAAGCGGCCATCGGCCCAGGCCACACAGCACAGGATCCGCAGCAGGTCGAGCTCGGAATCGGCCGGATGCTCGGCGGAGGTGGACATGGGCGACATCCCTGGGGATCTGGCGCCCCCATTGTGCTCGCCGCCCGCGGGATCAGCCCTGTTGAAGCCGACGCCGCACCGATTCGGCATGGCTGGTCAGCCCCTCGCTCTCGGCCAGGGTGATCACCGCCGCGCCGGTGGCCTCCAGCGCCTGGCGGTTGAACCGGATCAGGCTGGTGTGCCGCAGGAAGGTCTCCACGCTCAACGCCCCGGCGAAGCGGGCGGTGCCGCTGGTGGGCAGGGTGTGGTTCGGACCCGCCAGGTAATCGCCCACCGCCTCGGGGCTCCAGGGCCCCAGGAAGATGGCGCCGGCATGGCGGATGCGATCGGCCAGCGGCTCCGGCTCGGCCACCAGCAGCTCCAGGTGCTCCGGGGCGAAGCGATCGCTGAGGGCTGCGGCCTGCTCCAGATCGGGGGCCACCACGATCAGCCCCCAGTCGTTGAGAGCCTGGCGGGTGATCGCGGCCCGGGGGTGATCGGCCAGCTGGGCCTCGATGGCCGCCGGCAGCGCCGCCGCCAGCTCGCGGCTGGTGGTGATCAGGATCGCCGCCGCCAGCGGATCGTGTTCGGCCTGGGCCATCAGGTCGGCCGCCACCTGATCCACCCGGGCCGTGTGGTCGGCGATCACCAGCACCTCACTGGGACCGGCCAGAGAATCGATCCCCACCCGGCCGTACACCGCCTTCTTGGCCAGGGTCACCCAGAGGTTGCCCGGGCCGCTGATCACATCCACCCGCGGGATCGACTCGGTGCCGAAGGCCAGGGCCGCCACCGCCTGGGCGCCGCCGACGCGGTAGACCTCCTCGACGCCGGCCAGATGGGCAGCCGCCAGCACCGTGGTGTTGGGCCAGCCCCCGGGCCCCGGCGGGGTGACCATCACCAGCCGCTCCACCCCGGCCACCGCCGCCGGCACGGCATTCATCAGCACGGTGCTGGGGTAGGCCGCCCGGCCACCGGGCACGTACAGACCCGCCCGCTCCACCGGCCGCCAGCGACGGCCGATCCCCTCGCCATAGGGACCCGTCACCTGGAGATCCGGCGGACACTGGCGGCGGTGGAAGTCGAGGATGCGGCCATGGGCCAGCTCCAGGGCCTGGCGCAGGTCCGGCGGCGTGGCCTCCCAGGCCTGGCGCAGCTGCTCCGGGGGCACCCGCAGCGGCTCGGGCCGCACGCCGTCAAACCGTTCGCTCAGATCGAGCAGGGCACGATCCCCATCGCGGCGCACCGCCGCCAGGATCCCGGCCACCGTCTCCTCCTGCTGCCGCATCGGATCGCCGCCGGTGCGTTCCGCGATCGCCTCCAGCCGTGCGGCGGCTGCAACGGCATCGTCGAGGCACTCGATCGTGAGGGTGGTGGGGGCCGGGTGGGAGGCGACCAAGGCGGACAGGCGCGCAAGCATCGACGCTAGATCCGGGCCCGCCTGGGCCGGCGGAGCCGCAGGGTATGCTCGACCTTTGCTTTTGCGTGCCAGCCCTGTGGCCAATAACAAGTCGTCGAAGAAGCGCATCGAGATCGCCGAACGCAACCGGCTGCGCAACCGCACCTACAAATCGGCGCTGCGCACCCTGATGAAGCGCTGCTTCACCGCCTGCCAGGCCTATGCCCAGGAGCCCGGTGCCGACGCCAAGCAGACGGTGCAGACCACCATGTCCGCCGCCTTCAGCAAGATCGACAAGGCCGTCAAGGTGGGTGTGCTGCACCGCAACACCGGCGCCAACCAGAAGTCGCGCCTGAGCGTGGCCGTCAAGAAGGTGCTCGAGCCAGCCGCCAGCCAGGCCTGAGCCCCTGCGCTCCGATCGGCGGCCCGCCACCGGCGAGCAGGGCCGCCCGTTCCCATCCCACCGCAGCGATTCCCGCGGCGATTCCTGCAGCGATGAGCGCCACCCCAGCCACCCGTGAAAGCCGCGTGCAGCCCGAGGTCAACGGGGCACAGCCCGCGGTGCCGCTGGTGGATTCGCATTGCCATATCGTCTTCCGCAACTTCGACGACGATCTTGAGGAGGTCTCCAGGCGCTGGCGGGACGCCGGCCTGGTCAGCCTGATTCACGCCTGCGTCGAACCGGCCGAAATCCCGGCGATCCGCGCCCTGGCCGACCGCTTCCCGGAGCTGCGCTACGCCGTCGGCGTCCATCCGCTCGACACCCAGCACTGGAGCGACGACACCCCGGCGGTGCTGCGCCAGGCGGCTCTCGACGACGATCGGGTGGTGGCCATCGGCGAACTCGGCCTCGATCTGTTTCGGGTCAAGAACCTCGAGGAGCAGCTGCGGGTGCTGCGGCCCCAGCTCGATCTGGCGGTTGAACTCGACCGGCCGGTGATCATCCACTGCCGCGACGCCGCCGAACCGATGCTGGCCGAGCTGCGCCAGCGGCGGGATCGCGGCCTCTGCCCCCGGGGGGTGATGCATTGCTGGGGTGGCACCCCCGCCGAGATGGAGGGCTTTCTCGAGCTCGGCCTCTACATCAGCTTCAGCGGCACCGTCACCTTTCCCAAGGCCAGCGAAACCCACAGCTGCGCCCAGCAGGTGCCGGCCGATCGCTACCTGGTCGAAACCGACTGCCCCTTCCTGGCGCCGGTGCCGCGGCGGGGCAAGCGCAACGAGCCGGCCTGGGTGGCGGCGGTGGCGGCCCGTGTGGCCGAACTGCGGGGCGAGAGCCTGGAGGAGGTGGCCCGTACCAGCACGGCGAACGCTGCGCGCCTCTTCCGCCTGCCCCTTCACAATGTATGATGATCCATTGGCCTGGCAGCGGAAGCGCAAGCCCTTGTTGACCCCTGCATCGACCGACTCGCCCCTGACACCGGCTCCGCGCGGGCCGGTGACTGTGCGGCGGTTCCGATAGTCGCCCCACCACCGGGTTCCCCCCTGAGCGCAGGGAGGGACCCGGTTGTCGCCTGCGCCCCTGGGCGCAGGCCAAGGGTTCGCTTCCCCCAGTCCCGGCTCCGGCCATCTCCGTTCCCCTCCGTTCCTGCAGGTTCACCGCATGAGCAGCGCGATCCAGGTCGCCAAGACCGTCACGTACCTCCCGGATCTCGTCGAGGTGCAGCGGGCAAGCTTCAAATGGTTCCTGGAGAAAGGTCTGATCGAGGAGCTCGAGAGCTTCTCGCCGATCACCGACTACACCGGCAAACTCGAGCTGCACTTCATCGGTAGCGAGTACCGGCTGAAGCGCCCCCGGCACGATGTCGAAGAGGCGAAGCGACGCGATGCCACCTTCGCCTCGCAGATGTATGTCACCTGCCGGCTCGTCAACAAGGAGACCGGCGAGATCAAGGAGCAGGAGGTGTTCATCGGCGAACTGCCGCTGATGACCGAGCGCGGCACCTTCATCATCAATGGTGCCGAACGCGTGATCGTGAATCAGATCGTGCGGTCGCCCGGGGTGTACTTCAAGGACGAACAGGATAAGAACGGCCGCAAGACCTTCAACGCCAGCCTCATCCCCAACCGTGGAGCCTGGCTGAAGTTCGAGACCGACAAGAACGATCTGCTGCATGTGCGCGTCGACAAGACGCGCAAAATCAATGCCCACGTGCTGATGCGGGCCATCGGCCTCTCCGACAACGACGTTCTCGACAAGCTGCGCCACCCGGAGTATTACCAGAAGTCGATCGAGGCCGCCAACGAGGAGGGCATCGCCTCCGAAGATCAGGCTCTGCTTGAGCTCTACAAGAAGCTCAGGCCCGGTGAACCGCCCTCGGTGAGCGGCGGCCAGCAGCTGCTGCACAGTCGCTTCTTCGATCCCAAGCGCTACGACCTCGGTCGGGTGGGTCGTTACAAGATCAACAAGAAACTGCGCCTCACCATTCCCGATTCCACGCGCACCCTCACACCTGAGGATGTGCTCTCCACGATCGATTACCTGATCAATCTGGAGCTCGATGTCGGTGGCGCCACCCTCGACGACATCGACCACCTCGGCAACCGCCGCGTGCGCTCGGTCGGTGAGCTGCTGCAGAACCAGGTGCGCGTCGGTCTGAACCGGCTCGAGCGGATCATCAAGGAGCGGATGACCGTCGGCGAAACCGAATCGCTCACCCCGGCCCAGCTGGTGAACCCCAAGCCGCTGGTGGCGGCGATCAAGGAGTTCTTCGGCTCCAGCCAGCTGAGCCAGTTCATGGATCAGACCAACCCCCTGGCGGAGCTGACCCACAAACGCCGGATCAGCGCCCTCGGTCCCGGCGGCCTCACCCGCGAGCGTGCCGGCTTTGCCGTGCGCGACATCCACCCCTCCCACTACGGCCGCATCTGCCCGATCGAGACCCCGGAGGGTCCCAACGCCGGTCTGATCGGTTCGCTGGCCACCCACGCCCGGGTCAACGAGTACGGCTTCATCGAGACGCCGTTCTGGAAGGTGGAGAACGGCATCGTGCTCAAGCAGGGCGATCCGATCTATCTCTCCGCCGACCTCGAGGACGAATGCCGCGTCGCTCCCGGTGATGTGGCCACCGACAGCGAGGGCCGGATCACCGCCGATCTGGTGCCGGTCCGCTACCGCCAGGACTTCGAGACGGTGCCGCCGGCCCAGGTCGACTACGTGCAGCTCTCACCGGTGCAGGTGATCTCGGTGGCCACCTCCCTGATCCCCTTCCTCGAGCACGACGACGCCAACCGCGCTCTGATGGGTTCGAACATGCAGCGCCAGGCCGTGCCGCTGCTGCGTCCCGAGCGTCCCCTGGTCGGCACCGGCCTGGAAACCCAGGTCGCCCGCGACTCGGGCATGGTGCCGATCACCCGCGTCAACGGCACCGTCACCTTCGTCGATGCCACAGCGATCGTGATCCGCGACGAGCAGGGGAACGACCACACCCACTTCCTGCAGAAGTATCAGCGCTCCAATCAGGACACCTGCCTCAACCAGCGGCCGATCGTCAAGCTGGGTGATCAGGTGATCGCCGGTCAGGTGCTGGCCAACGGCTCGGCCTGCGAAGGCGGCGAAATCGCCCTCGGCCAGAACGTGCTGATCGCCTACATGCCCTGGGAGGGCTACAACTACGAGGACGCCATCCTGGTGAGCGAGCGTCTCGTGCAGGACGACCTCTACACCTCGGTGCACATCGAGAAGTACGAGATCGAAGCCCGCCAGACCAAGCTCGGCCCCGAGGAGATCACCCGCGAGATCCCCAATGTGGCAGAGGAAAGCCTGGGCAACCTCGATGAGATGGGCATCATCCGCATCGGTGCCTATGTCGAAAGCGGCGACATCCTGGTGGGCAAGGTGACGCCCAAGGGCGAATCCGACCAGCCCCCCGAGGAGAAACTGCTGCGCGCCATCTTCGGCGAAAAGGCCCGCGACGTGCGCGACAACTCGCTGCGGGTGCCCAGCACCGAGCGCGGCCGGGTGGTCGACGTGCGCATCTACACCCGCGAACAGGGTGATGAACTGCCCCCCGGCGCGAACATGGTCGTGCGGGTCTATGTGGCGCAGCGCCGCAAGATCCAGGTGGGCGACAAGATGGCCGGCCGCCACGGCAACAAAGGCATCATCAGCCGCATCCTCCCCCGCGAGGACATGCCCTATCTGCCCGATGGCACCCCGATCGACATCGTGCTCAATCCCCTTGGCGTGCCGAGCCGGATGAACGTGGGTCAGGTGTTCGAGTGCCTGATGGGCTGGGCCGCCTCCCACCTCGACGCCCGCGTCAAGGTGGTGCCCTTCGACGAGATGTACGGGGCCGAGACCTCGAAGAACACCGTCACCGCCTACCTCGAGGAGGCGGCGCGCCAGCCCGGCAAAGACTGGGTCTACGACCCGGAGAACCCCGGCAAGATCCAGCTGATCGACGGCCGCAGCGGCGAACCGTTCGACAAGCCGGTCACCGTGGGCTACGCCCACATCCTCAAGCTGGTGCACCTGGTCGACGACAAGATCCACGCCCGCTCCACCGGCCCCTACTCCCTGGTCACCCAGCAGCCCCTGGGCGGCAAGGCCCAGCAGGGCGGTCAGCGCCTCGGGGAGATGGAGGTGTGGGCCCTGGAGGCCTACGGCGCCGCCTACACCCTGCAGGAGCTGCTCACGGTCAAGTCCGACGACATGCAGGGCCGCAACGAGGCGCTCAACGCCATCGTCAAGGGCAAGCCGATCCCGCGGCCGGGCACACCGGAGTCGTTCAAGGTGCTGATGCGCGAGCTGCAGTCCCTCGGCCTCGACATCGCCGTGTACACCGATGCCGGCGACGAAGTCGATCTGATGCAGGACGTCAACCCCAGGCGCAGCACCCCCAGCCGTCCCACCTACGAGTCCCTCGGCGTCGCGGATTACGACGACGATTGATCCTCTCGCCTTCCTCGATCACCGCGCGCCCTACTCCCCTCCATGTCCAACAGCAACCTCCGCACCGAGAACCACTTCGACTACGTCAAGATCACCCTCGCTTCGCCTGAGCGGATCATGCAGTGGGGTCAGCGCACGCTGCCCAACGGCCAGATCGTCGGCGAGGTGACCAAGCCGGAAACGATCAACTACCGCACCCTCAAGCCGGAGATGGACGGCTTGTTCTGCGAGAAGATCTTCGGCCCGTCGAAGGACTGGGAGTGCCACTGCGGCAAGTACAAGCGGGTGCGGCACCGCGGCATCGTCTGCGAGCGCTGCGGCGTGGAGGTGACCGAAAGCCGGGTGCGGCGCCACCGCATGGGCTTCATCAAGCTGGCGGCGCCGGTGTCCCACGTCTGGTATCTCAAGGGCATCCCCAGCTATGTGGCCATCCTGCTCGACATGCCCCTGCGCGATGTCGAACAGATCGTCTACTTCAACTGCTACGTGGTGCTCGATAAGGGCGACCACAAGGATCTCACCTACAAGCAGCTGCTCACCGAGGATGAGTGGCTGGAGATTGAGGATCAGATCTTCGCCGAAGATTCGGAGATTGAGAATGAGCCCGTGGTGGGCATCGGCGCCGAGGCCCTCAAGCAGCTGCTCGAGGATCTCAACCTTGCCGAGATCGCCGAACAGCTGCGCGAGGAGATCAGCAGCAGCAAGGGTCAGAAGCGCGCCAAGCTGATCAAGCGCCTGCGCGTGATCGACAACTTCATCGCCACCGACGCCCGTCCGGAGTGGATGGTGCTGGACGTGATCCCGGTGATTCCGCCGGATCTGCGGCCGATGGTGCAGCTCGATGGCGGTCGTTTCGCCACCAGCGACCTCAACGACCTCTACCGGCGGGTGATCAACCGCAACAACCGTCTGGCCCGTCTGCAGGAGATCCTCGCCCCCGAAATCATCGTCCGCAACGAGAAGCGGATGCTGCAGGAGGCCGTCGACGCCCTGATCGACAACGGCCGCCGCGGCCGCACCGTGGTGGGTGCCAATAACCGGCCGCTCAAGTCGCTCAGCGACATCATCGAAGGCAAGCAGGGCCGCTTCCGCCAGAACCTGCTTGGTAAGCGAGTCGACTACTCCGGTCGTTCCGTGATCGTGGTGGGTCCCAAGCTGAAGATGCACCAGTGCGGTCTTCCCAAGGAGATGGCGATCGAGCTGTTCCAGCCGTTCGTGATCCATCGCCTGATCCGCCAGAACATCGTCAACAACATCAAGGCCGCCAAGAAACTGATCCAGCGCGCCGATGATGAGGTGATGCAGGTGCTGCAGGAAGTGATCGAAGGGCATCCGATCCTGCTCAACCGAGCACCCACCCTGCACCGCCTCGGCATCCAGGCCTTCGAGCCCAAGCTGGTCGACGGCCGCGCCATCCAGCTGCACCCCCTGGTCTGCCCGGCCTTCAACGCCGACTTCGACGGTGACCAGATGGCCGTGCACGTGCCCCTGGCGATCGAAGCCCAGACCGAGGCCCGCATGCTGATGCTGGCCAGCAACAACATCCTGTCGCCGGCCACCGGCGAACCGATCATCACTCCGTCCCAGGACATGGTGCTCGGCGCCTACTACCTCACCGCCGTGGAGCGGGAGAAGTCGATGCCCCAGTTCGGGGATCGCAGCCGCACCTTCGCCGATCTCCCCGATGTGATCGCCGCCTTCGAGGAGAAGCACCTCACCCTGCACGACTGGGTCTGGGTGCGCTTCAACGGCGAGGTGGAATGCGACGACGAGGAGAGCGCTCCCCAGAAGCAGGAGACCCTCAGCGACGGCACCCGCATCGAGCAGTGGAAGTTCCGCCGCGACCGCTTTGATGAGGACGGCGCCCTGATCAGCCGCTACCTGCTCACGACCGTGGGCCGCGTGGTGATCAACCACACGATCATCGACGCCGTCGCCGCCCCATGACCCACGCCGCCTGAGTTCCGGCACCCCGCACCGCCCTTTCCCCCTCCGCCTTCTCGACCGCGCGCGTCATGACCGCCACCCCCGCCAAGAAGTCCAGCAAGAAGAGCAGCAAGGCCGCCGAGGCGGCACCCCAGCCTGCCGAGCCGATCAACGGCAGCGCTCCGCTGAGCCGCCAGGCCCCGCCGTTCCGCAACCGGGTGATCGACAAGAAAGCCCTGCGCAATCTCGTCTCCTGGGCCTACAAGCACCACGGCACCGCCGCCACGGCGGCGATGGCCGACGAGCTCAAGGATCTGGGCTTCCACTACGCCACCCAGGCCGCCGTCTCGATCTCCGTCGACGACCTGCGGATTCCCGGCGAGAAGGCCCGTCTGCTGGAGGAGGCGGAGCAGCAGATCACCGATACCGAGGAGCGTTACCGGCTGGGTGAGATCACCGAGGTGGAACGCCACACCAAGGTGATCGACACCTGGACCGAGACCAACGAACGTCTGGTTGAAGAAGTCAAGAAGAACTTCAACGAGAACGATCCACTGAACTCGGTGTGGATGATGGCCAACTCCGGCGCCCGGGGCAACATGTCCCAGGTGCGCCAGCTGGTGGGCATGCGCGGCCTGATGGCCAACCCCCAGGGCGAGATCATCGACCTGCCGATCCGCACCAACTTCCGTGAGGGTCTGACGGTCACCGAATACGTGATCTCCTCCTACGGCGCCCGCAAGGGCCTGGTGGACACGGCCCTGCGCACCGCCGACTCGGGTTACCTCACCCGCCGTCTGGTCGACGTGGCCCAGGACGTGATCGTGCGCCAGGAGGATTGCGGCACGACCCGTTCGATCACCATCGATGCCGAAGACAAGGGTGGCTTCGGCTCCAAGCTGATCGGCCGCCTGGCCGCCGAGCCGCTGCACAACGCCGCTGGTGAGCTGCTGGTCGACCGCGACGGTCAGATCGACGCGCCCCTGTCGCGGGTGATCGAGCAGGCCGGCATCACCACGGTCAAGGTGCGCTCGCCGCTCACCTGCGAGGCCTCCCGCTCGGTGTGCCGCAAGTGCTACGGCTGGGCCCTGGCCCACAACGAACTGGTCGATCTCGGCGAGGCCGTCGGCATCATCGCCGCCCAGTCGATCGGTGAGCCCGGCACCCAGCTCACGATGCGCACCTTCCACACCGGTGGTGTGTCCACGGCCGAAACCGGCGTGGTGCGCTCCCAGTCGGAAGGGGTGGTCGAGTTCGGCGCCAAGGCGCGGGTGCGCCCCCACCGCACCCCCCACGGCGTGGAGGCCCTGCTGGCCGAAACCGACTTCGCTCTGGAGATCAAGCCGTCGGGCAAGGGCAAGCTGCAGAAGCTGAGCATCACCTCCGGCTCGATCCTGTTCGTCAACGACGGCGAATCGGTGGCTGCCGACACGATGGTCGCCCAGATCTCCTCCGGCGCTCAGGTCAAGAAGAGCGTGGAGAAGGCCACCAAGGATGTGATCTGCGACCTGGCCGGTCAGGTGCGCTTCGAGGATGTGATCCAGCCCCGCGAGGTCACCGACCGTCAGGGCAACATCACCCATAAGGCTCAGCGTCTCGGCCGTCTGTGGGTGTTCAGCGGCGACGTCTACAACCTGCCCCCCAACGCCCAGCCCGTGGTCGAGGGCAACAAGGAGGTGACCACCGGCGAGGTGCTGGCCGAGAGCCGGCTCGTGAGCGAGTACGGCGGCGCCGTGCGCCTGCGCGATTCCGCCGGTGATTCCCGCGAGGTGCAGATCGTCACCACCAGCCTCACCCTCAAGGACTGCAAGCTGGTGGGTGAATCCACCCACTCCGGTGAGATCTGGCACCTGGAGGGCAAGGACAACATCCGCTACCTGCTCAAGACCCAGCCCGGCAGCAAGATCGGCAGCGGCGAGGTGATCGCCGAACTCGCCGACGACCGCTTCCGCACCCAGACCGGCGGCATTGTGCGCTTCGCCCCCGGCCTGGCGATCCGCAAGGCCCGCAGCGCCAAGCACGGCTATGAGGTCAGCAAGGGCGGCACCCTGCTCTGGATCCCGCAGGAAACCCACGAGATCAATAAGGACATCTCCCTGCTGATGATCGAGGACGGCCAGTGGATCGAAGCCGGCACCGAGGTCGTGAAGGACATCTTCAGCCAGACCGCCGGCATCGTCACGGTCACCCAGAAGAACGACATCCTGCGCGAGATCATCGTTCGCTCCGGCGAGCTGCATCTGGTCGCCGATGCCAAGGTGATCTCCCGCTACCAGGGCGACGGTCGCATGGTGAACCCGGGCGAAGAGATCGCCCCTGGGCTGGTGGCCGAATCGATGAAATTCGTCGAAGCCGTCGACACCCCGGAAGGCGGCGCCCTGCTGCTGCGTCCCGTCGAGGAATACGCGATTCCCGATGAGGCCCACCTGCCCGAACTGGCCACCATCAAGCAACCCGGTGGTCCCAGCCTCGGCCTCAAGGCCACCCAGCGCCTCACCTACAAGGACGGCGAACTGATCAAGTCGGTGGAGGGCGTGGAACTGCTGCGCACCCAGCTGATCCTCGAGACCGTGGACACCACGCCCCAGATGACGGTGGACGTGGAGGCGGTCGCCGACAAGCGCGCCAAGACGATCGACCGCCTCCAGCTGGTGATCCTGGAAACCCTGCTGGTGCGCCGCGACACCCTCTCCGACGCCAGCCACGGTTCGACCCACACCGAGCTGGCCGTCGAGGACGGCGACAGCGTCAAGCGCGGCGACGTGGTGGCCACCACCCAGATCCTCTGCAAGGAAGACGGGGTCGTGCAGCTGCCCGATGCGACCGCCGGCGAGCCGATTCGCCGCCTGATCGTGGAGCGCAACGGTGACACCCGCGACATCGACCTCGGCTCCACCACCCCGGTGGTGACCGTGGGCCAGCGGATCGTCGACGGCGAGGCCCTCGCCGATGGCGTGCTGGCCCCCTGCTGCGGCGAAGTCGAGGAGATCAACGGCAACAAGCTGCGCATCCGTCTCGGCCGTCCCTACATGGTGTCGCCCGATTCGGTGCTGCACGTGCGCGACGGCGAGCTGGTGCAGCGCGGGGACGGCCTGGCCCTGCTGGTGTTCGAACGCCAGAAGACCGGCGACATCGTCCAGGGTCTGCCCCGGATCGAGGAGCTGCTGGAGGCCCGCCGCCCCCGCGACTCGGCTGTGCTCTGCCGCAAGGGCGGCACCGTGCAGATCAAGCAGGGTGAAGACGACGACTCGATCACCGTGTCGGTGATCGAGGGCGACGACACCCTCACCGAGTATCCGATCCTGCTGGGCCGCACCGTGATGGTCAGCGATGGCCAGCAGGTCACGGCCGGTGAACTGCTCACCGACGGACCGATCAACCCCCACGAGCTGCTGGAGTGCTTCTTCGAGGATCTGCGCAGCCGCAAACCCACCATGGACGCCGCCCAGGAGGCGATCTCCAAGCTGCAGTTCCGGATGGTGCAGGAGGTGCAGAACGTCTACAAGTCCCAGGGGGTCTCGATCGACGACAAGCACATCGAGGTGATCGTGCGCCAGATGACCAGCAAGGTGCGGATCGAGGACGCCGGTGACACCACCCTGCTGCCGGGCGAGCTGATTGAGCTGCGTCAGGTCGAGCAGGTGAATGGGGCCATGGCGATCACCGGCGGTGCCCCCGCCGAGTTCACGCCGGTGCTGCTGGGCATCACCAAGGCCTCGCTCAACACCGACAGCTTCATCTCGGCGGCCTCCTTCCAGGAGACGACCCGGGTGCTCACCGAAGCGGCGATCGAGGGCAAGAGCGACTGGCTGCGCGGTCTCAAGGAGAACGTGATCATCGGTCGCCTGATCCCCGCCGGCACCGGCTTCGGTGGCTTCGAGGAGGAGCTGCGGGCCGAGGCCGGCCCCCATCCCGACATCCTCGAGGAGGAGGGCGGCGGCTATCGCCGTCCCCACAACCTGCGCCCGGACTACACCGTGGAGATGCCGACCCCCGCGGCCTCCGCTGCGGTGCTCGACGACCCCTCCGATGAGGATCTCGAGGCCACCCGCAGCCGCCACGGCATCGAGGCCAGCGCCAGCACCTTCGCCGCCTTCACCCGCCCCACGGTGGAAGAAGGGCTGGAGGAGGAGCTGATCGCCGATCCCGCGGCCCTTGAGGGCCTTCAGGAGGAGGGGCTGCTGAGCGATGACTGATCCCGGTCGCACGGAGCTGGGCACGCCGATCCCGGTTCGCCGCATTCCCCGCTTCGGGTTTCACACCCGCAACGAGCTGCTCAACGGTCGCCTGGCCATGCTGGGTTTCATCGCCCTGCTGCTGCTCGAATGGAAACTCGGCCACGGCCTGCTGACGCGCCTGTGAGCAGCACGCCCCTGCTGGGGCTGGGCCTGGCCGAGCTGGAGGACTGGGCCCGGACCCAGGGCCAGCCGGCCTTCCGCGGCCGTCAGCTGCACGACTGGCTGTACACCAAGGGGGCCCGCGACCTGGGGGCGATCACGGTGCTCCCCAAGCTGTGGCGCGAGCAGCTCGCCGCGGCCGATCCCGAAGGCGGTGGCCTGATCGGTCGGTTGCGGCTGCTGCACCGCAGCGATGCCAGCGACGGCACCGTCAAGCTGCTGCTGGGAACCGCCGATGGCCTGGCGATCGAGACCGTGGGCATCCCCAGCGGCGATCGGCTCACGGTCTGCGTCAGCAGCCAGGTGGGCTGCCCGATGGCCTGCCGCTTCTGCGCCACCGGCAAGGGCGGCCTGCAGCGCTCGCTGGCGGTGCACGAAATCGTCGATCAGGTGCTGAGCATCCGCGAGGCGATGGACCGACGCCCCAGCCACGTGGTGTTCATGGGCATGGGCGAACCGCTGCTGAACAGCGAGGCGGTGCTGGCGGCGATCGACTGCTTCTGCCGCGACCTGGGCATGGCCCAGCGCCAGATCACGGTCAGCAGCGTGGGGGTGCCCCAGGCTCTGCCCACCCTGGCCGAGCAGGCGATGCAGCGCCTGGGCCGGGCCCAGTTCACCCTGGCCGTCAGCCTGCACGCCCCCGACCAGGCCCTGCGCGAGGAGCTGATCCCCACCGCCCGCGCCTACCCGATCGAGCGCCTGCTGGAGGATTGCCGCACCTATGTGGCCCTGACGGGCCGGCGGGTGAGCTTCGAATACATCCTGCTGGGCGGCGTCAACGACCATCCCGCCCAGGCCGACGCCCTGGCGCGGCTGCTGCGCGGCTTCCAGAGCCACGTCAACCTGATCGCCTACAACCCGATCGCCGAGGAAGACTTCCAACGCCCATCGCCCGAGCGGGTGGAGGCCTTCCGCCGACGGCTGCAGGAGCGCCACATCGCCGTGAGCGTGCGCGCCAGCCGTGGCCTCGATCAGGACGCCGCCTGCGGCCAGCTGCGTCGCCGGCTGGCGGCCGGCTGAAGGCGCGGTGGGCTTCGATCCCCGGCGCTGGGACGGGATCCGTGGCGGCTCGGCCCGGGTCACCATGGGCGCCGATGTCCGCTGGGCCCAGGGCCAGCCCTGGCGCCCAGGCCGCGACCCAGCGGAGTGCGATCCCTCCATGCCGGAAGCGAGCCGGGCGGACGGCTGGGCCGGCGAACCGCAGAGCTGGGCCAGGGACGACCGCCGCTGGGCGGGCGATCGTCGCCGCCGGGAGCCCGATGCACGCCGCCGCTGGGCGGATGAAGGCCAGCACGAGCCGGTGTCGCCCCGCTCCCGCGACCGCGACATCCCCCGCTCCCGGGTCACCGTCGGCGCCGCCCCGGGCATCACCCCCGACAGCGTGCGCCGCTGGGGTGAGGCGATGGCGGAGCATCCCCGCTGGAGCGCGCTGCGGCTGGAGCCCCTGAGCAGCGTGGCCAGCCGATGCCGGGCCCGCGGCCTTGATCCCTCGCTGCCATTGGAGGAGGCCCTGGAGCGCCGCTCCCCGGGGTTGGGCCGGGAACTGCGCTGGGCCCTGGGCGGTCCGCGCAGCCGGGCCCGGCTGGCGGTACGGGCGGCCTTCGCCCTGCACGGCCCCCGGGCCGCCGACCGACTCGACCGCCGGCCACTGGAGGTGGTGGAGGAGCTGCTGGCGGCCTGCGGCTGCGGGGCGGGCAGCGGCCACAGCCAGGGGGGACAGGGGGGCAGCAACGGCCGCGACCAGGCCGGGAGCCGCCGCTCAGGCGAGAGCCGCAGCGGCGGATCGGACCAACGCTGGCGCGGCGGCGGCCAGTCTGGAACCGCGGGCCAGTCGGCGGGCCGATCCGCGGGCCAGGCCAGGGGGCACACCCCGATCGATCCGCGGCGCCGCGAGGCCCTGACGCTGCTGGGCCTGGAGCCGGACGCCAGCCCGGCCGCAGTGAAGGCGGCCCACCGGCGGCTGGTGAAACGCCACCACCCGGACATGGGCGGTGACGTCGAGAGCTTCCGGCGGGTGGATGCGGCCTACCGCTTGCTGATCGCCTGAGGCTCCCCGCAGGGTCTCCGGCGCACCGGAGGGGCAGCCGGGAGCCGGGGGCCGGGCCGCCAGGCCACAGGCGATCCGCCACGCAGGCCGTGCCGCCCGGCGCAGGGGTCTGTGGAGGGGCTCAGGTGAGCTCAGGTGGGATCCCGCTCGGGATCGAACGCTCCCCTGGCAGCGCGGCCGTTCCAGGGGGTGAGGAACAGCATCAGCACGAAGGCCGGCAAGGCCGAGGCCACCGTGAGCAGGAAGAAGGTGCTCCAGCCCACCGACTCGGCCACGAAGCCCGCCTGGCCGGAGAGCACCGAGCGGCTGAGCGCGTAGACGCCGGAGAGCAGGGCGTACTGGGTGGCCGAGAAGCGGGGATTGCACAGGCTCATCAGCAGAGCCACGAAGGCGGCGCCCACCATGCCGCCGCTCACGTTCTCCAGGCCCACCGCCGCCAGCAGGCCGACCATGCCGCCGCCGAAGGCCGCCAGGGCCCAGTAGGCGAGGTTGCCGAGGGCCCCCACCACGGCGAACAGCCAGAGGGAGCGGTTGAGGCCCAGGCGGCTGAACAGCACGCCGCCGAGCACGGTGCCGGCGATGGTGGCGACGATGCCCCAGCCGGCCAGCACTGAACCGACGGTGGCCTCGGAGAAGCCCTGCTGCAGCAGGAACGGCACCGCCATCACGTTCAGCAGGCCGTCGGGCCAGCGGTAGAGCAGCACCAGGGCCAGCAGCATCACCGCCCGTGGGCCGCCGGTGCGGCGCAGGAACTCGGCGGCGGGGCCGGCCACGGCCTGGCGCAGGCTGGCCACCTGGTGCTGCACGGGCGGCACCGCCGGGGCGGTGAGGGTGAAGGGCAGCACCGCCAGCATCAGGGCCGCCGAAGCCACAAAGGCCGCTGGCCAGCCGATGCTGCCGGCCAAGCTGAAGCCACCGGCCCCCACCGCCAGCATCGCGGCCCGGTAGCCGAGGTTGGCGGCGGCGGCGCCGGCGCCGCGCTCGGAGGGGGGCAGCAGATCGGTGCGGTAGGCGTCCACCAGGATGTCCTGGCTGGCGCTCACCACCGCCAGCAGCAGGGCCATCACACCGATCGCCATCAACCGGGCGGGCTCCTTGCCGGGCTGGAGCAGGGCCAGGGCGGCGATCACCGCCACCAGCAGCACCTGCAACACCAGCAGGCCGCCGCGGCGCCGGTCAGGCCAGCGGATCGGCCAGCGGTCCATCGCCGGTGCCCAGAACATCTTCAGGGTGTAAGGCAGCTCGGCGTAGGCCAGCAGGCCGATCAGGCCCAGGGGCACGCCGCTGGCCGTGAGCCAGCCCTGCAGCAACTTGGTGCCCACCATGTAGGGGGTGCCGCTCGCCACCCCCTGGCTGGCCACCGCGCTCAACCGCCGCCAGGTGGGCACGCCGCCTGCCGGTGCGGGCGCGGCGTGGATGGAGGAGGCCATGGGCCGGCGCGGCGGACGGACGGGCGAACCTTAAGTGGAGAAGACGGGGTTGCCAGAGCGGTGTCACGGGCGTCAGCCCACCACCGCCGGCCGCCCACAATGGCCGCACGCACCCTCACCACGGCCCGGCGCCCCGGGCGACACCGCATGTCCTTCTTCCGCTCCACCCTGCTGCCGGCCGCGATCGTGCTGCTGTTCGCCCTTGCCCTGTTTGCGGTCAGCGCCCGCATCTGGCTGCCGGGAGACATGGCGGCGCCGGCACCGATCGGCTGACGAGCGCGGCCCGATGCCACGCCAGCGGGCAGCCGCCGCGACGGTGCCGGATCCACCCCACGGGGCTGGAGCGGCGACACCGGCTTTTACGATCGGGCCACATGGATCGCCCCATGCCGGACGACGCCCTCCCATTCCCCCGCGGCACCCATGAGCTGGCCCTCGACCCCGAGGTGCTGGCACGGGAGCTGGCGGAGGAGCTGCTGGGGGACCCCCTCGATGATCTCGACACGGCCGAACCCAGCGCCGGCGATGTGGCCGCCGAATGCGATCTGGGGCTGGAGCTGCTGGCGGGCGATGCCGAACAGCGGATGCAGGGTCTGCGCATCTTCTGCGAACATCGCGACCCCCGGGCCATCCCCCGGCTGCTGCCGCTGCTGCAGGCCAGCTGTCCGATCGTGCGCATGAGCGCCGTCTACGCCCTCGGACGCAACCCCAGCCCCCTGGCGGTGGAGCCGCTGCTGGGCCTGCTGACCGCCGACGACAACGGCTATGTGCGCAAGGCCGTGGCCTGGAGCCTGGGCAACTATCCCGACGCGCCGGTGCTCAACCCGCTGATCCGCAGCCTGCAGTTCGACGTGGCCGCCGTGCGCCTCTGGGCCGCCAGCTCCCTGGCCGATGCCGGCGGCACCGGTCCCGCCAAGGCCGATCCCGCCGCCTCCCAGCTGCTGCTCAGCCTGCGCATCGACAGCGAACCGGCGGTGCGCAGCAACAGCGCCTGGGGGCTGGGCCGGCTCTACCCCGATCTGGTGGAACCCCGCCAGCGCGAGGTGGTGGAAACGCTGGTGCACACCATGCTCCACGATGCCGATTCGGCGGTGCGCGACGAGGCCCGCCTGGCCCTGGAGCAGCTGGAACAGCCCGACGTGCTCGAGCGTCTGCAGACCCTGGTGGACGAGGGGCTGATCGGCTGAGCCCGCGGCGGCAGACCCGACAACCGGAGACCCCAGCAGCGCGCGCCATCCCCGCAGAGCGCAGCGGTCCGAGCCATGACCACATCCCAGCCGGCGACCGCCGGCTTCCGGACTCCACCGCTAGCATCCGGCCACCCCTGACCCGCCCCGGGATGGCCCAGCGCACCATCCGATTCCGGATCCGTCCCGACGGACGGGTCGAAGAGCAGGTGGAAGGGGTGCAGGGCGTGGGCTGCGAGCAGCTCACCGAGCGCATCGAATCCCGCCTCGGCAGCGTGCAGCAGCGGCGGGCCACCTCGGAAGCGTTCCAGAGTCAGCCCCAGCAGGCCGACGAACGTCAGCCCCTGACCCAGCAGCACACCCCCTGATCCGCCACCGAACCAGCACCGTTCCGATGTCGCACTTCAGCACCGTCAAGACCGAGCTCCGCGACCGGCAGGCCCTGGTCGAAGCCCTCACCGATCTCGGCCACCCGCCGGCGGATGGCGTCACCGAGGTCCGCGGCTACCAGGGCCAGACCGTCCAGGCCGATCTGGCGGTTCCCCTGGCCGGATCCAGCACCGTGGGCTTCCGCTGGAGCCAGGAGGCCGGGGCCTACGAACTCGTGGCCGACCTCGACCTCTGGAAGCAGCCGGTGCCGGTGGAGCGCTTCCTCGCCAAGCTCACCCAGCGCTATGCCCTGCGCTCGATCCTGGCCGCCACCGCCGAGGAGGGCTTCCAGGTGAGCACCCAGACCGAAACCACCGACGGCACGATCGAACTGGTGGTGACCCGCTGGGACAGCTGAACCTGTGAGCGCCGACCCCGCCCCACCGATGGGCGGCCCCTCCGGGACGACAGCGGCGATCGATCCGGGCCTGGCCCTGCAGGTCGCCCCCCGGAGCGCCGATGGCCGCAGCGGTCTCGAGCCGCTGCTGGGCGGGGCCCTGCGCCAGAAAGCGGTGTGGGTGGATGAAGCGGTCTGCATCGGCTGCCGCTACTGCGCCCACGTGGCCACCAACACCTTCGTGGTGGAACCCAACTGGGGCCGCTCGCGGGCCATCCGCCAGGACGGCGACAGCACCGAGCGGATCCAGGAGGCGATCGACACCTGCCCGGTGGACTGCATCCACTGGGTCGCCTACGACGACCTGCCCGGCCTCGAAGCCCGGCTGCAGGAGCAGGAGATTCAGCCCCTGGGGGTGCCGAGCCCGGCCCGGCTGCGCCGCACCCTGCCCCGGCGCGATCCCAGCGCCCCCCCAGCCGCCCAGCCGTGAACCTCCCCCGCCGGCGCTTCGGCCGCACCGAACTGGCGATGCCGGTGCTCTCCCTCGGGGGGATGCGCTTCCAGCAGAGCTGGAGCGATCTGCCCGCTGACGCGATCAGCGCCGACAGCCAGGACAACCTGCGGGCCGTGCTGGAACGGGCGGTGGCCTGCGGCTTCCACCACATCGAGACCGCGCGCCACTACGGCACCAGCGAACGCCAGCTGGGCTGGCGGCTGGCCGAGGTGCCCGATCCCAAGCGCATCCTCCAGACCAAGGTGCCGCCCCAGGCCGACGTCGACGCCTTCGAGGCGGAACTGGCCACCAGCTTCGAGCGCCTGGGGGTGGAGCGGATCGACCTGCTGGCGATCCACGGGGTGAACAACGCCGAGCTGCTGGAGCAGACCCTGCGCCCTGGCGGCTGCCTGGCGGCGGCGCGGCGCTGGCAGGCCGACGGCCGGGTGGGCCACGTGGGCTTCTCCACCCATGCCCCGCTGCCGCTGATCCTGGAGGCGATCGCCACGGACGGCTTCGATTTCATCAACCTGCACTGGTACTTCATCCGCCAGGACAACCGCCCGGCGGTGGAGGCCGCCATCGCCCACGACATGGGGGTGTTCGTGATCAGCCCCACCGACAAGGGCGGCCACCTGCACACACCGGCGCCGCGGCTGCAGCAGCTGTGCGCGCCCCTGCATCCGATCGTGTTCAACGACCTGTTCTGCCTGTCGGCGCCAGGCATCCACACGATCAGCGTCGGGGCGGCCCGCCCCTCCGATCTCGACCTGCACCTCGAGGCGGTGGCCCTGCTGCCCCGGGCCGCCGAGCTGCTGGAGCCGGTGCTGGAGCGGCTGGAGGCCGCCCGCCAGGAGGCCCTGGGCCCCGCGTGGCTGGCCAGCTGGTCGGAGGGGCTGCCCGCCTGGCAGGACACCCCCGGCGGCATCAACCTGCCGGTGCTGCTCTGGCTGCACAACCTGCTGGAAGCCTGGGAGCTGGAGGGCTTCAGCCGTGCCCGCTACGGCCTGCTCGGCCAGGGAGACCACTGGTTCCCCGGCGCCAACGCCGACGCCCTCGATGCCGATGTGAGCGAAGCGGAGCTGCGGGCGGTGCTGGGCGCCAGCCCCTGGGCCGATCGCATCCCCGATCTGCTGCGCGGGCTGCGGCAGCGGCTTGGGGGCCAGGCGGTCCGGCGCCTGCAGGCCAGCTGACGCCCCGGGGAGGCAACAGGCTCACCACCCCGCGGACGCGGCCCCCCGCCCCCGGCCGCCTCAGCCCAGCGGCAGCCGCGACGGCACCCCCACCGCCCGCGGATAGGTGGCCGGGCAGGGTGCGGTCGGCACCACGACCACGGCATGGCGCACGCCCCGACCGGCCGGCAGCTCGATCCGCTCCAGCCGCTCCAGCCGGGCACGCAGGGGCACCAGGGCCCGCTCCAGGGCCGCGGCATCCTCCGGGGGCCACTGGCCGCGGTACAGCACCGCCTGGCCATCGGCCGCCAGCAGCGGCACCAGGTATTCGGCCACCACCGGGGCGGCGGCCACCGCCCGGGCCACTGCCAGCTGGAACCGGCCACGGCAGCCGCGGGTCTGCCCGGTGCGCTCGATCCGCTCACAGCGCACGCTGACCCGCGATTCGAGCCCCAGGGCGCGGGCCATCTGGGCCACCGCCTCCACCTTGCGGCCCACCGAATCCACCAGGGTGAGGCGAGCCTCGGGCAGGGCGATCGCCAGGGCGAGCCCGGGGAAGCCGCCGCCGGTGCCCACGTCAATCAGTTCCAGCCCTGGCCGTTCCTGTCCTGGCCGTTCCTGTCCTGGCCGTTCCTGGCCTGGCGGCTCCAACCCCTGCGGCGCCTGGCCGGGCCGGGCCGAGCCGGAACCGGTGGCCGCGAGCAGGGCCCGGTGGGGCCAGAGGCTGTCGAACACCTGGGCGATCCAGTAGTCGTCGCCCTCCACCAGACGGGTGAGGTTGAGACGCTGGTTCCAGCGGCGCAGCTCCTGCTGCAGCGCCACGAGCTGGTCCAGCTGCTCCGCCGTGGGCTGCCAGCCCAGGAGCTCCCAGAACGGGGCCTCCGGGACGGTTGCAACGGGCGGTGGTTCGCGGTCCATCCACTCGGGCCTGGGGAGGATTCCTAGGATCCCGCACGACCTGTCCGGGCCCAACGGCCCCGCTCCTGCACTCCGGCCGCGGCCATGAGCACCTCCCCTGGCGACGGCCCCGATCCGCGAACGGCGACGCCGCCGCCGTGGCCATCCGCAGCGGCGCTCGACCCCTACCAGTTGCTGGAGGTGCCGGCCAGCGCCAGCCCGGATGAGCTGCGGCGCGCCTTCCGGCGCCTGAGCAAGCTCGTGCACCCGGACACCACCGCGCTGCCGGCGGCCCAGGCCCAGGAGGCCTTCCTGAAGCTGAGCCAGGCCTACGCCCTGCTCAGCGACCCGCTGCGGCGGCGGGTCTACGACGCCCAGCGCGGCCTGGAGGCCGGCGCCGGTGGGCCCACCGGCACGCGGGGGGCCTCGGCGGCCGGCCCGGGCGGCCCGCGGGGTGCAGCCCCTGGCATGGCATCCGTGCGGATCGGAACCCGACCGCTGCCGGTGCGGCGAGCGTTGTCGGGCGGCGAGTGGTTCGCCCTGGTGCTGCTGGCGATCGCCCTGGTGCTCAGCCTGGTGCTGGGGCTGGGGGTGGCCTGGGCCCGGGGAACCGAGCTGGTGCGCCAGCCCAGCTGGTGGGCGCAGCAGACGCCGCTGGCAGAGGCGGGAGTGGCAGCACCGGCCGCAGCGGCAACGGCCACAACAGGCGCACCGGCAGCGCGGCCGCCATCGGCCCCAGCACCAGCCCCGGGCCCGAGCGCCCCACGCCTCCAGGCCCCGCCACCGACGCCATCCACCGCGCCGACACCCACGACCTCAGCCCCAGCAACCCGATCCAGGACAGCGGCACCGACAACAACAGCAGCAGCCCCAGCAGCAGCAGCCGCATCCCCAGCGCTGCCCTGACCCTGACCACCCCCTGATCTCCGCCCGACCCGACCCACCGATGGCGCCCCTTCCCGATGCCTCAACCCCGCTCTACAGCCATCCGCTGCCCGCGCTGGAGCAGTGGCTGCGCGATCTCGGGGCGCGTCAGCAGGGCAACCGCGGAGCGGTCTGGGATCTGCACCAGCCCCAGTGGAGCGCCCGGATCGAGCTGGAGGTGGAGGATCTGCAGGTGAGCTGGCACCGCGAAGGCAGGACGGCGGTGCGGCATTTCCCCTACGGCCTCTCCCGCGCCGATGTGGAGGCGGCGATCCTGGCCGGCCCCTGAGGCCCTGAAGTGGCTCCGCGCCGCGGCGCCACCCGCACCGGCCCCACCCTCAGAGCGCGTCGAGGGCGGCGGCGATGGCGGCGTAGCAGCGATCGAGCTGGGCGTCGCTGATGCAGAGGGGCGGCAGCAGGTAGACCACCTGGCCGAGAGGCCGCAGGAACACCCCGTGCTCGCGCACGAGCCGCTGCAGGCGGCGACCGGCCGGATTGAGGTAGCCGGGCGGATCGTCGACCACCAGATCGAAGGCGGCGATCGAACCCAGCAGCCGGGGCCGCCGCAGGCGCGGATGGCCGGTGAGGGCCTCGAGCCGGGGGCGATGGCGCTCCTCCATCCGCTGGTAGCGGCCGGGGTCGGCCTCGAGCAGCGCCAGGCTGGCCAGGGCGGCGGCGCAGCCGAGCGGATTGGCGGTGAAGCTGTGGCCGTGGAACAGGGTGAGGGCGGGGTCGGTGCCGATGAAGCCGGCGTGGATCGCCTCGCGGGCCAGGGTGACGCCCATCGGCAGGAAGCCGCCGGTGAGGCCCTTGGAGAGGGCCATCAGATCCGGGGCGATGCCGGCCCGCTGGCAGGCGAACAGGACGCCGCTGCGGCCGAAGCCGGTCATCACCTCATCGGCGATCAGCAGGGCGCCGGCGGCCCGCACCCGCTGCTCCACCGCCCGCAGGAACTCCGGCCGCACCATCGCCATGCCGCCGGCCCCCTGCAGCAACGGCTCCAGAATCACCGCGGCGGTGGGCACCGCCAGCAGCTGCTCGAGGGTCGCCAGGGCCTCCGCCTCCCTGGCCTCCACATCGGCATCCCCCCACCAGGTGGCGGGCCAGGGGGCGCGGGCGACGGCGAACAGCAGCGGCTCGAACGGCGCCGAGAAGAGGGAGCGCTCGCCCACCGCCATCGCCCCGAAGGTGTCGCCGTGGTAGGCGCCGTCGAAGGCGATCAGCCGGGGGCGCTCCTCGCCGCGGTTGCGCCACCACTGCCAGGCGATCTTGAGGGCCACCTCAACGGCGGTGGAGCCGTTGTCGGAGAAGAACAGGCGCTCGAGGCCGCTGGCGGCGCTGAGGCGATCGGCGAGGGCCTCGGCGGGGGGATGGCGGAAGTCGGAGAAGCCCACCTGCTCGAGGGTGCGGGCCTGCTCGGCCACGGCGGCGGCGATCGCCGGTTCGGCGTGGCCGTGCAGGGTCACCCACCAGCTGCTGATCCCATCGATCAGCCGCTGGCCGTCGTCGAGCACGAGCTCGGCGCCCTCGGCCCGCAGCACCCGCTGCGGCGGGTCGGCGGTGGCCACCTGGGTGAAGGGATGCCAGAGATGCGGATGCCAGGCGGATCCCATGACCAGGCAGTGTCGCGATCGGCTGCCATCATGCAGGCAGATCCTTCGCCGCCGACCGCGCCGATGGACGACAGGCATTCTCCCCGCTCCAACCGCTTCCTCTCCGCCCAGGAGCTGGAGCGCTGGCGCTTTGGTCCCGGCGGCAGGGCCCGTCAGATGTTTGCCGAGGGCCAGTGGCAGGCGATCCGGGTGGCGCTGGAGGGCCAGGGCTGGAACGGCCGCCAGATCGAACTGGTCCACGACCAGCTGCGCCAGGGCTGGCCGCTGGCGCTGGCCAAGCGCAACGTGGCGATGCTCACCGGGTCGTGCCCGCTGCACTCCCGCCGCAACAGCTGAGCGTCAGCGCCGGCCCGTTGCAGCGACAGCGCCCGCATCAGGAAGGCTGCTCAGCGGCCGCGCAACCCCGGAGCCAGGGACAGCGCGACGGCCCGGTCTCAGCGGCAGAGGCGCGACTGGTGCTCGCGGCCGGCGGCGATGGGACCGCAGTTGATCCACGTCACCAGATCGTCCTCGATCTCGGTGAACACCACCAGGATGCCGAGGCAGACCACCCCGACGGTGCCGCTGACCAGCAGGTTGCGCAGCTTCATGGGCGCAGGCTACGGGCGAGGCGGCTGTCCCGCCAGCAGGCCGCCAGGGCGGCGGCATCGAGCGGCTCGAGGGGAGGCAGCTCCAGCAGCACCGGCACCCCGCCCAGCTGCTCGAGGGTGCGGGGGTTGTCGGCATGGAGCGGACCGTTGAGCACCAGACCGAGCACCGGCAGATCGCGGCGGCGCAGGGCCTCGAGGGACAGCAGGGTGTGGTTGAGGGTGCCGAGGCCGCTGCGGGCCACCAGCAGCACCGGCAGGCGCCAGCGCTGCAGCTGCTCGATCTGCAGCCAGTCGCGCCGCAAGGGCACCAGCAGCCCACCGGCGGTCTCGACCACCAGCGGATCGCTGTCGGGCGGCAGGCTCAGGCGCTCGGGATCGATGCGGATCCCCTCGCGCTCGGCGGACCAGTGGGGGGAGACGGGGGCGTCCAGCCGGTAGGCCTCCGGCAGCAGACGGTCCGGCGGCAGCTGCAGCAACCGCGCCACCCGGCCGCTGTCGCCGCCCCCCTCCATGCCGCTCTGGACCGGTTTCCAGTAGCGGGCGCCCAGCCCCTGCACCACCAGGGCGCTGACCACGGTCTTGCCGACATCGGTGTCGGTGCCACAGATCACCAGACGCATCAGCGGATCCTCCGGGCCACGAGCAGCAGCACCTCCCAGGTCAGGGAAGTATCGGCGGGCCAGTGACGCAGCAGGCGGCGCAGCTGCGTGGGGCTGAGGGGCGCGGTGCGGCTGGCGCCGGCGCCGAGGTCGCGCAGGCGCCGCAGGCTGGCGAGGGCACCGCGGCTGGGGCGGCTGAAGCGCAGGCGCAGGCGGCGGCTGGTGCGCAGACCGGCGGCGGCGGCGGCCTGGCTGAGCGCCTCGGCCTCCGGCAGCGCCAGGGCGGTGCAGGGCACGCCGGCGGCGCTGGCGGCCTGGCGCCACTGGGGAAAGCTACCGCCGGTGGGCACCGCGACGGCCAGCCAGCCGCCGGGGGCCAGGGCCCGTCCCCAGCGCTCCAGCTCCCGGGCCGGGGCCTCCAGCCATTGCAGGGCGAAGCTCGAAACCAGCAGGCCGGCGCCGCCGAGATCGGCGGGCAGGCCCTGGTTGAGATCCCACACCCGACGGTTGGAGGCGAGCGGATTGCGGTCGAGCAGATCGGGGCAGAGATCGAGCTGCAGCAAGGGCGCGTCGGCCAGGGCGGGGCAGTGGTGGCGCAGGGCGCGGCTGAGCAGGCCGCTGCCGGCACCGAGATCGGCGCGGGGGGCGCCGGCGGGCGGCGGCGGCAGCTCGCGGCAGAGGCGGGCCAGACGCCAGGCGATGCCGCGCTGCAGAGCGGCCTGGGCGTCGTAGTCGGCGGCATGGCGGGCGAAGGCGCCGCGCACGCGCTGGGAGAAGGCCGTCATGGCCGCAGGCGGCGGGCGATCCAGTCGTGCAGCAGGGCAACCAGGGGAGCCTGCAGCAGGGCGTGGCCCGCCCCCGCCAGGTCGATCACCTCGGCGTCGGGCAGCCGCTGACGCAGCAGGGCGCGGGCGGCCGGAGCCACGATCCGATCCTCACCCGCCTCCACGATCAGCACCGGCACCGCCGCGGGAAAGCCCTCGGGCAGATCGCGGATCTGCGCCAGCCGCTCCAGGTCGTCGCGCAGGCGGCGGCGCGCCGCGGCGGCCACCGGCTGGCTGGCGGGACCGGGGGGCAGCAGCTCCACCGGGTCGGGTGCCGCGGCCTCGGCCAGGAAGGTCTGCAGCAGGGCCTGGGCCCGCAGCGCCGCCGTGGTCTCGTCGGGACCATCGGCCAGCTGGGCGGCCATCCCGGCCAGGGCGGTGCTCAGGCGCCGGCCGTCGCGGCCGGGCGGCACGAAGCGCGCAAAACCGGCCAGCAGCACCACCGCCTCCGCCTGGGCCACCAGCGCGGGTGGGAGCAGATGGGGCCCCATCGAATGGGTGATCAGCAGCCGGCGGGCCTCGGGCGCCCAGGCCGGCACCCGGGGCGGAGCGCCGCCATAGCCCCGTTCACCGCTGTCCCAGCGCCAGGACGGCCCGGCCAGGTCGCGCCGCAGCGGCTCCCAGCCGGAGCCATCGCCGGCCCAGCCATGCATCGCGATCACGTGCAGGGGAGTGGCCATGCGGGTGAACAGGCGAGCGGCCGTGGCCGGCGGGAGCGGATCCCAGTCTGGAGCCGAGGGGCTCAGGCCGCCGGCCCGAGGGCGGCCAGCAGCCGCGGCAGGGTGCCGGCGGGGAGATCGCGGCGCAGCACCAGGCGCAGGCGGGCGGTGCCCTCGGGCACGGTGGGCGGCCGGATCGCGACGCTGAGCAGACCGGCCTGGGCGAGCCGCCGCTGCAGCGCCACCGCCCGGGCGTCGCCGCCCACCACCAGGGGCAGGATCGGTCCGTGGCCGGCGGGGCGGGGCCAGCCGGCGGCCGCCAGGGCCGCCCGCCAGCGCTCGGCGCGCTCCAGCAGGGCCGCGGCGCCGCCTGTGTCGTGCTGCAGCAGCTGCAGGGCCGCCAGGGCTCCGGCGGCCAGGGGCGGGGCGAGGGCGGTGGTGTAGCGGAAGGCGCCGCTGTGCTGCAGCAGCCAGTCGCCCACCAGGGCATCGCCGGCCAGGAAGGCGCCGCCGCCACCGAAGGCCTTGCCGAAGGTGCCGCTGATCAGGGCGATGCCGGCGGCGCCATGGCCGAGGCCGCGGCCGCCGGGACCGAGCACACCGAGGGCGTGGGCCTCATCGAGCACCAGGGCGGCACCGAAGCGCTCGCACAGCGCCACCAGGGCCGGCACGGGCGGGCTGGTGCCCTCCATCGAGAACAGGCTTTCGCTGAGCACCACCAGGCGCTGGCCGGGCCGCTGGCGGCGGGCCTGACGCAGGCGGCTCTCGAGCTGGGCGAGGTCGTTGTGGGCGAAGCGGGCCAGGCGGGCGCCGCTGGCGCGCACCCCCACCAGCAGCGAGTGGTGGATCAGGCGATCGGCGAGCACCAGGCTGTGGCGATCGGCCAGGGCGGTGACGGCAGCGATGTTGGCCTGGAATCCGCTGGGGAACAGCAGCACCCGCTCCCGGCCGAGCCAGGCGGCCAGGGCCGCCTCGAGCCGCTGATGCACCGGACGGCTGCCGCTCACCAGCCGCGAGGCTCCGGCGCCGAGGCCATCGGCCTCCAGGCTCTCGCCGGCGGCGACGACGACGGCGGGATGGCGGCTGAGGCCGAGGTAGTCGTTGCTGGCCAGATCGAGCAGGGGCGCCGGCGGGGTAGCGGCAGCAGGCTCAGGCGAACCGGTGGTGCCGGGCTCCAAGCCACCCGGCTCAGGAGCGGCGGCGGGCTCCGGCGAGGCGGAGCCGGAATCCGGGATGAGGGCTGATTCTGGGATGACAACTGGATCCAGTTCAAGGGCGGGATCCGGCGCGAGAGCGGGATCGGGTGTGAGGCCAGGGTCCGGGACGAAGCCGGCAGGGCCCTGCGGGCTGAGCGTGCGCAGGCCGCGGCGCCGCTCCGGCGGCACGGCGGCGAGCCCCTCGCGCAACCAGCCGCGCCAGCCGACCGCGGCGGTGGCGGGGGGAGCCGCGGGATCAGCCGGGGTGGCAGCTGCGCTGGCCGCAAGGGTGTCTCCGCCGCCGGCGGCATCACCGACGGCGTCAGCGGCTCCGGCGGCGGAGGGCGAGGAAGGGATGCAGCGGGTCAGGGTCGGCTGACACTGAACGGGAGAGACAGTCTGGAGCCCTGGCTGCCGGCCCGGCCCGCCGGGATCTGGGCAGGCGCAGTGGAAAAACCCCGTAGGTCCGTGCCATGGGCCCAAGTGATCACACGGCCCTACGGCTGAACGCCGGCCCGAGGGGAGCTGTCCGAGCCTTCCGCCAGTCCGGGTGCGCTCCACCGAGCACGGCAAAGGCAGAATGAACTGGACGTTTGGCCGGCGATGGCGGCCGAGGGTCCGGTGGACAGGCCGGTGCCAGAACGGGTGGGACTCGATACAACCCCACTAGCATCAGGGCGGCTATAGCCAGAGCGCTGATGGCCAGTGATGAAAATCCGCTTCGGACGCCGCTATCCTTACCCGATGATTACCGGACCATGGCGGTTGACGCAGCGGCACCGTCCCTGCGCTTTGAAGTCCGGATCGGCAACGACCGCCGACTGGGTTGGGCCAGCGCAGACGAACCCAGTGCTTCTGCCTGCTCTGCAGAGGGAGGCATCCCGATGAACATGCCAAAGTCCCACGGAAGGGTTGGTGGCGATGCAGGCACCTTCCACGTAGCGTTCGCCCGTACACCAGTCTCAACCTGGGGCCTGGCTCAATCGCCCCGGAAGAAGCCCGCTTTTGGTGAAGCCAAGCCATCGTTGCAGGTGACCTTCCAGTCATGAAACCCTCCGACGGCCGGCCGCTGAGCTCCGCGATGCCTGGGGCCCTTGTCAGCGGAAGCCTTGCGATGCTGACCTTCGTTGGCCTGGCAGCGCAGGCCAGCCCGGGACAGAGCCTGAGGGTTCGTCTGCTGTTCCCGATCCTCACCGGCCTCGAGTACGAACAGATCGCGCCGATGGCTCCCCAGGCCACGATCGTGGACGTGGGAGGCCAGAGTTTTGTGGAGGTGGCCAGCTTCGAGGATGCGCGGGTGGCGCATCAACTGGGTCTGAGCATTCAGAAGCGGGTCCCGATCCCGTTCGATCTGGCCTTCGACCCCTACCACCCGCAGCTGGGGATCGCCCTGGGCGGGGAATCCCCCAGGAGCAGCGCCACGATCGCGCGGGCACCGATACGCCCGATCCAGCCCGCTCCCACCCTGGCGGAGCTTTTCGCACCCGCGCCCGATCGTGGTCTGCGCGGGATGCGGCGGCCCGAAGCCCACGCTTCCCTGAGCCGCCTCTCTCCCCAGCGGCGCGAGACCCAGGGGGCGACGGCTCTTGGTGCGCTGTCCCTGGAGACGGTGCTGAATCAGGTTCCGAGCTCGTCAGCCAACCCATTCCCAGGGCCAGCGCTCGCGCCAGTGACGACACCTCTGGGGTCTGCTCCCGCTGCGCCGGACGCGGTAACAGCTCTCGCAACAGCCTTCAATACGCCCCAGCTGAGATCAGCACCCTCAACAGCTCCCACCACGCCGCGTCCGGCACCGGCTGAAGTCACCGGCAGCGCCACGCCGCGCCCGGCACCGGCTCTCGCCATCGCTCCTGCGGCGAACGCCACTGCTCCTGCAGCAGCCCGCAGCGCACCAGCGCCGACGGCTGCTCCAACGGCACCCCGCCTATCGGCAGCTCAAGCCACCGCTCCAGCAGCCCCGCGCACCGCACCGGCCCTGGCCGCCGCCCCCGGCACCCCTCGCCTGGCGGCTGCTCTGGCGGCGGCTCCCTCCACCCCGCGCCCGGCACCGGCTCAACCCACCGCCACGCCGCGTCCAGCGCCAGCTCAGACGGCCACCCCTGCAGGGCCTCGAAACACCACGGCTCTGGCCGCCGGCCCCGCCTCGCCCTCAGGTTCCGGGGCCGTCGTGTCGCCTGCGAGCGCGCCTCAGGCAGCCCAGCTGGGCCCAAGCCACGGTGTCCCAGCCGCAGAGGCTGAGGTCGCCACGGCAGAACCAGCGATCCAACCGGACAGCGCCAGCGACGCGTGGGAGGAGGCCGAGCCGCTGAGCGGCGTGCCCGTGCCGCTCGCCTCCGAGTGGGTCGCACCTGTGCGAACCGCCATGTCGCCGGCTCGCTCTCGAGGCCGTCAGACCCCGGCAGGCCAGGCGGAAGCATCGAGCCGTCCGGCACCACCGCTGGAAGCGTCACGGGTCGCCACGGCCACGGCACCCGCACCCACTCCGAACCAGCCCCAGCCGCAGCCCCATCGGTCTGAGGCGTTTCTCGGCAGTGTTCCCCTGCCGATCACATCGGAGCAGCAGCCCCAGTCTTCAGGCTCCATGCCGCCGCAAGCCATCGCTGCCGCGCCGATAGGCAGCCCCGCGCCAGCGTCCGTGGCGGTGGAGGCCAGCAGCCCGGTTGCTGCCGCCCGGCCAGCCGCGCCCGTGATGCCGGCGGTGGTGACCGCGAAGCCGGATCCCACCCCAACGCACCAGGCGCGAACCCAGTCAGGCAGCCCACCGGTTAGCAACCCGCAGCGGACGTCAACCCCTGCCACCGCCGCCCTCCTCTCCCCTGCCGCGCCGAGCCCGGGCCCCATCGCTGAGTCCGCCACCACCCTCGCGACGGTCCCGCCGGTCGCGACCTGGCCCGACGAGCTGGCAGAACTGGTCGCCGCTCCGGTCGATGACGGCTTCGAGAGCCTGCTTCGCGATCTGCTGGAGCCCCAGCCGCTGCGTGCGGCCGAGCCGTCCGCCGTCGCCCGAGCCCGTCCAGCGCCCGAAAGCCCGACCATCGCCTCCGACCCCTGGCTGCAGCCGGTGCCAGCGGCTGCACTGGCGCTCGGAGTTCCAGTCACCCGCTTCCAGCTCTCCCTCAATGGCGAGATTGATTACCTCTATGTGAAGCTCCAGCAACCGGCCGACCTGGAGCGGCTGCGGCGCGTCATGCCGGTGGAAGAACTCAACCTCCATGACGGCATGATCCTGGCCCGGGTCGGCGTGTTCACCCGCTCCAGCCAGGGCCGCACCCTGCGCGGTAACCGCATGGAGACGCTGCGTCGCCAGGGACTGGAGCTGCTGCTCGTCCAGGGCAACCCGGCCCAGGCCGCGACCTGATCCCGGCCATGGATGTCGCCTCAGCCCTGATGGCGCATCCCCCGCGCCAACCGGATCGTCGGCGCCGCAACACTTCCCTGGCCCATCTCCCCTATCAGGAACCACAACCAGCGGGTTGCGGCAACGTCAGACCAGCTCCACCGACGATGCGGCAACCCCGGCCAGGCATCATCCTTGCGTTGATGCTTCTGGCTGCAACCACGGCCAGCGCCGAGAGGCCTGTTCGGGCCCAATCCAGTCAGCAGAACTCCCCGAATGCCTCCACGGAATCAGACGTCGTCAGCAGGGGTGTCTCGGTGAACAACGAAACCAACCTGCAGATCAACACGCTGCCGTTCACCGGCTTCGGCCCGGGCATCAACTGCCCCACGCCGAGCCTCACCGCCGGTCTGTTCTCGGTCCAGGGATCGGGCAGCAGCACGGCGGCGCCGAATGGCGACGGCCAGAGCTACACCAGCTACGGGGGCCTGGTGAAACTCAGCCTGCCGATCGGTGGCACCGATGCCCGCACCTGCGCCGAGCTGGGGCGCTCCAGGGTGCGGCTGCTGGAGGGCCAGATCGACAGCCTGCGCAACGAAACCGCCCAGCTTCAGGCCAACACCAGCTGGGAGATTGCGTCACGCTGCGTGGAAGCCCTACGCGTCGCCCGGCTGGCCGGCGTCTACGCCGGGCTCTGCCAGGGACTGGCTCTGCGGGCCACCAGCCCTGCACCGAACGAACCGATCCTCCAGCGCTTCAATCCCTGAGCTGCAGCGCTGAAGCCGCCACAGCCGGCGGCAGGAGCCTGCGTCAGGCCCGTACCCCCATCTGAATCTGCATTGGTCCAAAATCTGCACGCTTCCTGGTCTGTCTGTTCCTGAATCGTCTGTTGCTGGGTTGTCTGCTGCTGGATTGCCTGCTCCACGACCATCCGAGCCTGACCTGTGCTCAATGAAGATGTGTGTTGTACGGCTCTCCACTGTCGAAGCGTTCTGCCGAGGCTTGATCTGCGCGAAAGAGCTTCGTGCGTCACTGGACCCCGTTCGGGACGGTCTGCTCTGGAACTGTTGAGGCGTGAAACAGTTTGTGCTGGGTGCGTCGATCAATCAGCGGATGGTCTGGCGGCGCGGCGACGGGCATGCCCTGCATCCGACCCCAGAGGTGGCGGCGCATCGTCGAACGCGAAAGCCTGTAGGTTTTCAGAACTCCCCCTGCCATTCCTGGGATGCGAAACGCCCTCGTGGTGCTGGCACCGGGTTTGACGGTTCTCTGCCTCGGGGTTCCGCTGGTCGCCGCCGAGCCCCCCCAGGGCCTGCCGCAGCCCCAGTACCTGCCCGCCAACGCCCGCTGGTGCCTGGCGGCAGACCGCTGCATCGCCCTGGAGGTGGCCCTTCAACCCGATGAGCAGCGGCGCGGGATGCAGGGACGGCCGCCCCTGCCGCCGCTGCGGGGGATGTGGTTTCCATTCCAGCCCCCCCAACCGGCGAGCTTCTGGATGCACCTGACGCCAGCGCCCCTCGATCTGCTGTTTCTGCGCCAGGGGCAGGTGGCCGCGATCCAGGAGGCCGCTCCGCCCTGCCTGAAACTGCCCTGCCCCAGCTACACCACCAGCGGGCCGGTGGATGGCGTGATTGAACTGGCCGCCGGCCAGGCAGCGGCCCTCGGCATCCGGCCCGGCACACCAGTGCGGATCACGCCGATGCAGCCGCCGGGTCCAGCCCTGCGCTGACCCGCAGGGCCGGATTCGTCTGCACGGTTGGACTGACCCGCAGGGTTGGCGGCCACAGCAGAGTTCAGCCGACCGGCAGGGCTGGCCGAAAGCGGTGAAGCTGCCTGCCGCGGAAGCAGAGCCAGGGGCTCCCGGGCTGGCCGGTTTACGGCGTGGCACCGGGCCGTGGATCGACGCGGCCACGGTTCGGCGGCACCTTGGAGGCGTCCTGGGCCGCCGGGTCTTCCTCCTTGCTGCGCTTGGCCAACTTCGGGCATTGACGCTCAGCCTCGCGGCGGATGCGCGCCACGGCCAGGGTTTCCTTGTCCTTGATGATCACCGCCGCATCCTGCGTGAATTCGACGCGCATGAAGGGGTTGCGGGCGAAGGTCAGTTCAGCCGCCTTGCTGATCGCCTGCTTGCGCTCCATGCCGTAGGAGCGCAGCTCGCAGAAGGCTTCGGCCACCGTCCAGGAATACAGCTCAAAGGCCGGCGCAGCCGAGGCCCAGGTCAGGGCCCCCAGGCCGCAGAGGCAGCCGGCGAGGCGGAGCCTGGAAGGAAGCAGCACGGAGAGGAAAGACATCGGACCTGCCGGGCGGCCTGAACAAATGGGATGAGGAACGAGCTGGGTGAGCTGGCGCCTGGATTCGGTGGGGCCGTGCCCAAGGATGGGCGGCCGAGGGACACTCCCTTAGCCCATTGTGCTGGCGCTGCTCGCACCCGGCGACCCTGAACCCGCCACCGCTCCAACCTCTGACCGAATCCCGGGTCAGCCATTGACAGGCGTCTAAGATGGATCTGATCCGCTGTTGGTCAGGGCCCGTGTCGGCTGAGTTCTCTGCTCTCGCCCAGCCCCTTCCCCTGCGGGCAATGGGCCGCAGGCTGGCCCCAGTGCTGGCGCTCCTGGCCCTGACGTCGCCCGCGCTGGCTCAGCGGGCACCCACAAGCGCCACCGCCAGTTCGGCCGCCAACGCGGCCGGCACCACGGTGAACAACCAGAACAACTCCCAGATCAACACCAACACCTTCTATGGGTTCGGTCCGGGCATCAACTGCCCCACCAGCACCTTCGCGGTGTCAGGCTTCGGCGGTTCCGGCTCGGGCAACAGCGGCGGCGACGTGCTCGGCGCCTTCGTCGACAGCGACACCTATGGCGGCATCGTGTCGTTCACGATGCCGATCGGCCCGGTGAACGCCTCCATCTGCTCGAAGATCGGCGAAGCCCAGCAGGCCCTGCTGGAAGCCCAGGTGGCCAAGGTGCGCATGGATGCCGCCAAGACCCAGGCCGACCTCAACCTGGTGACGATGCTCAAATGCGTGGAAATCCTGCGAGCGGCCAACCTGAGTGGGCCCTTCGCCCAGGTGTGCCAGGGGGTGCTGCCCCGTGGTTTTGCGGCGGCACCCACGGCCCAGCTGCCGGTGGTTCAGCCCAGCCCGGCTCCGGCCCCAGCCCCGGTGCGCAAGCGGTTTCAGCCCTGATCCCTCCCTGCGATCCTGGGCCTCAGCCCCCTGGGCCCACGGTCATGCGGCTGCGTCGAACGGAAGCGCGCAAAGGCCAACTTGGTCCCCTCAGTGGCTTTTTCAGCGTTATTTAAGCTGAACTTAACCGCCCCCCGCATTGTGAAGATTCCGCGCTTCAACCGGCCTGCGGAATTGTTCAACGAAGCACCTTGAAACCACCACGACCGACAGGAGAACCACTGCCAGCGCAGAAGCGACTGGTAGCAACGGCTACCCGATACCTGGCGGCGGCCCTGGTGCCGGTGAATTCTCAGATGTCCTTAAACAAAGCCAAGCAAAACCCCCACCCAGGTGGGTAAGTCGCACCTTGCATCAAAACGATGCGCCGGGTGTATGGTTGTGATGCTTCGGTGGGGAAGATGGGTTGCGGAGCTTCCAACACTCAACTGCCTTCGCCTCGGCCGGAACGGCGACCACGCCGACCGTACCCCTTGGTAACAACCATGAACAAAAATCTTCGCCTCACCCTGGGGCTGACGGCCGCCGCCGCCAGCTCCGCCGGTGCCCTGATGACCGCCCCGGCCCAGGCCCAGACCAATTCCGGCCCCGGCCTGGACGCCACCCGCAATCTCACGATCAACGCGGCGACCACCTTCAACAACAGCTACGGCACCTCGTTTGAGGCCACCGGCGACCTCACAGGCACAGCTGCTTTCGCTGACCCTGTTAGCACCACTGCCAACCTGAACTCCGGTACGGCCTTTGTGTCGGCCATGGTCAGCTTCGAAGGCGGTTCCGCCGGCGTTCTGGCTGGTGTCTCCGGCCTGAGCAACAGCATCGACACCACCGGCTCCCAGGGCATCACCCGCAACAGCAGCACCATCGCCATTAATGGTGGCGGAAACAGCGTCCTCGGTACTGTCAACCCCGTGGGTCTTGTGATCAACGGTGCCGGTTCCTCCAGCACCGTGGGCGGCAGCTTCATCGGCACCAACATCGGCACCGAAGTGCTGCAGGTCGGTGGCAGCATGAGCGAGGTCATCGTCAACGAACTCTCGGCGTTCTGATCTCCGTCTGGGGCCGTTGCCACGGCCTCCAGTTTCCGCCCGGCTGGCAGCCAGAGCCCTGCAGATGCAGGGCTCTGGCTCCTGCCGGTTCTTTTTTGGCCGCAGTGAACCATGCGTCCAATTCTTCATTCTGCGCGCGCTGTCGTGATTCGCCGCCTGCTGCTGCTGGCCCTGCTGGCACCGCTGCCGCTGCAGGCAGGGCCGGTCACCACCGTGATCACGGGCCTGACGGCCTACGGCGGCCAGACCACCCTCAACAACAGCTGGAGCCAGTCGTTCATGGCGGTGGGCAACGCCGCCGCCAGCGATGGCGGCAGCAGCATCTCTCCCTTCACCACAAGCGAGAGCGGCCCCGCCGATGCCCCCCCGGCCACCTTGTTCGAGCTGAGCATCACGCTGGAGCCGGAGAACAGCCGCGCCAATGCCAGCGCCATTTCGGGGTACAGCCTCCGGGCCGGCCGCGAGGATCCCGGCAACACCCCCCGCAGCATCACCACCCTCGGCATCGGCGAGCTGCAGCTGGTGGCCGACCCGGGTGATCAGCTCGAAACCATCGCCGGCCAGGTGGATGGCCGCAACCTCGGCACCGAGACGCTCTCGGTGTTCGGCCGGCAGGACACCATCCCGCGCCGGCAGGACACCACGCTGTCGTGGTTCTGATGCGGCAGCCGTCAGCGCCCCTGTCCCGTACCGCCCTGCTGCTGGGCCTGGTGCTGATCCACGCCGCCCTGGTCAGCCCGGCCCGGGCCCAGCTGGCGGTGTCCAGCCAGATCACGGCGCGCGGCCTCAACGCCAGCTACGCCAACGGCTCCGGCTTCTCGCTGTTCACCACCGGCGAGGTGAACTACACCGGGCCGCTCAACACCGCCGAGTCGGGCGTGGTGCCCCCCAGCCTGAGTGTTCGGCTCAACGGTGACACCGTGTTCAGCGGCGATCTGCCCGGGGTGGCCGATGCCCTGCCGGAGCGCGCCACCTACCCCCGCCTCAGCCCCGAGCTGCGCGAGGCGACAATCGATGTGGGCAGCGCTGCTCCTGGCGATGGTTCAGCCGTGCTCAAGACCGGTGTCGGCGAGACCCTGCCCCTGTTTGTCGAACTGGCCGTCTCCCTGGTCAATCTCACCGTGGAGAGCGTTGACGGGCAGAGCTTTTCGGTTTATCCACGGTTCACTCCCAGCCTGCAACTGCCGCGCGAGAGCGGCCTGTACAGCGATCCCAACGACCCCAACAACCCCAACGCCGCCAAGGCCGGGCCAACCCTGCTCAATTCGACCACCTTCGACAATTTCTGACCGCGATGCGCCGCTCAGCCCCCCTCTCTGCCCTGTGCCTGCTGATGCTGCACGGGCTGCAGGGCCTTCAGCCCCCAGCGGCGCATGGCCAGGTGACGGTGGGCTACTCCAGCTCGATCGTCAGCAGCGCCGCCCGCGGCCGCGTCGACCTGCAGAGCCTGCGCAGCACCCGCCGCTTCGAGGTGGCCGGCATCAACGCCCAGCCGATCGACGGCTCCCTGATCTACGACCCAACCACGATCTGGACCCTGGTGGATCCAAGCCAGCCCAGCGCCCTCAGCGTGCTCAACCTCGATCCCCTGCTGGAGCTGCGCCAGCTGGGCACCACCCGCGATGATTTCCGGGTGCAGCGCACCGAAGCTGTTTACGCCGCCATCACCGGCCCACTGGCCACCACCCTGCCCGTCAATCCCCGCGATGGCGTGCGGCCCCTGGAGCTGGCCCTGCCCGACCCCCTGCTCACCGTGTTTGCCGATCCCCCCGCCCAGACCACCGATGCCGCCAACACCAGCAACTGAGCGCGCCATGGCCCAACCGAGCCCTCACACTCTCTTGACCCCAGGCCAGCGGCTGCAGCAAAAAGCCCTGGTGCTGGGCAGCCTTCTGGTCGGGATGGCCGTGCCTGCAGCCCAGGCCCAGCGCATCTTTCCCCAGCAGACGGGCTGGACCATCACCAACAGCAGCGGTCGGGGCAGTGTCACCAGTCAGACGGCACGCAGCCGCGCCAGCGCCGCCTTCCCGGAGGTGCTTGTCGATCCCGGCACCGAACTGTTGATCGGCCCCGACGGCAACTACAGGTATCGCATCACCGATCCCACCATCAAATTCGGCTCCTTCTATCAGAATCGCACCATCGACGAAAGCGAAACCAGCTCCTTCAACGCGATCACCATCCTCAACGACTCCAGCTACTCCGTGTTCAAGAACTGAGCACGCCAACCGCCTTCTCCCCCACCCGGCCTCCGCCTGTTCCGTCGCCATGACCGCTCCCGCTCCGGCCCTCTCCGATCTGCATGCCCGGCTCTGGGAACTGCAGCGCCAGGAGCGCACCGGCGAGGCCGCCGACCTGCTGCTCAGCAGCCTGCCCCTGGCCGTTCCTCTGGAGGAGGGCGATGAGCGCTGGCTGTGGCGGCAGCTGCTGGAGCTGGCCTTCCAATGGGCCCTGGAACGCCAGGGACCGGAGGCTGCCGCTGCGTTGATCCAGACCCAACAGCAGTCAGGGGGCCTGCCGGCAGAGTCCGACGAACTGGCGGCGGCGGCCACGGCCCTGCAGCGCGAGGGCCAGCCGCGGGCGGCCCTGTTGGCCCTGTTGCAGCAGCAGGCGCTGCAGGCGGAGGCGGTGCCCCCCGCGCTGACCCTGCAGCTGGCACGCCTGCTGGCCGGCGAGGGCTGGCTGGAGGCCGCCGAGGCCACCCTGGCGCCGCTGCTGGCCAGCAATCCCGCTGGGCCTGATGCGGTGGAGGCCTGGCAGCTGGGCGGGCTGATCGCCTACCGCAGCCACCGGCCGGCCCTCTGCGCCGCCCGCTTCCAGACCTGCCTGACGCTCGATCCCGCCCATGCCCTGGCGCCGCTGTTTCTGGCCAAGCTGGAACTCGACGCCGGCCAGCTCGATGCCGCCGCCGGACGCCTGGCCCCGCTGGCCCGCCGACCAGCCGCCGCCCCCCAGCAGGAGGCCCAGCTGCACCAACTGCTCTGGCAGCACGGTCTGCAGAGCGCTCAGGGCACTCTGGCCGCTCTGCTCGATCTGCCGGCCCTGCTCGCCGATCCGCTGCAGGGGGATCCCGCCGGTCTGGTGCGCTGGGCGCCGGTTCAGCTGGCCGGCAGCGCTGCGGCCAGCCAGCTGCACGAGGCCCTGGCCCTGCCGCAACAACGACTCGCCGCCACCGGCCCGGCCCTGCCACCCCCCTGGTGGGAGCAGGACGAGGACGCCATGAACGAAACCGGTGGTACCGGAGCCGGCGGCAGCGAAGCCCCCCTGAAACTGGCCCTGATCGGCCACGAGCGGGCCGGCGTCAGCCTGCCCTTCGGCCCGGCCGAAGCCATCAGCGCCGCCCTCGCGGATCACGGCGTCGAAGCCCACTGGTTCGACCCCACCAGCTTCGGCTCCACCCGCGCCGGGGTGGAAACGCTTCGGGCCGGCCGCTTCGATGCGGTGCTCGACCTGGTGGGCTGGGGGCCCGGCCAGCGCCAGGATCTGCTGCGGGCCAGGGTCGCGCCGCTGCAGCTGGCCTGGCCCGGCGATGGCCTCGGCTTCGCCGCGCCCTGGCTCGATGCGGTGCTGCTCGATCGCTTCCTGGCCCCCGCCGCCGGGATGCTGCCGGAAGCCCAGCTGGTGAGCCCCGGCAGCGCTTTCTGCCGCGCCGATCTGCCCAGCGATCCCGCTCCGCCGCGCCAGGCCGGCGACGGTCTGGTGCTGGGGGTGGTGGCGCCCCCCGGCCGCCTCGGCCGCCACACCCTGCCGCTCTGGGCCGAGCTACTGGAGGCGCTGCCCCAGGCCCGGCTGCTGTGTGTGGGCCCCGGCTACGGCCAGGCCTGCGTGCAGACCAACCTGCGCGCCGGCCTCGGCTGCCTGGGGGTGGCGGCCGAGCGCATCACCTTCCTGCCCCTGACGCCCGAACAGCAGGTCCCGGCAGTCCTGGTGCCGCTGCTGGCCGAACGACTCGACCTCTGCCTCGATCCGCTGCCGGCCGGCGATCCGCTGGCGGCCCTGCTCTGCCTCTGGGCCGGCGTGCCGGTGGTGTGCGGCGGCGGCGAGGCCCTGCACCAGCGCCTGACCGCCGGCCTGCTGGAGCAGCTGGGCATGGGCGGCTTCGTGGCCGCCGATGGCGAGGCGTATGTGGCGATCGCTGCCGCCCTGGCCGAAGACCAGGCCCTGCGCCACGAGCTGCGCGACCAGCTGCGGCCCCAGCTGGCCGGCAGTCTGGTGGCCAACCCGGCCCAGTTCGGCGCCGACCTGGCCCAGGCCCTGCGCACCGCCCAGCGCGAGCTGCTGGCGGCCCGCACGGCGGCGGCCCTGCCGGCCCCCTGGGACCAGGAACTCGACGCGGCCGAGCTGGAGCGGCTGCTGCAGGGCGAGCCACCGGCATGAGCACCCCCTGGCTCGATCTGGCCCAGCCGGGGGTGCGCGAACGCATCGGCCATGCGGTCCGCGCCTTCCGCGGCTGGAACCGCTGCTTCGGCATCGGCGCCAACAAGACCGGCACCACCAGCCTGCACGCGGTGGCGGTGCTGCTCGGGCTGCGCGCCGACCAGGCTCTGGTCGAAGGAACGGCCAGCCTGCAGGCGATGCGCGGCAACTACCGGCCCCTGCAGGAGGCCATGGCCCAGCTCGATTTCCACCAGGATCTGCCCTGCTCCCAGGGCCACACCTACGTTGCCCTCGACGCCCTCTTCCCCGGCAGCCGCTTCATCCTCACGATTCGCGAGCCCCAGGCCTGGCTGCGCAGCTTCGTGACCCACTACAGCCGCGACCTGGCGCCCAGCGGCAGCCCCGGCGGCCGCTCCGAGCCCTGGCTGTTTCCCGGCTACGTGGAGCTGTGGTTGCGCCACTACGCCAGCCAGGAACCCGAGCTGGCCTCGCTGGCGGCCGTGAGCGGGCCGCTGCGTCCCCAGCACCTGGCCGATCCAGCCGTGCAGGCGGGCCTGCTGCGGGCCTACGAACGCCGCAACGCCACGATCCAGGCCTACTTCCGTCTGCGGCCCGCCGACCTGCTGGTGCTCGATCTGGCCCAGGAGCCTGATGTGGCGGCAATCGTGCGCTTTCTGGGGCTGCCGCCCTGGATCAACTTCCCGATGCCCCACCTCAACGCTGCCGGCGGAGGTCAACGCCCGGTGAGTGGGCTGCCCCCACTGCAGCTGGAGCCATGAGCACGCCCTCCGCATCAGCCCCCACGGCTGCCCGGCTGGCTACCTGTCGTTCCCTGGCCCAACAGGGGCGCTTCGCCGAAGCGGAAGCGGGCCTCGCTGCCCTGCTGGCCATGCCCCCCCCCCTGGCAGAAGCGCTGGCCCTGCAGGGGGCCCTGCGCCTGGCCGCCAGCGATCCAGCCGCCGCCCTGCAGGCCCTGCAGCGGGCCGCCCAGCTGGCCCCGCCGGATCCACCACTGCTCGGCAACCTGGCGCTGGCCCAGCTTCTGCTCGGCGATCCGGCCGCTGCCGCCGCCACCTGCCAGCAGGCACTGGCGGCCGATCCCCACTGCGCTCTGGCCTGGCTCAATCTGGGCCTGGCCCTGCAGGGGCAGGGCGATCCGGCCGCCGCCCTGCAGGCCCACCGCCGTGCCGCAGCCCTGCTGCCCCACAGCCCAGAACCGCTCAGCAACGAGGCGGGCTGCCTCTGTGATCTGGGCGAACACCCTGCGGCGATGGCCGCCGCGCACCGCGCCCTGGCCCTGCAACCAAACCACGGCCCGGCCCTGCTGAATCTCGGCCAGGCCCTGATGGCCATCGGCCAGCCGGAACCGGCCGAGGCCGCCCTGGCCCGCGGTCTGGAGCGCATCGCCAACCACGATCCCCAGCGCCAGGCGGCCCTTCTGTCGCGCCTGACGGCCCTGCGCAGCCTCGGCCGCCTCGAGCAGGCCGAGCGTCTGGCTGATCAGAGCCTGCATGCCGCCACAGACAACCATCAAAGAGCCGATCTACTGGTGGCCCTGGCCGAGCTGCAGCTCGTGCGTGGCCAGGTCGAAGCCGCCTGCACCGTGCTGCGCCAGGCGCTGCGGCTGGCCCCCCACCATCACCACGCTCATCTGCTCTTGGGGCCGCTGCTGCCGTCGGCCGAGCGTGCCAGCGCCCTCGCGGCGGCGGAGGCCGCCCTGGAGGCAACGTCCCCGCTGCGCCAGCGACTGCCGCTGGCCTTCGCCACCGCTCGGCTGGCAGGCGATCTGGGCCACGCCGATGGCTTCAGCCGGCTGCGGGCCGCCAATCATCTGCGCTGCATCGTCGACCGGCTGCCCTTGCAGCTGGATCGCGCTGAGCTGGCTGAAGCCCGCCGGCAACGGCTGGCCTGGAACGCCAAGTACACCGCGAGTGGAGTCAGCGGCTGCAACCAGCCAATCGTGTTTGTGGTGGGTCTGCCGCGCTGCGGCAGCACCCTGGTGGAAACGATCCTGGCCTGTGCCCCGGCCGTGCTGGATCTGGGCGAAGTGCGCTGGCTTGATCAGGCCCTGCGGGCCACACAGACCCCCGCCGCCACCGCCGACCATTACATGGAGCAGCTGCGGGCGCGCCACGGCGCGATCGGCGCCGAGCGCCTGCTGTGTGACAAGAACCTGTTCAACTACGAGTGCTGCCAGGCAATCGCCGCTGCCTTTCCGGCCGCCCGCATCCTGCATCTGCGCCGCAATCCGATGGATCAGCTCCTGTCGATCTATCAGCAGAATTTTGAAGACGGCGGGCCTCGCTGGGCCTACAGCTTTGATGCCATGGTGGAGTACTACCACCACTACCGCTGCACGATGGCGGCTTTCGAAGCGATCGCCGACCTACCGCTGCACACCGTGGTTTACGAGGATCTGGTGGCAAACCCAGCGGCCCAGCTGCCGCAGCTGGTGGCCGCCTGCGGCCTGCCCTGGCAGGACGCCTTCCTGAGGCCGGAGCGCAGCAGCCGCGCCGTTTACACGGCCAGCCTGACCCAGGTTCGGCGGCCGATCCACACAGGCGCAGTGGGGGGCTGGCGGCGCTTCGCCGCCGAGCTACGCCCCTGGGCGGAGCGGCTGGAGGCCCTGGGCTACGCCACTGGCCTGGCGGAACCATGACCCTCCCCACCGCCACCAACACCCGGGCGCGGCGCCTGGCCGCCCGCGCCGCCGCCGAGCTGACGGCCGGCCGGCCGGCGCTGGCGGCCGAGGCCCTGCGGGAGGCACTGGCCGTGGATCCCCAACCAGAGCAGCGCCTGCGGGCCGAGCTGCTTGGCCAGCTGGGCATCGCCCTGCGGCAGTGCGGCGAGCTGCCGGCGGCGCACGCCGCATACAGGCAATCGCTCGCCATGGAGCCGAACAGCCCTGCGGTCCGTGTGAATCTGGCCCTGGCCCTACGAGCCAGCGGCGCGCTCACAGAGGCAACGGAGACCTGCCGCCAGGCCCTGCGCCTCTGCCCCAGCGATGCCGAAGGCTGGAACGTGCTCGGCTTGCTGCTGCAGGAGCAGCAGCAACCGCAGGCGGCGGTCAGCGCCCTGCGCCGCGCCCTGCAGCTCAACCCCCGGCACGCCCAGGCCCTGAGCAACCTCGGGCATCTGCTGACCAGCCAAGGCGAGTGGCAAGCAGCTCTGGCCGCCTGCCGCAGGGCCATCGAGCTCCAGCCCGGACTGGCGGAGGCCTGGAACAACCTCGCCCAGGCCCTGGGCAGCGGCGGCCAGCTGGGGGAAGCGATCGAAGCCGGCCGCCGCGCCCTGACCCTTCGCACCCCCTTTCCAGAGGCAAGTCTGGGGCTAGCCCTGCTGCTGCGCCGCCAGGGAGGCGACGCTGCCCTGGCCGAGGCAATCGAGCTGCTGGGCCAGCTGATGGCCCATGGCAAGGGCCTGGCACCCGAGCAACTGAACCTGGTCTGGGAGCAGACCGTGGCCTGCTTCTGCGATCAGGAACGGCATCAGGAGGCCTGGCGACTGGCGAAGCGCGCCCTGGCGGCAGGCATCGACAGCGTCGCGATGCAGGCTCAGCTGGGCCGCGCCCTGGCCGGTTGCGGGCGCTTCACCGAAGCGGAACAAGCCTACGGTCGCGCCCTCGAGCGCCAGGGCAATGACGATGCCGGCCTCTGGCAGGCGCTGGGGTTGATGCACCTGGAGCGCGGCCAGGCCGAGCCCGCTTGCCATGCCTTCCGCCGTGCCCTGGAGCTGGAGCCCAGCAACGTCGCCAGCCTGCACAACCTGACCCTGTCCCTCATGGACCTGGGAGAGCTGGCGGAGGCCCGCCAGTGCTGCGAGCGACTGCTGAGCCTTGCTCCCACCGATGCCGTTGTGCTCCCGCTGGCCTGTGATCTGCTGCCAGTGGAGCAGCACGACAGACTGCAGAGGGCGCTGGCAGCCGCGGCAGCATCCGAACCCAGCCTCGAACACCAGGCCCTCCTGGCCTTCGCCTCCGCCCGGCTGCAGCGGCGACGCCGTGAGCAGGGCAGCAGCCTGGCCACGCTGCTGGAGGCCAACCGGCTGCAGAAGGCCTGGCTTCAGAGCCAGCCAAACTTGGCTCCTTGGGATCCTGCGACCCTGCTGACCGGCGTCCAGCAGGCCGAGGCGACGGCCCTGGCCTTGCCCCCTGCCGACTGCAGCCAACCACTGATCTTCATCGTGGGGCTACCACGAAGTGGCAGCACCTTGCTTGAATCGATTCTTGCCTGCGACCCCGCGGTGCGTCCCCTCGGGGAGGTGAAACTGCTGGGTGCAGCCCTTAAGGAGGAGCCCAGTTGCGCGGCTGTCGCCAGTCGCTACCTCGCCGCCGCCGCTGACAGGCTGAATGAACCTCTTACCCCCCAGACCGTGCTGGTGGACAAGCAGCTGGGCAACTACCAGTACGCCCGCATCATTCCGCACCTGTTTCGTCAGGCCCGCATCGTGCATGTGCACCGCAATCCGATGGATCAGATCCTCTCGATCCTCTGGGAGCACTTCCCCGATCCGGCGATCACCTGGGCCTACGACCTCAATGACCTCGTGGCCGTGTACGACGGTTATCGCCGCGTGATGGCGCACCTGGACGCCTTCCCAGAACTCCCGCTGTACCATTGCAACTACGATCGGCTGGCGCAGGATCCCGCCACTGAGATCCCACGGCTGGTGGCCTTCTGCGGCCTGCCCTGGCAGGAATCCTTTCTGCATCCGGAGCGCAGCCGCCGCACGGTGAGCACCGCCAGCGTGCTGCAGGTGCGGCAGCCGATCAATGCTTCCTCGGTAGGGGGCTGGCGCCGCTACGAGGAGGAGCTGCGGCCCTGGGCTTTACGGCTGGAGGCTCTGGGCTACCCCACCGGCCTGAGGGGGGCTCCATGAGGCCACCAGTTCCAGCAGGAGCGGCCGCTGTGGAACGGCAGGCCGCAGCGCTCCTGGAGAAAGGACGCTTCGACGAAGCCGAAGCGAAATACAGGCAACTGTTGGCCTCTGGAACGGCCAGTGCCTCGGCCCTGGTGAGCTATGCCGCCCTCTGCGGACGCACCGAACGGTTCGATGCCATGGTGCCACTGCTGCAGCGAGCCCTGGTCCTGGAACCCGACCTACCGGAGGCCCATCTGAATCTGGGGGTTGCACTGCGCCGGCAGGGGGATCTGGCGGGCGCGATCGCGGCCTACCGGCAGGCCCTGCAACTGCGCCCCCACAATCCGGATGGCTGGCACAACCTGGGGTTGGCGCTGGAGGCCGAGGGGAAACCAAATGAGGCCGCACTCGCCTACAGACGGGCCCTGCAACTTCGGCCCACCTCTCCCGCGACCCTGACCCAACTCGCCGGGGTACTCGCTGGCTGATGCCCTGATGTGCCTGCAAGCGGCTGTGGCCCAGGATCCCGGCAACGTCGACGCCATGGCCAACCTGGGTCTTGTCCTGGTGGAATCAGGCAAAGCCGAACACGCTCTGCCCTGGTTGGAACAGGCGCTTCAGGAGCGCAGCGAAGATGGTCGCATCGGCTTCAACCTCGCCTATGCCCTTCAGAGGGCGGGGCACCTGAATGCAGCGGCTGCCGCCTATCAGCAGGTGTTGGAGCGAGAACCAGGCTGTTGGGAGGCCTGGCAGAACCTGGCAGTCGTATTGCGCAAACAGGGTGATTTGCAGGCCGCCATTGATGCTTGCCAGAGAGTGCTAGACCACGATCCACACCGGAGTGATGTTCTCAGGGAGAAAGCGATCGTCTTCTATGAACTCGGCGATGAAGCCAGGGCAGGAGCAACAGTTCAGAGCGCAGCGGAACAGAAGCCTACGGAGCTTGCCTATCGCTACCCGGCCATCACCATCGAAGCGATTCCCCTCAATCGCCAGGAGATCACTGCAAGCCGGGTGCGCTTTCTCCAGCATGTTTTAGGTCTCGCCAGCGATTCATCTCTATCCCTGGACGCCGGCCTTCCCTTCAATCCGTCCTTCTGGCTGAGCTACCACAATGCCGATGACAGGCCTCTTCTGGAAGCAGTGCACACCGTGTTCGCGACACCGAGACGGTCTTCAGCCAACTCACCAAAACCACGAGATCGACGAAGTCGTGTTGGCTTGATCTCCAGCTCATTTGGGGAGAAGCCCGACCCGTGCCATGTGATCCAACTGCTCTACGGTCCGCTGCTGACTGCCCTGGAGCAAGCGCCGGATCTGGAGCCGGTTCTACTGGCAGCGCCATCCCTGAGCACATTCCAGGAAGAGAGCATCCAGGCAGCAGAGAGTTGCACATTGCTGTTTTATCTGGATGTGGACCTGAATCCAGACATCTGGTGCCTGGCTCACGACCGCCTCGCACCCATTCAGGTCACCAGCTGGGGCAACCCCAACACCACCGGCATGGCCAGCATCGACTACTACCTTTCAGCAGAGGCGATGGAACCCCCTGGGGCAGATGCTCTCTACACCGAAACCTTGATCCGCTTCTCGCGTTTGCCCTGCATCTATACCCCGCCCACCCTGGACGGCATCCAATCTGACCGGGCCGGGTTCCAGCTCTCGGCCACCGAGCTGCTGATCGGCATCCCCCAGAGCCTGTTCAAGTTGCATCCCGACTACGACCTCGTTCTCGAGCGGATCGTGCAGCTGGTGCCCAACTCCCGCCTCGTATTGCTGGAGGGATCCCGGCCACACCACACCACACGCCTGAAGCAACGCTGGGCACAGAGCGTTCCACAGGTACTCGATCGAGCCAACTTTCTGCCGCGACTCAGCCGCGAACGCTATCTCACCCTGCTCGACACCGTGGACATTCTGCTGGATCCCTTCTTCTTTGGCAGCGGCAACAGCTTCTATGAAGCCATGGCCATCGGCACCCCCCTGGTCACCCTGCCCGGGCGATATATGCGTGGGCGGATCGTGGCGGGCGGCTACAAGCAGATGGGGCTGGAACATCAGGCCCCCATTGCCACCTCAGCCGAAAACTACATCCAATGGGTACAACGCCTGGCGGCCGACCCCGAACTGCGTTCGATGCTGAAGGCTTTGATCCGGACGGCTGCGGCCCAGCACCTGTTCAACGACCAGACGGTGGCCGCAGAATTCATCGCCTTCTTCCGCGCCGCCATCGCCGCCAGCCATGCCGGGCAGCGCCTGCCTCCAGGTTGGCAACCGGCATCTAACACGCCAATCCCCACGGCTGATCCCCTCTGATTCTTCCCTGATGACGTTGCAAGAGTGCCGCTGCCCGGTCTGCGGATACACCCTGGCCGCCCTGATCTTTGAGCCCGGAAGGGAGCCGCTGGCCACCATCGTTTGGCCGGAATCGGCGGAGGCAGCCAGGGCAGTGGAGCGGTTTGAACAGCGCTACGTGCAGTGCCTGCGCTGCGCCCATGTCTGGAATCCCCTGTTCGATTGGCAGAGCGTTCCCTATGGCGACAAACCCAACCGGATGTTCAATCGCAGCAGCCGCTGGTCTGATCACCTGCGCCAGCTCTGCGCCTCCTTGCTGGAGCGGCTGCCGGCTGAACCCACCGTGGTGGAGATCGGCTGCGGCGATGGCGGTTTCCTGAGCGCACTGGCCGAGACCAGCCAGGGGCTGGGCACCTTTCTGGGCTTCGATCCCTCCGGCGATGTGGATCCCGATCAACAGGCCTTTCAGTTCTCCCGCTCCCTGTTCGAGCCCCTGCGGGATGTGCCCCGTCACCAACCGGATCTGATCGTGATGCGCCACATCATCGAACATCTCACCGCCCCCTCTTCCTTCCTCCACTCCCTGGCCTGGGCGGCCAGCGAGTGCCCGGCTCCCACCCTTCTCTACTGCGAGGTTCCCTGCATCGATCGGGTGTTCGAAACCGGTCGCATCGCCGACTTCTACTACGAGCATCCCTCCCAGTTCACCACCAGCTCCTTCGACGCGCTGCTGGCGGGCGCCGGCAGGGTGATCGAACGCCGCCATGCCTACGGGCATGAGGTGCTCTGCGGACTGGTGGAGCTGGAACCCACTTCGATGCAACAACAGTTGCGGCGGCAGGCGGCCCGGTTTCAGGCCAGCGTGCCCGTGGCGATCCGCACGATCCGCGAGCAGATCAGCCAGCTGCGGACAGAAGGCAAGCAGCTGGCCCTCTGGGGGGGCACCGGCAAGGCGGCCGCTTTCTTGCACCACTACGGCATCACAGCCGCGGACATTCCCCTGGTGGTGGACTCGGATCCGCGCAAGCACGGCACCTACGTACCAGGAGTGGGGCAGGAGATCCTCCCAGTGGAGACCCTGCTACGGCACCCCGTGGATGTTGTGATCATTCCCAGCCAGTGGCGAGCCCGCGACATCTGGATCGAGGCCACAGCCCTGGGCCTGTCGTGTGAGTCGGTGCTGATCGAGCACGGCGGCCGTCTGGTGGATCTGCTACACGACGAGCACCCGTATCACTGACGCCCTGAACCGAATCCGACGCATCCATCCCAGCAGCCATTCGATCGTGACTCCCGCCCCCACACCTTCCGCTCTCGAGCGTCAAGCCGACGCGTTGCTGCACCAGGGCCACCCTGCCGAGGCGGAGGCGCTCTACCGCCAGGTGCTGGCCAACGAGGTGCCAACGCCGGCTGCCCTGGGCAATCTCGCTGCCCTCTGGTGCCTTCAGGGCCGTTGGCGGGAGGCGATCCCCTTGCTGCAGCGCCAGTTGCGGCTGGTTCCATCCCACCCGGTGGCCTGGCGGAACCTGGGCCTGGCCCAACTGCAGCTTGGGAACTCCCAGGCCGCCATCGAGGCCTACAGGCAAGCCGTGGCCTCGCCCGGAGGGGGCTGGGAAAGCTGGTTCGGCCTGGCCAATGCCTGCCGGGAGCATGGCGATCATGCAGCGGCGATCGAGGCCTACCGGCGCTGCCTGGAGCTGTGTCCTGGCAACGCTGACGCTGCCAACAATCTTGGAGGTGTGCTGCAGGCCAAGTACGACCTTCCGGGAGCCATAGCCGCGTACCGGCAAGCGATCGCCACCGATCCAACACGGGCAGAGGCCTTCAACAATCTTGGCATCGTGCTGCGGGAGATCGGCAACGTCTCGGAAGCCATCAACGCCCATCAGCGGGCGGTAGCGCTCGAGCCCGGGATGGCCCTGGCCCACGCCAATCTCGGCATCGCCCTGTGGGCAGCCAACGATGCGGCGACGGCCCAGGCCGCGTTTGCCGAGGCCGCCAGGCTCGGCCCAAATGATCTGGGCCTTGCCCTTAGTGCCCTGGCGATCCACGAGGTCTACCCATCAACCGCCGCGATCCAGACGGCACGGCAGCGATTCACAGACGGCCTGACGTCGCTGCTGCAGCGGTTCGAAGCGTCAACAAAAACAATGATCTGGGATAGGCAGCCCTGTGTCCCGAGCTATTACCTCTCGTACCACAATCAAAATGACCGGCCTTACCTGGAACTCCTGCACCTAGTGATCAGCATGGCGCTGAGGCCACCGGAACCAACCGAAACCACATATGAGGTTACCTACGGACCATCATCCGCGCCTTGCCATCCCGTGGCTCGCGTTCCAACTCGGATTGGCCTCGTAAGCGGTCTCTGCAAAGCAGGCCATGTAATTGGGAGGTTGTATGAAGGGTTGCTCCGCAATCTGGAAGCAGCCGATGACATGGAGACCATTCTATTCCATCTGCCATTTGGCAGTCAACAACTCAGCTTCGAAGCCTCGCCAGATCACACCATCAGCCACCACGAACTCTCTCCCAGACGTGAGCGAGCGGAGGAACAGATCCGTGCGATGGATTGTGATCTACTTTTCTATCTCGATGTAGATATGGAGCCAGCAATCTGGAGCCTGGCCAACACCCGCTTGGCACCGGTACAGGTCACAAGTTGGGGGAACCCCAACACCACCGGCATGGCCAGCATGGACTATTACCTGTCGGCGGCCGCAATCGAACCACCAGAAGCAGATACGCTCTACACGGAAACCTTGATCCGCTTCTCGCGCCTGCCCTGCATCTACTCCCCACCCCCGCTCGAAGGGATCAAGCCCGACCGTGCCGGGTTCCAGCTCTCCTCCACCGAACTGCTGATCGGGATCCCCCAGAGCCTTTTCAAGTTCCATCCCGACTACGACGCTGTGCTGGAGCGGATCGTGCAGCGAGTACCCAACTCTCGCCTCGTGTTGCTGGAGGGATCACGACCGCACCACACCGCCCGCCTGAAACAACGCTGGGCCCAGATCGCTCCACAGCTACTCGATCAGACTGTGTTTCTGCCGCGGCTCAGCCGCGAGCGCTATCTCACTCTGCTCGACACCGTCGATATTCTGCTAGACCCATTCTTCTTCGGCAGCGGCAACAGCTTCTATGAAGCCATGGCCATTGGCACACCGCTGGTCACCCTGCCCGGGCAGTTCATGCGAGGGAGGATCGTGGCAGGCGGCTACAAGCAGATGGGGCTGGGGCAACAGGCTCCGATTGCCACCTCAGCTGACAACTACATCGAGTGGGTAGTACGCCTGGCCCACGACCCCGAACTACGCTCCAACCTGAAGGCTTCGATCCAAACGGCCGCACAGCAACACCTATTCAACGACCAGATGGTGGCTGCGGAATTCATCACCTTCATCAAAGCCGCCATCGCCGCCAACCGCTCAGGCCAGAGGCTGTCGTCAGACTGGCACCCCTCAGAATCACCAGATATTAGGACTCAGAAGGCCGTGAGCTGATCCTTGATCTGATCTGAGCCCGGGCCACGAAGATCATTGGTAACATTCTCTCCGATGCGGCCACTGACCTGAAGCCGCTCGGTGCCGGTATTCGTCCCGATCAGGCTTGCCGCAACGGTGCTGCTGCTGCCACCCCCACCAACGACCAGTCCTGAAACAACAGGAACTGGTCGAATGTTGGGAGTGCCGATGGCACCACTCAAATTGATATCGGAATTTTGCCGAGTGATGAATGCATCGGTTCCGGCAGTGGCCACCATGCTGGAAAGACCAGACACAGCCGAGAGAACCCCAGCCGAACCAGCATCAAAGCTGGTCATCGCCGCCAGAAAGGCCGTGCCACTGTTGCCGGCCGTGAGAGGATTGCCGGTTGCCGTGAAAGTGGCCAGGCCTGTGACGTCGCCAGTGGCTTCGAAGCCAATGCCATAACTGTTGGAGAAGGTGGTAGCGGCCTCCAGCGACAATTGCCGTGCTGCTCCCAGCATCGGCATTTGAGCAGTCTGGGCCTGGCCAGGCTGAACTCCAGCTGCCACGAGGCTCACCGCAACGGTCCCAAGGACAAGACGCGGAAGATAGGGAGACTGACGAGGTGGCTGCATGAGTAGCGGCTCATGGAGGTGAGCCGGGGGAGGTGGTGGATCAGCGAAAAGGGGCGAGACGCGGTGAGGGAAAACGAGGGGGTCAGATCAGGAGGAAATCCGTGCTGAGAAGTGAGGTCGCGGGCGAGGCGGCATTGAAAGCCCCGTTAAGGCGAGCAAGTGTGAAACGACCGCCAGTAGTAATGCCATTGCTATCCCAGTATAGGTACAGGTCGGCGGTGCTACCGACCTGGGTGAAGTAGAACTGCGGACCGGTGGTCACCGGCAGCCCGAAGGTCACGGTTGGCGCGGCGCCCTTGGCAAGCCCAAGATCCGCCGCATCGAACATCAGCTTGTCGGTTCCGGTGATGAAATCGGTCACGATCTCGGTGAGATCGCCAAGGGCAAGAGAGTCGTAGTAGAAGCGGTCGGCACCGCTTCCTCCTGTGATCGTGTCTGCTCCGGCTCCGCCGCTGATGGTGTCGTCACCGGCACCGCCAAGCATGGCGTCCAGACCAGCCCCACCACTCATGGTGTCGTTGCCGCTGCCACCAAAAATCAGGTCGCTGTAGGTGCCACCGTCAAGGGTGTCGTTACCATCACCACCATCTAGCGTGTCGTTACCTGCCTCACCGCGGAGGCTGTCGTTGCCCAGGCCACCGATCAGGAGATTGGACGACGCATTGGCGAACACTTTGTCATCGAAGACAGTGCCAAAGACACCCTCCATGTTGCGGTAAGTCTCGTTACCCAACCCGGCTGCCGTGAGGTTGAGGGCTGTATTCGTACTTGCCGTCACCAGGGTCATCGTGATCGCGCTGGTGCCATCGCTCAGATCCAGCAGGTCAAGTCCGACACCTCCATCAAGGACATCATCGCCAGCACTTCCTTTCAGGGTGTCGTTGCCACCGCCGCCAACCAGGCTGTCGTTGCCTGCGTTGCCGTAAATCGTATCGGCACCGCTGCCGCCGGTGAAGGTGTCAGCGCCTGTGTTGCCATACAAAGCGACAGCGGCAGTAGACAAGCCGGCATTCACCGTGGTGTTGACACCTGCGTTGCTGGTGGTGGTGGCGTTGAGCGCTGATGCAACAAGAGTGACCGTACCGGTGCCAGTCACAGCAATCGCGGTAGTGCCGGCGCTGTGATTGACCCGATCATTGCCATCACCCGCATCCGTGATCGTATTCGTCCCGGCACCGCCGTTGATCGTGTCATTGCCGGCTCCAGCGGTGATCGAGTCGTCTCCGCTGTTGCCATTGAGGCTGTCGTTACCGGCGGCGCCGCTGATTGTGTCGTTACCAGAGCCGCCGGACAGGGTATCGGCACCGGTATTGCCATTGAGAGTGACCGCCGCAGTTGAGACGGCACCGCTGGCGTTGGCGTTAACAGTGGTACTGGTACCTACTGCGCTGGTGGTCGTCGCGCCCAGGGCAGTGGCATAAAGCGTAACCAGACCAGTTCCGGTGACAGCAATGGCAACGGTGCCGGCATCGTGATTGATCCGATCAGCGCCCTGGCCAGCATCACCGATCGTGTTCGCCCCCGCACCACCATTGATCGTGTCGTTGCCAAGTCCGGCTGTGATCGTGTCATCACCATCATTGCCGGCGATGCTGTCATTGCCGGCACCGCCAATGATCGTGTCATTTCCAGCGCCGCCGTTGATCGTGTCATTGCCAGAGCCACCGATCAGAGAGTCATCGCCTGTGTTGCCATTCAGGGTCACTGCGGCGCTGGAACCACCCGCATCCACCGTCGTGTTGACGTCCTCTGCACTGTTTGCCGTGGCGCCAACCTGAGAGGCGTTGAGGGTGACAGTGTCGGTGCCCGTGACCGCCAGGGTCACGGAGCTGGTTGTGCTGTCATGGGTGATCACATCCGCTCCATCACCCGCATCCGTGATCGTGTTCGTGCCGGTCCCAGCGTTGATGATGTCAACACCCGCGCCTCCGGTAATCAAGTCATTTCCGACTCCACCAGAGATGGAATCGTTGCCGCTGTTCCCGACGATGGTGTCATTACCAGCAGCACCACTGATCGTGTCGTTCCCTGATCCACCAATCAGAGAGTCGGCACCCGTATTCCCATTCAGCGTCACCGCAGCGCTTGAGCCACTGGCATTCACCGTGGTACTCACTGCTCCACTGTTGGCCGTGGCGCCGGCCTGACTCGCATTCAGCGTCACCACACCCGAACCCGTCACAGCCAGCGTCACCGTGCTGGCGGTGCTGTCGTGGATGATCAGATCGGCGCCATTACCACCATCGGTGATCGTGTTATTTCCCGTACCGGCATTGATGACATCATTGCCAGCACCAGCACTGATCGAATCATCTCCTTCATTGCCGATGATCGTGTCATCGCCAGAGCTGCCACTGATCGTGTCATTGCCTGATCCACCTGTCAGGCTGTCATTCCCACTATTTCCATTCAGCGTCACCGCCGCCGTCGAACCGCTCGCGTTCACTGTCGTATTCACAGCTCCGCTGTTGGCGGTTGCTCCAGCCTGAGACGCATTCAGCGTCACCACACCCGTTCCGGTCACCGCCGCCGTCACCGTGCTGATGGCGCTGTCGTGCGTGATCACATCCGCGCCATTGCCCGCATCGGTGATCGTGTTGCTGCCAGCCCCCGCATTGATGCTGTCATCTCCGGCACCACCACTGATTGAGTCATTCCCCGCATTGCCCGTGATCGTGTCATCGCCGGCTCCGCCGCTGATCGTGTCGGCTCCCGAGCCGCCCACCAGGGAATCAGCGCCACTATTTCCGTTCAGCGTCACCGCAGCAGTGGAGCCACTGGCATCCACCGTGGTATTCACGGCTCCACTGTTCGCCGTGGCTCCAACCTGAGACGCGTTCAGCGTCACCACATCCGTTCCTGTCACGGCCAGCGTCACCGTGCTCGACGCCGTGTTGTGCGTGATCAGATCAGCACCGTCGCCCGCATCGGTGATCGTGTTGGTGCCAGCGCCCGCATTGATGCTGTCGTTACCCGCTCCACCACTGATCGAGTCATTGCCCGCATTCCCCGTGATCGTGTCATCGCCGGCTCCGCCGCTGATCGTGTCGGCTCCCGAGCCGCCCACCAGGGAATCATTCCCACTGTTGCCATTCAGTGTCACCGCAGCAGTGGAGCCACTGGCATCCACCGTGGTGTTCACGGCTCCACTGTTCGCCGTGGCCCCTACCTGAGACGCATTCAGCGTCACCACATCCGTTCCTGTTACGGCCAGCGTCACCGTGCTCGACGCCGTGTTGTGCGTGATCAGATCGGCACCCTCACCGGCATCGGTGATCGTGTTATTTCCGGCGCCACCATTGATCGTGTCATTGCCCGATCCACCACTGATCGAGTCATCACCGCCGTTGCCCGTGATGCTGTCGTTGCCGGCGGCACCGCTGATCGTGTCATCGTCGGAACCGCCGGTGAGGCTGTCATTGCCTGTGCTGCCATTGAGAGTCACGGCGGCGGTAGAGCCGCTCGCATTGACGGTCGTATTGACGCCTGATGCACTGTTCGCGGTCGCTCCAGCGTGAGAGGCATTCAGCGTCACCACACCCGCTCCAGTCACGGCCGCCGTGACCGTGCTCGAAGCTGAGTTGTGCGTGATCAGATCTGCACCATCACCCGCATCGATGATCGTGTTATTTCCGGCGCCACCATTGATCGTGTCATTGCCCGATCCAGCGCTGATCGAGTCATCACCTCCGTTGCCCGTGATGCTGTCGTTGCCCGCACCACCGCTGATCGTGTCATTGCCCGAACCGCCGGTGAGGCTGTCATTGCCAGTGCTGCCGTTGAGGCTCACGGCGGCGGTAGAGCCGATCGCATTGACGGTCGTGTTGACGC
>Ga0315900_10000179_pt1 | contig 113463 bp, 100 predicted proteins | sample LakEriMetagenome_FD_203521 | JGI IMG/M metagenome (GOLD analysis project Ga0315900, IMG submission 203521) | Freshwater fungal communities from buoy surface, Lake Erie, Ohio, United States - Buoy 12 MA114 | ecosystem: Environmental > Aquatic > Freshwater > Lake > Lake biofilm | place: USA... | reverse complement strand
ATATGTCGTTGGCCTTCGTAATTTTAAAGTAGCCACGAATACAAAAGGTTGTAAGGATAACCAATGCTAAAATCAGAAAAGCCAGAGCTTTCTTCATAGGGTTTGTTGAATTACTTATTATGATTCATAACAAGCATATCCGAAATTACGATATTTTGCCCGATTTAACAACAGGAACATTTGAGCAGGCCTCGCCATACATCAGGCTCGAAACGTAAGGTAATAATAGCCTAGCGGCCTCAACGTAAACATATTCGCTGATGCCGTTGTCCGAACAACCCTTTATCAGCACTTTTTTGCCACGGTATTGTTCCGGATTACTTTGATGCATGCTATCGGTGATGAGTTTTGATATGAGTTGACTCTCTTTACCGAAGCAGTAATATTGGGTGTGTGGATGCAGATAAGCGGCAATTAAAAGATAGGCCCAGAAAGGCACAATGGCATCCGAGCTACAGAATATATAAACCGCTTTACCCTGATATTCATTCCAGGCAACATTACGGAGCGACTCGCGAAACTCCTGTTCTTTTAACACATAGTCTTTGTAAAGAAATGCTTTGATATCAAAAGGAACACGCGGTATTTTGATTAGGAAGTCTTCTAAATCGAGTGTAACCAATACCGTGGATGCGGCAACCTTATTTACGATGGGCTTGTCATTATTCTCAATCATAACCGATTGATAAACAAAGAGACAAATGATTGGTTCCTGAACAGATCAGAAGAAATTATAACGTAAATCTTCAACCTCAAGACTTTTTCTTAAGGCATCAGTCAGACCAAATTCAATCCGTGGTCCTATGTTTCGTGATAGTTCCATTTTTTCATTGTTATAATCGGCAACAGGAGCAGGTGTTGTTTTACCAAGCATCTTTACCAGATAAACGGCATTGTTGCCTATAATTGGGGCAGATACCGTATTTTCTTTCAATTTGGCTAGGTTACCTATCAGAGCATTATCAACTCCGATTCCTGAAATGTAAGAGTCTGCAAAGTTTGTTTCAGGAACAGGTTTAACTTCAACGCTATATTTAGACGAAATGGATTCCAGGGTTGTATTCATCTGACCGGCCGCAGCTAATTCGGCGGCAATTTTTGCACCTTTTTTAAGATTACGTAGGATGGGCTCCACCTGAGCGCGGGCAACGTTTACAGATTGGGTGCCTTTTTCACGAATTTCAACTAAATGGGCAATCACATAATTTTCCCCGGCACTAAACACGGGTGAAATCGAACCTACTTCATTTTTGAAAGCCCAGGTAATCACTTCGCGGGCTCCGTTCAGATTGGGCAGTTGGTAATCATTTTTACGAATCGATTCGCCGGTACTTTTGATATATGCGGGGTTGTCCTTGAAGGCTTTTTCAAAAAGTTCGGGAGTATTATATTTTGAAGCAAACTTATTAGCCTGCTCGAAGTATCCTTTATCAGTTTTTGAACTAGCTTCTACCTTACGGGTAAATGAGTAATAACGGACATGAGGTGTATTTTTTGCTGATTCAATTAGCTTGATAATATGATAACCAAATTCTGTTTTTACTAATTTCATATCACCCTGATTTCCGGTAAAAAACAAGAAATTGTTAAAGGGCTTAACGGTCATGCCTTGCTTAATGTAACCGAGCTCGCCACCTTTTTCGCCACTGCCTTTATCATCGGAATAGGTTTTGGCTAGTTCCTCAAAAACGGCACCATTGCGAATTAAATTAAGTACACTGTCGGCACGGTTTTTAATACGTAAGGTGTCAGTTACACCTTGTGTTGAAAATAGAATATGACTGGCTTTAACCGAATCTGATAGATTTTGGCGATCGATAATTTTGCATATAACAAAGTCGGCATCATCCTGAATTGGTCCTATGATACTTCCAACGGGCTGGCTGAAAAGAGCTGGTTTTATAGTTGCTTTGGCTATAGCCGCTTCTGAATAATACAATTCATCCAAGGCACGATCGGCGTTCAACTTAACAAAATTGGTATCCAGTTCCGGAGCCGAAAGTTTAGCTAATGCATCAAATGCAAATGAACGGGCTACTTCGGTATCGGCGGCTGAGGGTTTTACCGTAATCACCACGTATTCAATCTTACGACTTTCTTCCTGCTTGAACTTTTCTTTGTTTTTGTTGATGTATGCCTGAATTTCTTCATCACTGATTTTAATAGTGCTGTCGGCAATGCTGGAATATGGAATCGCGACATAATCAAAGGAAAACTTTACATTTTTTTCGTTGTAGGTATTTTCCGCGTACCATTTTGGAATGTATACTCCTGATTTAAATGCAGTGCGGAGTTTAGTTGACAAACGGTCATCATTAACGTAGCGTTCAAAATTGATCCAACGGGTTCTTTTTTCATTAACATCTTCTCCGTTGGTGGAGCGATCCAGCATACTGATGTAATTCTTTACCGCCGCAGGGTCAAAGATTCCGGTATTCGGGTTGGTAAAGGTTTTTTTGATTTCCGGATTAGGGTCATTACCAAAGAACATATCCTTCATCTCTGCTTCGGAAATGGTGATACCCAGTTTATCATACAGGTCGTTGTTAATGCGATCCTGAATCATCTGTGTCCAGGCCTGTTCACGAATGCTGTATGTTGTGTTGTCATCCAGCGTGCCCTGATTATTTAATTTAAAGCTCGTAATCATGTCTTCGACCTTGGCGATATAGTCATTGTAATGAATTTTTTCACCATCAATGACACCAACAACGTCACGGTTACCGGTTAACAAACTGGAATTAGAATCAAGCGCCGCCTGAAGAATAAAAACCACTAAACTGAATCCGATTAAGATTACAAGGATTGGACCTAGCTTATTTCGGATGTCGATAAATACTGCCATTTATAACTGTTTTTTAAAAGGAAGTGCAAAATAAGATTATTGAGTCGTAAAAAACAAGTTTACAGGAGCCGGCATTTTACCATTTATGTGTTACTGAATACCGAAATGACTATAGTTTTGTACGTAAATGAAAAAGTCGGCATTAGGATATATCATACCTGCGGTACTTATTATCGCTGCGGTGAGCGGTTATTTAATTTATAAATCCAGCCTTGAAATTAATTTGTCCAACGGCGACAAACTGGATAATATCAGCTTAAAAGGCCCAAATGGAGAGGTTTTTTCCTTACACGACATCCATAATAAATACATTTTAGTTCATTTTTGGGCATCCTGGTGCGGCCCTTGTGTGGCGGAAGTGCCCGAATTAAATAAAGTGTATCAGCTGTTCAGGAGTCAAAAAATAGGCAATAGCGATGGTTTTGAAATCTATGCAGTGTCTTTAAACTTTGATGAAATGCGCTGGAAAAATTCTTTGAATGGCCTTGGCGTTCAATGGCCTATCAATGTGAACGACACGCAGGCCTTCAAAAGTGATGTGGCAAGAAAATATAATGTGGGGAGCATTCCGGCTAACGTTCTGTTGAATCCTGAATATGAAATAGTAGGAAAAAATCTATCCCCAGACCAGATCAAGGATATGTTAAACCGATTTACGAATCAATAAACCGATTAATCATACCGGCTATTTCTTCGGCATCTTTCAGTTTTTCAGATGGCAGGGTACTGATGGTTATTGTTTCAAGATTATCCAGAGTCAGTATCAAATTTATCCGGGATTCTTTTTGTGTTGTTTCTGCTTTAATTACCGAAGATAGTGGCGTAGTGTATATGATCTGCATATATCCAAGATGTTTATACACTCTGTAAAGGGTCTGATCATTTTTGTCAAAGACCACCTTACCGTTGCCTGAAATATTCCATACGCCCGAAAAAAGAATCCATGCCGAAAAACCTAGCGGAATAGCCGCCCATGCATCGTCTACGTTTGCTTTTAACAACATACAGGACATAAAAAGCATGATGGATCCAATAAATCGACTATTAAATACTTTACCCGGTATATTGTGAAGCATCAACTCCCTATCGCTGAGTAGCACTGCTTTATGCACATCAACATAATTGATCCAAAAGATTATTTTTTTCAATTTCAGTATTTAATTTTCTTACGGGCAAATCTACTATTCAACAGCTTAGATACTTTTACAACGTATGAATATTCGTCAGCAATTCCTGCAATATAATGCACAAACGAGTCCGGCCCCGCTTTTGCTTGAAGTGGCGCAGGCTGAGGGCGTATATATTACCGATACATCAGGTAAGCAGTATATTGACCTAATCTCCGGCATTAGTGTGTGTAATATGGGTCATGGCAATCAAGCCGTGCTGGATGCTATTGCGGCTCAAAGCAGGCGGTATATGCATACGATGGTATATGGCGAGTTTGTGCAAACGCCTCAAACCGCCTTTGCTACTGCTTTGGTAGATCATCTGCCTGAAAAGTTAAACTGTGTTTATTTTACGAACTCAGGTAGCGAGGCAACGGAGGGCGCTATGAAATTGGCCAAGCGAGTAACCGCACGCAGTAAGTTTATTTCATTTAATAATAGTTATCACGGAAGTACGCAGGGCGCCCTAAGTATCATGGGGTCTGAATATTTTCGAAATGCCTTCAGGCCATTACTGCCGGAAGTTTATCACTTCAATTACAATGATGATGAGGTTCTGTATAGCATTGATCATAATACCGCCGCTGTTGTTGTGGAGATGGTACAGGCGGAGTCCGGAGTGCATCCCGCCGATCCTGTTTGGATGATGGCACTGAAAGAACGATGTGAAACAGCAGGGGCATTACTGATAGCCGATGAGATTCAAACAGGTTTTGGACGCACGGGCACCTTGTTTGCCTTTGAGCAGTATGGTATAACTCCGGATATTTTATTGTTAGGAAAAGCGCTTGGATCCGGACTTCCCCTTGGGGCATTTATTGCATCAAAAGATTTGATGGACACGTTAAGTGCACAACCTGTGCTTGGACATATAACAACCTTCGGCGGCAACCCGGTTTGCTGTGCTGCAGGATTAGCGGGATTTCAGGAATTATCAAACAAGCAAGTGATAAATTCAATTACACAGAAACAAGAGCTGTTTCGCACATTATTGACACACCCCCGCATACTTGCATTCCGTTTTGCTGGTTTGATGATGGCAATTCAATTTGAAAATGAATCATTTAATCAAAAAATAATACAATCCTGTTTACATCGCGGATTGATTACCGACTGGTTTCTTTTTGCGCCGGATTGTCTTCGCATAGCACCACCCCTGATTATTTCGGATGAAGACATCCGATCAGCATGCCGGATTATTTTAGAATCTATTGACGAAGTGATACGATGAGGCTTGTCTGTTTTCTATATCTCTTGTGCTCGTTAATGGCTTGTAACAAGCCTAGAAAAGTATTCCTAGAAATTACGCCGGTGTCGGATGCTCCGATACACGCTATCAAATCTGCCGGTATTTCCGGTGATACCCTGATTGCCTGCGGAGGCTTTCGGTATAATCGGGGCGATATCTTTTACAGTTATGACGGCGGCATCAGCTGGTTCGCTCAAAAAGGAATTGCTGAAAAAGCAATTTATGATATCGTGCCGTTTAATGATACATTAATCTATGCCGTTGGTTATGATGGTAAATTATTAATCAGTGAAACATTTGGCTCTTCCTGGCATCTCAGGCAGTTGGATTACATTCCGCTTCGCCGGATAAAACGAATTAATGATAAGCTGTTTATTTGTGGTGGTGACGGTTTCAGGCGTGGCATAGTCTACCAGTGTAACCTTAATGGGGACATCTTGCAGCGGGACACGTTTGAAAATGAACTCAGTGATATCGTGTTGGCATCTGACCATACCATTAAAGTTTGCGGCTTCGGAATCGTACTGAGCAGTAATGACAAGGGTAAAACTTGGACTCCTGAGGATGCCTCCGGCGATTTCTTCATCAATTTCGTAGAGACAAATGATGCGTTGTTTCTTGTGGGGCGATCTGGAATGATACTAATGTATACTAAAAATGGTTGGGATAAGATGATACCCGCAAAGACGAGTATCAATAATAAACGCTTTCTTACAGGTAGCACCTACAGTCCGCAACGGGATATATGGGTTTGCTGTGGCAAGCAGGGAGATTTATTTGACGTGCAGAGCAATAGATTACTTCGACTTAATAATGATGATAAAACAATCTGGAACTACAATGGCTGTTGTTCCAAGGATGATTACTTTATATTCTGTACAGATGAGGGATATATCGTCAAACTGCCTGCTTATTAGGCTTAGATGGCTTGGCGGATGTGAAGAGGGACCTTGCTTCCTTACCAATCGTAATTAAGGTGAGATGATTTAACGGAAATTCCAGAATTACGTGAGAGAAACTCAGAAAAAAGAGCCACTTAAGACCAACCGCATAATCGTAGGCATATAAGGCGACCGATAGAATCCAGATGATGATAATTCCTACAAAACGACTTCGTGGCATGTTGTGCCATTGTATCACGGAAGTTTTAGAGAACCAATTAAAATAATGGTACATATATGCAAATCCGATAAATGCCATGATGGCTAGCATGGTTGGGTTCTTATAGAAGTAGTCATTTACCGATTTGATAAATGTCTCTTGATCTATATTAGGCCTGCCAAAGTCGTGAAGGTTAAATACATTACGTATTGTTTCGTTTAAAGAGATAAATCCTTCAGTGAAATTTCCGGTTGGTGTAACGTATCCATAACTTGAACGGACATAATCAGCCGTATGATAGGCGCTTCGATCAGGGGTGATGTACAATAATCCGATACTGATTGCTACAAAAACAATTAAGGATAGTATGCCGGACAGGTCGCGCCCTTTCAATGCTCCAACAAGAATAAATAAACCGGTAAAAACAAATACGTGAATCAGGGTTGGAAGAAATGCGCCGAAGATGCTCTCGAACAGGGGATACTTTGTTATAAAGACAGATACTATTATCGAAGCGAAAATGAATCCGATTCGCTTGGGTATACTATTCGTTAATACAAATACCAATGCACACATAAATGAAAGAAAGGTTACAAAGGTTACCGTGCCATCCGGTACATTCTTAAGTAATCGCAGATTCAGCAGGGTAATAAACACGCCTACAGCCAATAAAAAGATATAGTCGTATTTGCCTTTGGTATAATAGTTCTTATCGTGAAGCCAGCTTATTTCTGTCAGATAGTGGAGTGGACCAAAGAATGCATAGGCAAACAGGAATGTCTCAAAAGGCCATCTGAAAGCAAAAAAAGCGGCAACAATCATGAGCCCGATATTTAAATAGTTTATCTGCTGTATAGTCATCTTGTTTGTGATCATAAATTGTGATTAGGCAAAACGAAATTAAAAAATATAAGCGAAGCCGGCTCACCATTCCAACCCCAACCCACTTGTAACCAGTTCTGCATTTGCCCAATGTGTTTTAAGGTAAACGCCCAAAAAGGCTTTCACAGTTTTTTTATGGATAACGTAGTATTGAGCGCCAATACGCTGATAATCACTTCCGCCTTTCAGATAGGGTTGATAGAGTACATATGCCCAGGCAAGCATGAGGCTCACACGTCCAAAAACAAATTCATCTTCGAGCATTATCGAAGAGCCGAGAGCTTTTTTAAAGGCATCGCTTACAGGTTCTAGCTCCTGTTGTAAAATGAACTGATATGCAAATGAGTTGTAATGAATATCAGCGGCAACAAATAATTTATTCCAGCGACACATATATTTCCCTATAGCTCCTTCTAAATTAACCTGAAGATACAGCGGGCCGTTGGGTCGGAATGACTCGAATCGGGCGGCACTTGTTTTCAAACGCTTGAGCACATGAACGGCAGGATAGGGTTCTGCAGGGCCAGTCCTTCCCGGTTTAACAGGTGTGTGTTTCGTCAGATAATAAACCCCGCCGATTGAAATCGCGGGGATATTGATGCCCAGGTTAGGAAGTCGGGCATCACCTGTGGAATAATGCGTGAAGGTAGCAGAGGTGCTGAGGGCCAATTTTGGGCTGCACTGTAACTGATAGCGAACACCCAGGCTGGTGATGTTATTTATACTGGATGCGATTACATTATTCTCAGGATTCGAAAGCACATCGTAATGTTTGTTCAAGAGCGCAATTCCGCTTGCTATACGAAACTGAAATTCACTCGTACGTGTACGGAATATTGGCAGATGAATAAAGGGCATAATGCCAAGGCCGTATCCAAGCACCTCATCATTACCAAAACGCCGGATACTAATTGACAATCCACGTTGTGGCAGACGATATATATGCATCCAATGTTTGTTGGAGTCAGGCTTCACGATTAAATTACCTTCTATAGCCCATGAGTGGTGCTGAATATCCGGTTTGAATCGCTCGGTATGTTTATATATCCGCCCAAACTGTGTATTGATATCAAGAGCTTCGGGTCTCCACTGGCCTTTGGTCTTACCGAATAGCAATAAACACATTGTTACGAATAAAAATGTCCGCACGATACAAACCTAACATTCCCTGTAAATAATTATACACTTGTTTTGAATCATTGATAGGATATTTACAATATCGTAAATGGTTAAAAGACTGCTTGTTTTATTGCTATGCTCTGTTTTTACGCTGTCAAGAGCGCAAACAGTAATTCATTCTCCCGAGCAAGCTATTCCATACGGCATCAGCAATATCGATGTAATGGGTTATGCATCAACCGGGCTGTTGGTCAGAGAATGGGGAAAAAACACTGAGTTTATTGAGTGCTTCAAAGACGACCTGAGCACACGTTGGAAGAAGGAGCTTATCATCACGGACCGCAATAGCAGAATTGAAGATGTCGTCCTGCATAATGATACAATTATTGCCTTCTATTCCCATTACAGCAAAGGCCATCGAATACTGAGGATGAATGTATACAACGCCTCACTCAATTTGCTTACTAATGCACATACAATCGATACAATCAACAGCGGCTACAGCTATGACGAATTTGACGTGTTCACTACTGCTTCATTTCAGCGAGATTATGTCAACACCTATTTTACTAAATCCGACTTTGAGCGAACTCCCGTATTATATCAGCATGCCGTTTCAAATTCAGCTAAGACACAAGCCAAATCAAGTGCAGTAGTCAGCAATTTACAGCAACCGGATCTTATTGATGTAATTGCTCTAGGTTACAATCATAATGCGTATGTACTTGGCGAATATGAAACCAAAAACTTTCAAAACGATTTTATTTATCCTGCGCTTGCTGTACTGATTAATAATAATGGTGTTATCACACAAAAGCTGATTCGCTCTCCGGATGTTTTATTTGGAGAACCCATTATTAAACGAGATATTATACGCAATAAACTGATATTGTGTGGTATGTATTCTGATAATCCCGGTGTGAAGGCTGCCGGCACTTATTATATTAATTTGTTAACTCAGGATACGATGCCGTATCAAATTCAGCTTTTACCTTTTACAGAGGCATTTGTAACGAACCTGATTGGCAATCAGCAGTTAAAAAAGAATGATGGGGTAACGAATTTTAAACCTACCGACCTGTTGGTAAAAAAAGATGGTGGAATTATTATGCTAACAGAATCTCAATGGCGTTCCACAGAATACATCGGAGCCCCGGGTATGGGTGCTTTTGGTGTTAATAATTCGATGCTGATTACATACTTCCACTATAACGATATTTTAGCGTTTGCTTTCGACTCCATCGGTTCAGCTCAGTGGTATCAAGTGTTGCGCAAACGACAGTCTTCCGATAATGACAACGGTTTTTATCTAGGCTTCTCGCTCTTTACCGGTCCGGACAATATGTATCTTTTTTACAATGATCGTGTACTGAGTCAACAAACCCTCAGCGCATATATCATAGATACGAATGGTAACAACCGGCGTGAAGAAATTTTTGATAACAATAAAAAAAATACAGCACCTATTCCCAAGATGTCCAAGCAGATCAGTTTGCAGGAATTTGTGATACCCTCTTTCAGGCGGGGTTATTTTCAACTGATAAAAATTGTTTTTTAATCATTAGTGCTCAGGCTATTCAGAAATAATAACCCGTTACTTTTAGTTGTATCACTCCTATATGTTGTTATACTTCGTCTGGTTATTTTTATTTATCCCGAAAACACAGATAGCACGGTTTGGGTTAACCCGCTGAGCGAATTAATTAACCGCATTACCGGATTTAGTTTATATCAGGAATATATTAATGATACGCTCTCCATACTGCTCGTTTTTTCATCCGGGCTTATGCTGTCTTACCTTATCAATCAATACAGATTGATCGACCGTGCCGGATATATGCCGGCACTGATTTTTTTTCTAAGCGCGAGTTTTATCAATGAGTTTTGTGAGTTTACGCCGGCACTTTGTGGATTTTATTTTCTACAGTTTGCATTTATCACTATGGTTGGTATGTATAAAACACAAAAAGCCGGAGGGCACATGTTCAATGCCGGATTTTTCGTGGGTGTGGCGGCTTTGTTTTATTTGCCCTATTTAAGTTTTATTACATTTCTGATGGGGGGCTATCTGCTCAGTCGCCCTTTTGTATTCAGAGAATTATTTAACGGCTTACTGGGCATACTGATACCTCTGTATTTTGCTGGTGTTGTCTATTTTTTAAATGATTCATTTTCGGCATTCCAATACAGTCTGATGGCCTTATATGATATACAACACGTTAATCAGGCACGTGCCGCATTATTCCCATTGGTGGTCAGGCTTGGCTCATTGTTATTTTTATTTATACTTGCTTCGCTTGTCGTTCGCAGGAATTACAATAAGATGGTGATGCAAAACCGGATTATAATGACCTTGTGTTTTGTGTTTTTTTTCAGCGGGATATTCAGTACGCTATTTATTCGGGATAATAATATGTCCCATTACATATGGTTGTCGCTCCCTTTTACCATCATCGTCTCCATCTTTTTGGCGGAATTTAAAAAACCCTGGATAGCAGAGATCATTCATTTGTGCTTACTTTTACTCACCTTTTACTTTCAATACCTTTACTGATTAAGCTATGAAATTTGGCGTTGTCGTCTTTCCGGGGTCCAATTGCGACCGAGATGTTTATCATGTTCTTAAAAATGTTGCCAAGCAGGATACGGTTATGCTATGGCATCAGCAGGAATCGTTGTCCGGATTTTCCACCGGCGATTGTATAGTACTTCCCGGGGGCTTTTCTTACGGAGACTACCTGAGAAGCGGAGCAATAGCTCGTTTTAGCCCCATTATGAAGGCCGTTACTGATTTTGCTAACAATGGCGGGTATGTTTTTGGGATCTGCAATGGATTTCAGATATTATGTGAAGCGGGTTTACTGCCCGGGGCATTACTTTTAAATGATCATCAAAAATTTATGTGTAAGAATGTATATATCAAACCGGCACATCATAAACATCCTATTACGAAGAACCTAGAGCATAAAGCATACAAAATCCCGGTTGCTCATGCCGAAGGCCGCTATTATGCTCCCGAAAATATCATCTCCGACCTGCATCTGAATAAACAGATCCTATTCCGGTATTGCAGTGCTCACGGCGAACTGGGTGAAGCGCATAATCCAAATGGTTCTCTGGAACATATTGCCGGAATCTGTAATGCTGAAGGCAATGTATTCGGAATGATGCCACATCCCGAGCGTGCATCAGAGTTGCAATTGGGTAACGCTGACGGTTTACAATTTTTTAATTCACTCATCGTTAATGCTACCTCCGCAGATCGTGTCCTGAATTAATTCGAAAAAAACGATGAACAAACGTTATATTCTATTGATGCTCAAAAAAATTTTTCTGCTCATTTTTCTCCTGTTTGGCACAAGACAGTTGAGCGCCCAAATATTAAATCCGGTTAAGTGGTCATCAGAGGCCAAACAAATTAACAGCAACGAATTCGAGATTATTCTTACAGCTAAAATTGACAAGGGTTGGCACATATTTTCTCAGACCTTACCGGAAACAGCCACACCCATACCTACTGAAATCGTTTTTGATGCATCACCTGCATACAAACTCAAAGGCAAAACCACGGAATTAAGTACACCACACTTTATGAAGGACGTGGACGAAGTGACCCAGTTAAAGATGTATGAAGGCATGGGAGTTTTTAAGCAAGTCATTATTTTAACCGGCGAATCAGCAACGGTTACAGGTTCTGTTACCTATATGTGTTGCGACGACCACCAGTGTTTGCCGCCAAACGACTATACCTTTAAGCTATCGTGCACAAAGATATTAAACCCGTTAAGCATAGACACCGGAGCCCTTGTTCCTTCAAATAATAACGATACGGCCTCAGCAACGGTAAATAATATTGCTCCGGATACATCAGTAGATAAAAAAGAGGAAACAATCAGTGCAACGATTTCCGACGATCACGATCTGAAAGGGAAAGGGTTGCTACAGATTTTTCTGATTGGATTCGGCGCTGGCCTGATTTCATTAATTACGCCCTGCGTCTATTCCATGATACCATTAACCGTTACTTTTTTTACCAAACAAAGTGGAACAAAGGCGAAAGGGATTACCAATGCATTGATATACTCCTTCAGTATTATAGCTATTTTCGTTTTACTTGGTTTTATTCTTTATGTTTTCGGCATTAGTGGCGACAGCGTGAATGAATTTGCCAGCAATGGTATTTTCAATTTTGCCCTATTTCTACTTTTTGTTGTTTTTGCCATATCCTTCTTTGGTGTTTTTGAAATCACTCTGCCTACATCATGGATAAATAAATCAGAACAGCTCTCTGACAAGGGAGGTTGGTTCGGTATTTTTTTCATGGCCTTCACGTTGGTGCTGGTATCTTTTTCTTGTACGGCCCCCTTTGTAGGTTCGGCTTTGGCGCTCATTACTCAGGGACACGCCATGGGGCCTATTGTTGGGATGTTTGCGTTTTCACTCGCACTGGCTTTGCCTTTTGGTCTGTTCGCCTTCTTCCCCCAGATGCTTCAGTCGCTACCTAAATCCGGAGGATGGATGAATGTTGTTAAGGTTACGTTTGCTTTTGTCGAATTGGCACTTGCATTAAAGTTTCTATCTAATGTAGATTTAGCCTATCACTGGAAATTATTAGACCGAGAGATCTTTCTGTCGTTATGGATAGTCATCTTTACACTTACCGGTATTTACTTGTTAGGCTTCATACGGTTTTCACACGACTCTGAAGTAAATTATCTGTCCGTGCCACGTTTGTTTTTTGCTATCATCATGTTATCCTTTGCGATGTATATGGTTCCCGGCTTATGGGGAGCTCCCCTCAAGGCTATTAGCGCATTTGCTCCACCAATGGCTACGCAGGACTTTGATCTCAGCAGAAATCTTTTTTATGGCACCGCTAACAGCTCTCCGGTTGTTTCCAAGAAATATGATCAGACCTTTCACTGTCCCCACGGGATTGATTGCTACTTTGATTATGATGAGGCTCTTCAGGCGGCTAAGGAACAGAATAAACCTTTGTTCATTGATTTTACCGGATGGAGCTGTGTAAACTGCCGCAAGATGGAGGCCTCCGTGTGGGCTCAACCCGAAGTATTGAAGTTGATGAAAGAGCAGTATATCGTCGCTTCGTTATATGTAGACGATAAAACGGATTTGCCCGAATCGGAGCAATATACATCGGCCTACAGTGGTAAAAAGATAAAAACACTGGGCAACAAAGTCAGCGATTTGCAGGCCTCGAAATACAATAGTAATTCGCAACCATATTATGTATTGTTGGATCATAAAGAGCAACTATTACAATCTCCTCGGGGTTATAATGAGGATGTTAATGCCTACGTTACATTCCTTCAAAAGGGGCTGGAAGAATTTAATAAAAGGAAATGATGCAGCATCAGCGAAAACGAGTCCCTTTTATTACTTTCGCCGCAGAATAATTCCTAAAGAATATGAAAAAAATACTTTACACCTTAACCGCACTACTAACGATTATTATGAGTCAGTCTTGTCAGCAACCCGCACAGGAAACAAAAAAAGAAACAGTTGTTGCAGATACATTCAAGTATGCCAGTGAACAATTTGCTGATCTTCGGATATTGCGTTACCAGGTACCCGGCTTTGAAGAGCTGTCGCTCAAACAAAAAGAGTTGCTATACTACCTCTATGAAGCGGCATTATGCGGCAGAGATATGTTTTGGGATCAGAATGGTAAGTATAATCTAACCGTTCGTAAAACACTTGAGGCGATAATTGAAACATACAAGGGCGATAAAAATGCTGAAGACTTTAATAAATTCATGATCTATGCTAAGCGCGTATTTTTTTCGAGCGGTATTCATCACCATTATTCTACAAACAAAATTCAACCCGATTTTAAAGCGGAGTACATTACCTCGTTGGTTATGAATTCAGATGCATCTCGTTTACCTCTTAATGCAAACGAGTCTGTGGAGGCCTTTGCAACACGGGTTAGTGATATTATTTGTAATCCGGCAGTTGCTCCTAAACGAGTTAGTCTGGATTCTAAAAATGATTTGCTTAAGTCGTCTGCTATGAATTATTACGAAGGTGTATCACAAAAAGAAGTGGAAAGTTTTTACAAGTCATTTGTTAATCCTGCGGATACAACACCGGTTATGTTTGGTCTCAACTCCAAACTCGTTAAGGATAATGGCAAACTGGTAGAGAAAGTTTGGAAAATTGATGGTATGTATGGTTCGGCAATCACAAAAATTGTAGGTTGGTTAGCTAAAGCAGAACAGGTTGCTGAAAATGAGCAACAGAAGAAAGTTATTTCAGCCTTAATTAAATATTATCAAACCGGCGATTTAAAAGATTTCGACGCATACAGTATCGAATGGGTAAAGGATACCGAATCGCGCATTGATTTTGTAAATGGTTTCATCGAAGTATACGGAGATCCACTTGGTAACAAAGCATCATACGAGTCCGTTGTTTCAATTAAGGACCTTGAAGCTACAAAACGAATAAAAACGATTAGTGACAATGCGCAATGGTTTGAAGATAATTCTCCATTAATGCCCGAACACAAGAAAAAGAATGTTAAAGGAATTTCGGCTAAGGTGATCACGGCAGTTGTTGAGGCCGGTGACGCCGCACCATCCACGCCTATTGGGGTTAACCTGCCTAATAGCAATTGGATCAGAGAACAACATGGATCAAAGAGTGTGAACATCGGAAATATTGTTAAATCTTATAATGAAAGCAGTAAGGGTAGCGGATTACGTGAAGAATTTTATTTCAATAAGGAAATGATTGACCGTGCGGATCAGTTTGGTTCTCTTGCCGCCGATTTACATACCGATATGCACGAAGTTATTGGTCACGCCTCCGGTCAGCTTAATCCAGGTATTGCCGATCCGTCGATAACATTGAAAAATTATGCGAGCACACTTGAAGAAGCCCGTGCGGATTTAGTTGCTCTTTATTATGTGTATGATAAAAAGCTTGTTGACATTGGCGTTATGCCATCCTTAGAAGTTGGAAAAGCAGAATACGACAACTATATCAATAATGGATTAATGATACAACTCACCCGTATACCTGCCGATGAACATCAGCTGGAAGAGGCGCACATGCGTAATCGCCAGCTTGTTGCGGCCTGGGCATTTGAGAAAGGCGCCGCTGACAGTGTGATTGTTAAAAAACAAAAAGACGGTAAATCGTATTTTGTAATTAACAACTATGAAAAACTACGTGTTTTATTTGGCGATTTATTGCGCGAGATTCAGCGAATTAAGTCAGAAGGTGATTTTAAAGCCGGCAAAGATTTGGTTGAAAACTATGGCGTTAAAGTTGATCCGGAAATACATAAAGAAGTGCTGGAGCGTTTCAGTAAGCTGGGCATAGCACCATATAAGGGATTCATACAACCCCGCTTAGTACCGGTAATGGATGGAGACAAAATTAAAGACGTAAAGATTGAATATCCGGCTAACTTCCTTGAGCAGATGCTTTACTATGGAAAGAATTATTCCTTCTTGCCGGTAATTAACTAATCGGTATAACAATAACCAAAAAAAAGCAGGCTCATTCAAGCCTGCTTTTTTTGTTATGAGCTCTGAGAAGAAATTAAATATCCAGCAACAATTTAACCGGATCGGCACCAACGAGTAGTTGCTCCGGATTTTCTAGTTGTTCTTTTACCCGCACTAAAAAGCTTACTGATTCACGGCCATCTATGATACGGTGATCGTAGCTCAGGGCCAGGTACATCATCGGACGGATTACAACCTGTCCATCAATAGCAACCGGGCGATCCTGAATCTTATGCATACCAAGTATAGCCGATTGTGGTATGTTAATTATTGGAGTTGACATTAAGGATCCAAATACCCCTCCGTTGGAAATGGTAAAGGTGCCACCGCTCATTTCATCAAGTGTTAATTTATTATCACGACCTTTTTTAGCCAGTTCAGCCACCTTCATTTCGATCTCGGCCAGTGTCATCGACTCTGCATTGCGGATTACCGGTGTGGTAAGCCCTTTTGGAGTAGACACCGCAATAGAAATATCGCAATAGTTGTTATAAATTATCTCATCGCCATCTATCATAGCATTTACTGCAGGCCATTCGCTGAGGGCATTACAAACCGCTTTGGTAAAGAATCCCATGAATCCTAAACCGATATTGTGCTTTTTTTGAAATGATTCTTTGTGTCGTGCGCGTATATCCATAATGGGTTTCATATCAACCTCATTAAATGTAGTAAGCATTGCGGTTTGATTCTTCGCCTGCACCAGATGTTTGGATATTGTTTTACGCAGGGAGGTCATTTTTTCTCTCTTGGAGTTTCTGGAGTTCGACTGTGCCGGTTCTTTGCTAACCGGCTTATGTCCCTGCTTAATGGCATTGATGACATCTGCTTTTGTTATGCGTCCGTCGCGACCAGTTGCAGGCACTGTGTCAAGACTATTTTCTGCCATCATTTTTGCGGCTGATGGTGAAGGGGTTCCAACGGCATAGCCCGCTGGTGTTGTAGGTGTTGGTGCAACGGCAGTGGATGCATGTGCAGGTGCAGTTTGTTTTTCCGCTTTTGCGGTAACAACGACATCCGCTACAGGTAAATTGGCAGGAGGCGGAGCATCAGTGTCAATGGAACAAACAACTGTTCCGATTTTAATTACTTCACCTGCCGGAATAATTGGTTTTAGTACACCGGATTTTTCAGCGTTTAATTCAAATGTAGCCTTGTCGGATTCAAGTTCGCATAACACCTCATCCTGTTGCACATAATCGCCTTCTTTCTTTATCCAACGGCTTAGGGTTACCTCATTTATCGACTCGCCCACAGTAGGCACTTTTATTTCGAGTATCATCTTGTAAGATCTCCTTGAATTTTAGTTTTCAAAAGCTTTATTAATTATTTCTTCCTGTTCTTTTACATGGACTTTCTGATATCCGCTTGCCGGTGATGCACTGGACTTTCGAGATATCATGCCCCATTTAATGTTCTTGTAACAGCTTAACAAATAAACCCATGCACCCATATTGGCGGGCTCCTCCTGAACCCATACATAATGGGCAAGTTTGTATTTGTTTACAATGGCATCCATCTGTTTGTATGGTAAGGGATATAGTTGTTCGATTCTAACAATAGCCATATCGGTTCGGCTATCTTTTTGTTTACGCTCTTTTAAATCGTAATATAACTTGCCACTGCAGAACAAAACTCTTTTAACTTTTAACGGATCCTGAATCTGATCATCATCAATCAATTCTCTGAATCGTCCTTCGGTGAACTCATTTACATGAGATACACATTGTGGATGACGGAGCAAACTCTTGGGCGACATAATCACCAAAGGCTTGCGGAACGGACGATAGAGCTGACGACGCAAGGCATGGAAGAGATTAGCCGGGGTCGTAATATTAGCTACCGTAATGTTGTACTCAGCACTAAGTTGAAGGAAGCGTTCCAGTCGCGCACTGCTATGTTCGGGGCCCTGACCTTCGTAGCCGTGAGGCAATAACATGGTCAGACCGCTCATCCGTTGCCATTTACTTTCCGACGATGAAATGAACTGGTCAATAATCGTTTGAGCACCGTTAGAGAAATCACCAAATTGGGCTTCCCATATCGTTAAGGTTTGTGGTGTGGCGGTGCTGTAACCATATTCAAACCCAAGTACCGCAAATTCACTCAGCAACGAATTAAATATTCTGAAACGGCCGTTTTGATTGGTCTCCAGATGATCTAAGCGATTGTATTCCTTATTCGTTTTTTCATCGTAGATAACGGCGTGGCGGTGTGAGAATGTCCCGCGCTTTACATCTTGGCCGCTTAAGCGCACATCGTGACCTTCGAGCAATAAAGTACCGTAGGCCAATAATTCGCCCGTTGCCCAGTCTGCGAAACCATCTTCCAGAAATATCTTGCGACGAGCGGCCAGCATGCTTTCCACTTTTTTTAAGGGTTCAAATCCTTCGGGGTAAGTCATCAATCCTTTTAATACCTTATCGATAAAGTCTTTTTTTACTGATGTATCCGGACTATACTCAAAGTCTTCCGGTTTTGATTTACGTAATTCCTTCCAGGCAATTTCGGGCTCCTGATAATTATAGGGTAGTGGATTTTGCTTAACATTGTCGAGTCGGTCTTGTAATTCTTTCCAGAATTCTTTATCCATACTTTTAGCCAATTCCGCATCGATTTCTCCCCGTTCAATTAAACGTTTTGAATATACCTCGCGTGGATTGGGATGCCCGGATATGATATCGTACAACTGCGGTTGGGTGTATTTGGGGTCATCACCTTCGTTATGACCGTGCCTTCTGTAGCAGACCATGTCCACAAAAATGTCGCGGTTAAATTCCTGCCTGAATTCTGCGGCCAGTTCAACGCAAAATACAACAGCCTCGGGGTCATCGCCATTAACATGAAGCACAGGCGCTCCGACCATTGCGGCAAGCGAGGTGCAGTAGTTTGCTGAGCGGGCATCATCAAAATCGGTAGTAAAACCAATTTGATTATTAATAACAAAGTGAATGGTTCCGCCCGTATAATAACCTTTGAGGTTGCTCATCTGCAATACTTCGTAAACTACACCCTGTCCGGCAATGCTGGCATCGCCATGTATGAGTACGGGTAGTATTTTATCGTAATCGCTTTGGTAAAGAATATCGGCTTTAGCTCTGGCAAAGCCTTCAACAACCGGATTTACAGCCTCAAGGTGAGAAGGATTCGGAGAAAGCTTAAGATATATGGGATCTCCCTGTTCCGTGATAATTTCGGAAGAGTAGCCCAGATGATATTTAACATCGCCATCGCCCATGGTTGTATCGGGAACAGCATTGCCCTCAAATTCATTAAAAATCTGATCGTATGTTTTGCCTAATGTATTGGCCAGCACATTCAGACGGCCACGATGCGCCATACCGATTACAATTTCTTTTACGCCTAGCGAAGCAGCTTTGCTAATGATAGCATCCAAAGCAGGAATCGTGTTTTCACCACCCTCAAGCGAAAAACGTTTTTGTCCGATGTACTTTTTATGAAGGAAACTCTCAAAAACAACAGCGGCATTCAATTTAGACAGGATGCGCTTTTTCTTCTCCGCATTATATTTATACTGATTAGCGCCCGATTCGAAGCGGGTTTCGAACCAATCTCGGATAGTTCGCTCTGTAATATAGGTGTATTCAACACCAATATCGCCGCAGTATATTAATTTGAGTTTTTCTATAATGGCCGAAAGAGAGGCTTTGCCTAATCCGAGGGCCTGTGCGGCATAAAAGGTTTTATTTTCGGGCACCTGGGCCAAATCAAACGCTTCCAGTTCAAGACCGGCGTGGCGATCTTTGCGCTTTCTGATGGGATTGGTCTTGGAAATGAGGTGTGCTCGCTCTCTGTATGCCGCTATGAGTTTCCATACATTCAATTCAAGCTGAAGGTCAATATCCGATTCAGCGGGTGCTGATTTAACTTCGGGAGTATTGCCATTTTTATTGGTTACAGAAACAGCAAAGTCGAAACCTTCAAAAAACTTTTTCCATTCCACATCAACCGACTCCGGGTTCTGTTTATAATCGTGGTATAATGACTCTAAGTACTGAGGGTGAGCGTTTGAGATATATGAAAACTTATCCATTCAGCGGGGCTATTCAGTTAATTTTGACAAATATCGTAATTCGTATTTTATATGAATTAAAATACCTGATGCTTAGGCAGTAAATCCGTATTGCTGTTCAGATAATCTGTTCGAACAGCGTTTTGTTCGGGTAAAACAGCACAATAAATTTTAACCGATTATAACCCGGTAAACACTTGCTGATACAAGTTAATAGTATATATTTGCACACCCTATATAAAAACAATGGCAAATACAAAAAACGCAAAGAAAGCTCAACGTCAGGCATCAAAGCGCCGATTGGATAACCGCTTACATGCAAAAACAACCCGTAACCTCATCAAGAAAGTAAGTACAACTGAAAATAAGAGTGAAGCAAAAACACTTTTGCCTGAGGTCATTGCTAAAATCGACAAATTGGCTAAAAAGAATGTTATTCATAAGAATAAAGCAGCCAATCTGAAATCGAAGTTGATGAAGAAGGCGACCAAGAAAGCTTAATTAATACTGCCCCAAATCATAAAGGGTGTCCCCAACGGATGCCCTTTTTTATTTCTGTCATTAATCAATTTGATATTGAAAACATTTCGAACCGAAGTCCCTGTTCCAACGGTGCCGTTTGAACTGCATATTCATCAACCGATGCTGAGTATGGGTTCATGTTTTTCTGAAGAGATTGGAAGACGTTTTCTTAATGCCAGATTCAATATCGTTATCAACCCATTTGGTCAACAATATAATCCGGTTTCTATTTCAAAATCGCTAATTCGGTTAACAGAGCAAAGGCTCTACAGTGATGAAGATCTTATTACATATAATGGATTATTTCACTCTTTTGATCATCATGGTTTCTTTTCAACGGCTAATCCGGAAAAAACACTGGATCGAATAAATGATGCATTTAATAAGGCGTGCTATCAAATTAGGAATGCCGAAATAATCTGGATTACTCTGGGAACAGCTCACGTATTCTATCATAAAGCAAGTTCTCAAATTGTAAATAATTGTCATAAAATACCGAATACATCGTTTGAACAACAGTTATTGCATACCGATCATATTCGGCAAGCACTACAAGAGGCTATTCGCGCTGTAAGAACGGTTAATTCTAAGGTTCGCTTTGTTTTCACTATCAGTCCTGTTCGATATGTTGCTCAGGGTTTTTTTGAGAATCAAGTATCTAAAGGCAGGCTTCACGATGCCATATATACCCTGAAATCTTCAGAGCCGGATTTATTTTACTTCCCCTCGTTTGAGCTGGTTATGGATGAACTGCGGGATTACCGATTTTATAAAACCGATATGTTACATCCATCGGCTGAAGCGGTCGATTTTGTCTGGAGCAAATTACACCAATGGTTCCAAGCTGAAACTATGCTGATCACCGGTGAAACGGAGCGAATTCATCAAATGCTGCAACATCGGTTGTTATCAGAGAATAAGAGCGAGCAAATACGCTATTATGATACACTATTGAAGAGCATGAATGCCGCAATGGAAAAATATGGCACCAACTATATCGATGAGATTAGTCAGATTTCTGTAAAGCGACATGCCTTACTGGAAGAAGAGCACTAGCGAATCAATTTGTAGGTGAATGGATTGCCCGAAACATCATACAAAGTAAACAGATACATACCGGGCGTATTTGACGACAAATCAATCTGTATCGATTGTGTAAATGATCCGCTGTAAAGCAGGGCACCAGTTATTTGATGCAGGGTGTAATGATAAGCGCCGTTTGAGTGGAATGAATAAATACCATCTCCAACCCGAAACCAAGTTGTAAGCGGTAATAGGTCAGGGGCAGAAAGCGTGGAACAGGCGTTATCGGTTTGATAGAACGCATTGTTATTCCAGGTTTGTTGAATGCTAGTAACGGCCGCGGCACCTGCTCCTTTCAGATAGATATCCATCCAGGGTTTCATAATGCTGAAGGTGCGGGCATGCTGTTCCTCGCGGGTTATCTCAGCAGCGGGATTACAAATTAACTCACCAAGGGAGCAAGCGGTATTATCATCAGCGAAGAAGCAATGAGAGCCGCCATTAAGCGTAACAAGTGCTTTACAGGTGCTGCTTAGGTTGTTGAATATGGGTTGCTGATGTTCAGCAATTGGTGTAACACAATCATTGCCGCCGGCAAATAAAAGTACAGGGACTGTAACACCTACCGCCGCATCAATCGAAGACGGATTGGTATCTGCCGCACCGAAATTAACAATGGTTTTAAGGTGAATATTTCCGGCTCCCAGTTCACCGGCTAGGACAGAACATCCGCCACCCATCGAATGCCCTCCAATAGCGGCGAGCCCGGAAAACGATTCAAAGAGTATCGACCCGGTTGATGTGTTCTCTGTTTCTGTCAAATAATCCATCAGAAACAAGAGATCTTTTGCAAATTCCTCATGATTGGGAAGAAAGCCGCCTTCGGTTTTAGGCAGTGCCACAATATATCCATCATCAACAAGGGCATTTACTACATTCATAGAGGCCCCTACATCCATTAAAAAGCCATGACCCCACACCAGTAGAGGGTAAGAGCCCGGTGTTACCGGCACATTATCTCCTGCTGTTGCTGCGGGGTAATACAGGTCTGTTTCAATATCGCGGCTTCGTGACGGATCATTAAATGTTTTATTCAGATGGCCAATGGCTCCAATAGCTTGTGCTACAGAGAAGAATACAAAAAGTATTGTCAGACGCATAATAGTAGTTTTACTGTGCTAATATAACAAGGCGCTTTTGAACAAATTGATATAAAAAAAATAATTTGTTTACGGATTACATTAATAACGACACGCAACACCATGTTAAAACTGAGTCATCAACACTAATTATTAATGCTATTTATATTATTTATTTACTTCTAAAATAAAACTAAAACATCAATTTATATGAAATCAATTCGTTTAATTAATGTATTGATTTTGGCTGCAGTTTGTTTATGTGTAACTTTTTTTAGTAACGCGCAACAACCTTTACCAAAAGTTATACAAGGGCGAATAATACGTATTGAAAAATTTTCATCCATATATGTTACTCCAAGAACCATCGATATTTGGTTGCCTGATGGATATACTGACGCAAATAAATATGCCGTGTTATATATGCACGACGGACAAATGTTATACGATTCCGAACATACCTGGAATAAACAGTCTTGGAAGATTCACGAAGTTGCATCTGCACTAATGCTTTTGGATAGTGTGAAGCCATTCATAGTTGTTGGCATATGGAATGCCGGCTTGGCAAGGCACGCTGAGTATTTTCCGCAGAAGCCTTTTGAACAATTAACAGCTTCTCAGAAAGATACTGTTGTAGCTCAATTAAAACGCGTTGACAGGATAGAAGATGCATTCGCGCCTAACTCGGATGAATATTTAAAATTTATTGTTGATGATCTTAAGCCCTACATAGATAAAACATATTCAGTATATACAGATCCGGATAATACATGTATTGCCGGAAGTAGTATGGGTGGCCTGATTTCGATGTATGCAATCTGTGAATATCCTGAAATTTTTGGTCGTGCAGCTTGCTTGTCAACACACTGGGTGGGCACCTTTTCTATGGAAAATAATCCCTGCCCCGATATTTTTATACAATATCTGAAGCAGCAACTTCCTGACCCTAAAACACATAAAATTTATTTTGACTGTGGCGATCAGACTCTAGATGCTTTGTATCCACCTATACAACAAAAAGTTGATCAAGTGATGATACGTAAAGGGTACGATAGTATAAGCTGGATTACGCAGTACTTCCCCGGAGAGGAACACAGTGAAAAAGCTTGGAGCAAGCGACTGCATATTCCCTTACGTTTTATTTTGGGAGAATAACTACCTTAATATTTTTATGAGTTGGAGTTCGGATCATTACCTAGTTCCCGAATTCCTTTTTGGATTATCTCTAGATCCTGATATATCGTGTAGTCGCGGGCATAAAGTAAATTCATACGCGCAATCGTATCGCTACTGCGATTTACTTGTTTGAATGGGGTTAATGGTGACAGAATGCCACGGCGTATTTTGGGAAGCACATTGTGTTCGCCGGATACAGGTTCAGGGATATAGCCCACCCAGCTTCGTTTACCTGCTACAACCAAAGCAATATTTATCCAAACAGTAAGCGGTTTGTCAAACAACCAGAAACACACAAACCATAATGGCGCAAGCAGGGTACAAAGGCCAATATCTAAAACACGTTTATTACGGCGATGATGAGGGGTGTTAATATTCAGCTGTATATCGAGTGTATATAATTCGCCTTGCATATCTTTAGAATGAGAGCCTATGATACTTTCACTTTCTTTAGGTACGATTTTATACTCAAGGCTACTCCCTAGAGTGCTCATTAAGTCTATAATTTTTTCTGCACCAATATCAGCCGTGCAAAAAATGAGTTCATCGATTTGATACAGACCAATAATCTCCCGGATATCCTGCAGGTTTCCCAAATGGCCTTTGGCCGTTTCTCCGGGCTCGCTAACCGGCACATCAACATAACCAACTATATGTACGTGAGCCCGGCTGAGGGTTACCAGGTTCAATACACGACGATACTCCTCTAATGTGCCCACTACAATTACTCGTTTCTGTTGTAGTTGCTCAATGTCGATATTGCGATGACGGATAAGATGTACAATTAATCGGGATAAAATCAGTGTCGTAGCACCAAAACCAAACCCCAACAAAATTATGGCTCTTGAGTAGCGGAGGGATTCATCAAGAAAACCATAAACCGCGGCAATAATAATAGTGCCGGTAACCAGTCCTCTAAGGATGCGGTTCAGTTTAACCGGCTTGTCGTAGCCGCCATTGAAATAAATACTCAATAGCCAAATAACTATGTAGGCCGGCACAACAATAAATGTAAATGTGGCAGGATAGGTTAAGCCCTCGTGTAATTTAACATTTTGTTCCCAGAAGGTTTTGATCAGCATCATACCGGCATAGAGCAGAGTAGCATCAGCCATGGGCCAGCCCATGTTTTGGAACCAGTTATGGAGTAGGGTAAGTAACGCACGCACATATATAGCGCACTGAATGATGAAAATAAACGGACCCGCTTTCTGTCCGCCGAAATGTTTCCGGGCAAAAATGATCATGGCCTGATAAAACATCCGAACGTAGTTGAGGCTCCCCTTTTTTGTACTTTCTCCTTTATAGTGAATGATACGGGACTCACTGAAGTAATAATTCTTGTATCCTGCCTGAACAATACGATAGGACAAATCGATATCCTCTCCATACATAAAGAAGGTTTCATCGAGCAGGCCTGTTTTATTTAGGGCCTCCCTGCGCATAAGCATGTAGGCGCCGGCCAGAACATCAACAGTGTGAGTTTTATCCTTATCCAGATGCCCGAGATAATAACCGGCAAACAATCCGGACTTTGGAAATAATGCCGTGAGGCCGAAGGCCTTACAGAATGCAACCCAGGGAGAGGGAAACCCCCGCTTCGATTCGGGCAGATAGTTCCCACTGCCATCTATCATTGTAATGCCCAATCCGCCTGCGTCGGGGTGGCGATCCATGAAGTCAATACTCTTCCGAAACGTATCAAATTGAACAACAGTGTCAGGATTCAATAGCAACACATATTCTCCGGTTGATGCCTGTATCGCTTGATTGTTGGCCCTGGCAAAGCCAACATTTTCCTTGTTACATATGAGCTTTACTTCGGGAAAGCGCTCACGAAGCATGGCCACCGAGTTGTCGGATGAGGCATTGTCAACTACAAAAACTTCAGACGTTATACCATCCAGTGCGTCATATACCGACTGGAGACAGTGCTCCAGAAAATATTTTACATTGTAATTAACGATAACGATGCTTAGTTTCATTGCTTAACGCTGCACCAGGTAGTTTTCGTAGGGCAATCGCGAGGAGATAGATCGGGCAAGAGTCATATCATCAGTGTATTCGAGTTCGGCGCCAAAGGCAACACCGCGGGATAATGTTGTGATTTTAACGGGCAGGTGCTCCATTTTTTTTGACAGATAGTAAATAGTAGTATCGCCTTCTACGGTTGGATTGAGTGCCATAATGACCTCTTCAATTCCGTTGGCCTCAATACGTCGAGTCAGCGAGTCGATTTGTAACTTCTCGGGGCCTATCCCTTCGAGTGGGCTAATCACGCCCCCTAAAACGTGGTATAAGCCGAAATATTGTTGCGTACTTTCAATGGCAATAACATCCCGAATATTTTCTACGACACACACCAGCTTATGATTTCGTTTGGAGCCGGAGCAGATTGCACATAGGTCTGCGTCGCTGATGTTATGACATTCCCTGCAGTATTGCACTTCGCGCCGCATGCGGCTGATGGCATCTACAAATTGTTGCGCCTGCTGAGGCTGTTGTTTCAGCAGATGTAAAACCAGTCGCAGTGCCGTTTTATGGCCTATACCCGGTAATTTCTCGAATTCAGAAACGGCGTCTTCAATCAGTTTCGACGGAAAGTTCATACGGGGATAAATTTAGGGTAAAGGCAATTAAATGGGGTTACAAATAATGGAATACCTCGACTTTAAGTACAGCCGGTCCTCGATCATTCAAATTAGCCTCCTCGCACCAAAGTTTTACAAATATTTTTCGCGTTGCTATTGTCATTCTCGAAACAGAACCTTACTTTTGCCGTCCCTTTTAAAAAGTTCATTGAAATAATGGCACAACGTATTAGAATAAAACTGCTCTCATTTGATCACAGTCTGGTTGACAAAAGCTGTGATAAAATCGTAAAAACCGTGCGTAATACCGGCGCAATTGTTGCCGGTCCGATTCCACTGCCTACGGAAAAGAAAATAGTTACCGTACTGCGCTCACCGCACGTTAACAAGAAAGCTAGAGAGCAATTCCAGTTGTGCACCTACAAGAGGATGCTGGATATCTATACATCTACATCCAAAACCGTTGATGCGCTCTCCAAGTTAGAGTTGCCCAGCGGTGTTGAAATTATTATTAAAGGATAAAAATAATCGGTTAACGATTCCCTCCCGGGAATCAAATTGCCGGAAAACATAAAAAACGAATACACTCGATGAAAGGTATTATCGGAAAAAAAATCGGAATGACGAGCATCTACGACGCTCAGGGTAAAATCATCCCCTGCACAGTTATAGAAGCTGGTCCTTGTGTTGTAACCCAGGTGAAAACACAGGATAAAGACGGGTACGAAGCCCTTCAAATTGGTTTTGGTGCCAAGAAAGAAAAAAATACTACTAAGGCCCTTAAGGGTCACTTTGCCAAATCAGGCACTCCACCCAAGCGTAAGGTTGTCGAAATCAGAAATTTTGCGGCCGATAAAAATATTGGTGATCTGATTACAACTGAAATTTTTGCTGAAGGGGAGAAGGTCGATGTGGTAGGGACATCCAAAGGTCGCGGATTCCAGGGCGTGATCAAGCGTCATGGATTTGGTGGTATCGGTATGAAGCATCACGGTCAGCATGATCGTGAGCGTGCACCGGGTTCACTGGGCGGCTCATCTTATCCATCACGCGTTTTCAAAGGATTGCGTATGGCAGGCAGAATGGGTAATGACCGCGTGAAAATCAAAAACCTGAAGATCGTTAAAATCTTCAGCGACAAAAATTTAATTCTTGTTAACGGAAACGTTCCCGGTGCCAAGGGTTCGTTTGTAATCATTGAAAATTAATATGAAGCTCGACGTTTTAAACATCAACGGACAAAAGACAGGTAAAAGCGTTGAACTCAATGCCGACTATTTTGGTATTGAACCGAACGAACATGCTATCTATCTGGCAGTTAAACAATATCTGGCTAATCAACGCCAGGGTACTCACAAGACACTCGAAAAATCTGAAGTATCCGGTTCTACACGTAAATTACACAAGCAGAAAGGTACAGGCGGCGCCCGTAAAGGTAGCATCAAGAACCCGGCCTTCTATGGCGGTGCCCGCGTATTTGGTCCAAAGCCACGCGACTACAGTTTTAAACTGAATCAAAAAACTAAAGACCTGGCAAAGCGTTCAGCACTTTCTGCCAAAGCAAAAACCGATGCCGTGTGCATACTTGAAGATTTTAATCTAAGCGGTTTCAAAACCAAGGAATACGGACAAATACTGAAGAACCTTGGGTTAAACAAAGTAAAAACTCTTTTGGTTATCCCTGAGCATGATACGAACATAGTAGTGTCCAGTCGTAACATTCCTAATACCACTGTGGCTCGTGCTTCTGATCTGAACGCATATCAAATCCTGAACAGCAAGAAAGTTATTTTCACGGTGAGTTCATTAACTAAACTAAACGCTTCGGCCGAATAAATACAGTAAACTATGAGAGACGTTTTAATCAGACCCTTAATCACAGAAAAGCTTACCGGTCAGTCAGAAAAGTTCAATCGCTTCGGTTTTGTTGTATCTATTGATGCAAACAAAATTGAAATCAAAAAAGCTATTGAGAAAATGTATGGTGTTACCGTTAAAGACGTTAATACCAACATTCGCCCGAATAAATTAAAAACCCGTTACACCAAAGCAGGCCAAACTAAAGGTATGGTTGGCAAAATGAAGAAAGCCTATGTTACGCTTGCCGCTGGTGAAACCATTGACTTTTACTCTAACATTTAACAAACATCTAAACTATCGTTGGGATTAACGGATAACTAATCAATACTAAAATGGGAACTAAAAAATTTACACCGGTTACACCCGGAACGCGATTTAAGATTGGGAACACCTATGAGGAGGTAACAACCTCAGTTCCTGAGAAAAGCCTTTTGGAAGCTAAATCCAAAACCGGTGGACGTAATTTCCAGGGTCGCCGTTCTATGCGTTACATCGGTGGCGGACACAAGCAGATGTACCGTATTATTGATTTCAAGCGAAATAAATATGGCATTCCTGCTACCGTAAAAACTATTGAATACGATCCAAACCGCTCAGGTTTTATTGCATTACTTAACTACAAAGACGGAGAAAAGCGCTATATTCTTGCTCCAAATGGATTGAAAGTGGGTGATGTGGTTTTATCCGGCGAAGGTGCCGCACCTGAGATTGGTAATGCATTATTTATAAAAGACATACCACTCGGTACTATTATACATAATATCGAATTACAACCCGGTAAAGGCGCCGCAATCGTTCGCAGTGCAGGTAGCAGTGCACAGCTTGCCGCTAAAGAAGACCGTTATGCAACGATAAAACTGCCCTCAGGTGAAGTGCGCCGTATTTTGGTAACTTGTATGGCAAGTATTGGTTCGGTATCAAACCCTGACCATAATCTTGAAGTATACGGTAAGGCCGGTGCAAAGCGCTGGAGAGGAATCCGTCCACGTAACCGTGGCGTAGCGATGAACCCTGTAGACCATCCAATGGGTGGTGGCGAAGGTAAAGCGTCTGGCGGACATCCACGTAGCCGCAGAGGTAAGTATGCTAAAGGATTAAAAACACGTAAGCCTAAAAAAGCATCAAATAATTTTATCATCAGCAGAAGAAAAAAATAATCTTATAACATCATAACAAATCACTAATGAGCAGATCCATAAAAAAAGGCCCCTACGTAGATCATAATCTTCAAAAAAAGATTGATACTATGAATGCTTCCGGTAAAAAAACCGTTATCAAAACCTGGTCGCGCCGCTCTACCATCACTCCTGAATTTGTGGGGCATACCTTTGCCGTTCACAATGGGAATAAATTCATACCCATCTATATTGGGGAAAATATGGTAGGCCACAAACTTGGTGAATTTGCACCTACCAGAAACTTTAAAGGACACTCATCCAAGAAAATTGCTTAATCCCTATAAACAATAATTCAGTAACATGGCATCAGCTAAAGCAATATTGAGAAACAATCCAACTTCGCCACGTAAATCGCGCTATGTCGCTGATTTGGTTCGTGGTATGGATGTTGAAAAAGCCATCAATATTTTACACTACACAACCAAACATCCGGCCCGTGTAATTGAGAAACTGCTTATCTCGGCAGTGAACAACTGGAAGCAGGCTAATCAGGGTTTGCGTGAAGAGGATAGTGCGTTATACGTAAAAGAAATATTTGTAGATGGTGGTACAACAATTAAACGTTTTCTGCCTGCACCTCAAGGCCGCGCCTATAAATTACGCAAACGATCCAATCACATCACGATCATTGTAGATAGCCGCATCGGAGCCGGTTCAGTATCTGCTGAAGCAAATGTTGAGACAGCGGAAGTTGCTCCTGAAGAAACCCCGGCTGAAGCTCCGGTAAAAAAAGCCAGAAAGGCACCTGCTAAAAAGACTGCGGCAAAAAAATCATCTAAAAAAACTAACGAAGAATAATACAATATCATGGGACAAAAGGCAAACCCGATAAGCAACAGATTAGGTATCATCCGCGGATGGGAATCGAATTGGTATGGCGGAAAAGATTTCGCTGAGAAATTACACGGCGACCAGAAAATTCGCGAATATTTAAAAGCCCGTATCTCTAAAGGTGGTATGGCTCAGATTATCATCGAGCGCACGCTTAACCGTATTACGGTTACTATTAATACAAGCCGTCCGGGCATTATTATTGGTAAAGGCGGAAGTGAAGTGGATCGTATTAAGGAGGAGTTAAAACAGCTTACCGGAAAAGATGTACAGATCAATATTTCTGAAATCCGTCGTCCGGAATTGGATGCAAACATAGTTGCAGACACGATTGCCCGTCAGATAGAAGCACGCATCAACTATCGTCGTGCCTTGAAGTTGGCTATTGCCTCTGCAATTCGTATGGGAGCTGAGGGAATAAAGATTCGTATCAGTGGCCGTGTAGGTGGTGCCGAAATTGCACGCTCCGAGGAGATCAAACAAGGTCGTGTGCCATTGCATACATTTCGTGCGGATATCGACTATGCATTGGGCGAAGCACAAACTGTTTATGGCAAAATAGGTATTAAAGTTTGGATATGTCGCGGAGAGGTTTTCGGTAAACGCGATTTAACACCAAATGCCGCAGTAAAAACAGCAGGCGGTTCTGAAATGCCTCGTGGTGGTGACCGTGGTGGACGCGGACGTGATCGTGGTGATCGTGGTGATCGTGGCGATCGTGGTGGTCGCGGAGGAAAACGTGGCGATCGCAAAGATTCTAATTCATAATAACAAAAAATTGAACTTACAATAAGGTTATGTTACAGCCTAAGAAAACGAAATACAGAAAAGCGCAGAAAGCAAAAGGTGCCACTAACGGTATTGAACACCGTGGAGCCACCATAGCATTTGGTTCATTCGGACTCAAAGCCATGGAAGCGCTATGGATAACAGACAAACAATTGGAAGCGGCCCGTGTTGCTTTAACCCGTTATATGAAACGTGAAGGTCAGGTTTGGATTCGCGTATTTCCGGATAAACCACGTACAGCAAAACCTGCCGAGGTTCGTATGGGTAAAGGTAAAGGTAACCCGGAGGGTTGGGTAGCTGTTGTGCGCCCCGGTCGTATCCTATTTGAAGCAGACGGTGTTCCAATGGCTGTTGCAAAAGAGGCACTGCGCCTTGCGGCTCAGAAATTACCGATTGCAACAAAGTTTATTGTTCGCCCGGATTACAAAGAATAATTCATCGTTATAAATCATAGTAAAATTGTTTAGAGCCACTGATGCGTCAGTGGCTTTTTTATTTTAAAACTGCAGGTAAATCGGCATAACCGGTTTCTCCATTTTTAAGTAGGCCATCAGTAGCAAAAAGGTAATAGTAATGGCCAGTTTACCCCAGACAGGTACCTGAATGATTTTATTAATCAGAAACGTATTCAGATGCATTGGCAAAGCATGTAGAAAAAATCCCGTACATAAACCAAATAACACATATCGGTAGTGCGAAACAAATATATAGATGGATTCCGGTTGGAAGTTATTAACGATCTGATGAATTACAGTGAAGCTATCCTGAAACGAATGACATGCAAAAAATATCCAGCAAAGACATACGAAGTGGAATGTGAGTATGATATTAAAAACTTTTGTGACCGGTTCAATACGCTTAAAACGAAGTCGCGCCGGAATTGGTCCATACAGTTTATGAATACTTAGTGCGGCACCGTGTAATCCACCCCAGATTATAAAGTTCCAACTCGCTCCGTGCCAAAGCCCACCCAATATCATTGTAATCATTAGGTTTATATATGTTTGTATTTTGCCTTTGCGGTTGCCTCCCAAAGGGATATACAGATAATCGCGGAGCCACGACGACAGGGATATGTGCCATTTCCTCCAGAACTCGGTAATGTTAGCGGATTGATAAGGCGCAAGAAAATTTACATTAATGTCATAGCCCATCCATTTAGCCATTCCGCGGGCCATATCGGAATATCCGCTAAAATCGCAATAGATAACCAACGCATAGGCGTATGTTGCGGTCAGACAGTAGACTCCGTTATATCGTGAGGGGTCATCAAAAACAAAATCTACAATATTGGTTCTTAAAAAATCACTGATAACAATTTTTTTGAAACAACCGGTTAGAATATAAAATAAGCCGAAAGCCAGGTCGAAATGAGTTGGCGACAACTTACTTCTGATCTGAGGAATAAAATCAGCGGCTCTTACAATAGGCCCCATCATAAGCTTAGGAAAAAACGACAGGAAAAAGAGATAGTCGCCAAAGCTTTTAATAGGCTTAAAATGTCCCCGATACACATCTATCGTGTAGCTGATGTTTTCGAAGGTATAGAACGAAATACCAACCGGCAATGCGATGCTGATGATAGTATAGTTCGTGTTGAATAACAGATTACTGTTTTCAAGAAAGAAATTATAATACTTAAAATAAGAAAGCATGCCCAAATTAAGTACAATGCTGATTATTAGTAATAGCCTCTTTACACCGGAGGTGCGTGCTTTATAGATGGAGTTACTGATGAAAAAATCAACTACTGCAGACAGGATAATTAATCCCACATAGTATCCGCAGGCTTTATAGAAGAAGTAAAGTGAAAAAAGAATGACGATCGATATCCTTGCATTGACTTTATTAATGAATAACGAGTAAATTAAAAAGAATAAACCGAAAAAGTACAGGAAGAAGGAGCTGTTGAACAACAGCGGGTCACGTGAGTTGTAGAGCAGTTGTTCTGCAAGCAGTTTGAAATCAATATGGGATAGGCTAATACTCATTTTTGATTCTCCATTAATCGGGCAAGTGCTGAAGCAAGCAGTGAGCCGGATATGCGATAGGCTGGTTTTGTAAAATGAATCTGACGTTTATCAGTCATGTGTTTTAAAGCCCACCATTTCATAGATTTTTCACCGCCCATGGCTTCATATAGGTCAAATGACAGTAAGTGATTTTTTGCGGCTTGATCCAAAATGACCTGCCTGACCAGTGCTGTATAAGTATTAGGAATATAAATAATGCGTTTTGAAACACGTTTTGATCTGCATACCGCTGGTGGAGTCGTCAGCAGGATAATCGGCATTGAGGGCAGATGTTTTAAACGACTAACCATACTATCAATCGTTGAAGCAAATTGAGTCAGGTTTAATTTGTTGTATTCAAATGACTCGTTGGTGCCGAGTGACAGGATGATAAGCTGGGGAGCAACAAGGCTGACCTGTTCGATAAACCAATCGCTACTCATATAATCGTTATACCGGGCTCCATTAACACCTATAACTGAAGTGATGGCTGTATTGCTGTTTCCGTTATTGCAATACATACCTGTTATGGTGGAGCTGACCTGTTTTGAGTCGGTTTTATTATTACTTACCCTGATGCGGCTAACATCCTTGCTGAAAATAAAGCGCGTTGCCCTAATGTCTTGGAAAGAACTATCCATATGGGCTATGATACTGTCATCACCCGTTACGATATAGTTAAAATTTGTATCGCGGTTACTATGAAAGATGGTCAGGTTTCTGATTCGGTTATAACTGCTATCCTCATTAAAACGTATGTTAAACGAGGCCGATGGGTTCGTGCTATAAATGGTATGTCCGCAAAGCCCGGTTGGAAGTGGAATATTATATTTAACATTTCGTTTGGCAGTCCAAGTATAATCCGAGCTCGATGAAAATCCGGGAGGCCCGTTAGTTTTGGCCACCTGGTAGGGAAACACCACTCCCGGGCCTCCATACCCATAGATAGATGAAAATAATTCCCGTATGGGTTCAGTAAAGAATCCGGCCTGTACGTGGGAATCACCAATGTGCAATACATGAAATGCTGGATGATTAGCTGTTGTGAAACTATGCAATTTCGATGCAAACTCTTGGAAGGCAATAGAATCACCTATGAGCTTTACCGCCTGTTGATTGATGATCGGATATGCTTCATACAGCGCAGTATCATTGGGTTTGAATTGTGATAAAACGTTACTGTAACATAATATCAATGTCATTAAAATCGTAAACCCCTTTAATTGCATTCGATAAAATTAAGTAGGAGGGTTATAATGTCTTTCTCATTTTATATTGCGCATATAGGTATTCGTATATTAAGTTGGCCACACGTCTGGCACCTAAGCCATTTAAATGTGTGTAGTCGTTTGCGGCTAATTTCGGAATGGAATCTTCTACCCAGCTCACCATTGTATTTTCGCCACCCATTTCACTAAATAGATTGTAAAAACCGATGTCGTTTTCTACGGCCAGTTCGTTTTGTATTTTCAATAACTTATAGATGTCCGGTTCAGTTAACCAGATGCCATTCTCAAAATAGGCGCGGTCTGCAACGCCAACAAGCAAGATCGAAGCATTGGGCAACGATTTTTTTATATGATTGATGACACGTTGCATGCCTTTTTTATACCAATTGTATTCACTGCCATGACTCAGTACATTAAGACCATATTGCAGAATAACCAGTCTGTAATTCAAACTTGAATCAATGTGTTGTAAAACCTGCTCAGAGGTAATTGCCAGGGGAATTCCCGAACACCCTCTAAAGGAGAAGTTGTCGACGAAAATTCCTGATTGGCTGTCAAAGCTGATACCGTGGAATAGGGCTTCGCCGGATTCAATGGTCAGGGTTACTTTATCTGTACCACCTAACGGCAGTTTCAACGTTTGTATTCCTGAAGTATAGGGCACCTGCTGATGAATAGTACCGGTATCGGTATTTAACATGAATTGTATATCGGTTTGAGGTTCCATAAAAACATAAGCATTGTTGAATGGATTGCCTTTGGAGGAGAAACTAACCCATTCGCCAGGCTGATTCACGAATACGTGCCCACTCGGCCCTAATCGATAACCATGAGGGAGAGGAGTATTAAAATTATATTCAGACCAGTTCTCGCTAAATTTATGACCAATGGTATTCCGGAATGTAGAAACAATAGAGGTTACCGGCATAAAACCAACGCCACGCCCTCCAAATGCTTTTTGGAATTTCTTGCGAACATCCTGAGTAATCAAATCACCCTCAATCATTGAGTCACCGAAATAGCCGATATGTACCGAATATGCAGCATTACTGCTCAGTGAGTCCAGGGCATCAAAAAATTGATTCAAGCCCTTATTTCTATTCACATAATGAACAGCCTTAACAGGCTCTGCAATTAATAACGAAGCGGAGTCTGGTTTTGCGCTTAATGCCTGCTCATAATGGATTTTATCTTCTCTTTTTTTAATCGAAATCAAATAATCAATTTGATTAGGTAAGGGAAGTATTTTAGTTGAGAGGGAAAGTATGGTTATTGTAAGTATACTACCTATTAAGATAATGTTGATATGATGCCAGTTTGTTTTATTCATTAATCTAATCGATTGTGGGCTTTGTATTGTGCACGGTTAATGAAGAAGAATATGATTTACCACTAAAAGCGAATTTATACACGTACCGCTATTTATTCATAAATCGATTAAATCGATGTCCACAGTATATATGGTGTAATCCTGAAAATTATCAGAAGCTATCAAGAATAGCCCTATTTTAACTGATGTTTGAGGTAATTTTGAAGGGCCAAGTTGTAATTTAAAAATTGCAACACGGCGCTTAACCCATTAGATTATGTCAACATCAGAAACGCTCGTTCCCCTGGAACAGGTTGTTATCAAATTTGCCGGCGATAGTGGCGACGGTATGCAACTTACTGGAACTCAGTTTACAAATACTGCGGCTCTTTTTGGGAACGATTTAGGTACTTTCCCTGATTTCCCTGCTGAGATTCGTGCGCCACAAGGAACTACTGCCGGTGTATCGGGCTATCAACTGCATTTTGGCAGTACCGAGATTTATACTCCCGGCGATATGTGCGATGTATTGGTGGTAATGAATGCTGCAGCGTTGAAGATGAACCTCAAACAATTAAAACGGGGCGGAATTATCATTGCCAATATTGCCGGGTTCGATATTAAAAATCTGCGTCTTGCAGGTGTTGAAAGCAACCAACTTGAGGATAATTCGCTCGATGGCTATGAAGTCTATAAAGTAGATGTTACCAAATTAACCCGCGATGCAATTGCCGACATCAATCTAGGTACAAAAGAAAAAGACCGTTGCAAAAACATGTTTGTACTCGGTTTCTTGTACTGGATGTTCGACCGCGATATGCAAACCAGTATAAATTTTTTAAACGAAAAGTTTTCTAAAAAAGCGGAGATACTCGAAGCCAACCTACGTGTATTGAAAGCCGGTTATGCCTATGGTGAAACAACCGAAACGTTTAGTACGCGATTCAAAGTAGAAAAAGCGAAAATGCCGGCCGGTAAGTACCGTAACATTATGGGCAATCAGGCATTGGCATTGGGAATAGTTGCAGCATCGTATCAATCGGGCTTACCTGTTTTTTTGGGCTCATATCCCATAACACCTGCATCGGATGTGTTGCATGAACTGGCTAAGTATAAAAACTTTAACATCAGAACCTTTCAGGCCGAAGATGAGATTGCCGGAATTTGCTCCGCCATAGGCGCATCATTTGGCGGACAAATAGGATTAACGACCACATCGGGACCCGGGATGGCACTTAAAACAGAAGCAATGGGACTTGCCGTTATGCTGGAGCTGCCTTTGGTGATTTGTAATATTCAACGTGCCGGACCAAGCACCGGCATGCCCACCAAAACCGAACAAGCCGATTTACTGCAAGCCTACTACGGAAGAAATGGCGAATGCCCCATACCGGTTATTGCCGCACAATCTCCGAGCGATTGCTTCCGTGCCGCATTTGAAGCGTGTAAAATTGCCGTGCAGCATATGACACCAGTGATATTACTGAGTGATGGTTACATCGCTAACGGTGCTGAGCCGTGGCGTTATCCCGTAACCAATCAATTAGAAAAAATTGAAAAAAAGTTTGCGGCACCTTCAGAGCATGGTGAAAAGTTTATGCCATATGCACGTGATGAAAAATTGTCACGTCCCTGGGCTGTGCCCGGAACTAAAGGTTTGGAGCATCGCATAGGCGGACTCGAAAAACAAAATATTACCGGCAACATCAGTTACGACGCAGCCAACCACGAGCAAATGGTAAAACTGCGTGAGGAAAAAGTGGAGAAGATTGCCGACTACCTACCGGAACAGAAGATAGACAGCGGTAAAGACAGCGGTAAAGTCCTGGTATTGGGCTGGGGTGGAACCTATGGTGCTTTGAAAGCCGCCGTTAAAGAATGTATCGCCGAAGGAATGGACGTGTCGCACGCACACATCCGATACATTAAACCCTTCCCTAAAAATTTAGAAGCGCTGATGAAACGCTTCGATAAAGTAATTATTCCCGAAATCAACAACGGTCAGTTGATACGTATTATTCGCGACCGCTATCTGATACCGGCCATACCATTTAACAAAATACAGGGAGTGCCTTTTATGAAAGGCGAATTAGTTGAAAAAATAAAAACCGTTTATAACTCATGAGCACAGCCACCTTAACTGCCAAAGATTTTGCTACCGATCAGGATGTACGCTGGTGTCCCGGCTGCGGCGATTATTCTATTCTGAAACAAGTACACACCATATTGCCACAATTGGGCATAGCGCGCGAAAACATTGTTTTCATCAGCGGCATTGGTTGCTCATCGCGTTTTCCATACTATACAGAGACGTTTGGCATGCACTCCATTCACGGACGCGCCACAGCCATTGCATCCGGCCTTAAAGCATCAAGACCCGAACTGAGTGTGTGGATTGTAACCGGTGATGGAGATGGATTATCTATTGGTGGCAACCATACCATTCATTTACTGCGAAGAAATTTTGATGTGAATGTATTGTTATTCAACAATCAGATTTATGGATTAACCAAAGGGCAATATTCACCTACCTCAGAAGAAAACAAGGTAACTAAATCAACGCCATACGGCAGTGTAGATCATCCCTTCAATCCCATTTCATTAGCATTGGGTGCCGAAGCCACATTTGTGGCGCGCAGTATGGACCGCGACCCGGCACACTTGCAGTCTATGTTGCTGGCATCCTATAAACATAAAGGTTCTTCATTCCTCGAGATTTATCAGAACTGCAACATCTTTAACGATGGCGCCTTTGAGATTTTTACTGAGAAGGCCAGTAAAAAACAGGAAACGCTGATGATGATTCATGGTCAGCCCTTGCGTTTTGGTGAAAACAACGAAAAAGGAATCAGACTGGATGGTATGAAACCGCAGGTGGTTACTATAGGTGAGCAATACAGTTCCGACGATTTAATGGTACACGACGAAACCGACCTCAATAAGGCTTGGATAGTAGCACGTATGTTCGACGATGTGCATCACGAGAATCATTTGCCGCGTCCCTTCGGCATTTTCTATCGAGGTGAGCGCGCTTGTTACGAGGATGTGATGCAAAAACAAATGGATGTAGTGCTCGCCAAAAAAGGGGCAGGCAATCTGGATATGTTGTTGGCAGGTAACGAGGTGTGGGAGATTGTGTAGTTTAATAATAATTGGTTTTTGGGATGGGGTTGAACACCTTTGGGAATCCTCAAGTTATTTAAAACATCCCCCTCCCCCAAAACACTTTACCAATAAGGTCCATACCGAAAATAATCATTGCCACACCGGCTACACGGTTCACCCATAACAATATTTTCTTGTTGATGATGTGTTTGATTTTACCGGCTAAAAAAGCTTTGGCCATATCGCTGAGGAAGATGGTCCCCAGCACACCGGCAAAGAAAAAAATCTTACTGTGGCGCTGTGTTTGAAAATGCATGGATGCCCAACCCAAAGTGCTGACCCAAAAGAAGATGACAAAAGGATTTAGTGTATTAATTATAAATCCCTTGAATACATATTGGTAGTATGGAGACTTTTTTTGTAGGTGTAAATCTGCCGCGTGTGTGTCGGTTTTTTTCATCAGATTAAATATTCCAAAACCTACTAACAGCATACCACCGCAAATACCCATCCACAAACGGAATGAGTCATCTTCAAAAAATGCACTGAGGCCTAAATAAGCCATAACGATGTAAAGTGCATCGCTGAACAGTGTTCCAATGGCTATACTGAACGCATAAGGAAAACCTTTGTTGATGCTGGTTTCAATCACTGCAAAAAAAATAGGACCGACAGAAATCATCAGCACCAGCCCGAGCAGAACACCTTTATAGAGTGCCTCAATCAAGCAGTTGTTTCTCTTTTAAAAAGCTTAACCAATCTTGCAGTCGTTCGCCTTTCATCACTCGAGGAAATTTATTTTGCCCGCCGAGCTTTTGATGTTTTGCCTGCCAGTCGTAGAATATCGAAACGGGCAGTACGGTAACCATGATATCTTTCAATGCCGAGATGCGCTCTGTGGCATAATCGTCGTTGATGGCATTTAATTTAGAATCAATCAATTCTTTTAGTTGTGATGCATGTGCTTCTTCATCACAGCCCACAAACCAATGATGTGCAAACAAAGTTTGATGAGGCACGCCACATACGGTATATTCTCTGATGCCTATATTTAACGTATCATTCACGTGCGCAATGGCATGGTTCATGTTTTCAACGCTCAGGTGTTCTCCGCAAAGACTCAGGAAATGTTTGGTGCGTCCGGTAATCACGAGTTCATATTCGTCGGTATTTACAAAACGAATGGTGTCGCCTATCAGATAGCGCCAGGCTCCGGCACACGTTGAAAGCACAAGGGCATAGTCGGTATGGGTATTAACTTCTTGAAGGGTAAGCGCAGTAACACCATTTCTAATGTTGCCCTCTTCATCAAAATGGGCATCATCGAAGGGTATAAACTCAAAATAAATCCCGTTGCGCGTAAGCAGTCGCATGGCATGGGTATCAGGACGGTTTTGATAAGCAATAAACCCTTCAGACGCCAGATAGGTGTCAATATATGTGATGGGTTTTCCTAAAAGTTTTTCAAAACCTTTTCGGTATGGTTCAAAGGCTACACCCCCATGCACAAACGAAGTGAGGTTAGGCCACACCTCGTGAATGTGTTTAACGCGATGATGTGCAATGATGCGTTCCAGCATCAATTGATTCCAGGCCGGTATGCCGCAGATGTGTGCGATATCCCATTGGTGTGCGTGTGCCGCAATTTCGTCTAACTTTCTTTCCCAATCACTGAGCTGTGCAATTTTTTTACCCGGCTTGTAAAAGGCCTGAAACCAGGTTGGAATATTTCGTGCACTGATGCCGCTGAGGTCGCCCTCATAATAACTCCCTTTGCGTTTCAGATTGGTACTGCCCCCGAGCATCATAATGCCCTTCTCGTAGCTTGTTTCATCAAAATTAAAATTTGACATAGCCAGAATCTGCTTCAGGCTTGAATTACGAATGGCATGAATCATATCCTTCGTTATCGGAATACGTTTGCTCGAACTGTCCGAAGTGCCACTACTCAATGCAAAGTATTTTACCTGCCCGGGCCAGCATACATCACGCTCGCCCTGTACCGACCGATGCCACCAGTTTTTATATATAGATACGTAATCCGAGAGTGGTACATTACGGCTGAAGAGCTGTTCGGGTTTTTTCGACTGCAAGATGGCTGTGAACCCGTGTTCGCGACCGAACTCGGTAAACTCGGCTTTGCGCAGTAGTTTCCGCAGTGTATTGTTTTGGTTACGGGCGGCTTGATAAGGCCTTATTTTAAGCTCGTTTCGTGCCTCAACAAATTGCTTCAATACTTTACCCAGTAATGGCATGCCTGCATTTTAAGTGAACGGGTAAATATAAGACCAACTATTTTTATTGATTGCTGTGGGTTATTTTTCGATTATATTTAGTGCTTTATGAGAATAAAATTTTGCGGAGCTGCTCAAACCGTAACCGGCAGTAATCATCTGATAACCACGAACAGCGGAACCACCATCTTACTTGATTGTGGATTGTTTCAGGGCAGGCAGGCCTATATTGATCAAATGAATGCCAATTTTTTATTTGACGCCAAACAGATTGATTATCTTATCCTGTCGCATGCGCACATCGATCACTGTGGCCGGATACCTTTTCTGATTAAACAAGGGTTCAAAGGCAAGATCTACTGCACATCGGCAACGAAAGATTTATGTGAGATTATGTTGCTCGATACCGCATATATTCAGGAAAAAGATAATGAATGGTATAATGAACGGCGTAAACGAAAGGGCCTTGACCCCATACCGCCGCTCTACACGGTAAAGGATGCGGAGCGTTGCCTTAAGTTTTTTGTTACGGCAGAATATGAAACGGTACATCGCATCAATGATGAAATTTCGTTTCAGTTCCGCGATGCGGGCCACATCCTCGGAAGCGCTTCGGTCGTGGTGTTCATACAAGACAGAGGTAAAGAAACGCGCATTGGTTTTACCGGAGATATTGGCCGATGGGATCGGCCTATCCTTCGCGATCCGGAAACGATGACGGACGTGGACTATCTCATTACCGAGAGTACCTATGGAGGGAGAACTCATCAGAACGAACCTGATGATGAACGGGAATTAACAGAACTGATACAGCAAATCTGTATTGAAAAAGGAGGTAAGATTATTATACCGGCATTTAGTCTTGGCCGCACGCAGGAGATTGTGTATGTGCTGGATAAAATCTATCATCACCATAAACTGCCGCGTATTCAGGTTTATGTGGATAGTCCCCTCTCTACCAATGCAACCGAAATCTATCGCGGCCACGGTGAATGTTTTGATGAGGAGATCCTTAAACACATCCGTACCGATCCCGATCCGTTCGGCTTTGGTGGACTAACATATATTCAGGATGTGAATGAGAGTAAAGCCTTAAATACATTAAGAGAGCCCTGCATCATTATTTCAGCTTCCGGCATGGCTGAGGCCGGCCGTGTGGTTCATCATATTCGCAACAATATCGAAAATGACCGTAATGCCATACTCTTTGTAGGCTACTGCGCTGAGGGTACGCTGGGTGCGCGCATCCGCAACAAGCCCGAGTACATAAAAATATTTGGTGAAGAAAAAAAGATTCGTGCCCGCATCGAGATTATGGACAGCTTCAGTGCACATGCTGATCACGATGAGATTTTACGATTTCTGAACCCGCTGGACCGAAAGCGCATTAAAAAAGTATTTCTGGTTCACGGCGAACAGGAGGCGCAACAAAAACTGGCGGATGCCATGCTTGCACAAGGGTATTCCAACATCCATATGCCAAACTATGGTGAGGCAATTGACATCGATTCATGATAATTTTGTAGTGATGAAACGGTTTATACTTACCCTGATCTCTTTTCACTTATTATGTGCAGTTCAGGCCCAACATGCTCACATTTACGGCAGTGTAGCGAACTTTACATCGGGCAAAATCTATTTGTTGAAGGAACTGCCTTTCACCACGGATTGGCCGGTTATAGATTCAGCAGTAACTAATGCCACGGGCAATTTTGTTTTTCATGTGGCATCCAAAGAGCCAATGATGTCGGCACTTCGGTTTAATGATAAAGTGCTTCGCATGTATGTATCGCCTGATGATAGCTTATATATAACGCTCGATATCAATATATGGCCTCAATCCATTTCCTTTTCAGGTAAGGGAGGTAAAGAGAATATGTTCTATTTGCACTACCGCTTAAATCACACCGCTCCGCTAAATCAGAACCTGCTCTACGGGGGCTACCCGCAAGGCATTGCCTATGTGGCCGATACGTGTTATGCAAATACCGCCGCGGCATTTCAAGAACAATTTAAGCCCGGCGAGGCAGGTCCTTATTTTGAAGCCTTCATGAGTAAGCTGGCACTATATCAGTCTGCTGTTAAAAAATTGATGTTCCCGGTGTATCAGAAATATGTAAAACGCGACGATAGCTTACAGGCAAGCATAGACACCTCGTATTTCTCGTTTCTGAAAAAAATTCCTTTTGATGTACCGCCCTTGTATCAGGCCGATGTATATAGTCAGTTTCTATATTGGTATTATAAGAACCGGGCTTACGAAGCATTGGGGCAACCGCGTATTTTCGAAGATGATGAACGCATACTAACCAAACAGTTTGATATAGCGCGTACCGAATTAAAAGGCAAGCCTTATGAAATTCATGCGGCCTACGTAATCAATAAAATGATTTCAAAAAACTACATTACCAATGCCGGTAAAATGATAGAGTATCTTAAACAAAACGGTGCCTCGCCCGATGTAGTGATAGCTCTGGATCGGGCATACCTGCGACTTGCTCACTTGAGCCTTGGTGCTGTAGCCCGCGATTTTATCTGTGCAGACTCTTCAGGGAATATGGTATCGCTCAGTTCATTAAAAGGCAAAATCGTGTATATCGATTTCTGGGCATCTTGGTGCGGGCCGTGCCGTAAAGAGATGCCTTATTCGCGCATGCTCATCGATTCATTTAAAAATAAACCCGTTACCTTTTTGTTTGTGTCGATTGATACCGATAAAGCAAACTGGAAACGGGCTATGAAGCAGGAAAAATTAAACGGCATACACCTTATTGATCCGAAAGGTTGGCAGAGTAGTATATTAAAAGACTATAATTTCACCAGCATACCGCATTATGTGCTCATTGACGCATCGGGACACATTGTAAATGCCGATGCACCGCGGCCAAGCGGAGGAGCCTATGGAACTATTAAGCAGTTACTTATTAGCCATAAGTAATTCATTTATTTGTATGGCCCCAAAATGCCGGGCAATTAAACATTTGGTTTAATCGGTATTAGCCAATCAAACAGGTTTTTTTTAAACAATATAAAATCTGTATTTTTAAAAAGTTATTTATAAAAGACACTATACATTATGTTAATTTTAGTACTGGCTATCGGGATATTAACACCAGGCGCAACTTCGCCAATTTATAATTTTGTATATATTTGATGAATCATAACAGTACATATAAGGGAGTTAGCGTTCATTGGTGTTTTCTATCCCCAAAAAACTTCAAAAGGCTTAACAAAATAACATGCCAAATAGATTGAAATTATTATTTTAACACCGAAAACTTAACTCAAAACATGAAACATCTTTTTTTTTCAACCTTTAGCTGTTTAATGCTATCGCTCTTTTTTAGTAAGCAGCTTTCAGCCCAAGCCCAGCTCATTGTGACCCTCACTAACGGAAACACCGAAACTTTTACGCTCAGTGAAATTCGTAGCGTTAAATTCGGGGTGCAAACCATGAATTTGCAACAAAACAATGGGAGTATTTCCACCTGGAACATCAGCGATGTTGCAAATTACCGTTTAGAAGGTGTTTCAGGAATAAAAGATAATGAACAAGCCAATGGGAAATTGCAGGTTTATCCTAATCCTGCACGGGAGAACCTTAGCATTTCATTCAGCGCTCAAGGAACTCTGCGTATTCGCATAGAGCTTCTCGATGTCTTGGGCAGAACCGTTCGCGAAATCTACAGTGGGACTCACACAGGCGAGCAATCCTATACCTGGCAAACTGATGTGCCTAAAGGTCTATACTTGCTTCGGCTTAATAGCGAAAAAGGTCAATTCACTCAATCCATCATTATTCAATAATCGAACATGAAAAAAATAACTACCCTCCTTTTTTCTTTTCTCTGTTTAGGACTTTCTGCCCAAATCCAGCAAAACATCAATAAAACATTGGGGACAGTTACCAATCCCATCTCCGAAATCGACAGCATTCGCTTTGATGTCAATATCAACCAAATGGTGGTGGTCACCAATAGCGGAAGTGAAAGCCATGCTCTGTCAGATATCATTAATGTTACTTTTAGTACGGCCAATTTAATTCCCTGCTCAGGCGGTGTTACTTCCGTAACCGACATCGACGGTAATGTTTACAACGTAGTTCAAATCGGCGACCAGTGCTGGACCAAGGAAAACCTACGTACCACTCGATACAACAACGGCTCAGTAATACCCAATGTGACCGGTGATTCAGCATGGCAAAATTTAACCACCCCGGCATGGTGCAATTACAATAACAGCCCATCCAATGATGCGGTTTATGGCAAGCTATATAACTGGTACACCGTGGCAGCCGGCAATATGTGCCCCACCGGCTGGCATGTGCCTACAGACACTGAATGGACCGTTTTAACTGACTACTTAGGCGGCGCAAGTGTTGCCGGCGGAAAGATGAAATCCACCACCGGCTGGAATGCGCCTAATACGGGAGCTACCAACGAGAGCGGTTTTTCAGGTCTACCGGGCAGCGTCCGCAACGGCGACGATGGTAACTTCAGCGGTGTTGGCAACGGCGGCTGCTGGTGGAGCTCTACGGAGACATCGGTAACTTCAGTTTCCTGGGTCCGCTGCCTGTTCTATAACTTTGATGTTGCCTCCAGGAGTACCTTCCCTAAGCCATTTGGTTTGTCCGTCCGTTGCCTCAGGGATTAGTCCTGAGCTTGTCGAAGGGTTAATGGAATTAATTTATTTGGTTCTTTTATAACTGATCGAAGCCAACTCACGCAGCGCAGCAAGTAATTTAAAAATTACCCGCTGCGCGGGTCGATTTTTTTTAATACGAAGAATCTCAAGACAAATATAAAACCAGAGAAAATTATCTGGAAAACCAACGAAACGCTAACAGCGCATTTGCAAAACTGGGGTTTCTGAAGTACGTTTGAGAAATTCCGGTTTTGTGATACATTTGGATTCGCAGATGCATTTCGGTCAAAAGTCCCCGGCTTCGCAAATGCGCGAACCGTCAGGCTGTGAAATAACTTACAATGCATCGCAAGGGTGTTTTTTTGTTGCTCATGTATGCTTCTGTTGCCTCATAACATTCATTTAAGCGAAGCCCTTTTTTAAGCGGCTATGCTCCACGCTAATTTTATCTTCGCGCTATTCGCTTCTAATGAGGGCTGTTTTGTATAGGCACAGACTATTCCTTTATAGTCCGGTTTCCAGTATGTCTTTTGTCCCTAATATGCTTATGGTTCTTCGAAGCACAGTTTTACTAACTTATTTTTATACAGGTAAACTGTGCATAGTATTTTTACAGTCTGGCGTTATGGGAAAGGCCATTAAAAAAATCAGATATAATTAAACATAAAAACAAATGAAAACAAAAACTTTACTTTTTACAGCTATGGCGACATTTGGAATGACTATAGCAACAATGGCGCAAATTGTGCCTAGTTATGTACCAACTAATGGACTTGTTGGTTGGTGGCCGTTTACTGGAAATGCCAATGATGAAAGCGGCAATGGAAACAATGCAACAGTAAATGGTGCGGTATTAACTTCCGATCGATTTGGGAATTCGAATGCGGCTTATTCTTATGATGGCATAAACGATTATCTACACGGCAATGCCTCCTCTTTTCCGTCCGTAGACAGAACGATTGCACTTTGGTTTTACACCACAAATATCAATGTAGGTTCAGCAGGCATGCAGGTTTTTGGTTATGGCGGTGACTTATGTGGTCAGTCGTGGCTGATGCATATGGACAATTCAACACCATTTACTTCTTTTTTCACCGATAATAGCTACGAGGTATCTATCGGTTGCAATAATTGGCTCACAGCTCTTCCTTTTGGTGTTAACGGTTCTCCGGCAAATCCCAATAATAATTGGCATCATTGGGTTGCAACAAATGGTCCGGGCGGGATTGATTTTTACTTTGATGGGAATTATGCTGGCGGTATCACAACTTCAATCGGAAATACCATGGTGGCAGGTAAAAAATTTTTTATGGGCAGTTGTCCAGATTCAACAGGACTTGTTGCATACCAGGATGCATATTTGAATAATTGGAATGGCAAGTTGGATGATATCGGTGTTTGGAATCGACAACTTACGCAACAAGAAATTACGGCCCTATACAATGGTGGTACTGTTGGCCTTAACGATTTACACCAACCTGTTTCATTTTCTGTTTACCCCAATCCTGCTCAAAACATCATCAACATTAAGGTGAATCCGGAAGATTTAGGCTTACCTATAAAACTGTTCGATATTTATGGAAAGTTGGCTCTTTCTAAAACAATTGACCAAACAGACTTTAATCTCGATTTAACAAATCTCGCCAAAGGGATTTATTTGCTTCGATTCGAAGATAACAAAGGTTCCAACTTCAAGATAGTAAAACAATAACTATAACATCATAAAAAATGAAAACCAAATTAATACTTCTGCTTTTTACAGTATTTTCAATTAATAATTTATCAGCACAAGACACACTTAGAGTCCTTTTTTTAGGGAACAGTTATACATCATATAACAATCTACCACAACTTGTGCAAAGCCTTTCTAGTTCTGCTGGAAAAACGCTAATCATTGATTCAAATATGCCAGGTGGAATGACAGTATCAGGACATGTAAATGATGCTACTACTATCGCTAAAATAAGTCAGGGCAACTGGGATTATGTTGTCATTCAAGAACAAAGCCAAATACCCAGTATTGATTATTATCGATACAACGATATGTATCCTGCTATGACAACTTTAAAATCACTTATTGAGCAGTACAATCCTTGTGCGAAAATAATCACTTATATGACCTGGGGCAGGCGATTTGGTGGGCAACAATGTGATCCAACAAACACCTATTGCAGTCCTGTATTTGTTGATTTTAACCATATGCAGGATTCGTTGACAAGCGCCTATACCGAAATCAGTGATATACTTAATATTCAATGTGCTCCAGTTGGAGTTACTTGGCAGAATATTTTGAATGACACAACTTTGATTCTACATAGCAATGACAATAGCCATCCAAATTTAGACGGTAGTTATGTTGCAGCCTTAACCATTTTCAGTTCAATTTGGAAACAGCCCTCAAGCGGCATTGCATTTAATGCCGGAATAACCGAGTCTCGTGCACTATATTATCAACAGATGTCTGATAATACCATATTTAATAGCCAAAATGATTGGAACTTAACTATTAATGATCCGATTGCAAACTTTAGTTATTCAACTAATGGCAATTCAGTAACATTTACCAATACATCATCTTCTAACACGAATAACCCACTGAATTATTTTTGGGATTTTGGCGACGGGAACACATCAGTTTTAGTAAACCCAAGTCACACGTACGCATCAGTTGGGATTTACTCCGTAAATTTAATTGTTAAGGATTGTATTTTTTCAGACACTGCTAACTTTACTGTTCAATTAGGCACAACTGGTATTCATGAAAATGAAATTTATCAAATACGGATATATCCAAATCCTACAAACTCGTACTTAAATTTTGATTATGGCAAGCTCATAAATGGTTATAATTTGATTATAAAAAATATTTTCGGGCAACAAGTTTTTCATAAAAGAATCACTTCACAAACTGATTATCTAAATTCAACGAATTGGGGTGGTAGCGGACTATATTTTGCACATATCATTGACTCGCAAGGAAACACCATTGAAATAAGAAAAATTATACTTCAATAGCCCGTCCCATAACAGCACCTAAAAGAAATTGGCGGCAATGTGCCTCGCTGAAAGATTTGTGGTAAATGAAAAATTCTTCTCCGCAAAAGCATTTCCGTAAAATCCGCCAACTTCTTTTAGCTGCAAACCGTCAGCGGTCATTTTAGGACGAACATTCATAGACAGACTGATAATCTCTCTAATGAAATATTTTATCGCTGTGTTTTTTAATATGCCCTTCACCCCAACCGAATAACGTTTCCAAAACTGGGCGGACAGACTGACCATATTTAGACAACGAATATTCAACCTGTGGCGGTATCGCTTCGAGAACTGTTCGGACAACAATATTGTGATGTTCCAATTCTTGCAAAGAACTAATCAACATCTTTTCGCTTATCTCTGGTATTGACCTCTTCAATTCAGAATAGCGTTTTTTACTTTTAAATAACTCCGCTACGATTAACAGTTTCCATTTTCCACCTAACACTTCTAATGAGCAGCGAATACCACAATAATCTAATGGACGACTATTGGCTATTTCAATATTTCTTGGATAAAGTGTTTTGAATTGTTTTTTCTTCATACCTACTTACTAAAATGTTAGTGCCTTACTTTTTATCAGCTGGACAAATGTAACTACTTTTGACAAACAAAAATTTACAAAACATGAAGAAAATTGCAATTATCGGTTCAACAGGTATGTTAGGACAACCCGTAACAAATGCATTTATAAATGCTGGTTTTGAAGTAAGCCTATTAGTTCGTAATGCCGACAAAGCAAAAACTTTGTTTGGCTCAAAAGTTCGCATTGTAAAAGGCGACATCAAAGACGCTGCTAGTTTAAAAGAATTATTAACCGGACAAGATGCCGTTTACCTAAATTTATCAGTTGAGCAATCAAGCGGTGTAAATGACTTTCAAGCCGAACGAGAAGGATTAAACAATATTCTTCAAGTTGCAAAAGCCTCAAACATAAAACGAGTTGGTTATTTATCATCTTTGGTTCAATTTTATACAGGTACTAACTGGTGGGTTCTTGACCTAAAAAAAGAAGCAGTGAAAACCATCAAGCAATCAGGACTAAATTATACTATCTTTTATCCTTCCACATTTATGGAAAGTTTCGACAAAGGTGCATATAGACAAGGCAATAGCATTAATCTTGCAGGAATATCAAAATATCCAATGTATTTAATTTCAGGTGCTGACTATGGTAAACAAGTAGTTAAAGCATTTGAATTAGACAACGGAAACAATGAGTATGTTGTGCAAGGACAAGACGGATATATAGCAGATGATGCAGCTAAACATTTCGCAGACAACTACAAAAAAGTGAAAATCAAAGTCGTAAAACTTCCTTTTGGCCTTTTAAAACTCTTTGGACGACTTACAAAGAAATTTAATTATGCTGCGAACATCGTTGACGCATTAAACAACTATCCTGAGAAATTTGAAGCAGAAAAAACTTGGCAAGACTTAGGCAAACCACAGACAAAATTCATTGAATACATTAAGACTGCTTAACACTACTGAAAGAAGAAAAACGGCTGCTAACAGCGGTTTTGCAAAAAAGCGGGTTCAGGGGTTAATTGAACATTCTTCCTCGCATCAACTTTTGTGGTGTATTGACAGATTTCTGTTCCGAAATCCGCCACTGCGCCAAGTGCCAAACCGTCAGGCTGTGAAAAAACTGCTATTGAACTAAAAATGTATTTTTTTGCTGCACTCAAGTGCTTCTGTTGCTTCATAACATTCATTTAAGCGAAGCACTTTTTTAAGCGGCTATGCGCCTAATTTCTATGCACGACCGAATACAGAGAAATTTTTCGGCTCATAATCAAATCAAATCGTATCAAATCGTATCATTTATTATTTGCGGTTTCAAATCTTAATCGCATCTTTGCGTATCAAATCGTATCAAAATGGATAACGAAGTATATAATTTTAAACTAAAAATTGATTGGAAGCTGATTAACTTAATCAGTGAAATAGACCGTTTTGATGCAAATTGGAGAGCAATTGAACGCAGAGAAGGGCAAAGCCTAAAAGAGTTGAAAAGCATAGCTACCGTGCGAAGTGTAGGGGCTTCAAACCGTATTGAAGGCAACAGAATGAGCGATGAAGAAGTTGATGTGCTGCTGCAAAAAATTGATATTACCAACCTTACTGACAGAGATTCGCAGGAAGTAGTCGGTTATTTTGAAGTACTGCACTTGATTTCGGAATCTTATTCAACTATCAGCGTTACCGAAAGCCAAATCAAAAGTTTACATAATAGTTTGATGAAATACAGTGCCAAAGACGAATGGCATAAAGGCAATTATAAGCTGCATAGTAATGCGGTTGAAGCCTCATTTCCTGACGGCACAAGACAAATCATTTTTCAAACCACCGAAGCGGGATTTGCCACCGAAGATGCCATAAGGGCTTTGCTCAACTGGTATAATTCCGAAACGGAAGTACACACGTTAATCAAAGTAGCGTCTTTTGTCTATGATTTTTTGAGCGTTCACCCCTTTCAAGACGGAAACGGCAGGTTAAGCCGTTTGATTTCAACGCTTTTGCTGCTCAAAAACGGATACAAATGGATACAATACGTGAGTTTTGAACACGAAATAGAAAATCGGAAAAACGAATATTATCAGGTGCTTAGAAGTTGTCAGGCACAACGCCCAAACGAAGATGTAACCGTTTGGATACAGTTCTTTTTGAATTGCTTGTCAAATATCCAATCGCAACTGCTGACGAAATTGCAAAAAAGTGGAATGGAAACACAGCTTTCGCCCAAAGAAAAATCAATTTATTTTATAATTCAAAACCGCCCTAACATCCAGTCGGGAGAAATTGCCGAAAAGTTGGCGATACCTGCACCAACTGTAAAACGCATTTTGTCAGCGTTGCTCAACAAAGAATTAATTGAAAAACAAGGAAGCGGACGCAATGTGAGTTACATGATAAAATAACAGTGTTTATTTATTCATTTGACAATTTGATAATTTACCGGGAAGCGGACGCAATTTTTTTCCAAAATGGCTCCTTATAGTGAACTTCCGGTATATAAAGCTACTTACGACTTGTTGTTGGCTATTTTTCGGTTTACGAAAGATTTTGGTAAGTATTAGTAGTTCATACATTTTTATTTCAATCCATGAAGGTACTCATATATATACAAGGCTATACTAACTTATTTTTATACAAGTAAACTGTGGATAGTATTTTCACATTCTGTTGTTATAGCCAATGATAAAACGTACCCAAAAAACTAAGATTGAATGATGATAAATTATTTTAATAATAAACGAACGAATAATAAATGAACTCAGAACAAAATTATATAGAAATAAACCGAGAGTCGTGGAACAGAAGAACCGAGACACATTTAAAATCTGAATTTTACGACCTTAATAGTTTCCTAAACGGAAAAAGTTCACTAAATGATATTGAATTAAACTTGCTTGGGGACATTAAAGGAAAAACTATTTTGCATTTACAGTGTCATTTCGGACAAGATACAATTTCGTTAGACAGGCTTGGTGGTAGGGTTACCGGCATTGATTTCTCAGATAAGGCCATTGAATTTGCGAAACAAATAGCAAAAGACACCAACTCAAAAGCAACATTCATCTGTTGCGATATTTACGACTTACCGAATCACCTGGACGAAAAATTTGATATCGTGTTCACAAGTTACGGTACAATTGGTTGGTTACCTGACATGGACAAGTGGGCAAAAATTATTTCTAAGTTTCTAAAACCAAACGGACAATTTGTATTTGTCGAATTTCATCCTGTTGTTTGGATGTTTGATGACAACTTTGATAAAATCGGATATAGATATTTTAATTCAGGTGCAATTGTAGAAACGAATAGCGGAACTTATGCTGACAAAACAGCTGATTTGATTGTATCTGATGTATCATGGAATCACGGTATCAGCGAAGTAGTGAATAGTTTGATTAATAATGGGCTTGATGTAATATCGTTAGACGAGTTTGACTATTCACCTTATAATTGTTTTAACAAGACAGTAGAATTTGAACACAAAAAATATAGAATAGCGCATTTGGAAAACAAAATACCAATGGTGTATTCAATAACAGCGATAAGAAAAAACAATAGCTAACAGTCATTTTTGCAACTTGAAATTCTGAAAGATATTTGCAAAGCGTTTATTGACTTAAATCGTATAAAACCAGGCGTAGGTGCCACCTATAATTACACCGACGGATATATAACAATCGAAAAAAAACTATGGAGCAATGGAGTAATGAAGGCGGAATTCAATTTCAATTTTGCACATAAAGAGAATCCCGAAAAACCTATCTATTGAAAAAAAATCTATACTAAAATTAATAAGAATCAGACTGATAAAATTAGCACGAAATACTACAGCACTTCTAAGAAGTTAGTGGCTCAGTGCTGGCAGATAATTTATTACTTCTGTGGCCTCCCATGTTTTAGTCATTTTTTAAATTCAGTCTGATGATGTATTTTGCTTCCTCATGCAATTTTACATTGGGCCTATAATTACGTGGTTTCTGAAGCAACGCGCCGGACAAATCCAGAGTATGATGGAGAATCCTATGGATACGCAGTGGGCAGTATTCAACGATTTGATTCAGCAGGCATCAAATACCGAGTGGGGCAGGCAATACGACTACAAGAGTATAGTATCCTACCAGGATTTTAAAGAGCGTGTACCCGTTACCGATTACGAAACCCTGAAGCCATGGATTGAACGTAACATGCGTGGCGAACAAAATTTATTGTGGCCTTCGCCTATACGCTGGTTTTCTAAATCGAGTGGAACTACTTCAGATGTAAGTAAATTCATTCCGATGAGTGCCGAGTCTATAGAAGACACACATTATAAGGGAGCTATCGATTTGCTTACCTGGTATTGCACGCAGTTTGAGTCGTCGCATATTTTTGAAGGTAAAGGCTTAATTCTTGGAGGATCGCATCAGGTGAATCGCTTTAATGAGCATTGCTCCTATGGTGATTTATCTGCAGTGCTGATGCAAAATATGTCGTTTCTGGCGCAATGGTATCGTACGCCGGATTTATCGATAGCACTAATGGACGACTGGGAAAAGAAAATAGAACAGATTGCCCGTTCTACCGTGCATGAAAATGTAACCAACATCAGCGGAGTGCCAACCTGGACCATGATGCTGATTAAGCGGCTCTATGAAATCACCGGTAAGCAACACATCCGTGAGATATGGCCCGATTTAGAATTATATATTCATGGCGGAGTGAGTTTTACGCCTTACCGCACGCCGTTTAATCATCTGTTCGGCGATCGTACCATCCGTTATCTGGAAACCTATAATGCCTCGGAAGGATTTTTTGCGTTTCAGTCCGATTGGGATACTCCGGGTATGCTTCTGCATCTGAATGCAGGGATATTTTATGAATTTATTCCTCAAAGTGAGTGGAATAATGAATTTCCCGAAACCAAATTACTTCATGAAGTTACCACCGGCGAGCAATATGCTCTTGTAATCAGTACCAACGGAGGGCTTTGGCGTTATAAGGTTGGTGACACCATACGTTTTACATCGCTTAGTCCGTTTAAAGTTGAAGTAAGCGGACGCATTAAACATTTTATTAATGCTTTTGGCGAAGAGGTGATTGTGGATAATACCGACAAGGCAATTGCAGAGGCCTGTCGCCTTACGGGAGCAACGGTAACTGATTATACGGCGGCTCCGGTTTACCTGACCCTCGATGAACGGGGTTGTCATGAGTGGATTATCGAATTTGAACAGGAGCCTGAGCATATGGATCGGTTTACACAAATCCTCGACCAGCAACTGCGGGCCGTAAATACCGACTACGATGCCAAGCGGTTTAAGGATATTGCGCTCACACGGCCATTGGTACATGCCGTTCCGCACGGCACATTTTATAATTGGCTGAAGTCAAAAGGTAAGCTTGGCGGACAACATAAAGTGCCCCGGCTGAGTAACTCCCGAAATTATATGGATGAGATCAAACAATTTGCACTCACAGAAACAGCGTAATTACTTTTTAAGCAATTCAATTTCTTTTTTAAGCGCTTCAATTTGCTCCTGTTGTTCCTGAATAGCACTTACCAGTACCGGTATTAAACCAATATAGTTAACGGATTTGTATTCGATATGAACCGATTCAGGTTGATGTTCGCCATCCTGCTTTTCGATAGCATTGAATTGTGTTTCTTGAACCAATTCAGGAATAACCGCTTCAATATCCTGAGCAATTAACCCAATTTGTTTTCCTTCGGGCAACCTCATGTATCGGTACAACCCTTCATGTTTGTACTCATAGGTGCTTGGGTTAAGGCTCATAACAGCGGCCAAACCATGCTGATAAGCCTGTACATTCTTTTTTAGACGGATGTCTGAAGTACTGGTTAGTGAACCGGTGTAGGCTACATTACCGTTAAAGTAGCCGGCATAGTCATTAGAGCCGGTGCCCTGTTGTCCGTAGATGCCATAATCGACTCCGGTGCTTCCGCTACCGAAGCCATAAATTCCGGTAAAGCTGTTACTGCCTGTGCCGGCGGCATTACCATACACACCATATCCGCCTGCGCCAAATGCCGAGCCGCGTAATCCCTCGCCATTATTACCCGAGTTAGCGCCATAGATGGATGCAGAAGAAGATATAATTCCGGTTTTTTGAATGTTGATGCCGTAACCGATACCGGTCTTTATGGCGTTGATGAGTTCGCCGGCACCCGAGTTGGATATAGAAACCACTGCGGCACTGTTTGATGCATTGTTATTATCTAATTTTAATAGGCTGTTTGTGAAGGTGGCGCCACTTCCGATCTGAAGTCTTGCCGTGGGCGCATTGCTCATAATGCCTACCTGTCCATCTCCGGTGATGGTCATGATCTCACCGCCGTTATACCAGAAATTAAATTTTGCCGACGAGCTGCTAGCATGGGTAACACCGTTCAGTGCCCAGTAATTTGCCGATCCGTTATTTTGAAAATGTAGGCGAGCCGCATTACCTGCTGATGTTTCGGTAAGAACTAATTGTGGTGATATTGCTCCTGTACTGGTATGCATTATCTGCACGCGGCCTTCAAATTTTCCGGCTAGTCCGTTTCCAAGAACTACTGCCCGAATGCCATTGCCCATCAGGTCGCCGTCAAATGTGCCGGCATAATTACTGCTGGTAACTTTTGCATACAACGCACCAAGTGCACTTGGTCCTGCATGAAACTTGCCGGCATAACCAACGCCGGTAGAAAAAATATCCATTGTGTTGCCATTGCCATTATTGGTTGCATAAATATTCGGAGTCCCCGAATTGATATTGTCTTTAACAAGGTAGAGATTCTCACCATTACCGGTTTTAGTGCTATAAAGATTATAGCCATCCCCGGTATTATCAATGTTAACTACGTTCGATGTGTTGTTGGTATTGCTGTTTTTAAATAAGGCCGTGATGCCGGTTGTATTGCTTCGCTCTGCATGAAGTAAGGCCTGTGGGTTGTTGCTTCCTATGCCTACGTTGCCACTGTTTAAATTAGAAATATGATTGCCATTTTGCGACCATAAGCTATTCCCGCCAACAGTATTATCGGTTCCGGCAACCCACTGGGTGCCGTCGAATTTGAGTACCTGTCCCAGCGATGGAGCTCCTGCGATGGTTACATCATTTAAATCATTCAGGATGCTTGCGCCACCGCCGCCGGTAGGTAAGGTTACCGAGCCACCGCCCTGCGACAGCGACAGCGTGCTACCATTTAATGTAAGGGATTGTATTTCGTTGGAGGCACTCAAATCGCCTGTGTTGGAAACGATATTACCGTTAATACTGATTCCGGTTCCTGCACTCAGCGATGCTGATCCTGAAGTGGCATCATCGGCGGGTGTCCAGGCAGAACCATTCCATTTTAATACTTGTCCATTCGTTGCATTTTGTTGTGCCAGTCCGAGGGGTGAGGCTCCTGTGCCCTGTCCGGTTAAGGTCATATTGGTAATTACATTTTGAGTGCCCCAGTTATCGCCCAAACTGCCGCCACCGCCATTGAGTGCGGTGCCGGAATACATCGCGTAGGGTACACTTAATAATTGTGTGGTGCCAACTGCGGTAAAATTAGTTCCGCCTGTAGCATCCATTTCTACTTTCATCCAGATGTCGCCCGTTCCCCAGGGTACAGCATTCATCGTGCCCAGCTCGATGGTGCCGCCACCTACAGGTAAGCTGAATACGCCATAAGCATTGCTGGTAACGGTATGTGTTTCCATATACATTGCGTTGCCGGAAGCACCACCATCAAGCAGGGCGATACGGATGCCGATGGCCTGATTGACAAGTGGGGCGCCAGCGGCATTTCGTGCTACGGCCTGATAATTAAATTTCATAGGCACCTGACTATAGACTGAACGAATCATCGTACACAGACTAATACCGGTAACTAAAAAAATGAGAATAAATGATTTGAAGTTGCTATTTGAAGGCATGGTGGTGTTTGTATTAAATCAAATTATTGTTTTACTACCTTGTAGTGGTATTGTTTTAGGTTGTCGTTAATTTGAATGACATAGGTGCCCTGAGTCAAAGAGGATATATCGAGTTGTAAGGTATGATCATCCGCTTTTTTGTTGGATATCATAACCACACGGCCAATCAAATCGAAAAGGATCAGCTGTGTATTCGAACTAAGTTCCTTGCCGGATATAAATAGCGTAGACTCCGTAGGGTTAGGATAGATTTGAATGTGGAGCTGTTGCGTGGGTTCATCGAGGGCACTGATTGTCAGGTTGTTTTGCTGAAACCCTTCTGTGAGCATGTGTTGGCCGGTGTTGAAACTGCCCACCGCCTGTTCACCTACGGTGAATTGTATCGTGTTACCTGTAGGCCCTTCCTGTGCTCCTGCATTTCCAATTACAGAGGAGCTTACCGATTGAGCACTTAACTGGTTTAAAGCAGTTACAGCCCATATCGTTACTAAGAAACAACATGCTTTATTCATACAAGGACACTATTACCCGGTTATTCTGAAATAGTTACATCAGCAACCGGATTATGCGGTGCGAACTATAGCCGGCAACCGATGAGCACCTATTCTTGGTGTTTCGTGGGTATTAAGATAAAATTAATAGTCATGCAACGCTTTAATATTATTTTTACCCTCAACACAAATTGTTATGGATTTTTCAGTTTTTTTAGAAGTAGTTAAATACACTATTCCGGGTCTTGTCGTCTTTGCCGCCTCTTATTATACCTTGAACTCGTATCTCGCATCAGAGAATAAGAGAAAGAACATGGAGATCCGGTCCTTGTACTTCAGAGAATCACTGCCGATACGATTACAGGCCTATGAGCGCATGACTTTGTTTCTCGAGCGCATTTCACCCAACAACCTGATATACCGGCTGAATAAACCTGAAATGACTGCCCACGAATTACATATGTTACTAATCCAGAATATCAAAAATGAGTTTGATCATAATCTGACACAGCAATTATATATATCGCCCGATAGTTGGCTGATGATTGTTCAGGTTAAAGAAGAGCTCATCAGCATCATTAACCGAATTGCTATGGATATACCGTTTGAGGTGCCATCTAAGGAACTGAGCAGAAGAATAATTGAATATTTCATTAACACCGAACAAGCTATTCCAACACAGAAAGCACTCAATACGCTCAAGCAAGAAGTTTCAAAAATTTTTTAAACTACAATTATGTCGGTAACAAATCAGCCCAAAAAACAAAGCACCGACTCCGGTATTGAAATAAATGACTTGTACTGTGTGCCGTTACCGATGACTGAGAGGCCGGGCACCTTTCCATTTACCCGGGGTATTCATCCAACCATGTATCGGGATAAACTATGGACCATGAGGCAATATGCCGGTTTTTCCACAGCCGAAGAATCCAACAAGCGCTACCATTACTTATTAAAGCAGGGTACGATGGGTTTATCGGTGGCCTTCGATTTACCAACTCAGATTGGTTACGACAGCGATCATCCTATGGCGGAGGGTGAAGTTGGTAAGGTGGGCGTGGCTATTGATTCGCTTGAAGATATGGAGGTGCTATTAAAAGACATCCCACTCGAGGAGATCAGTACGTCAATGACCATCAATGCCACAGCTTATATCTTGTTGGCTTTGTATATAGCCCTGGCAAAAAAGAATGGTTATGACCTTAAAAAAATAAGTGGCACAATACAAAATGACATTCTAAAAGAGTATGCGGCACGAGGCACCTATATCTATCCGCCTAAAGCATCGATGCGTTTGATCACAGATATTTTTGACTACTGCAGTAAAGAAGTTCCCAATTGGAATACGATTTCTGTGTCGGGTTATCATATACGCGAAGCCGGTTCAGATGCTGTGCAGGAGTTGGCCTTTACTCTGGCTAATGGTAAGGCTTATCTGGAGTCAGCACTTGCACGTGGATTGGATATCAATGTCTTTGCAAAACGTATTTCTTTTTTCTTTAATGCGCATAATAATTTATTTGAGGAGGTAGCTAAATTTCGTGCGGCCCGGACGATGTGGGCCGAGATTACCCGCTCACTGGGTGCTACCGATGCGCGGGCTCAGATGCTCCGCTTTCATACACAAACCGGTGGCTCTACGTTAACGGCACAACAGCCCATGAATAATATCTCCAGAGTAACACTGCAGGCGTTGAGTGCCGTGCTAGGGGGAACACAATCGCTACATACCAATGGATATGATGAGGCCTTATCGCTTCCAACCGAACAGGCGGCGGCTATTGCACTGCGCACGCAACAGGTCATTGCCTACGAGAGCGGCGTTACGCAAACAGTAGATCCACTGGGCGGTTCGTATTTCGTTGAGGCGCTCACCGAAAAAATTAAGGATGCGGCGCGTAAATACATCAATACCATCGATGCCATGGGCGGAGCGGTTGCCGCCATTGAGCAAGGCTATATTCAGGAACAGATTGCACAGCGTGCTTATGAGTATCAGATGGCTATTGAATCGGGCGATAAGATTATTGTTGGTGTAAATAAATTTGTTACAAAGGAAGAACCGGTTAAGAATGTGTTTCGTGTGGATGACAGCATCCGGGAATTACAGTCGAAGAAGCTCGGCAAATTGCGTAGCGAACGCAATCAAGAATTAGTTAATAAAGCATTATCCGATTTACATGAAGCCTTACAGGCAGAGAAAAATATAATGCCATATGTAATTGATGCGGTAACGGTTTATTGTACCCTGGGAGAAATTGCAGATACACTTCGCCGTGTATATGGCGAGTATAAAGGATAAGCCATGAAAAATTATTTTATAAATGGTGTTCTGTTTTTAGCTTTACTGCTAACGGCCTGTGGTCGCCAGTACCGTTTAACCGAACATAACTATTATGGCTATCAGGTTTATAAAGGCTTACATGCAAGTGAAACAGCCGAACAGCTGATCACACCATACAGAGATAGCCTAAGCAGTATCATGAATGAAGTAATCGGAATTTCAGATACACTATTATTGAAAGAACAACCGGAGGGGACACTGGGAAATTTTTGTGCAGATGCCTACCGGGAGATTGCCGCATCCTACACTGCTAAACCGGTGGATGTATGTTTTATGAATAACGGAGGATTCAGGGTGCCCTCTTTACCCAAGGGCAACATTACCGTTGGTCATATTTATGAGCTGATGCCATTTGACAACAATCTGGTTGTCATCGAAATCAGTGGCAAGGATATGATACGCATATGCAATCGGATAGCACAACGTGGCGGCTGGCCGGTTTCCGGATTACGCATGAAAATATCCGGTTATAAAGCCAGTGAAATTAGCATCGGTGGTTTGCCGGTAGATAGCACGGGAACCTATACCATTGCAACAAGCGATTATCTGGCTAATGGCGGCGACGAGTTGGAATTACTTAAGGCCTATCCGCAACAAAAGTCAACGCTTCTGTTACGTCAGGCGCTGATTGATTACATCCGCATGCTCACGAGCAATCAGAAACATATTACATCAATAAAAGACCAGCGTATCATTAATGAACCGTAGACGTTTTATTGTAAGTTCATCCCTTTTGGGAACATCGGCTATAGTCAGTGGGTACGAAATGATGCAGGATGATGACGCCGACTTTCGCCTTACGATACTTCATACGAATGATTGGCATAGTCGTATCGATCCGTTCCCAATGGATGGCGGTAAGTTTCAGGGAAAGGGTGGTGCGGCCGCACGTGCTGCGTTAATCAGCAAAATAAGAAAACAGAATAAGCATGTCCTCGTGCTGGATGCCGGCGATATGTTTCAGGGTACACCCTATTTTAATTTTTATAAAGGGGAACTTGAGATAAAACTCATGAGTGAAATGGGATACGATGCCTGTGCAATAGGCAATCATGATTTTGATGCCGGAGTGGATGGACTTGCGGCTCAGTTGAAGCATGCTACATTTCCATTATTGTGTGCCAACTATGATTTTACCGGCACAGCGATGCAAGGGAAAACATTACCCTACAAGATTTTTAAAAAAGGCAAGTTAAAAATTGGCGTGTTTGGTTTAGGTATTGAATTGAAAGGCCTTGTGCCGGCCAGTGCTTATGGTAATACCGTTTTTATTGATCCGGTTTCGGTTTGTAATAAGATAAGTGATGAACTTAAACATACCCATCAGTGCGATGTAATTATTTGTTTGTCGCATTTAGGTTATCAGTACAATAATGAAAAGATAGACGACATCAAACTCGCCAAGCAATCACGTCATGTTGATTTGATTATCGGCGGACACACGCATACATTCCTTGATAAACCGGAACTTGTTGTAAACGCATCCGGAGAAAATGTGTTGGTTAACCAGGTGGGTTGGGCCGGCATCGTACTTGGTCGTATTGATTTTCTATTCTCAAAAGAGAAGAAGGAAAAACATATTATACACAGTACCGAAAAAATTTCGGAATAAACAAGCGCGTACAAAAAATAAAAAAAATATTTTTTGTTAAAATTTTGTCTGACTATTAACTACTTTTCAACACGATTTAAAAATCAACACTTAAAAATTATACAACAACAACATGACTAACACCACCTCGAACACATGCGAGCTTGTATGGGACAATTGTTTGAAGATCATAAAAGATAATGTGAATGCTCAAAGTTATAAGACGTGGTTTGAACCGATTAAACCGGTTAAACTCGAGGGAAGTATTCTTACCATTCAAGTACCCAGTCAGTTTTTTTATGAATGGCTAGAGGAACATTATGTGTCACTACTGCGCAAAACGATTAAACGTGAATTAGGAAATGATGCGCGGTTGGAATATCAAATCATCGTCGATAATAACAGCAATCACAATCCATATACTATTAATATACCGACCTATGCCGCTCCGGCATCTAAAAATCCTGATGTGGCGGCACCACTGGTATTGGGTACGCCCATAAAGAACCCATTTATCATTCCAGGATTAAAAAAGGTTAATATCGATTCGCAACTGAATAATGCATACACTTTTGACTCGTATGTAGAAGGAGACTGTAACCGACTGGCTCGTTCTGCCGGTTATGCGGTTGCCAGCAAACCCGGAGGCACATCGTTTAATCCATTGGTTATTTATGGTGGTGTTGGTTTGGGAAAAACACATCTTGCTCAGGCAATCGGTAATATGGTTAAACAAAACTTCTCCAACAAAACGGTTTTGTTTGTGCCCTCAGAAAAATTTACCAATCAGTTTATTGATGCATTAAAGAATAACGGCGTAAACGATTTCATACATTTTTATCAGCTTATTGATGTACTGATTGTTGACGACATTCAGTTTTTTGCGAACAAAGACCGAACACAGGATATCTTCTTTCATATTTTCAATCACCTCCACCAGTCCGGCAAACAATTGGTGTTAACCTCCGACAGACCGCCGCGTGATTTGGAAGGCATGGAGGAACGTTTATTGTCGCGCTTTAAATGGGGCTTAAGTGCCGACCTGGGTACGCCTGATTTTGAAACCCGCATTGCCATTCTGGAGAAGAAGATGTATAACGATGGTATTGATTTACCTCGTGAAGTCGTTGAATTTGTTGCATACAATATCAGCAATAACATCCGTGAACTTGAAGGGGCATTAATTTCGTTGTTGGCTCAGGCCTCATTAAACCGCAAGGAAATTGATGTGGAACTGGCCAAGAAGATTGTCAAGAATTTCGTGAAAAGCATATCGAGAGAAGTTTCGATCGATTATATTCAGAAAGCGGTTTGCGAGTACTTTAGTGTTCAGCCGGATAAGTTAAAAGAGAAAACCCGCAAGCGCAGTGTCGTGCAGGCCCGTCAGCTATCGATGTACCTTGCCAAGAATTTTACCAAGAATTCATTAAAGGTTATAGGAAGACATTTTGGCGGTCGTGATCACAGCACGGTCATTCACTCGTGTCAGGCGGTCAAAGACATGATGGATACAGATAAGGATTTCAGAGAATCTGTAGTTGAATTGGAAAAAAAGATTCAACTAAGTATTTCCTGATTTATTTTAATCTATATTTGCAGACCTTCTACGGAGAGGTGCCTGAGAGGCCGAAAGGAGCGGTTTGCTAAACCGTCGTACGGGCTTAAACCCGTACCGCGGGTTCGAATCCCGCCCTCTCCGCACAAAGAGTTCTTTACTTCTTGAATGAATGCATACCACAGCAACGCCAATTGGTCATTGTTGTTGAACATGTCAAATGTTCATTAAGGTTCGGGGTGTAGCGTAGCCCGGTTATCGCGCCTGGTTTGGGACCAGGAGGTCGCAAGTTCGAATCTTGCCACCCCGACATTTATTCACGACGCATGATTACATGCGGTATCCCATCCTCCAGATAGGATATATCTTCTTCCACAAATCCATACTGCCGATAAAATCCTGAAAGCCACTTTTGTGCACCGATACGGATGGTTTGTGCACCGAACTTACGGTGTACTTCCTGTAATGCCACTTCAATAAGTTCTTTTCCAAAACCCAGCTTACGATATTTAGGGTGCGTTATGATTCGCCCGATGGATAGTTCATCGAAGGCTACCCCGGCAGGTAGTATCCGGCAATAGGCCGCCAGCTGTCGGTCCTGAAATCCCATCAGATGCCGGGCCGGAGCATCCTTATCATCGCAATCAATATAGGCGCAATGCTGTTCCCACGAAAAAACGATTTGCCTCAGCTTCAGACATTCATACAACTCAGTATTTGTGAGTTCGTGGAATGATTTAATTTCCCAACGTAGTTTCCAATTCATAGATACAAATGAACCACATTCTGTCCTTAATCACTTTGCTTTTTATCGTCCTGTTTTCAGCCTGCAAACAGAATGCTACTTATCGTCCTATACAAGGCGACATACTGTTTCAGGATATAGATTGCGGACCTCTTTGTGATGCTATTGAACAGGTAACCACGTCTGTTGAGTCCTATCACTTCTCGCACATGGGGCTTGTATATATTGACTCGCTGGGTAATCCTCAAATCATTGAGTCTATAGGAGATCGTGTGCAACTGACATCATATCATAATTTTTTGAACCGGTCGATGACCACATCACATCAGCCCAAGGTGATTGCGATGCGTTCCGATTTTTCAAAAGATGAATTAAATCGCGCGGTAGATATCGCCTTACGTGAAGTAGGTGTGCCCTACGATGAACTTTTTTTACCGGATAACCAAAAATGGTATTGTAGCGAACTGATAGCGCATGCTTTCAATAAGGCTATGCATAAAACGGTGTTTGAGTCTGCTCCAATGACATATAAACTACCGGGTAAGCAGGAGTACGATCCTTCGTGGATCCGTTATTTTAATGATCTGAATACACCGATACCCGAAGGCTTGCCCGGTTGTAATCCGGGCGCTATGTCTCAGTCAACTTATCTGAAGGTGATATACCGATACTACTAGAACTGGAACAAAAGTGAAATACTGGTATTGGAACCAATGATACTCTGTTGTATCAGCGTGTCGCCATCCTCATCATATTTGCCGTTGAGGTTTCTATCCTGATAAAGTCTGAAAGGCTGACGCAGAATATCTGATGCCGCTACCTTCACCGATAAAAATTTATTTATACGTCCTGTAAACTGAAAATCGATCACATTACGCGGGGCTTCAAAAATATCGGGGTAGCCGCTGGTGCCAACTTCACGAATACGGCGACCGATTACATTATACAGAATGGTGGAGTTGAAACGATTATCCGGATCAGCATAACCAATACCACAATTCAGCACATAAGGACTTTGCCCCTGAAGGGCACGTGTGCCACCGAGCGTTTGAATAGTATCGGTTCTGATTTGCGAATTGATTAAGGCCAGATTCATCTGGGCATATAAGTTTGTGAGGTATTTAGTTTTAAACCACTTGTCGGCAAAGTCAAAGTTTTTACGGAATTCAATTTCAACACCATAGTTTACTGCATTTTGAATGTTGGCAAAATTACGCGCTCTGCTTCCGCCACTGGAAACGGCATCGTCAATAATCTGTTCAACCGGTTGATCAAAATATTTATAAAAACCACTCAGGGCTATCACCTGACCATTACCGGGATAGTGTTCAACCCGCACATCATAGTTGTAAATATTTGTACGACGCAATTTAGGGTTACCCTGTACCGTTGTGTTCAGTAAAAAGTCGAAGAATGAGAATGGAGCTAATTCTCTGAACTCGGGGCGCGATACGGTTTTGGAAGCGGATAAACGGATATTCGTTTTTTCTGTCAGGCTGTAGATGAAGTTCAGAGATGGCAGAAAATCAAATGGCAGGCTGGTGCTGTCGCCGGATCGGGTAAGTACGCTGATTGTATCGCCGGTGTTGTACTGCGAGTTCAATTGCTGTGTAAAGAATTCAGCACGTGCACCCCATATCACACGAATGCGTTTGTTTAATTTATTATCAATCATCAGATACGTGGAGTGGTTTGTGCTTCCGGCAGTATAGTTATCTGATTTATTGGTTATCTCATCAAGACGAAAACCATTGTCTCTGATATTATCCGCAGAAAAAATTAAATCGGCGGGAAGTGCCAGTATGGAGTCGGGATTTTCTTGTTGGTTAAACTTACTGGAACTGTGCACCACATAACCCAATACGCGGGCCTCAAAAGATCGGGTACGGTCTGTGTAAGTATAACCGGTTTTAATGTTATTTTCAGTAGAACCCAGTTTGAATGCTTTTGAGATATGAATACCACCATTTCGGGTTGATTCCTCTAGGTAGGAGAAAAACCGGCCTCCGGAACTGGGTGATGGACTGCCGGTGAGTGGCACTGTAGCTTTAAAGACGGTATCACTTGCAGACTGAGGAATGATGTTTTTTGAATAGTAAATCCTGCGGAAATCCGGTTCACTGCGGGTTATATAGTTGTAATTACCATTCCAGGTAATCTTAATTTTTGGTGTGGCAAAGAAATGCTCGCCATACACACCGCTGTTTTGTAGCTGATTGATGATTGTATATTCTGATATACCATTTTGATAAACACCGGCGTCAAAGTCAGTACCGCTTCGAACACCTGTTTCAAAAACAGAGTTGATATTATAGCTTGTGCTGAATCCGATTTTATTTGCTTTATTCAATTTGTACGATACCCGCAACATGCTTCCGGCATTAACATTTGTGCGGTTGTAGGTGTCGTCAAACTCAAAAAGTTTTGTTGCATCTGCTGTAAAATCAGATCGGGTTAACTGTTCAGTTCTGAAATTTTGATTGTAGTTTGATGAAAACAGAACACCAAACCGCTGATTCTTTTTATCGGGAGACCATCCAAGAGACAGCGAATACGTCTGACTAAACGGAATACGATTTACGGTACTCGTATCCCAGCTGTTCGTGAGCAGTTTTGAAAATTCCAGTCGCTCAGTTTTAGTGGATTTGAGTAAAGTATCGCGAGTAGGAAAATTTTCCGGTAGCGATAAGGTACCATCATTCAAACCAAGCCAACCCGTACTACCGGTATTGTATTTATTGTATGACCTGAAGGTTGTAACCGAATTGTAAGATTGATTGATGCTCAGGTTGATGAAATTCTTTTCGGGCACATCGCGCAGGTTTTGCTGAATGATACCGCCCGCAAAGTCGCCGGGTAAGTCAGGCTGTGCTGTTTTAATGATGACGATACTTTCAAGCATATTTGCCGGTATCAGGTCAAACGAAAACGTTTTCCGGTCGGGCTCGGTACTTGGCAGGATACTGCCATTCATCATGGCATTATTATACTTATCACTCAAGCCTCGTACAATAACAAATTTATTATCCTGAATACTTGTACCGGAAATTCGCTTAAGTACATCACCAGAACTGCGGTCCGGTGAGCGCTTAATTAAATCGGAGGATATGCCGTCCTGAACAGAAACACTATTTTTCTGTATCATCAACAAACTGTTGATGTTTTCTTTTTTGTAAGTTGATGTAATCACCACCTGCTTTAACTGGCTGACGGAAGATTCTAAGGAGATATTAATGGTTGTTGTACTACCGGAGCTTACCACAACGCCTTCAATTTCCTTTGTGTTGTAGGATACATATTGCGCAGTAAGTTTGTATGTGCCTGCCGGTACAGCTATTTTAAACAGACCATCGATATCGGTATATGCCGCATAGGCAGGATTGTTATTTAACATGACTGTAGCACCAATCAGCGATTCATTTCGGGCTTGATCGATAACTTTGCCGCTGACATATCCTTGCTGGGCAAAACCCTTCAGCGCCAATGAACAAAACAACAAAATTGTAATTAAAACATTTAACGATTTCATAATGCAAATAGATACTTTAACCTTTAACTGAATGTTAACTGAATGTTAAGCCAATGTTAAGAGAGTGGGTTTCGAACAAATCAATATGATTCGTGTTTCTTTTCTCTATGAAAACAACTTTAACGATAATCCTAAGCATTTTTATGTCACAATCTATTCTGGCTCAGATGCCATCCATACACAACCTGTCCATTACAGATATTGATGGAAAAACCATCAGTCTTTCTCGGTTCAAAGGCAAAAAAATACTCTTTGTTAACGTTGCATCTGAGTGCGGTTACACGCCACAGTACACTGATTTACAACAACTTCACGAAAAATATAAAGACAAACTCGTGATTATTGGTATGCCCTGCAACGATTTTGGTGGTCAGGAGCCCGGTAATGAAGCAAAAATTAAGCATTTCTGTTCTTCAAAGTATCACGTAACGTTCATGATGGCATCAAAGGTTAATATCAAATCAAATCCTATATCGCCGGTTTACGAATGGCTCACTCAGAAAAAGCTCAATGGCAAAGAGGATTCCGATGTGAATTGGAATTTCAACAAATATCTAATTGATGAAGAAGGCCATTATATCGCTCACTACCGTTCCGGTGTTAAGCCAATGAGCGAAGAACTGATCAGTGCCATTAGTAAGTAATTTGCTTTTCAGTACACATATTACTGTTCGTTAATCTTCTTTCCTAAATTAGCCCTGTGCTATTTAAGGACATTATAGGGCAAGACGATATCAAGGCAAGATTAATTCAGTCGGTTAGCGAACGGCGAATCAGTCATGCTCAGTTTTTTCTTGGCAGAGAAGGTACCGGAACCTTGCCCACCGCTCTTGCTTTCGCCCAATATATTATGTGCGAAAATAAAAGCAGTGGCGACAGTTGTGGCATTTGCTCTTCTTGTATAAAGCATTCAAAATGTATTCATCCCGATTTACATTTTACGTTTCCCTTTAAATACGAAAAGGAACTTGGTCGCCTGTGTCAGGATTATCTACCCCAATGGCGTACCATGTTGCTCAAGAACCCCTATTTTGGCTTGAGTGATTGGTTTGATCATATTAAATCCGAGAATAAACAAATTAATATCACAGCCGACGAGTGTTATGAGATTGTTAGAAAGCTGAACCTGAAATCATACGAAGCCGAGTTTAAGATTTTTTTAATCTGGATGCCCGAGTATCTGGGCAAAGAAGGTAACAGCCTACTTAAGTCGCTGGAGGAGCCACCGCCCAATACCTTGTTTTTATTGGTTGGCGAAAGTGATGAGAAGGTCTTGAACACTATTTTATCCCGAACGCAGGTACTCCGTTTTCATACCCTCACCGATGAGGAGCTGGCCGGGGCCCTGATAAGCAGAAATGCTGTTTCAGAATCGGAGGCGAAGCGAATTGCCCGAATAAGTGATGGCAGTTACAGTGTAGCCCTTGCCGAAATCAATCATTCCTCTGAGTTGCTCGAAGAACTTATGCTGGAATGGTTTCGTATTGTGCTGAAGCCCGACATACGGGCTTTGAATAAGTGGATCGATCAGTTTGTAGACTTAGGCCGTGAACGTCAGAAACTCTATATTAAGCAAACCCTGCAGTTTATTCGGGAAACCCTGATTGCCAAAAATCTAGGTGAAACCCATGTGAGGGTTCGGGAGCAGGACATAAATCTATTGCGCTGGCTTTCAGCGAATTTTAAAGCAGATGATGCCGAGGAGCTCTCCTTTATTCTGGATGATCTGCATTATTATATCGAGCGGAATGCCAACCCCAGAATACAGATGATGTATGTGTCGTTAACACTTCATCGGCTATTAACTAATAATAATATATTTTTGGAACAGCGTATGGCTTAGCCTGCGCAGAATGACCAAGTGGTTCAGATACGTGAAACTGAATACCAGAGAGTATGAATTACGCACCGGACCACATTAACGAATTAACAACGAGGTAACGATTATGGCTTGCGCATCATGCAGCACTGAAACAGGAAATAAAACGAAAGGGTGTAACAGCAGCGGTTGTAGTACCGGCGGTTGCAACCGGTTAAATACATATGATTGGCTGGCAGACATCAAGGCAGCGGTGGCAGAGGTTGACAATCCTTATGTGGAGGTTAGTTTTAAGAGTGGCTCCCGAAAAGAATTTTACAAGGCGAGCCGCACTTTACTGCTTGAGAAACACGATGTCGTTGTGGTGGAAGCAGATGCCGGAGGTTTTGATATTGGTACGGTATCGCTCCTGGGTGAAATGGCCCGTTTGCAGATGAAACGCAAACACATCACCGAAAAAAGAGATTGGCTTAAGATAACCCGAATTGCTACCGAACAGGATATTGCCCGATTGCAGGAAAGTCGATCTCTAGAGCACGACACGATGATTCGCTCCCGTGCCATAGCCCGTCAGTTAAATCTGGAGATGAAGGTGGGCGATGTGGAATACCGCGCCGACGGTAAAAAAGCAACCTTCTTCTATATTGCTGATGACCGTGTTGATTTCAGGGAGTTGATTAAAATCTATGCCAAGGAGTTTAAAGTTAAAATTGAAATGTGCCATATCGGCGCCAGACAAGAGGCGGCTCGTATCGGGGGTATTGGGTCCTGTGGAAGGGAATTATGTTGCTCAACTTGGCTTACAGAGTATAAATCGGTAAATACGCAGGCGGCTCGCTACCAGAATCTATCTATCAATCAGGTGAAATTATCCGGTCAGTGCGGGCGACTAAAATGTTGTTTGAATTATGAGCTGGACACCTATCTGGATGCTCTGAAAGACATTCCTCAAAACATCAATAAACTCACCACTTCACAGGGTGATTTGTATTTACAGAAAACAGACATCTTTAAACGCATTCTCTGGTTCGCTTACAAAGACAGCTCAACCTTTCATCCTCTAACCCCGGAGCGTGTTATGGAAATTGAGTCGCTGAATAAACAGGGTATCAAACCGGAGGAACTCGGCGAGAAAAAAATTGAACGTTCCACAGCGAAATCGGCTCAGGAGGATGAAATTAAATTTGCCGATGTTGTAGGTCAAACTACCCTAGAGAGTTTGGGTAAAAAGAAAAAGAAGAAGCGAAAAGGAGGGCCGAACAATAAAGATAGCCGGGCACCACGTAGTTTTGATAAGCCAAAACCTCAGCGTGAAAATAAACCGGACACTCCTTCGTCAAAGCCGGCTGCTGAACCACAAAAGAAAAAGCCTAATTTTAAACATCGTCCTAAGAAAGACGAAAAAAGATGGTAGTTAACAGAACACATCCCCTATTGCTGATCGCATGTTTGATTGGCACGTTATTAAATTTCGGTTGTCAGACCAATATGATCTACGACGACAATGAAGAAATTAAAAACTATGTCTGGGACAGTAAGGTAAAGCCTTCGTTTACTTTTGAAGTTAAAGACACAACGGTACTTTACAACATATACATAAACGTGCGCCATGTTGATTATTACCAGTTTAATAATATATGGCTGAACGTTTCGGCAACATTTCCCGATGGGGCCACACAGGTGAATCGTGTTGAGATTCCTTTATCCGACGAACAGGGTAAATGGCACGGAGAGGGCCTTGGAGATATATGGGATTATCGCCATATGATACAGCAGGGGGCCTATTTTAGCAAGCCCGGTTCCTATACGTTTTCCTTAGAGCATCTGATGCGCAAGGATCCTCTTCCCGGCATTATGTCGGTAGGATTGAGGGTGGAAAATACCGGTGTAGGCAGGAAATAGTTATTATTAGTACAACGAACTTTTAGAAGGCCATTTTTAGTCGGGCAAAGATGCTATTGCCAACGGAGCCGAATTTAGAGTTGCTTGTTGCAAAAAATAACTGACCGGTAATAAACAGCTCCCAGTTATCTGCAATGGAATAGGTTAAGGACGGAACTGAAATTAATGTATTAGATGCAGTTGAATAGATCAACACCTCTGATACAGACAATACAGGATTTATCGGTTTATTGATCATTAAGCTCCACGAATATTTAAAGGGCATCAAATTTCTAATGGTTAATCGCGTAGTATAAAAAGAGGTCAATGCATTGAGTTGATCCGATCCGGAGTGGTTATATAAAAATGCGCCATTTACATAAAGGCCATTTGAAAAGACATAATCAAGGCTTATTGAAGTTAGTGCTGATGCTGTTGTGTCTGCCGTTTTTTCCATAACCGGATATAACAAGGTCGTTTCGCCTTTGAATCCTGCATTTCTGATATTACCGGCCCATCCAAAACCTGCTGTGATATCAGTATTCAGTATACCTCCAAAGCACTGAAAATCATAATTCCTTTGATTAAATCGGTACATCAAGGCTCCAATATGTTTTTTCTTTTTTTCATCCTGCTTTTCGTACATCTCTAGAACTAAAAAGCCCGACAGTTTAAGTCGGGCTCATATTAAAGGGTAATTAATTTTAAATATGGTCCTTATTGCTTACTAAACTTGATAACGTTTATTCCATTAAGGGTTTGAACATTCAGTAAGTAGATGCCGGTGGTTAAATCAGCGGTACTGATGGATACGATATTACCTTTTTGAGACAAGTTGCCAACCGTGTTTTGTACCAGCATACGGCCACTCATATCGCTGATGCTTATTGTATGATTTGGTGAAGCATTTGAGGCAAGCTCGATATTTAAGATGTCCTGAACAGGGTTAGGATAAGCAGCTACTATACCATTACCTGAAAGGTTGGCAATACCAACGGTGATACCACTGATGGTAATATTGGATGTAACCGTATCGGTTCCGCAGGCGTTGATGGCAACAAGTGTAACGGTGTATTGGCCGTTAGATGCATAAGTATGGGTGGCATTGGCATCAGTTGATGTGTTTGAGGCACCTGAGTTTGGGTCTCCAAAATTCCAGGCATAGCTGGTTGCATTTGCTGAACTGTTTGTAAATGTTGCTACACCCTGATTGCTATTACCTGTAAATGATGCTACCAAACCATTAGGGCCATCATAGGCATTGTTAGAAGGGTCAACCTGACTCCAGCAGCCGGCCCAGTTCTCAGTACCGAATGCACCTGCATAGGTTACAGGTGTAAAGAATGGATCATTCAATAGTGGATTGGTAAAGGAAGCCGCATTCAATAATGGTGAATTACTCAAAGGAATTGCATTTGGTGTTGCACCATAGGCATCTGTAAGGTTAACATCAGCGTTTGCCGTCAAAATGGTATTACTGTTAGATGGGTTGTTAAACCAGGTATTTATATCGAAAGTGCTTCCTGTGGCAACAGCTAATGGTGTCGTACATCCGGCAATAAATGTGTTGCGAACCTGCAATAAATCGCTCGTACAGTTACCTTCTGTGAGACTACCATCAATCAATAAGCCAAAAGGATAACCCATAAATACGGAGTTATAAATGGATGTAGCGGTGTTACGACGAAGATGAGCGCCACGCTTATAAGCGGCCGCTATGCTTGTTGTTGACTCAGCCAATGGCCCAATCACAGTGATATTGGAATATAAAGGACGTGTTTGAGGACTGGCAGTTGTACCGTTGGCGTCGTTATCAGATTCAAAACCGTTAGAGGCTCCTGGAGCATCGGCAATGTTTGGATCACGTGTAATTAATACGAATTGTACTTTACCCTGATAACCGTTATCTGTATCGAGGTCATCATCCAGATTCTTGTTCAGATAGATATTTTTTAAATTAACGGTACCACCAAAGCACTCAATGGCATCATCGTTTGCATAGCTCACCTGAATATGGTCAACCGTAGTACCGTTTCCAACACCACCCATAGTTAAGCCATTGATCTCGTTATTGGGCTGGAATGCGATTCCGGCATATTCAATACGCACATAACGGAGAACTCCGGAGTTATCGTTAGCATCAGTTCCGCCATACTGACCATCACCTTCAGCATTATCTACGCCGCCTTCAATAGCCGCTGTGCCTCCGGTTTGATTAATAGGAGCCTTACCAAGAACGATTACACCACCCCAGTCTCCATAGTCGCGGTCGCCGGGAGCCTGATTCGAAGTGAACACAATTGGTTTTGCGGCAGTACCATTTGCAATAATTTTTGCTCCACGAGTTACGATAAGGGTTCCTTTAGTATCAAAATCGCCACGAATTGTGGTGCCCGCCTGAATGGTCAGGGTTGCATTATTTTTAACGTAAATAAATCCTACCAGAACATATACGTTATCACGGGTCCAGGTAGTGTTTGTGGTAACATTTCCGGTTACCTGAATGGTTGCCGCAAAGCTGTTTATGGCAAAGCAGGTAGCCAAAATGAGTGTTAAGAGAATGTAAACTTTTTTCATTGGTTTTTAAATTTTGTGCAAACCTAACTTCGCAGTGTTAAGCTAATGTTAACCTATAATTAAGCCAATGTTAAAATAACAACTGCTACGAGATTTTTCTTAACGTAGGCATAACAATGCCACATTTTCCAAGTGGTGAGTATGAGGGAACATATCTACCGGACAACTTTTTAATACAGCATATTTATCATCAAGCATTTGTAAATCGCGAGCCTGCGTTGCAGGATTACAACTCACATAGATGATTTTTTCGGGAGATAATGAACGCAAAGACTCCACCACCTTAGGATGCATGCCGGCCCGGGGCGGATCCGTAATAACCACATCCGGCTTGCCGTGTTGATTTACAAATTCATCGGTTAGCGCATCGGCCATATCTTTTACAATGAAGGTGCAGTTATCTATGTTATTTAAAGAAGCATTAAGTCGAGCATCGATAATGGCCGGTTCAATATATTCCACGCCAACCACCTTGGCGGCGTATCGTGCGAGATAAATGGCAATACTGCCCGTGCCTGTATATAAATCATAAACTAATTCACCGCCTTTAAGCCCGGCATATTCTTTTATCTTGCGGTAAAGTTGTTCGGCTTGTCTTGTGTTGGTTTGAAAGAAACTCTGTGGGCTGATTCTGAATTGCAAACCATCCAGCATTTCGGTAATATAGGGCTTGCCGCTGTAATGTATAACCTGAAGGTCGCTCATGCTGTCGTTTCGCTTGGCATTAATCGCATAGTTTAACGAGGTGATTTCAGGAAATCGACTTTTCAGGAATTCCAGTAAGGGAAGTATATCCGGGGTGTTTTCTTTGAACGTGAGCAGGATCAGCACTTCACCGGTGCGTAAAACACGCAACATCATGTTCCTGAGTAATCCTTGTTGTTGGCGGGCATCATAAAAAGACAATCCTTTTTCTGTAGCGTATTGATATACGGCATTTCGAATGGCATTTGTGGGTTCATTCTGCAAGTGGCACTCATCCACATGAAGCACTTTATCCCAAAAACCCTGAATGTGATAACCGAGTGCAGGTTTGTTTTGTGCGTGAGCCACGGTTAATATTTCATTAGGCACCCATCGGCGGTTGGAGAAGGCGAATTCTAATTTGTTTCTATACCGGTATTCGTTCTCAGATCCAATAATCGGCTCCCATTCGGCTACATCTACCTTGCCCATATGTTTAATGGTATCGTGCACCATACGTTCCTTAAATAGCAGTTGCTCAGCATAAGGTACGTGTTGCCATTTACAACCGCCACAGTAGGTAAAATGCTTACATACGGGACTTAATCGCTGTGCGGCCTTCTCTCTGAAATTAATAATCCGTGCCTCGGCAAAGTCCTTTTTATTAAAGTAAACCCTCACATCAACAACGTCGCCCGGCATGGCGCCATCTACAAAAATTACCTTGCCTTCAAATCGACCGATAGCTTTACCTTCATTGGCATAGTCTGTAATAACTAAATTATCGATTAAAAAGCCGCCTTTATTTCGTTTGGTCATTAGAATGACTGATTTATCGGGGCTAAAATAGGTGAATTATATTCCGGGCTGAGGTTTTAATACTTAATAAAAATGATAGTTTTGTTCCCCTAAATCCAAAAAAGCCAAAATTCAAATCAACATATGAATACCATCCGAATCGGTTTAACCCTCATTGTTTCATCATTACTTATTAGCACGAATCTTCTTGCTCAGTCAGGAACCTTATTCAGCGTAGGCAATCAGAACATCAGCTCATCAGATTTTCTGACCGTTTACAAAAAAAATAATATGGGGAAAGAAGTAGACATGAGCGAATCGGCTTTATCCGACTACCTGAATCTTTACATCAACTTCAGGCTTAAGGTTCAGGAGGCACGTGATTTACGGGTAGATACCATACCTAATGTAAAGAGCGAATTAATTACCTACAGAAGTCAGCTGGCTAAAGGTTATCTTACAGATAAGGACAAGATCGATCAATTGACTCTGGAAGCTTACGAGCGATCAAAAACAGAGGTACACGTGATGCACATTTTGGTTAGCTGTGATCCCAATGCACTGCCTGCAGATACTTTGGCCGCTTTTCAAAAAATTACCCGACTCCGCAATGCAATAGTTAAAGGAAAAGATTTTGCAAAGGTGGCCGCTGACTCTAGCGACGATAAATCGGCAAAAGATAATGGCGGTGATATCGGGTACATCACATCACTTCAGGTGGTTTATCCGTTCGAAAGTGCGGCATATACCACACCGGCCGGTAAAATATCCCAGCCGTTTCGTACTCGATTTGGTTTCCACATAGTTAAAGTTTTAGATACCAGACCCGGTCGCGGAACAATCACGGTAGCTCATATTTTCGCTAAAGTTTCTGCCAATGCCGGAGAGGAAGAAAAAACGAAAGCAAAAAATAAAATAGATGAGGTTTATACTAAATTGCAGTCAGGTGGCTCGTTTGATCAGTTAGCTAAAGAATATTCCGAAGATAAGACCACAGCGTCTGAAGGCGGTAAATTAGCACCATTCACCACAGGTAAGATGGTATCGGAATTTGAGGAAGCCTCTTATGCACTCACAACGCCGGGATCCTATTCAAAGCCAGTTCAAACTAAATTCGGTTGGCATATCATTAAACTGATTGAAAAGAAACCCATTCAATCTTATGATGAGTTGAAAGATGGACTGAAGAAACAAGTAGAAAAAGATCAACGTGCCGAACTTGCAAAATCGTCATTCATTAATAAATTGAAACAGGAATATGCATTTACCGAACATAAAGAGGCTTTGAATGAACTACTCCTTGCCATCGATACAAATCTGGTTAAAGGCCTGTGGACTGCAGAGTCTGTTAAGGATTTAAAGAAGCCAATCATTACACTAACTGATACCAAATGGGTACCCGGCACAAAAAATATTTTACAGAGCGATCTGGCAACTGCATTGGAACGTATGCAACGCAAAAATTTATCTAAGGACAAGGAGACGATGTTTAATAATATCTACAAACAATTTATCGAAGGTCAACTGTTCTTCTACGAAGAGGAGCGTTTATCGGCCAAGTTTCAGCCATTCAGAGATTTGATGAACGAATACAATGATGGCATTCTACTCTTTGAATTGACGGATCAGAAAGTGTGGACTAAAGCGGTTAAGGATACTGTAGGTCTAACGACATTCTATCAGACCGTAAAACAGAATTACATGAGCAATGAAAAAGCGAAGGTGTCCACCTATACGTGTGCCAATCAACAGATAGCGGATTTGGTTCAATCCTCCTTAGCGAAAGGTGTTACCGATGCCAAGATCTTGGCAAAAGCAAATAAGAAGAATTCAAATAATCTTAAAATTGACTATACCATTGTTGAGCAAGGTAAAGGGAGTGAAATAGAACCACTAGGATGGGAAGTTGGCAAAAACTATGTATTAACATCAGACAATGGCAGTTCGCGTATCATGCGTATAACAGAGAAACTGGCTCCGTCGCCTCGTCCTATTGAAGAAGTTCGGGGTTATGTAGTTGCGGACTATCAGGAGAAATTAGAAAATGCCTGGGTGCTTTCTCTGCGTGAGAAATATCCGGTAAAGATTAACGACAAGGAACTGAAAGCAATATCCAAGTAGCACGTGTATCTTCACTTGTTAATTCATTTGAATGAATACGGCTATACATAAATGGGCAGGAGGTGTCGGGTTTCCGGTACTGCTTCTTGTATTGCTTAGTTCGTGCAGTTACTTTAAAGGTAAAGAGGCTGAGGTGGGCACCAATCCGGTTGCAAGAGTTTATGAGTCGTTTTTGTATGAGGCTGACCTTAAAGGTATCGGTGCCGATGCGGCAACACCAGAAGACAGTATAAAGGCAGTAAAAAATTATATTGATTCGTGGATACGTAATAAGCTTGTCCTGAAATATGCTGAAGAAAATTTACCGGCAGAGATTGAAGACATCAATAAGCAAATAGAAAATTACAGACAGTCGCTGATTATTTATACCTACGAAAGAGAATTAGTTGCACAAAAGCTGGATACAGTGATATCTGAAAAAGAAATCCTGGATTATTATGATAAACACAAGGAGGCACTACAGTTAAAGACACCTTTGTACAACATTAAATATGCCCGCATTAAGAAGCAACCTAAAAAAGTTATTGACTCTGCTTCGGCCTGGATCGCTAAAAACGATTTTATCAGTAACAGTAAACTGCAAAATTTTTGTGAGCAATATGCGGTTAAGTACGTGATTAATGATAGTACCTGGTTTAAAGAGCAGGAGCTCGAAAATATTTTTCCGATTCAGAATATAGATTGGGAATCCATTGCGTTTAATAAAAAAGCTACAATCGTTACAGATACTACCAATTATATTACACTCATAAAGGTGCTCGGATACAAATTTAAGGGCGCCGATGCTCCGCTTGCCTATATAAGGGAAGATATCAGTAACATCATTATCAATAAACGCAAACTCGATTATGTATCAAAGGTTCACAGTACGATATACGACGATGCCCTAAAAAACAAGAAATTTGAAATCTATAATGATGAATAAGGCATTGCTCGTGATTATATTCAGTCTTACATTTTGCTCAATCAAGGCACAGCAAATTGTAGATAAGATTGTTGCCGTGGTTGATGATAAAATAATTTTGTACAGTGATATCGAATCGCAGTATGCACAGTATATCCAGGACGGAGAAAAGCCAACGCCTGAACTTCGCTGTGATATCATTGAACAATTGATTACACAAAAAATGCTGGTTGCTCAGGCGCTGATCGATAGTGTTGTGGTCAGTGATGATGAGGTAGAGGGAGAATTGAACAGAAGAGTTAAATATTTTGCCCAGATGGCCGGTGGTGAAGAAAATCTGGAGAAGTATTACGGCAAGTCGATCATCCAGATAAAGGAAGAGTTTCGTGAGGATATCAAACAGCAGTTACTGTCTCAGAGAATGCAGCAAAATATTATTGATAATGTGCGCATCACACCTTCCGATGTCCGTTTGTTTATTAATAAAATTCCTAAAGACAGTTTGCCTTACTACAACGCCGAAGTGGAGATTGGTGAAATTGTTATTTATGTAAAAACCTCCGAGGGGTCGAAGCAATACAGTAAACAAAAAATTGAGGACCTCAGACAACGGGCTATTAAAGGTGAAAATTTTGCAGCGCTTGCCGAATTGTATTCTGAGGACCCTGGATCAGCCACTCAGGGAGGCGAACTGGGTTTTACCAATCGAGGCGATCTTGACCCTACATTTGAATCAGCGGCATATTCTTTAAAAAAGCCAGGCGATATTAGTACGGTAATTGAATCTCGATTTGGATTTCATGTGATACAACTCATAGAGCGACGTGGGGAGCGCATTAATGTTCGCCATATCCTGATTGTTCCCAAAACAACGTCGTATGATTTGGCTAAAGCACGTAATCTTACGGATAGCCTGTATGATATCTTATCCAAAAATCCGGCAATGTTTACTGAATTAGCTATGGCTCATAACGAGGATGAGAACTCCAAACAAACCGGAGGTATTAAAGTAAATCCTAATACAAGTAACACCTATTTTGAACTGAGTCAGCTTGGTCAGTTTGATCAACAGCTGGCTCTGGTCGTTCAGGGAATGAGTCCCGGAGCTATTGCCGAACCATATTCATACAAAACTCAATCCGGCAAAAGTGCCTACCGTATTGTTTATCTTAAGTCAAAGACCAAGCCGCATCAGGCCAATCTCAAAGATGATTATGATAAGTTGCAGGCTATTACGCTGCAGAGTAAACAGGCTAAAGTATTTGATGAATGGCTGCAAAGTAGAGTGAATAAAACCTATGTAAAAATTAATGCTCCATACGCTGATTGTGATAACCTTATAAAATGGAATAAACCAAATGACTAATTATGCAACTGATGTAGAAGCTGTCGATGCACTGGCCGCTTCGTATAAAAAATTAACTGCTGAAATTCACAAGCAAATTATCGGACAGGATGAAGTGGTTAAGTATGTGCTTATGTCAATATTCTGCGATGGCCATACCCTTATGGTTGGAGTTCCCGGATTGGCAAAAACGCTATTAGTAAAAACTATCGCAGACACCCTCGATCTTTCCTTTAAGCGGATTCAGTTTACTCCGGATTTGATGCCCTCCGATATTACTGGATCAGAGATCTTGTCTGAAAACCGAACTTTCCAATTTAATCGCGGACCCTTGTTTGCAAATATTGTTTTGGCCGATGAGATCAACCGAACGCCTCCAAAAACGCAGGCCGCATTGCTCGAAAGTATGCAAGAACGCTCGGTAACCGTGGCGGGTACGATTCACAGACTCACGTTGCCTTTTTTTGTTTTAGCAACGCAAAATCCAATCGAACAAGAAGGAACCTATCCACTTCCTGAGGCACAGTTAGACCGTTTTATGTTTAACATCGTTCTGGATTATCTAAATAAAGCTGATGAAATTGCTATGGTTAAGCTTACAACCGGCAATGAAAAAGTGCAGCTTAACAAAGTGGTCAGCGCTCAGGAGATTTTGTATTTCCAGCAATTGGTACGTAAGATTCCCGTAACTGACCATGTATTTGATTATGCTGTATCCCTTGTGCATAAGACACGACCTAATACAGAATCGGCAACGGAAAAAGTGAATCAATATATCTCTTGGGGTGCGGGTCCAAGGGCATCGCAATACCTGATATTAGGTGCTAAATGCCACGCCGCAATACAGGGTAAATATGCACCGGATATTGATGATGTGCGTGCGGTTGCTGTTCCGGTATTAAGACATCGTGTTGTGTTGAATTACAAGGCAGAGGCCGATGGGTTCACTGTTGATGCCATCCTCAAATCACTCCTCTAAACAGGTTTATTGGTAGTAAGGCGGTTACGAATTAATGCCCATTGCTCCATAAACAGTTTATTTACATCCACTACCTTATTGGCATAATGATATAACACAAACAAGGCCATTAGGGTGATGGCTATTTTTATGGGAAGCAGATACAGGTATGGAATGGGCAGAAATATAATGAGCGACAAGGCCTGAGTAGCCAGTATAAGAATGGTAAATAGCTTCCAGTTTAAGTGATAGCCCGATATTTTGCTTAACCAGGCTTTGACTATAGTCAAGGTAATGACGCCAAGCATATTCCCAAGTGCCGCACCATAAATACCGAAATAGTCAATAAGTAAATAGCAGGCCCCCATGTTCACTAACCATCCGCTGAGTGTGGTGAGAAAAAGCCATCGCGTATGAATCTTATAGAACATGATAATCATATAATAAAATTGACTAACATAAACTATTAGGGCCGATACAATAATCAATGGCGTATACCGGTAGGCCGATATCAGTTCTTTATTTCCGGACAGGATATAAATCATTTCATAGGAAAAATAGGATATACCCAGACCAACAATACACATAGCGCCAAACGAAAGAAATAAAACCTGAGTGATTCGTGCATCACTTGTTTTATTTTTCTCCCGGTAAAACCAGGGAATCAATGCCTGATTGGAAGATTCGCGAAACACATTAAAAAAAGCCGCCAGCATTGTAGCAATATAAAATATACCGCCTACATCTTTACCGAGTTTTGAGTTCAGAATAATCTTATCCGATCCTTCAAAGAACATGCCGAGCAGGATAAAAAACAACAGTGGCAGTGCAAGTCTTAGGCTCTCCTTCATTAATGTAAAGTCTATTCGGAGATACGTATTTCGGAATAAGTCATAATAGGCATATATCGCAAAAAGAACAGAAGAAATTATGGTACTTAAGAGAAGTCCTGAAACACCCATATTGTGCACAATAATGAAGTAAAGATTCATCAATACATTACTTAAGAAATAGAGCATGTCAACTTTGATGAACTTGGTTCCTTTATCGGTAGCCTGTAAATATGTTTTGTAGAGACCATAAACACCGGTTGCCGGCAAGGCAAAAAGGGTAAGCGTTACATAAGGGTCAAATGAAATATCGTTTAAAAAAGGTTTTAATAAATATGGTCCGGTAAAGTATAGAAATCCGGCCAGCAGACATTTGAAAATGATGATCATTATAAAATACATGCCGTAAATGCGGCGAACATTTTCGTTTACATCATTGCCATCATATATTAAACGAGTACCAACACGGCTTAACTGCATTTCGCCGATGATATTAAGAATGGCAGCTATATAATAAATAACACCCTGTATCCCGTAATCGCCCTTGGTTAAATAGGATGAAAAAATCGGGAAGAAAATTATTGACGATGCGCGTTGTAATACTGAAGAAATGGTATACAGAAAGGTATTACGTGTTATTGTCTTCAGATTCGACATTCCTGCAAATGTACATTGTAGTGCATATATGAATTTAAAGAATAAGACGAATTACATTAAAATAACACGCATTTTTACAAAGACAACAGATATTTGTACCATTATGAAAAAACGATTTACCCGCACCAAGATAGTAGCTACTGTTGGTCCGGCATCATCATCTCCTGAAGTCTTGAAGCAATTGATTTTATCGGGTGTCGACACCTTCCGGTTAAATTTTTCGCATGGCACCCAACAGTCCCATAAGGAGGTTATTTCCCATATCAAACGATTAAATGCTCAACTAAATACTCACGTAGGTATTCTTGCTGATTTGCAGGGGCCAAAAATCCGGATTGGCGATGTAGAGAATGGTTCCATTACCCTGGTACCTGAGAAAGAAATTGACATTACGGTAAAGCAATCGGTATGTACAGCGCAGAGCTTATTTGTAAACTATGCTCCGTTTGCTAAGGAGGTGAAACCAGGCGATTTGGTACTGCTGGATGACGGTCATTTTATTCTTAAGGTACTTAAGTCAAATAATAAGGATAAAGTAAGAGCTAAAATTATTTATGGTGGCGTGCTCACATCAAGAAAGGGTGTGAACTTACCCGACTCCGAAATTTCATTGCCCTCACTGACCAAAAAGGATCTCAGTGATTTGCAGTTTGCCCTTGAACAAGATGTTAATTGGATTGCGCTATCATTCGTTCGAACGGCCAAGGATATTACAGACCTCAAGAATCGAATAAAAAAATCAGGCTTCGAGGCCAAAGTGATTGCGAAAATTGAAAAGCCACAGGCTGTAAAAAATCTAGAAGATATACTTGATGTTACCGATGCTGTAATGATTGCACGGGGCGATCTGGGCGTTGAGGTACCTATGCGCGACATGACGATTATTCAGAAGCGAATTGTAACGGCTTGCATCAATAAAGCCAAGCCGGTTATTATTGCCACTCAGATGATGCAAAGCATGATTGACTCTCCAATGCCCACCAGAGCCGAAATCAATGATGTGGCCAATGGCATTTTTGATGGAGCCGATGCCTTAATGCTCAGTGCTGAGACTGCTTCGGGCAAGTATCCGGTTAAAGTGATTCAGGTGATGAAAGATATTGCAGAACGCATCGAACACGAAAATTCTATTTACAATAAAAAACTGGTTCCACTTGTAACATCTAAAACAAGATTATCCGATGCGATTTGCTACAATGCATGTAAAATAGCTGAAGACGTGCACGCCAAGGCAATCATCTCCTTATCGAGATCCGGCTATACTGCCTTTATGATCTCGAGCTACAGGCCTAAGGCTGACCTGCTGGTTTACATGGATAACCGGAAAAACCTCAATACACTTAATCTGGTGTGGGGCGTCAGGACCTTTTTTTATGATAAGAACCGTACCGTTGAGGATACCATTGATGACTTAAAGTTCGACTTAAAGAAACAAGGCTTTGTGAAGAAAAATGATATCGTGGTAAATACAGCCAGTATGCCACTACACTGGAAAGGCAGTACGAATATGCTTAAAGTTGGAACGGTTGATTAATAGTTAAGCGCAAATCGATATATGGGCTGATAAGCTGTTCCGCTTGAGGTGAATCTCGACTCCCATAGTTCGATTTTATCAATAGTCAATCTTTCGTGCGTATATTCCGGCAATACAAAATTTTGACATATTTTCCTTTTGATTCGTAGCAGTGTGGTGTGAGGTATTGGATGCATCCGGTAATCTTGATTGGGGAGCATAACTTTTGTAGCCTGATAAATTGTTTCATGAAGTTTTGTAAAAAGTGGTTGGTCAATAAAACGCAACCAGATTATAGATGAGGATGCTTTTGGTATAAGTTCAATGGATGTTGTTTCTAACGAAAACGACTGATGTGCAATTGTAATGTCCCTAATCAAATTAAAAAGTTTGGGTAAATCCTGATATTTTATATTTCCGAAAAAGTTGATCGTTATATGAAAATCCAGAGGGTTAGTTAGATGGATCAAATAATTCTCAGCGCCCGATGATAAGATTTGTAGTATATTTTTTTGTTGATTTTGTAATCGTTCTCTGAGTTGGAGATTGATTGGAATGCAAAGAAATACTCTAGGCATGATTATATCAGGTTTAACAGGTATTGGGTTATCGCTACATGTAAGAGTTTCAGCGCTTGTTTACTTATGCAATATAATTAAGAAACCAGTAGCATCAATCAATTTCCTTATTGTTGAAATTGTTGAACTAATTTTAACCCTTGGTACAGATAGCATCATCTGTTAAAATAAAATCAGATTTTTTAATAATTATGGAAGTTTCTGTAATCAGAAGAGCAAATTTTAATGCAGCACACCGCTTGTATCGCAGCGACTGGAGCTACGAAAAAAATAACGCTGTATTTGGTTTATGTAATAACCCGAATTATCACGGACATAACTATACACTCGAAGTTAAAGTTACCGGCGCAGTTAATCCTGAGACAGGATATGTTATGGATTTAAAAGATTTAAAGCAATTTATAGACGAAGAAGTTATGGATGCATTTGATCATAAGAATCTGAATCTCGACACACCGGAGTTTAAACTAATAAATCCTACTGCGGAATATATCGCCGCCGTAATATGGAAGAAGCTTCGTAAACGATTGGCGCCTGAACTGCGACTGCATATCCGTTTATCTGAAACTGAACGCAATATTGTTGAATACGACGGAAATCAGGCCGAACAGATTTCATGGTAACCCTTCACCAAAAAATTGAGATTAAAACGCAATACAACGTTTATGAATAAATACCTGCTCTGGATCATTGCCCCTTCTGTATTCTTTATCTGTTTGCAGTATCATTTTTTTGGCAATCGACTCGAAAAAAAAAGAAGGGTCTACTCGGGTAAAAACGAGTTTACGGTAGGCTTTTACAATCTTGAAAATTTATTTGATACCATCAACGATCCCAAAATAAATGATGAAGAATTTTTACCGACTTCAGCTAATTTATGGGGAACCGAACGCTATGTCAGAAAACTGAATCATATGGCCGAGGTTATTTCAGCAATGAATACGCCTAAGGGCATAGACATCCTTGGTGTATGTGAGATTGAAAATGTTCAGGTATTAACTGATTTGGTGAATAATGAAAAATTGAAAGACTATCATTACCGTATTGTTCATTTCGACTCTCCGGATGCCCGTGGGATCGATGTTGCTTTATTTTACAACAAGACGAAATTTACGTTCCTTAAGGCATCGCCGGTGAAGGTTAACTACGATGAAAAAGATTTTGCTACCCGTGATATTTTATGGACTACACTCCTGATGGGTACAGATACCTTACACGTATTTGTTAATCATTGGCCATCACGCCGGGGGGGCACCGAACAATCGGAGCCTAAACGTATTGCCGCCGCAAAAGCACTGAATAATGAGTTACAACGAATAGGGTCAAACCCCAATTCCCGTGTGGTAATTATGGGCGATTTTAACGATGAGCCTACCGATAAAAGTCTGACGACAATTTTTAAAACCTACGATGTGCCACAGCCCAATTGCAACACCTGCCTGATTAATCCAATGATCGTTTTGAAAGAACAAAAATTAGGCTCTCATTTTTACCGTGGTCATTACAGCATGCTCGATCAGATCCTATTCAGCCAAAATTTATCAAGGCCTGAATTCTACGATCGTGATTACCGTGCTGTGCGAATCGTAAAAGAAGACTTTATGCTAAAGGTGGATAGTGCTACTTCGGTAAAACGACCAAGCCGCACCTTTGAGGGGCAACGATACAATGGAGGCTACAGCGATCATCTGCCTGTATATACCTCCTTGATTATGAATTAGTATGCATCTTTATTTTACCCGAATACCGTTTTAATTAGATGAATACTGTATTTTAGTAGCTTTCAATATTTACCGTAAAACATTAGCGAACAGAACGATACATGCCGGTTATGACCAGAAATAAAAGATGGGTAGTGAAAGAGATTGATACTGCATTAGCCAGAACATTACAAGATGAACTGAAATTAAATCCTGTCTTAGCCCGATTACTGGTTCAGCGTAACATCAGGACTTTCGAAGAAGCCAGAATATTCTTCAGGCCTTCACTCGATCATTTGCACGACCCTTTTCTGATGAAGGATATGGATAAAGCCGTTGATCGTATTAACGCCGCAATGATGCATAATGAAAAGATTGTGATCTATGGGGACTATGATGTAGATGGTACCACATCGGTGGCCTTGATGTACTCATTCCTGAAGAAACATTATCCGAATATAGATTATTACATACCGGACCGGTATAAGGAAGGTTATGGCATCTCTCAGGCCGGAATCGACTGGGCTAAACAACAACAATGCTCACTCATTATTGCTCTTGATTGTGGTATCAAATCAATCGACAAAATAGCCTATGCTACTTCCATCGGTATAGATTTCATAATTTGTGATCATCACTTACCCGGCGATGAGATTCCTGCCGCGGTTGCTGTGCTTGATCCCAAACGTACCGACTGTACCTACCCCTATAAGGAACTTAGTGGTTGCGGAATCGGATTCAAACTACTTCAGGCTTATTGTAACTCACACCAGATATCTTTCGACGAACTCACGCCTTACCTCGATCTTGTTGTTGTAAGTATCGCTTCCGATATTGTTCCGATAACCGGCGAGAACCGAACGCTCGCCTACTTTGGACTCAAGCAGCTCAACGAATCTCCCCGCGAAGGATTGAAAGCATTACTCGAGACGGCCGTGAGCAGAAAAGAAATTTCAGTAAGTGATATTGTCTTCATCATAGGTCCCCGTATTAATGCGGCAGGGCGAATTGATGATGCAAAAAATGCTGTGCGGCTTCTACTTTCAGAGACGCAATTTACTGCTGGTAGTAATGCCGAGTTGTTAAATCAAAAAAATACCGAGCGGCGCCAGTTCGATATGGATATAACAAAGGAAGCATTGGCGATATTGCAGGAAGACATCTATGATCAGCGTAAGTCTACGGTTATTTACCGGGAGCATTGGCACAAAGGCGTTATCGGCATTGTGGCCTCGCGACTTACCGAGGTGCATTACAAGCCAACGATAGTGCTCACGCAGAGTAATGGCGTTGCCGCCGGGTCGGCAAGATCCATTGCCGGCTTTGATATTTACTCTGCCATTAAAGAATGTGGCGACTTGCTTGAGCAGTTTGGCGGACATATGTATGCCGCCGGCTTAACCTTAAAACTCGAAAACGTTGATAAGTTTATTAAGCGTTTTGAGGAAGTCGTATCAGCAACGATAGATGAAAATTTACTGACGCCCGAGATCGTTGTTGATGATGAGATTCAATTAAAAGATATCACACCCTCTTTTTATAATATCTTAAAACAGTTTGCCCCATTTGGCCCGGGTAATATGAAGCCCGTTTTTGTTACGCGTAATCTAACCGATACAGGATACAGTAGGGTGGTGGGTAATGATCATCTGAAAATTTCGCTCAAGGATAAGGATAATTATTCCGGAAATGGTATTGCATTTGGTATGGCACACTTTGAAGAGCTGGTTCGTGATGAGCCGGTCGATATTGTATATACTATTGAGGAGAATGAATGGCGTAACGTGGTACGCATAGACCTGATGATAAAAGATATTAAACCATCCAATGCCTGATGAGCAGCCGACTCTATACTAAATCCTTGTTCAAATCATATCGGGGGCGGCGTGTTGTAAACGATGTTAGCGTTGAAGTGAATCAGGGAGAGATTGTTGGATTGCTTGGCCCTAATGGAGCCGGAAAAACCACAACGTTTTACATGACCGTTGGTCTGGTTCAACCGGATAGTGGTTCAATTTTTATTGATCATACAGAAATTACCAGAGAGCCCATGTTCAGGCGTGCTAAAAAGGGCATAGGCTACCTGCCTCAGGAAGCTTCCATTTTTCGAAAGCTGAGTGTTGAAGATAATATCGCCGCGGTTCTCGAGCTGACTAAACTCCCTTCATCGGAGCAACGCGAAAAGCTCGAATCACTTATTCAGGAATTCGGACTGAATCATATACGCAAGAGCAGGGGCGACTTACTCTCTGGTGGCGAGCGGCGCAGAACAGAGATTGCACGCGCACTGGCTACTGATCCCAAGTTTATTTTACTCGACGAGCCATTTGCAGGTATTGATCCCATAGCTGTTGAAGACATACAATATATTGTTGCTAAACTGAAGTATAGAAACATCGGCGTACTGATAACCGATCATAATGTACAGGAAACCCTTTCGATAACCGACCGGGCCTACCTGCTTTTTGAAGGGAAAATACTCAAGAGTGGAACGGCAGAGGAACTCGCCGCTGATGAACAGGTCCGAAGGGTATATCTGGGTAAAAATTTTGAATTGCGTCGAAAAAAGATTGAGATTTAATTAAACGATTATACACAGCGTAAGTCTTAAACAAAATTCATTTATGAAGCATTTATTTATCCTCGTTCTGTTATTACTAAGCACATCTCTTTTAAAAGCACAATCGCTCTACTTTCCTCCATTGAGCGGTAATCAGTGGGAAACGATTAATCCGGCTGAATTAGGTTGGTGTCAGGATAGCATAGAGGCATTATATACAATGCTTGATCAAGCCAATACCAAGTCGTTTATAGTATTGAAAGATGGAAAAATAGTTTTGGAGAAATACTTCGATACGTTCACTGCAGATAGTTTATGGTATTGGGCATCAGCAGGTAAAACGCTTACTGCATTTACCATAGGTCTGGCACAGGAACAAAACATCATCAATGTTCAGGCGCCGGTCTCGCAATACCTTGGAACAGGATGGACTTCAGCACCTTCAGACAAGGAACTGCAGATTAAAGTATGGAACCAACTTACAATGACTTCCGGTCTTGATGATTCATACACCAATAATGACTGCACGGAGCCGCAATGTTTGCAATATCTTGCTGATGCCGGCACACGATGGGCTTATCATAATGCCCCCTATACCTTGCTCCATGCAGTAGTTGATAGTACAGGAACTACCTTTAATAATTTTTACCTCACCCAACTGAGAAATAAAATCGGGATGAATGGCTTGTGGATACCCATTGAATCATACAATAAGGTGTATTTCAGCAATACCCGATCTATGGCACGTTTTGGATTGTTATTGTTGAACAGGGGCGTATGGAATAATGATACGATACTACACGATACGGATTACTTCGATGCGATGACCAATACATCTCAGGATCTGAACCTGTCGTATGGTTATCTCACATGGTTGAATGGTAAATCATCGTATATGTTGCCATTGTCTCAAACAGTGATTTCCGGGGCGGCTATTCCAGATGCTCCCGACGACATGATAATGGCTCTTGGCAAAAATGATCAGAAACTGCATGTGGTTCCATCACAAGGTCTGGTCGTTGTTAGACTTGGTGAGGCGGCTTCCCCCCTTCAACTGGTTCCCATTATTCTGGATAATCAGATCTGGAAAAAACTGAGTGCTATGTCTTGTCCTTCGTCAACCATTGCCTCCGTTAATACGGAAGAAGAACTCATTCAAACTGTATCAGATCGGTACATTCAACTCAACCCGGCGCTTATAAATAAATCATTTACTGTATTCAATATAGTTGGCCAGCTTGTACTGGAGGGTATGTACACACAGCCCATCCATATTCAGCACTTAACTCCCGGTCAGTATATTATTAATTGTAATAACCAAAGCGACCTGTTTGTAAAGTAAAGCGTACTGCTAGTCGCCTCCCCCGCCAAATTCATCGGTTATATTTTTCTTACGTTGTGCGGTGTTCTCATTTTTTCCGAACCGGTAATTAAAGCCCACATTTAATATCCGGCTTTCCCGCTTTCGAATTACATCTTGTGTAATATTCTGATAGAGTGTATTGATTCCGAATTGTCGGGTGTCCATAACATCCAGTATACCCAGGGTTAACGAACCGCGCTTCTTTAGAATATCTTTCTTAACGGACAGGTCGGTATAATAAATGGCTCTGATTTTTCCCTGAGGCGTTATGAAAGGGGCATTATAGTTGGAGTTAATCTGTATATCAAAAAATTTAGTCGGTTTGATGATGCATAATAGTTTGCCGGTACAGGTCCAGCCGCGCGTGTTGATGGCATCACCGATATTTTCACTGTTTAGATAAATGGAGTAGGCATTTCCACTTAAGGTGGTATTCATCCATTTAGCCCAATCATATCGCCAAATAGCTTCTGCGCCTGTATTCATGGCACTATTGAGATTTAAAAATTGAATCGTTGAAATTAACCCCTCGGTTACTCGTATGCGCTGTATTTTATCTAAGGTTTGACGCATATATAGTGTAAGCGTTAGGGTAGAGTTAGAGCTATTCCATTGTCCGCCTAATTCGAGTGCATGAATAATTTCCGGATTGATATATGGATTACCTATAATTTGATTATTGGGATCATTATTATCAGGAAAAGGATTAAGGGTTTGTACGGAAGGTCTGTTTATACGTTTTGAGTAAGAAACAGAAGCGTTTATGTATTTAGTTAATTTATGGGTGACGAATAAGGATGGAAAAAGATTAAGACGTTGATTGGTAAATGGCAAATCCATGCGGGTTACAGTAAAATTTCGGTAAGCCTGTTCGGCACGCAAGCCGGCACGTATACTTGTTTTACCTACATTGCCTGATAGCATACCATATATCGCATAAATCTGATCCCTGTATTCTATAGCGTTATTATTTGTATCTACATCTAAAATCTGCTCTTTAGTCTTATCACCATAGTAGCTGTTATCTATAAATCGCAATGTCGCTTTTAATCCACTCTCCAGTTTCCAGGTTTTAAAGATGGACTCCTCATAATCTGCCTGTGCAACTATTATATCGTTTCTGTTTTTGAAGATTGAATTTAAGCGAACGAGTGAACTATCAATTAGGGTATGGTTTGGATCAAGGTCGTATCGCCAGCCATCAATATCACGCTTGTCCTGATTACGGCTCCAGGCACCGGCAATATTTACTACGCTGCCCGACCTGGGGTTAGTCCACCGATAGGATATTGTATGCTCAAAATTAGATGCGGGGTTATTGATTCGGTTGAACAGAGTATTGTTAAGGATAATTTTAGATGAGTCTGAAACCATATAGGTATAGGTCTCGTTGATTAAGGTGGGATTGTATCCCAGAGAACTGCTCATACTTAATGCATGCGTTTCATTGAAATTAAAATCAGCTCCTCCGCGAAAGGATAGGTTATGCGGATAGTTATATCCATCGAGGGTCTGATCATATTCAAACGGATTTTTATCAAGCCTGTATTCGCGCTCAATATCGCCCAGGGTAAATACAGGTATGTAACGGTAATTGCCATTTATAAAGAAATTCGATTTTTTACCTCTGTAGTTTGCACTGATTCCGGAAGTGTTTTTATTCCAGGATCCGTATGATATATTCATTAAACAATTGGCGCCCTGTCTGGTATTTTTTTTCAGAATAATATTGATTACACCATTGGATCCATCGGCATCATATCGGGAAGATGGATTAGTAATAACCTCTATTTTTTCAATGCTGGATGCATTGATCTGTTGCAGTAGATTTCCGCCGTTACCACTTAGTGCAGATGGTTTACCGTCAATCAGTATCAATACACTGCCTTCGCCCCGCAAGCTGATGTTCCCGTCCTGATCACTGGTAACTGAGGGTAGCTGTTGCAATACCTCTGCCGCACTCGCCCCCGGATTCAATGAGGGATCTACGTTAAATACTTTTTTCTCTGCATTGGATGTGATGATATTTTTTTCAGCAGTAATTACGACTTCATTTTTTGTTATACCTTTTGGCTGTAGTTTCACTTCATTCAAGCTTGTTTGTTCAGTCGTTTTTATCCGTATATCCGGAATAAATATGGTTTCGTAGCCAAGAAAAGAAATCCGAATCAGGTAAATGCCTGCTTTGAGGTTCTCGATAAGAAAGATGCCATCATCCTGTGTTACGAAACCACTGACTATAGAGGAGTCCGGGTTCAACACGTTGACCGTAGCAAATCCCAGCGGCCTAGAGTTGACTCCATCGATAACTGTGCCTCGAAGCGAGCCGTTCGTTTGCGAGAAACTATACGAAAGGGTAAGTGCATAAATAAACAGTACAGACGAAATGAACCGATACATCGCTCCAAAAATAGGTTATTACCGCCTGAACTCGCACGATATAGCCACAGACCAATTCAAAACAATACCTTTGCGTCTCTGTTTAGTTATACGCTTATGAGTAAGAAAAAAAAATCAGCCGAACAGCTTTCTAAAAAGGCATTTCAACGCTTAATACTTCAGGGAATACCTGATCGCTTACCCGGAAAAAAAGAATTTGAACCCGATATAAATCACGCACCTAAGCGAAAAGATATCCTGAACGCTGATGAAAAGAAACTGGCACTGCGTAACGCCTTACGTTATTTCCCATCCAAACATCATAAGTCATTAATCAAGGAATTTAAGGAGGAGTTGCAGAGCTATGGACGAATTTATATGTATCGTTTTCGCCCTGACTACAAAATCTATGCGCGTCCGATTCAGGATTATCCGGCTAAAAGCAAGCAGGCCGCGGCCATCATGCATATGCTCAGTAACAATCTGGACGATGCTGTGGCTCAGCACCCCCGCGAGTTGATTACCTATGGTGGTAATGGAGCTGTATTTCAGAACTGGGCACAATACCTGCTCACCATGAGGTATCTGGCTCAGATGAGCGATAAGCAAACGCTGGTGTTGTACAGTGGTCATCCGCTGGGATTATTTCCCTCACATGCTGAAGCTCCTCGTGTGGTGGTTACCAATGGCATGATGATTCCAAACTACAGTAAACCTGATGACTGGGAAAAATTTAATGCATTGGGTGTAACACAGTTTGGACAAATGACAGCAGGCTCTTTTATGTATATCGGTCCGCAGGGCATTGTACATGGCACAACCATTACCGTGATGAATGCCGCACGCATGAAGTCGGGTTCTAATCGTTACAAGGGGATGCTTTTTGTTACGGCAGGACTTGGTGGTATGAGCGGCGCACAACCCAAAGCCGCTAAGATTGCCGGTTTGGTTAGTATCACAGCGGAGATAAATGCCAAAGCAACAATCAAACGGCACGAGCAGGGTTGGGTTGATGAAGTATATGATAATGTGAATGCCGCCATCGACCGTGCCCTGGAGGCCCGAAAGAAAAATGAAGCGGTTTCTATTGCTTATCAGGGAAATATTGTGGATCTCTGGGAGCGACTGGCAGAACGTAAGGTGCTTGTCGATTTAGGATCCGATCAGACCTCCTTACACAATCCATGGGCCGGTGGATACTATCCCGCCGGAAGAACGTACGAGGAGTCGAATCGGATGATGGTTGAACAACCGGAGCAGTTTAAAAAAGATGTACAAGACACGTTAAGACGTCACGCCTTAGCCGTTAACAAACTTGCGGCAAAGGGTATGTACTTCTTTGATTACGGTAATGCATTCCTTCTTGAAGCTTCGCGTGCCGGAGCCGATATTAAAGGCATCGACCGTGAATTTATTTATCCATCCTACATACAGGATATTTTAGGCCCTATGTGTTTTGATTATGGATTTGGTCCGTTTCGGTGGGTATGTACTTCGGGCGACGAGCGTGATCTCATGACCACGGATAAAATTGCACTTGAGGTTATGAAAAAAATGCTGAAGAACGCACCTAAAGAAATTAAACAGCAGTTGATCGATAACATACAATGGATAGAGCATGCCCAAAAGAATAAACTGGTTGTAGGTTCACAGGCCCGCATTTTGTATGCCGATGCTGAGGGACGAATAAAAATTGCGGAGGCCTTCAATCAGGCGATCAAAGCAAAAAAAATCAAAGCTCCGGTGGTATTAGGTCGCGATCATCACGATGTATCAGGCACCGATTCACCTTACCGTGAGACATCAAACATTTATGATGGCTCTCGTTTTACTGCTGATATGGCGGTGCAAAATTTTGTGGGTGATGCTTTTCGCGGTGCTACCTGGATATCGTTGCACAATGGCGGTGGGGTAGGATGGGGTGAAGTGATTAATGGCGGGTTTGGTTTGGTCATCGACGGATCTAAAGATTCAGAGCGCCGTCTAAAGAGTATGTTGTTCTGGGATGTGAATAATGGTATTGCTCGCCGAGCATGGGCACGTAACAAAGAAGCGCTATTCGCCATTCAGCGCGAAATGAAACGCAGCAAAGGCTTGCAAGTAACTATACCTCACTTGGTGAAGGATTCGATTCTTAAAGAATTGTAAATCGGTTTTGTAGTAACTTATGTATCGGTTTTATTAGTTAATAATCCATACTAATTTCCTGTTTCTGTATTATCGATTTTATTTGAAAAAAAAACGCTATGCCAATTTTTATGGATCTCCACGAGGTGCCGGGCGTTAACGCCAAGGATGTTGCACAAGCTCACAATATGGATGTTCTTATGGAACATGAGCACAGTTGCAAGTGTCTTACCTACTGGGTTGATGAAATGCGGGGTTATGTGTTTTGTCTGATTGATGCTCCAAGTAAAGAAAGTGTAATCAATTTGCACTCAAAAGCTCACGGACTTGTTCCACATAAAATTATTGAAGTAGAACATACTTTGGTACAGGCGTTTCTTGGGCGCATTACCGATCCCGAAAATGCCTTACTTACCGAAAACGGACTGAAGATAGTTGATGACACCTCATTCCGCATTATTATGCATATTCAAATTGAAGAGTTGTCGTTACGTGAGCGTAATCAGAAAATAGAATTTGACAGCAAGGCCTATCAATCTATTATGACAGATGCCAAAGCACATGTCGTGCGCCATAACGGACGCATTGTGTCCGGCGAGGCCAATGAAATGCTTGCCTCTTTTGTCTTGGGTGAACAGGCCTTTCAGGCATCCATGGCAATTGTTGACGGGTTGGATGATACAAAATCAGCCGATGTACGAATCAGTTTACATGCCGGATTACCGGTAACGCAATCCGATAAACTGTTTGGCGATACAGTTCAGTTGCTCAAACGCTTAAATAGGATGAGCCGAGACACACCTCTGCTGATTACCGCCGGATTAAAGGAATTACTCCCCGAGCCTTTATGGGCATCCCTGCCCTCAACGGTCAGAAGCATTGCTCCGGGCGACGAAACCTTTATTAACGATCTATTTGGTATTCTGGAGTCGCATCATCATGATGAGCATTTTGATATTGAAAAATGTTGCCGTATGCTGGCCTTAAGTCAATCACAGCTCTATCGTAAAACAACACAACTGTTACAGTTTTCTCCGAACAACCTATTAAAAAATTATCGTCTTTCCAGAGCCAAAGATTATTTGCGTACCACAAATAAACCGGTCTCGCAGATAAGTTTTGAAACGGGGTTTACCAGCGCTTCTTATTTTACTAAATGTTTTAAGGCCGCATTTGGTCTTTTACCGTTGCATTATCAGGAGTTATCGCACAACGGATTAAATGAATAGAAATTACCATTATTTGAATAAATACTGCTAACGGCTCACTACACGAGGTTTTAGTTTTGCATCATCAAAAAACAAAAAACTTTTTTATGAAAAACAAAACCCAAATTTTAATTGCTGTTCTGATGATGACAGCTACAAGTAATTTATTTGCTCAAACCGGCAAAAAAGACAAACAAGATTCTAGTCCGATGAAAACGTATCTGATAGAGCGCGACATTCCCGGGGCTGGAAATTTAACGGCCAATGATCTTAAAGGCATCTCTCAGAAATCCTGCTCCGTACTCAGCGAAATGCACGACATTCAATGGGTGCACAGTTATGTAACCGGCAATAAAATATTTTGTGTTTACAACGCAAAAGACGAATCATTGCTTAGAGAACATGCGCAAAAAGGAGGATTCCCTATTACCACGATTACTGAAATTAATTCAGTAATCAGTCCCGAAACAGCCAAGAAATAGGTGTAGGCTTCATTACCAAACAGATAAAAAGAAGACAGCGTCGCGCTGTCTTTTTTTTATTGGTGTATTACCATTTGTTGTTTAATGAACATGTTGCAGTGATGACTACATCAACTACATAGAAATATTGTATGTGGAGGTAAAAAAATGATAGTATAAAATATGTTTATATGAAAGCACAGCTCTTTTAAGCATATATATACTCACTCCAAAAGAAGAATGGTACCTTTTGTGAGTTCCTCTTCACAGCCTGCATAGCGAATCCAGTATACGTAAAGACCTAATTCAATTGTGTCTTTAAAGCGCCCGTCCCATTTCGAATTAATATCGTTCGACTGAAATACAAGTTGTCCCCAACGGTTAAAAATTTGCATCTCGATAAATTCTACCTGATTTGCGATGGCAAAAAATTTATCATTGACACCATCGCCATTGGGTGAAAATGAATTTGGCACAAACAACTTCCGTTCATCGCAGTCGACCTGAATTACACGCACATATATCGAATCTTCTGCAGTACAGCCATAGTCGTTTTCTATTGTAATATAAATCCAGGCAGACTCAGTCATAGTGGCACTTGGATTTTTTATAAACGGATCAGATAGCTCAGCAATCGAATTCCACTGATAACTCACATTGTATGCAGATGAATTAAGCCGGACAATATCATTTGGATATACTACACTGTCGCTTGCTGTAATATTCACATTGGGACTGCTGTTTACCGTAAGGAAAACCGTGAGGATACTGTCACATCCGGAAGTTGAGACGGTATCAGTATACACTCCCGAAGTATTGTAGCTTGTATTGCCAAGGGTGTACAGCTCATCCTGACAAATCACAGGATATATGGTGTCGAAGCCAAAAGGCAACACATCAATGGCAATTAACAGGATACTGTCACAATTGCCCGTAACCAATGTGTCTGAATAAAATCCGGGTTGTGTGTAGGTGTTATTGCCAACAATAACCGATTCATTAGCACAAATCGTGTACTGAACTGATTGCTGAGGCGGAGGAGTTACACTTAGAGTCAGTATGATAATACTATCGCAGGTAGAGCCGCTAAGTGTATCTGTATAGAGACCTGCAAGGGTAAGCGTGTTTTGTCCCAGTTGGTAGGTGTTCCCCTGACAAATAGCAATATCAATAGTATCACGCAAATAATCTGTGATGCTTAAGTTAAGTGTAATGATACTATCGCACGTGGATGTAGATAAGGTGTCATTAAAGGTTCCTGCCGCGCTGAGTGCTGTATTGTTGAACAGGTAGGTGTTCCCCTGACAAATAGCAATATCAATAGTATCGCGAATAAAATCTGTGATACTTAAGTTAAGTGTAATGATACTATCGCACGTGGATGTAGACAGGGTGTCATTAAAGGTTCCTGCCGCGCTGAGTGCTGTATTGTTGAACAGGTAGGTGTTCCCCTGACAAATAGCAATATCAATAGTATCACGCAAATAATCTGTGATACTTAAGTTAAGTGTAATGATACTATCGCACGTGGATGTAGACAGGGTGTCATTAAAGGTTCCTGCCGCGCTGAGTACCGTATTGTTGAACAGATAGGTGTTCCCCTGACAAATAGCAATATCAATAGTATCGCGAATAAAATCTGTGATACTTAAGTTAAGTGTAATGATACTATCGCACGTGGATGTAGATAAGGTGTCGATATAGGTCCCGCTGACTGCAAACGAATTTCCTCCCATACTGTAAGACTCGCCTTCACACAATTGTGCATTAATGGTATCTCGTTTATAGTCAAGCAGGTATAAGGTTAGTTTAAAGATACTGTCGCAGGTTGTAGTTGGAATCGTATCCACGTAAATACCTGCCTGCGTATAAGTGGCACCCCCAAGGGTAATGGATTCGCCGGAGCAAATCGTAAGCTCCATTGAGTCCCGTTTAAAGTCGGTAACCGTTAAATTCAGATAGATAATACTATCACATCCAACAGCAGCAGATAAGGTGTCAACATACTGCCCGGTAAGGTTATATGAATTTGTTCCTATGGTATAGGATTGGCCGGTACAGATGGTGGCATTTATTTCGTACGTATTATTCAGATTAACGACATAACTGGAATAGAACGTATCCACACAGCCGTTTATGCTTACATATTTGGTGATGAGGTAAGTGCCGGTATCCGCAATAGTCAGAGGATTGATTGAAAATATGTTGCCATAGTAAATCGATCCGTTTGGTGAGAGCCATTCATAGGAGAAGTACGGAGAAGCTATCGCTATTAGGTTGATTGCAGAGCCAACACATGAACTACCTTGCTTGATGATGTTAGGAAATGAATCGGTGGTAACAGTAACTTGTTGTATAAACGTATTATTGCAGGAATCCGTAATCCTGAAAAGATAGATCCCCGGGTCATCGATTGTAAATAGGTTTGAGGCCTGCGGAGGGAAGGTTTGAGGCCCTGCAATGACTTCATACAGATAGGGAGGCACACCACTGTTACTATCTACAACAAGATTTACATAGGTAATGCCACTACAGGTTATCGTTGTAACCGACTGAAAACTGTTTGCGCTGAACGGAGGAACCGTGATGGTATCCATATAAACCCAGCAATCGGTATTACCGGTAAGGGAGTTGTTAAAAAGTTGACCCCCAAATTGCAGTGCATAGCTATAATACAGCTCAACAGCATAATCCCCGGGATCGAGCGAATTAGCTGACCCATTTCCGTTGTAGGGATAGTTAGAATCAACAACATCACCACTGGCTACTTCTTTTATGATTGCAGCAATCAATTGACCCGAGGGATAGTTAACAGTGTTGTATTGTATACTGTTATCCCCATAGCAACCATACTCAATCGTATAATCCCATCCTAAATTACTGACATCTGTAACGGTAAATGATCCCGTATAGGTATTACCGCAACTATCGGTTACGGTATAGGTATATGTGCCCTTTGGAAAATGATTTATAGCATAAGCTCCACCATATAAATTAACATTTATATCATCAAACACTACCGGATAAATAATGGTGTCTGAGAAGGCGTATCCGGGCTTGGAACTCGAGGCCAATGGAGGCCCGGATGTGATGGTAAGTACCGGGTTAGACAGAAAATTTAAGAATGTAAAATAAACTGATGCCGTACTGTCTTTACAGCCGGCGCTTTGTTGGATTTGTATCGATGGTGCATCAACAGAGGGCCATTGAACCTGTGATTCATAACTGTTACCACACCCGTCGGTAATCGAGAAATTAAAAAGTTCATTCTGAGGCTGAGGGGTTAACAATACACCGTTAGATGTCATGAGTAACGTTCCGGAGTCTGCCATAAGCCCTGTATTATTGTTAACCAGCTCGTAATGAATGGGCGGCATCATCGTTGTCCAATGATAATAAGGCCAATTGTATATATTATATAAATTGGCGTTAGCACCTAGTTCAATACTGCAATTTGTTGTAGTTACATTAAAAAAACCGAATGAGAAAAAAAAGGGGGGTATGATGTATGTGCCACCGGATATGCTTGCTCCACAAACATCAGTAACGGAAACAGTTAGCATGTCGCCATAGGTTAAACCCGAAATGGTATCGCTAATGTAGGCGACATAAGAATCAGCACCATACAGATAATAATAGGTTGGTTCACTGGTTGCAGAGAATACGGTGCCTGTTGCACTGGTACAATTCAAGGTAAACGGTAAATCCAATGATGAACCGTATATAACAAATCCAAAATTAACTACTAAAGTGTCGCACCCAATCATCTCAATTTGGGGGTAGTTTATAAAGGATAAGCCGGTGCCGAGATAACTGAGTGATTGCGTTCTGGTAACAAAATTGCCGCAGGCATCCGTCATGCGAATCTGATAGGTGCCCTGATCCAGATTGTCAAAGGTGTCTGTGGCCTGAGGTCCAATATATATTGGTGAAATGATTTCCCATGAATAGGGAAGGAGACCGTTTGTGCTATCGGCAATACCGATGATCATGCCATCATTAAAACCAACGCAGGTAGGATTGAATGCCGATGTGGTAAAAAAAGGGAGTTGATAATTGCCGCTTATGGTAAACTCAATCACAAGGCTATCAAAATTGCTGTCGTACAATACTGCCGTATAATTGCCCGGATAGAGCGAGGTAAACACATTGCTCGTTTGCATATTGGATAATATGGGGCCGGAGGTGATTTTATAGAGAAGAAAGGGATCGGGAGCACTTACGGCATTGATGGTAGCTGTTCCGTTATTTTCACAAGTGCTTTCCGTGGTAACGATACTGTTTAGTGTAATCGAGGCAGAGGTGAAAAAAGTGCTTACACAAATCAGCAACAGGATAAGAAAAAATGAACTGAACTTTTTAATACAACTCAACCTTTTTAAATTCTTGAGTGAACGCATTGAATTGTATTTTACATAAATGTAGTTATTATAACTACAAATCCAAGAGTTTTCATAAAAAAGGATCTTGATGATTGCACCAACTTGTTGCAATCATTAATAAAACGTAGATAAAGGATCTTGATTTTTACAGGACTAACCTATTTTTGTAGTTATCCGCCTATATGAAATTAGTTATACTTATTCGTTGGTGGTCAAATTCCGTATGCTGTAAATCGTGATAAGGGTAGTACGGCAATTTATGGTCAAAGTGTACAGATGAATCGGCCGGAGTTCTGGACTAAAACTGCTTATCGGTTTAACGACAGGCATAATCTGGTTGCTTTTTCTTCAGCCCTTGAAACCCGAACGGGCGGTAAATTTCGGAATCAACTTCACACAAAAGTTCGAAACATTGGATGATAACCTTTCCGGCATTTATGATCGTTGATCATAGGCTATTACTTTCCGATACAGAATTTTGAGAAGATATGATCCAGTAAATCATCGTGATAGATGATGCCGGCAATTTCGCCTAATGCGTCGAGTGCCTGCCTGATATCCAGTGCAATCAACTCTTTGGAGTGTTGCAGGGCAATGCCGGTGAGGGCTTCATCCAGCGCGGTTTGTGTTCGCAATAAGGCATCATAGTGTCGGGCATTACTTACCACCACATCCGGTATCGCCTTGTTGCCTGTAAGCACGGCATCAACCAGTCTGTGTTTTAAGTCCTGAAGGTGTTGCTTTGTTTTGGCTGCGATGAAGATAACCTGATTCAGTCCGCTGAAACCGGCACTGAGTTCATCGGGGTTTCGTTCTTCGCATTTATTGCCCACCAGAATAAGCGGCATATCCTGAATGGGTAATTGTTTCAAATCTTGTAGCACATCTTCTTCGCGCATACCATTTACATCAAATAAATAAATCAGTAGGGCCGATTGCTGAATCTTCTGCATTGTTTTCTGTACTCCGATTTTCTCTATTTCATCAGCGGCATCGCGAATACCGGCGGTGTCAATCAGGCGGAATACAATACCATTAATATTGAGCGACTCCTCAATGGTATCGCGGGTGGTGCCCGGAATCTCTGAAACAATAGCACGCTCTTCATTCAGCAGGGCATTCAGCAAGGTCGATTTGCCGGCGTTAGGGCGGCCGGCTATCACGGTAGTTACGCCGTTCTTTATCACGTTACCCAACTGAAAAGAATCCATCAGGGATGTTACATATTTTCTGATACGAAGTAGCAATTCATTAAGTTGATCGCGGTTGGCAAACTCCACATCCTCCTCCGAAAAATCGAGCTCCAGTTCCAGCAGTGAGGCCAGTTGTATCAGCTCGTCGCGCAGTCGTTTAATTTCATCCGAGAAGCCGCCGCGCATCTGTTCTATGGCCATACGGTGTGCCGCTTCCGACTCGGAGTGTATCAGATCGGCAACAGCTTCGGCCTGCGACAAATCGAGTGTGCCATTCAGAAAAGCACGCATGGTAAATTCACCGGCTTTGGCTGTGCGAGCACCCTGTTGTATGCAGGCCTGTAATATTTCTTGCACGATAAATGCAGAGCCGTGACATGAAATTTCAACGGTGTTTTCCTTTGTATAGGAGTGTGGCGCCTTAAATACCGTTACAACAACTTCATCGATCAATTGGTCGGCTGATTTTATTTGGCCAAAATGTGCGGTATGTGAGGCGCAATCGGCTAATTTCTTTTTACCGTGGAATAAACGATCGGCTAAACGTATGGCCTCATCGCCCGATAAGCGGATTACTGCAATGGCCGCCGTTCCGGGAGCTGTGCTCAGTGCAACAATGGTGTCCCTGTTGTACATCATTAAAATAGTTTACGATAACAGCGACGACGTTTGTGTTGTATGTGCTCGTAGTTTTTCCAGGTGGTAATGGCTTTATGATTGGTTTCAAATATGCCTGTTGTTTCTACATACTTTACGCCATTATCGAGCATGGTTTTTTGCAACTCGGTAATCAGCACGGCGGGAACACCCTGACCTTGCATTTTGGGATCGATGCCGGTCAGGAATAGATCGGCTACTTCGGGTTTCTTAAACGCCTGAAGGATGTGCCACCAGCCAAAAGGAAATAAACTGCCATTGGCTTTTTGCATAGCTTTACTTAATGAAGGAACAGATACGATAAATGCAACCATGTTCCCCTGTTCATCTTCAATCAGTTTTACAAAACGCGGATTTAAAAACTTAAAGTATTTGTTGGAATAGAAGGTAATCATCTCCTCCGAAAATGGCGATACATAGGGCAATTCGGCAAAAGCCTCATTGAGCAGTCGGAATACTTTCGGGGCATAAGGCACCAACTGCTTAGTGTCGCTGAAGGTGATCAGCTTAAGTTTATAACGCAGTTTAATGCTCTCATTTAGCTTAAGGGCTTTTTCGGGTACTTCGCCTATGGTCAGGCGAAACTCAACCCAATCATTTTCCTTTTCGTAGCCGTTGTCTTCAATCAGTTTTTGATAGTAAGGCAGGTGATAGGTAGACGCAATAGAAGGCAACTGATCAAAACCTTCAACCAGCAGACCTTGCCCATCAAGATTATTAAAGCCCAACGGTCCGTGAACGCCGATCATTCCCTTACTCCTGAGCCAGGCTTCAGCAGTTTGTAATAGGAGCGTGGCGGCTTCCGGATCTTGCTCACATTCAAAGCGGGAGAATCGGCCCATTGCCTCGCCGGTCTTTTTGTTATACTCCCTGTTGATGATAGCCGCAATACGCCCTACGGGCCTGCCTTGTCGTTCGGCGAGCCAAAAGGCGGCCTCACATTGAGCAAAAGCCGGATTGCCGGCGGCAGATAAGGATTTAATCTCATCCTGTAACAGTGGGGGTATCCAATACCTATTATTGCGGTAGATACGGTATGGAAGTCGTGCAAATGTTTTTAAATCTGAAGCGCCGGTGCACTCGCGTATGGTGATGCTCACAACATAATGTTTGGCACAAAGTACGTGAATTGATTCGTTAGTCAGTAAAGCCTGTGAGGTAAATACATCAATTTTGCCTTATGAAAATATTATTTGTTTGTTTGGGTAATATATGCCGTTCGCCGATGGCCGATGCCATTACGCTTCACCTGCTGAAACAACGCAAGCTCGATCATCTTGTTAAAGTGGATTCAGCCGGAACAAACGGCTACCATACCGGCGAAACAGCCGACAAGAGAGCCATACGCACCACAATGAAACACGGCATTGATTTGCAATATCATCGGGCACGAAGAATTTCCTCAGCCGACCTCGAGGATTACGATGTAATTTACACGATGGCCGACGATGTGCACTATCAGGTGCAAAAATTGCTCAAACGACAACAGGACATACATAAACTGAAGTGGTTTATGGATGTGCTGGTGCCGGGTAAAAAACAATCGGTACCTGATCCGTGGTATGGCGATGAAGCCGGTTTTCAGCCGGTTTATGAATTGATCTATTCCGGTTGCGAACGAATCGTGAATCAGATTGAAAAAGATTTTGGTTAAACTTTACTTACTTTACAAAGTCAACATAAACTTATGAAAATAGGATTGCCTGTTACGATGCTCTTGCTTTGTTGTTTGTTCAGCCAAGCACAAACGCCCAACTGGAGCGAACATATTGCACCCATCGTATATACCAATTGCTCAAACTGTCATCGCGAGGGAGGTATTGCACCATTTGCCCTGATGAGTTACGAAGAAGCTTCAAATGCATCGTTCTACCTTGCAAACTCGGTGAGTGAGCGCCGTATGCCACCCTGGCCCCCATCGCCAACATACAGTTCTTTTGCCCATGAGCGGGTACTTACATCGCAGGAAATTGAACTCATCAATCAGTGGCATGCGGCCGGCGCGCCGGAGGGCAACCCCGATCTGGCACCTCCGCCTCCGGTTTTCAACAGCGCTTCTCAACTATCCTCCATCGACCTAACCAAAAAAATTACGACATACACCGTACAATCCCCTCAGGACGAATACCGATGCTTCACGATTCCGAGTGGCCTTACACAAAAGAAATTTGCCGAGGCCATAGAGGTAATTCCCGGAAACAGCAGTATCGTGCATCACGTTTTAGTATTCTACGATACCACAGGACAATGTGCTCAGAATGATGCTAACGATCCGTTGCCCGGGTATTCTTGTTTTGGTGGTTCGGGTTGTGGCGGCAGTCGCTTAATTGGTTTGTGGGTGCCGGGTTCCACACCTCAGCTTTATCCTCAGGGGATGGGGATAGAACTTAATGCCAATGGTCATTTTGTATTACAGGTGCATTATGCTCCGGGTTCGCAGGGGCAAACAGACAGCAGCAAAATCAACATACGGTTTACGCCCAATAACTTTGTACGCCCAATTTTTATTTCATCACCATTGGATCATATTTCGTCGCTCACGAATGGTCCGCTGTATATACCGGCAAATACCACCAAAACATTTTACTCGCAATATACCGTTCCGATTAATGTGTCAGTGTTGGCTATAGGTCCACATATGCATCTGATTGGCAGTTCCATCAAGTCGTATGCCTTTGCCCCCGATGCTCCCTCGGATACCGTTAGACTGATCGATATTCCGAAATGGAATTTCCATTGGCAGGGCCTTTACTTCTTTCCCAAGGTTAAAAAGATGAGTTCAGGTACCGTACTTCGCGGCGAAGCGTATTATGATAATACCGGCAACAATCTGTTTAACCCGAACAATCCACCCGAACCGGTAACTCTTGGTGAAGGCACCGGCGACGAGATGATGCTCATCTATTTTGCCTATACCTATTATCTCAATGGCGATGAAAATATCATTCAGGACAGCTCGGCTGTATTTACAACAGTATCCCGAAAGCAAATGATCGGAGATGTGCAACTCGTCCCTAATCCGGCGCAACACGATGTGCGATTACTCGTGCAATGTTATCAGCCGGGTGATGTAATCATTACACTGAACGATGTTACGGGCCGTATCATTAAACAGGTAGCAGATGCATATACAGTTGGCGAAATGATGAACACCTTCACCATTCCTACTGCCGATATCCCCAATGGATTGTATATCGTACAGGTACGTTCCGGTAATGAACAGCGCCAGATGAAGTTGATGATACAGCATTAATTGTATTTACTCTTAATTAGTAAAGTGTAGGTTCATTCAAAGTGTACCTTTGCCTTCTTTATGAATGCATTAAACTTCAACATCAAATACGGATTACTGGCAGGTACGCTTTTGATTATTGTTAAATACATCATCCTTGTTTCATTCGAAGATGTCGACGAACTGGCTGTTTACATTGATTATGCCGGGCTGATTGCCCTTGCGGCTTGTGCCTATTTGGCTGTAGTCGAAAAGCGGAATCAGTTTAATCAGGGATTAATCACCTTTGGTGAGTCCTTTATGATTTGTATGTATGTAACCCTGATCGCGGCAATTATGGTAGCCGGATTTTTGTATGTATACGCCGCATATATCGATCCATCGAGAGCTGATCGCATGGTTGCTGAGACCGAAAAATTTATGCGCAACAAAAAATATAAAGAAGAGGATATTCAGAAAGCTATTGCCAATGCAAGGGTTTATTATAAACCAATGACACAGATGGTGATGGGTATTACGGTGATGCTCTATGGCTTATTTATATCGCTTGTAGTTTCTGCATTTACTAAACGAACAAAACGGAATTAAGAGTTATGAGTCAACCAGCATTACCCAAAGGAACGCGCGACTTTGGACCACAGGAAGTAGCCCGTCGTTATTATATCTTTAACACCATTCGCTCTGTATTTGAGCTGTATGGTTATCAGCCCATCGAAACGCCGGTAATGGAAAATCTGAGTACACTTACCGGTAAGTATGGCGACGAAGGCGATAAACTACTCTTCAGAATACTCAACTCCGGTGATTTCCTCGACGAGACGAAAAAGAAATTTCGGGGAACTACGGTGGAGCAATTGGAAGCAAAGGATACAGCCTCTTTACTGGCAGAGAAAGGTTTGCGTTATGACCTTACGGTTCCGTTTGCCCGGTTTGTGGTTATGCACCGTAACGACATTGTTCTGCCATTTAAGCGCTATCAGATTCAGCCGGTATTTCGTGCCGACCGACCACAGAAAGGGCGTTATCGTGAGTTTTTTCAGTGTGATGCCGATGTGGTGGGCAGTGATTCTTTATGGAACGAAACAGAATTTGTGCAGATCTATGATGCGGTTTTTTACAAACTGAATTTGAAGGTTATTATTAAACTAAACAATAGAAAGGTACTTAATGGTTTAGCCCAACTTATTGCAGCAACAGAAAAAGCTACTGCACTAACGGTTGCCATAGACAAGCTGGATAAAATTGGAATACAGGGCGTTCGTCAGGAGCTAATCCAGGGTGGTTTTAGTGAGAGTCAAATTCATACCATTGAACGGTTCTTTAAATTGCACGGCGATAACCGAACCAAAGTATTGCAGGCCCGTGAATTGTTACAAGGCATATCTGAGGGAGAAAAGGGTTGTGATGAATTACTGGAAGTGTTGGATAAGCTGAGTTCGGCCATGCCTTTGCATAACAAACTCGAAATCGATTTTACTCTGGCACGAGGCTTAAGCTATTACACCGGATGTATCTATGAAGTAGTCGCTGATGAAGGAACGCTTAAATCAAGTATTGGTGGAGGTGGTCGTTATGACGATCTTACCGGCATATTTGGAGTAAAAGGCTTAAGTGGGGTAGGTATTTCTTTTGGCGCCGACCGTATCTACGATGTCATAGAAGAAACAGGCAAGTTTCCTGAATCTGCCTTACAGGGAACAAGGGTGCTCGCAGTTAATTTTGGCGGTGAGGATGAAACGGCGGCCTGGCAGGCTGTACAACAATTACGGCATAATAAAATTTCAGCTGAGCTCTATCCACAGGCGGCTAAACTGGCAAAACAATTTAAGTATGCAGATGATAAAAAAATACCATATGTTCTCATCATCGGAGAGGCGGAGCGAAACGCAAAATCCGTTACTCTGAAGAATATGCAAACCGGTGATCAGGAGAAGACAACGCTGGCCCATGTGATTCATCTGCACAATACATATTAAGCATCGCTAAAAGGCTGTTTGGTTTTTTTTCGAAAATTTTATACTATCAAAGACAAATTATAACTGGCCGAATAATAGGGAAGCCCACAGCTTCGCTTAAATGAATGTTATGAGGCAACAGAAGCATATATGAGCAACAAAAAAAATCGTTGCGATGCATTGTAAGTTATTTCACAGCCTGACGTTTTAGGTATTGGCGAAGAAGGGGAATTTGAAAAGCGTTAGCCCAATACTTGCACAAAAGTACAATAGAATTATGAAAGTTGAATTACTTACGTCTGCCCCTTTTTTGCCAATACCTTGTTATGTGCTGCCCTTCTGTCTTTCGTTGTTGTTATGTCCATTGTCTGCTATGTATTGGTGCTTTGGCTTGGTGGCTCTTTTGCTTTTTTTGTCTGGCTTTGTGTGCCTGCTAAAAAAGCAAATGTGCCACCAAATGCGTTGGCAATTAGTGGCACAAATTACATTTTACAATCTATGTCTTTACGCTTTCATTACTTTGCTTTGGCAAATAAAATCCGTCTTTGGAATGGTTGTGTCGGCAATGGCTTTAAAACCGCCCTCAATTTCTGTAAAATTTCGGTAACCTCTTGCTAAAAGAATACTTGCTGCCATCATACTTCTATAACCACCAGCACAATGCAAGTAAAAATGCTCGGTTGGGTTTAAGTCTTTAGTCCAATTGTTGATGTCAGCTAATGGTCTGCTGAATGCTTCTTCTATATGCTCGGCTGAATATTCACTTTCCTTACGTATATCAATTACTTTGCTTTCTCCAATTTTTACATCATTGGCAAATTGTTTAGCGGTAATTCTATTTACAACGTCTATTTCTTTCCCTGCATTTTTCCAAGTATCAAAACCACCTTTTAAGTGTCCTAACAAATTGTCAAAACCCACACGGGTAAGTCGCGTTACAGTTTCTTCTTCTTGTCCAAGTTCAGTAATTAATAGTATTGTTTGTTTTACATCGCCAATTAAAGCACCTACCCAAGGTGCAAAGTCACCATTTATGCCAATGTTTATAGATTGAGGAACAAAGCCTTTCCAAAATACATTATTATCTCTTGTATCTAAAATCAATGCACCTGCTTCTTCAGCTGCTATTTCAAATTCTTCAACAGTCAATGCTCGCATTCCATTGTTAAAGACATCCTCAAAACTATTGTAGCCTGTTTTGTTCATTGCCACATTGGCACCAAAATATATAGGCGGAGGCAACAGCCCATCAGTAACTTCTCTCACAAAGTCAATTTCGGTCATATCGGATCTTAACGCATAATTAAACTGCTTCTGATTACCTAAGGTTGAAACGGTTTCTTTGCTCATACTTTTACCACAAGCACTGCCTGCTCCATGAGCAGGATATACCAAAACTTCATCAGGCAAAGTCATAATTTTTGCGCGCAATGATTGAAACAAAATAGCGGCTAATTGTTCTTGAGTCATACTAGCCGCTTTCTGTGCCAAATCGGGTCTGCCTACATCGCCAATAAATAAGGTATCTCCACTAAATAGTGAATATTCTTTCCCGTCTTCATCAATAAGCAAATAACATGTGCTTTCCATTGTATGCCCTGGGGTGTGCAATACTTTTAGTTTAATGGAACCAACAGTAAATACTTCTCCATCTTTTGCACTAATGAAGTCAAATGCAGGTTCTGCGTTTGGTCCATAGACGATGGGTGCATTGGTTTTTTTACTCAAATCCAAATGACCACTCACAAAGTCTGCATGAAAATGGGTTTCAAAAATGTATTTAAGTTTTACTCCGTCTCTTTTTAACCTATCAATATATGGTTGTGTTTCACGAAGTGGATCAATAATGGCAGCTTCGCCATTAGAGGTAATGTAATAAGCACCTTGTGCCAAACATCCTGTGTAGATTTGCTCTACATTGAAATTTTTATTATTCATTTCTATTGTGTTTAAATGCTAATCATTTTTTTGAAAAATTTATAAAAAGTTCGTCGCCTTGCCTTGACATTACTGAGTTATAACAATCTTCAAAAGTATTGAAAGTGAAATACGGACTAAACAAAGGCTCGTATTGACATATACATCCGCCAAAAGGAGGTCCTTGTTTTTCAAACTCTTTATCAAAAAGCAATCCTACTAATTTACCATTTTCTGAAAGTAAATGGTGCATTGTTGCTACATACTTTTTTCGCAAACTTGGGTCAATTGCACAAAAAAGGGTTTGCTCAACTATCAAGTCGTAGTTTCCTTTGTGTTCAAAAATATCTTGATAAATTACTTTGATTGATTTGTTCTTGAATTTCTCGTTCAAAGCCTCTACTAAGGTTTCTGAAATATCAACCAGAGTAATATTATTAAACCCTAATGAATACAAATATTCTGCTTCATAAGCATTGCCACAACCAGCAATTAAAATTGAAATATTTTTATTTTCTAATTGATCAAAATATGCTTTTAGTGGTGGCGAAACTTGATTTAAATCCCAACCTATTTCATTGGTTTTGTATTGATTATTCCAATATTCTGCATTTAGTGGCAAGCCACAAGTGGTAATGCAACATTGTAAATCTTCTTTATTATTTTCCATTGTATTTAGTTTCTTTAAATTTTAATGAGGCAGTTTTTCTCTAAAATATCCGTAGGCCCATGTTCCTGCTACTGCACTCAAAAAGGTTATACCGACCACTAAAAAACCACTTCCTATTTGAGCAAATAAAGGACCAGGGCAAGCTCCAGTAATTGCCCAACCAATACCAAAGATTAAGCCTCCATAAATCTGTCCTTTATTGAAAGTTTTATCTTCAAATTTTATGTTTTCACCACTCAATGTTTTGACGTTGAATCTTTTTATTAGCCATACTGAAAGCATACCTACAACTACAGCTGTGCCAATTACACCATACATAAAAAATGATTGTAAGCGAAACATTTCTTGTATGCGAAACCAACTAATAATTTCGGCTTTTACGAAAACGCTACCAAAGGCAATACCTACAACAAGGTATTTCAAATTGTGCCAAAACGGATGCTGTATATCTGCTTCGTTTGTGCACATTGCGTCTTGATGTCGAGTTTCTATAGATTTTTTATTTTCCATTGTTTAGAGTAAATTAAGTATGAATGGCAAAAGTATATTTGCCGAAAAAAAACCGCCTACCATAAAACAACAAGTAGCAATTAGAGATGGCATTTGTAAAGTAGATAGTCCCATAATGGCGTGTCCACTGGTGCAGCCACCTGCATAACGAGTACCAAAGCCCACCAAAAAACCACCAAATACAAAAAAGAATAGTCCTTTTAGCGTGAAAATATTCTCTACACTAAAAAGGTCCACAGGCATAATGTTTGTAAAATCTTTAATGCCTATTGCTGATAAACTGGCTTTGGTACTTTCAGCTATTACAATTGTGTCGGGATTGCTTAAAAACTGTGAAGCAATAATGCCACCTAACAGAACACCCACTACAAAAAACAAATTCCATATTTCTTTTTTCCAGTCGTATTTAAAAAATGGAATATTAGCAGGAACGCACATTGCACATACGTGTCGTAATGACGATGATACTCCAAATTTTTTGTTACCAATAAGCAGTAATGCAGGAACTGTTAAACCAATTAATATTCCTGCAATTGACCAATGCCAGGGTTGTCTAATTAATTCTATCATAGTTATTTTAAAGTTTAAATTTTCTCGGTCATTTTTAATTTTTCACTAATTGATTTACATTTTGCCAAGTACCACCATTGATTACATTGGTAAAACCGTTTTGCTCTAAAATGTTTTTAGCTTGGCTGCTTCTATTACCACTTCGGCAAAACACGATGATATGTTCTTTGTTTTTGAATTTTGCTAATTGGTTTTGCACTTTGTCCAGTGGGATATTTACTGAACCTTTTACAGAGCCTTCAGCAAATTCTGCATGTGTTCGTACATCCACTAAAAATGCACCATCGTTAATAAGCGTTGCTAGGTTTTGGCTGTTACCTTGGCTAAACAGATTTTTTAAAATTCCGAACATAATTGTTGTTGTTAAAATTGTTATTGTAATTATTTTGATTGCTTTCATTTTATTTAATAATGGTCTCTTTTATGATAATATAAACACCCATTACCAGCACAAACCACCCAAAGGCCGGTTTTAATTTTACTCCATCTATTTTTTTGGAAAGAAAAGTGCCAATAAAAATGCCACTTATGGCAAAGGCAGATACTTTTATTAGCAATGTCCAGTCAATAAATGTTTCGCCACCTTCACCCCAAAAACCTATCAACGATTTTGCTGCAATAATTACTAATGATGTACCAACAGCTTCTTTCATTGGCAGTTTGGATAATATTACCAATGCAGGAATAATTAAAAAACCTCCTCCTGCACCTACTAAGCCTGTTAAAATACCTACTATGGAACCTTCTATGAGAATTAATGGATAATTAAATTTTTGTTTTTCTTCATTTTTAACAGTTATCTTTTTGTCTTTTTTTATCATACTGTAAGATGCCGCTATCATCAATACAGCAAAAAGCAACATCATTAAAATACTTTTTGTAACTACGAAATCTCCAACACTAAAAACTTCCTTTGGAATGGCAGGCACTATATATGCCCTTGTTAAAAAAACTGATATGATCGACGGGATGCCAAAAATAATAGCTGTTTTAATATTTACTAAACCATTTTTAAAGTAAGAAACTGTGCCTACTGCACTTGTTAAACCTACAATAAACAGTGAGTAAGCAGTAGCCGCAACAGCATCTACTGTAAAAAGATATACTAGTACTGGAACTGTAAGGATACTGCCACCTCCGCCAATTAAGCCTAATGCAATGCCGATAAAAATTGATGCTATGTAACCTAGAGTTTCCATTTTGCTATTTATTTATGAATGATGTTGCGTTTTGGGATGTTTGCTATATTCATTGCAAGGAAGCGTATAATAGAGGTGTAATAAGAAATTGTTTTCGTGTAAAAATTCATCTGTTCCTCTTGGAAGCCTAGTAATGAACATATATCCTGTTTCAATTCTTAGGTTTTTATTTGGTTTATAGTTGAGCAAAAAAGCCAAACGTTCGTGGTCAAAAAAATTAACTGGTTTTGCTCCTTTGAGATTAAAAAACACTTCATCGTAAAATGTGAAGTTCCATTTTGCAGTAATTTCATAGCGAAGCCCAAGGCGGTTTCGCATTCGTATTAATTTGTTATTTGTATTCTGAAAGTCACGGTATTCAATACAAGTACGGTCTATTAGCCATAGTTTTTTTACTACTTCGTGTTTCAAATCAGCTGCTATAGAATATCGTATTTCTTTTACTTGTGGATTTTGCTTGTCTTCATCCTCTACAATGATATTATTGTGCCAGTAGTATGCAAAAGGTGATATAGAAAAACTCAAATCATCCTTGTGTTGGTAGTGTAACCAAGAACGAATACTACTCAACAAATTTTCATCAAATACAACTTTCGTTTGTTGAGCAAAATCGTTTTGCCGTCTGTGTTGAAATTCTGTCTCAGCTCTCCATTTTTCAGAAATAGGTTGTGAAAGTGAAAACCTGCTCCAAAAATTCAGATGTGGCACTTCTTGAGCAAAAGCAGTATTGCTCAAGAAGAATATAAAGATATATATGTATATATGTAATTTCACAATTTTTTTTATATTTCGTTACAGCAGTTTTCTAAACACACAACAATGTTTTTCATTTTTGGATAACGAAGAGAAACGTATTTGTTACGACTTACTTTTTCAGAAATTAAAACACCTTTGTCCTCCATTAGTGTCAAATGTTGCGATGCAATGGCTTGTTCCAAATGCAGGGCTTCCTGAATTTCAAGCACGGTCATTTTTTTGTTCTCTGTCAGCAAGTCCAATATAGCCAGTCTTACGGGATGTGCTATCACTTTCAACATATTTACTGCCGAAAGAATTTTGTCTGATTCAATGCGTTCAGTTAATACCATATTTCTTTCTTTTTGTAATTGTATGCAAAGATAGCAATGTTTCTATCTAATATCCAAATTATTTTTGAAATATTTTTTTGTTGGGGTGGTGGGTGGGCTTGGGTGCGGTTGGGCAAAATTAAATGTGCTGTAATTTGGGTCGGCTTATGCATTGGCTTGCAGCTCTTTTAATTTTGCGAAGGATTGCTGTTTTGTCTTTCGCTTTTCTGTCGGTCGGTAGGGTTGCACATAACGTCAGACTGTGAATTTACTATCCACAATTTAAATGTCCAAAAGGAGTTTGTTGTAATGTAATTCATGAAGTATTTTCATGCCTTGTAATCATTTTA
>Ga0315900_10000175_pt1 | contig 115100 bp, 99 predicted proteins | sample LakEriMetagenome_FD_203521 | JGI IMG/M metagenome (GOLD analysis project Ga0315900, IMG submission 203521) | Freshwater fungal communities from buoy surface, Lake Erie, Ohio, United States - Buoy 12 MA114 | ecosystem: Environmental > Aquatic > Freshwater > Lake > Lake biofilm | place: USA... | reverse complement strand
AAATGGAAATATTAGTGTTGAATTTTGAAGGAGATTGATGATTTTATTATGCGTTTTAAACGCATTTTTAACTCATCCTCGTTGCAAACGAGGACGATTAAAAGGCTTGCTTGGATTAAATCAGCTCACTCGTCCTCGTTTGAGCGATAGCGGTAACGAGGATGAGGATTGCATAGCGTTTGTAACGCTACAATAAATGTTTTTATTCTTATATTATGAGCGATGATAGAGGCAAAAGAACTTATCAAATTGAACATTCGAAAATGGAAATATTAGTGTTGAATTTTGAAGGAGATTGATGATTTTATTATGCGTTTTAAACGCATTTTTAACTCATCCTCGTTACAAACGAGGACGATTAAAAGTTTGAAACGCCACTATAAATATTTTTTACCCCCACTCGTCCTCGTTTGAGCGAAAGCGGTAACGAGGATGAGGATTGCATGGCGTTTGTAACGCTACAATAAATGTTTTTACCTTTATGTTATGAGTGGTGATAGATATAAAATAGCTAATCAAAATGCAACCTATTTTTTAACTTTAACAGTAATAGATTGGGTTGATTTATTTACTAGAAAAGAGTATTGCGTAATTATAACCGATTCTTTAAATTATTGCATTAAAGAAAAAGGCTTAATTATATACGCATATGTTATAATGAGCAATCACGTACATTTGGTATGTTCGGTTAAAGAACCAAATAAATTATCTAATGTATTAAGAGATTTAAAGAAACATACATCTAAACAATTCATTAAGAAAATGGACGAAATAAATGAAAGTCGCAAGGAATGGTTATTGAATAAATTTTCTTTTGAAGCACGCAGAACCCGACGAGCTGAAAATTATAAGATCTGGAAAGACGATAATCATGCAATTGAACTGGGAGAGTATATTGATATTGAGCAAAAAATAAATTACATACACAATAATCCTGTTGCGGCAATGCTGGTTTATGAAGCAAGTAATTATGTGTTTAGTAGTGCGAGTAATTATGCTGATGGAAACGGTTATGTTGATGTTTGTATAGCGTATTAGGTTTGTTATGCGTTTTAAACGCATTTTTAACTCATCCTCGTTGCAAACGAGGACGATTAAAAGGCTTGCTTTTGGATTAAATCAGCTCACTCGTCCTCGTTTGAGCGATAGCGGTAACGAGGATGAGGATTGCATGGCGTTTGTAACGCCACTATAAATATTTTTATATTAAGGGCGATGATAGAGGCAAAAGAACTTATCAAATTAAATATTCGAAAATGGAAATATTAGTGTTGAATTTTGAAGGCGATTGATGATTTAATATGCGTTTTAAACGCATTTTTAACTCATCCTAGTTGCAAACGAGGACGATTTCAGGGTATATGTTTTCTATACTACATTTGCAATTAATAAGCTAACTAAGTAAATTAGATAAGTGAAAAAACAAATCTATATAATCATTCTCCTTTTATTAGCCACCGGTTGTGAAAACACAAACAGAAAATATAAAAACCAAATTCAAAATAAGTTAAAAATTTTTGCGGATAACGGTAAGATAGTTCCTCAAGAAAGTTTAAATAAACCTTCTGTTGTATTTGTAGATGAGCGTAAACTCCATAAAATTCCTGTTCAAAAAGCTAAGAAAATACAAGCTTTTCAAAATGTTTTCCAAGTAGATCGGCCTATAAGTTATCCATTAACAGATAAGTTGATTTGCGAGCCAGGAAGAGGTGGTTTTGAGCTTCCCCAAAAAGTAAAAGTAGTTTTTAAACCCAAGCCCGTTGCTCAACCCAAGCCGGTAAAAGCTAAACCAATGGGCATGCGAGACAATGCCTCATATAGAATTCAGTATTTGGATGTCGCGCAGGGACTTGAAAACTCACTGATCGAATGTATGACTAAGGATAATTTCGGAAATATTTGGATGGGTTCATTTGGAGCGGGCCTCATAAAATACGATGGTAAGTATCTCTTTCATTACAAGGAGAAAGACGGAATAAATAGCAACTACATTTTATCTATATTAAATGATAATAAAGGAAATATATGGTATAGTGCTGCAGACCCAAAAGGAGGTGTTGAAATGTTTGATGGAAAGTCATGTTTTCAATTAAATGAAAAAAATGGCCTATGCAGTAATTCTATTTATACCATTGCTAAGGATCGTAAAGGGGCAATATGGTTCGGCTCTGGGTCTGCAGGCCTTAGTAAATTAGAAAGTAATACTATTACTAATTATTCGGAAAAGCAGGGACTTATCAATAATTCTGTAAACGCTATTTTAGAAGACAACTCAGGTAAACTCTGGTTGGGTACTAATGGGGGGGTAAGTTGTTTTGATGGTTTTGCTTTTTCAAATTATTCTAAACAAAATGGCTTTCCTGCCAAAGAAGTTTACGCATTATGTAAAGATAAATTTGGAACAATATGGTTGGGTAGTAATCTGGGCTTATTAAAATTTAATGGAGTTGATTTTTCATTAATAATAAGTAAAAAACTTTTGCAGGGAAGTAATATAAATACTCTTATTTCTGATGATTTAGGCAATATTTGGATAGGAACTCACGGCAATGGAATTTTTAAATACGATGGAGTTAATATTACACAATATTCAGAAGAACAAGGCTTAAGTAACAGATTTGTTTGGACAATGCTGGAGGATGAATCAGGGGCCCTTTGGTTTGGTACAAATGGAGGAGGTCTTGGCCAAATAGATATCCGATCGTTTAAACATTTTGCCCGGAAAGAAGGATTAAAGGATCCTTATGTATATTCCATTGATCAAGATTCAAAAAATAATTTGTGGTTTGCATCGAATACAAGTGGTAGATATTGTTTCGATGGTGTGAACTTTTACCATTTTTCAACTAAAGAATTAAGCCGTAGTTACTGTATAATGGAAGACCATAAAGGGAATATTTGGTCTGGGCACGATGATGGAGCGTCTAAATTTGATGGAAAGACAAATACCCTTTATACACCCAAAGACGGACTTTGCGGCAGCCGGATTCTTTCAATAATAGAAGATAAAAAAGGAAATATCTGGTTTCTCTCAGAAACAGGGGGTGTAAGCAAATTTAATGGAAAGTCATTCGAAAGTTTTGATGCAGGTTCCGGTCTTAGTTCAAATTATCTATGGTCTATTATTGAAGATAAGTCAGGTAATATCTGGATCGGTTCTCAAGGTGAAGGCTTAATTAAATATAATGGTAAGTTTACACATTATAAACTTCAGGGAAACCCAGGTAGCAATAGTATTTTAGCATTAAAAGTGAGTAAAACAGGAAAGCTACTTATTGGTACCGATGGGGGTGGATTTTTTATTTATGATGGAAAAAATTTCACAAATTATACAGAAGAAGATGGTTTAAGTCAAAATCATGTTTGGTCAATTCAAGAGGATAATGATCTCAATATTTGGTTGGGAACTGACAGGGGTCTTAATCGTTGCTCAATATTAAATAAACGAAAAGAGACTTCCAATGGCTCAATTTTTAAAGTTTTTCATATGGAAGATGGTTTAAAGGCAGAAGATTTTGTTTTGAGTTCAGTTTTTCTAGATAACAAAAATCAAATTTGGTGGGGAACGGGTAAAGCAGTTTCAACGCTTGATTTAAATAGTTTTAATTCGAGTAATTCAATTCCGCGAGTTCAAATTAGTCATATTAACTTACAAGGTAAATTTATAGATTATAGTAAACTGAGTGGAAATGGAAAAGATACTATAGAAAAAATAGGACGGATTAAGTTTAGCGGACTGGCACCATTTTATAACTATCCCCTTAACCTCAAACTTCCTTATGATGTTAATCACGTAACATTTCATTTTTCAGCAATTGATTGGGTGGCACCTCAACAAGTTAAATATCGTTTTAAGCTTTTGGGATTGGAAGAAAGTTGGAGCCCTCAATATACCGAAGATAAAGTAGACTATAGAGATTTGCCTCATGGTAAATATATATTTATGATTCAGGCCATTGGTAGTAGCGGAAAATGGAGTAATGTATTAAATTATGCTTTCGTGGTGCTTCCGCCTTGGTGGCAAACGTGGTGGGCCTATGTCTTTTATGTTTTGATTTTAGTGATAATTATATTTTTAATAGTTTGGTGGAATGGCAGAAGGCTCAGATTAAGGGCTGCTGAACTAAAAATTAAAGTAGACGAGGCAACTCTTGAAATTAAAGAACAAAAGAAGTTAATTGAGGAGAAGCATAAAGAAATTACCGATAGTATTAATTATGCCGAGAGAATCCAGCGAAGTTTCTTGGCTACACAAAAACATTTAAATGAGAATCTAAAAGAATACTTTGTTTTATTTAAACCAAAAGATATAGTAAGTGGAGATTTTTATTGGAGTGCAACACTAAATAACGGAAATTTTATTTTAGCTACTGCAGATTCAACAGGTCATGGTGTTCCGGGAGCTATTATGAGTTTATTAAATATTACTTCATTAGAAAAGGCAATTGAAGCTTATAATGAGCCTGCTGAAATTTTAAATATAACCCGCAAAATTATTATAGATCGTCTTCAAAAGGATGGAACAAAGGAAGGAGGAAAAGATGGTATGGATTGTAGTATATGTGTTTATGATTTTACAAAAATGAAATTGCATATTGCTCTTGCAAATAATCCGGTTTGGATGGTCAGAAAAAACGAGATTATAGAAATTAAAGCAGATAAGATGCCGGTTGGAAAACACGAACGGCAAGAAATTCCTTTTACATCTCACACCATGGACCTCCAAAAAGGGGACGTTATTTATACCCTTACAGATGGTTTTCCAGACCAGTTTGGAGGAGAGAAAGGTAAAAAATTTATGAGTAAAAATTTGCGTGAACTTTTAGCTAAAAACAGTTCTTTACCAATGCTAGAACAGCAAAAAATACTTGAAAATAATTTTAACCAATGGATTGGTAAATTAGAGCAAGTGGATGATGTAACTATAGTTGGTGTTCGAATATAATTTCCAATTCCTACCTCACTCGTCCTCGTTTGAGCGATAGCGGTAACGAGGATGAGGATTGCATGGCGTTTGTAACGCCACAATAAATGTTTTTATTTTTAAATTAAGTGCGATGATAGAGGCAAAAGAACTTATCAAATTGAACATTCGAAAATGGAAATATTAGTGTTGAATTTTGAAGGAGATTGATGATTTTATTATGCGTTTTAAACGCATTTTTAACTCATCCTCGTTACAAACGAGGAAGATTTTGGGGGTATAAAAAGTAAAAAGCCCGACCAAAGTCGGGCTTTTTAAATTTTGCAGTGGACCCGAAGGGAGTCGAACCCCTAACCTTCTGATCCGTAGTCAGATGCTCTATCCAGTTAAGCTACGGGTCCTTAAGCGGAAGCAAATTTAATATTATTATTAACTTTATCAAAATAATTGTTTAACATTTTGAAAAGACTCCTGGTCTTATGGTTTCTCCTTATTGCCCGGGCATCCCATGCCCAGCAGTTTGTGGTTTCTGGTACCATTACGGATAAAGAATCTGGTGAGCAATTAATCGGTGTAAGCATTTATGAGCCTCATTTTAAAACAGGCACAGCTTGTAATAATTATGGTTTTTATAGTGTAAAATTACCTGCCGACTCAGTTTTGCTCCAATTCTCTTACCTGGGTTATAAAACACAATTTCATCGTTTAAAACTAAATGCTAATGCAAAACTGGACATTCAGCTGGAAATTTATAATGAACTAAATGAGGTTGTGGTTTCGGCCGAAAAGCAAAATAGAATCGAGAACCGCACGCAAATGAGTGCGATAGAAATCCCAATTAAGCAAATTAAAAATGTACCGGCCTTATTTGGTGAAGTTGATGTATTAAAGGTGCTACAGCTTCTTCCAGGTGTTAAATCAGGAGGCGAAGGATCGTCGGGTTTGTATGTAAGAGGGGGGGGGGCCGATCAAAATCTAATTTTACTGGATGGTGTGCCAGTTTATAATGCTTCGCATCTCTTTGGTTTCTTTTCGGTGTTTAATGCGGATGCTATCAAAAATGTTTCGTTAGTTAAAGGTGGCTTTCCAGCGCGATACGGAGGCAGACTTTCGAGTGTAATTGATCTAAGTATGAAAGAAGGGAATATGAGTTCGTTTCATGGCGAGGGAAGCCTCGGTATTATTTCATCAAAAATAGCCCTGGAGGGACCTATAATTAAGAATAGGACTTCTTTCTTAATTACCGGAAGAAGAACATATCTGGATATTTTAACAAGGCCCATTATAAAAACACTTAGTGAAGGCGAACTTGTTTTTGGATATTATTTTTATGATTTAAACGGAAAGGTAAATCACAAGATTAATGATAAGAACCATTTATATTTGAGTTTATATAATGGTAATGATAAGTTTTATTTTAATTCTCAATTTAAATCTAGTTATGATGCTGTTGATCCTAATGGGCAAAACGTTAGATACAATCAAACTAGTATTGCAAAAGGAGGCCTGGGTTGGGGAAATAGTATAGCAGCTCTAAGATGGAATTATCTGATAAGCGAAAAAATGTTTATAAATACTAATATTAATTATACTCAGTATCGTTTTAATGTTACCTCTGCTTATGAAAATAAATTAGAGTATGACGGAAAATCCGAAGAGAACAATTTAAGCCTTCGGTATAAAAGTGGTATTAACGACTGGACTATTAAATCCGATATTGATTTTTTTCCTAATAATCTTCATCAGTTAAAGTTGGGTGTGCGAACTACTTTTCATTCGTTTAAAACGGGTGCTCTTCAATTTAAAACCAAACTGCAGGGCTTAACTTTAGATAGTGTTTCGGGTGCTAAGCCAATACCTGCTCAGGAATCTTCCGCTTTTCTGGAACACGAGTGGACAGTAAGCGAAAAATTAAAGGGGAATAACGGATTGCATTTTTCTCATTTCTATGTTCAGAATCAGCATTATGTTTCTCTTCAACCTCGCTTATCTGCCCGCTATTTACTGCCAAAAAATTATGCGTTAAAAGCATCCTACGCTCAAATGGTTCAGTTTATTCATTTGCTTACCAATTCTAATGTGGGCTTGCCAACCGATTTATGGGTTCCGGCTACAGCACTTGTTAAACCTCAACAATCTAATCAGATTGCTGCCGCTTTGGTTAAGTCTCTTTACGAGGGTGTTTACGAAATAAGTATCGAAACGTATTACAAAACAATGCGAAACATTATCGAATATTTTGATGGTGCAAATTTCTTAAATACTTCAACCGACTGGCAAAAGAAAGTAGAGTCGGGGAGAGGAAAAAGTTATGGTGCAGAATTTCTATTTCAACGAAAAGTGGGTGCTTATACAGGTTGGGTGGGTTATACACTATCTTGGACCGATCGAACTTTTCCAACTATTAATTTCGGAAAAACATTCCCTTATAAATACGATAAGCGTCATGATGTTTCTTTTGTTCTATCCTATAAAATAAATTCGAAACTCGATGTTTCAGGCACCTGGGTGTATTCGAGCGGAACAGCAATAACACTGGCTGTTGCCCAATATAATGCTTTTGGCGAATACCACGATGTAACTCAAAACGGAGGGTTTAATCAGCCTATAGATTTTTACGGGGGAAGAAATAATTTTAGAATGCCATCTTATCACAGAGCCGATATCGGTTTAAATTATCGTATTGTAAAAAAATGGGGAGAGTCTGTATGGAATGTTAGTATCTATAATTTATATAACCGATGGAATCCCTATTTTATCTTTTATGCCAATGAAAATGGGCGAGATGTTGCCAAACAAGTTTCTTTATTTCCAATAATACCTTCTGTTAGCTATGGCTTCAAATTTTAAAATATTTATAGCCCTTGTTTTAATTTCGGTTATTTCTGCTTGCAGAAAAGATATAAACCTTGATATCCCTAATCAGGAACCTAAATTGGTGTTGAATGCCTTGATCAAAAATGATTCTGTAATTTCCATAGAAATAACACAACCGGTTAAGGCACTTAGTAATCAGCCTATTCGCTTTATTAACGATGCTAATGTTACAGTAACCGATAATAAAAATTCAGTTACGCTTAGTCATCGTTTAAGGGGATGGTATAACGATAGTTCTTTTAAAGCATTGGCTGGTAACAGTTATAAAATTAGTGTAACGAAAAGTAATTTTAAGGATGCTTTTACCACTGTAAAAGTTCCCTCCATACCCTCTGTTCTCGAAAGTAATTATTCAATTATTAAGCAAAGTATTGCATTGGCAAAAGTGGTAATTAACGATTCCCCTAGCGAAACTAATTACTATCACCTATGTATTGAACAAAAAGATACTAATGGTGTTATGTTTAAAGGATATATAAATCAACCCGAAACAAATGTAGATTTGGGTTCTGATGAGTTTTACTACAATGGTTGTTATTTTTTTAATGATAAAGTATTTAATGGGCAAGCCATTGATAAGCGTTTAGAGTTTTACTTAAATTCTGTTTACGACACATTAGGAAATATAATAGCTGATTATAAACCATACTTATTATTAAGAAATCTTAATTATGAATTTTATATCTACAATTGGTCTGTTTATAATTTTTACAGAAATCAAAATAATCCCTTTTCAGAACCTGTTCAGGTATATACCAACATTAACAACGGTCTTGGAATTATTGGTGCTTCATCCGAAACTAAAATTGAATTAATTAAAAAATGAAACTAAAATATTTCTTTCTAACCTTTATTTCTTTTTATTTGATTTCGTGTGGAGATGTAAATGTTTTTCCTGTCGAAACCGACTTAAAGATAGGAGAACTTTATGATGAGAACATACTGGAGAACAATAGTAAAATTGTTTCGGAAGAAAAAAATAAATATTTGTATGCAAGTATAAATAAAATGAAAGAGGATATTTTAACCTCTCCTCAAATAAAGTATAAGTCTAATTTTGTTTGGAAACTGAAAATAATGGACGATGATAGTACGGTTAATGCCTTTTGTACTCCCGGGGGATATATTTATGTTTATACCGGATTAATTAAATTTTTAGAGAGCGAAGATCAGTTGGCAGGAGTTCTGGGCCATGAGATTGCCCATGCGGATTTAAGACACAGTACTTCTCAAATGACTAAATCTTTGGGAATAAAGGCTATTTTATTTTTTTTAGGAATAGATGGTGGGTTGTTTACCGATATAGCACAAAATTTGGCCGGCTTAACTTTTAGCCGCGATCATGAAACCCAGGCCGACAAGTATTCGGTTCTCTACCTCAGTTCAACACAATACGATCCTAAGGGTGTAAAATATTTCTTTGAAAAAATGCGTAAAAAAGAAGGTGAAAATGCGAGTATTCAATTTTTAAGCACTCATCCTAATCCGGAAAACAGAATGGAAATGATTGAGAAATATTGGAATGAATTAGATTTGGATACGTCTGCCCCTAAAAAGAAAGATAATTACCGGCATATTTTAAAACTGGTAAATCAAATTAAAAAATAACAATTCCCGTCAGGCCTTTTTTTAAAATTTATCTTTTCTTAAATTATCAACTTCGGTTTCGATTAACCAAAAAAAACCGCCATATAGGCGGTTTGTAGTCTTGAGGATTTATCATCCCAACACCATTGTGTTTTTCTTTTTATAGAAGAACGGTAAAATGTTCCTTCTGCGTTTTTTAGCGCCTTTTGCTTTTATTTTTCCGGTACTCACCATGCGATAAATAGTATACAACATGGCCAACAAGAACAATACTGTAACGACAATAAGTGAATTTAACATGGTAATGAATATTAAGGTTTAATCAAATATACAAAAAATTAATTTTATAATAATAAAAATTTAACAATAAATTAACATTATGTTTTTTATATGTTAAGGCAGATTATTGTTAGAAAAGGCCCGCTTTAACATATAATAAATTGTAATTTAGTGATTTATTTATTAATAACATATGAAATCTGCTTTTATTGTAAACGGTGTTAGAACCGCAATAGGAAATATTAACGGAACACTTTCGGGGGTTAGAACTGATGATTTAGGTGCAGTGGTTTTAAAGGCTCTGTTAGATAAAAACCCGCATTTAGATCTTCATCAAATTGGCGATGTAATTATGGGCTGCGCTAATCAGGCTGGAGAGGATAACCGAAATATAGCCCGAATGTCGTTGTTGCTGGCTGGTTTGCCTTATCAAATTCCGGGTGAAACTGTAAACAGATTGTGTGCAAGCGGAATGTCGGCTACAATTGCCGCTGCTAGAGCCATTATGGTAGGTGATTCCAACTTGGCCATTTCGGGTGGGGTTGAAAATATGACTCGCGGTCCTTATGTAATCTCTAAAGCTTCAACTCCATTTGGCAGGGATGCGCAAATGTTCGATTCTACTTTTGGGTGGCGTTTTGTTAATCCTTTGATGAAAGAAAAATACGGTGTAGAGGGTATGGGTGAAACAGCCGAGAATTTAGCAGTGCGCGATTCAATATCCAGGGAAGATCAGGATAAATTTGCTTTAAATAGTCAGTTAAAAGCTTATAAAGCCCAGTTGGCTGGTAGATTTGAAAAAGAAATTACACCTGTTGTTATTCCCCAGCGTAAGGGTGATCCTCTAACTTTTAATAAAGATGAATTTGTAAAAGGCAACTCTTCAATCGAATCTCTTTCTAAATTAAAACCTGCTTTTAAGAAAGAAGGAACTGTAACTGCAGGAAACGCTTCTGGTTTAAATGATGGTGCCGCTGCTTTATTGCTCTCATCAGAAGAGGGTATCAAACAAAATAATCTAAAACCTTTAGCGCGTATTGTATCTTCAGCTGTTGTGGGTGTAGAGCCCCGAATTATGGGGATTGGTCCGGTTGAGGCCGCTAATTTGGCTTTAAAAAAAGCAAATTTAACTTGGAAAGATATCGAAGTAATTGAACTAAATGAAGCATTTGCAGCTCAAGCTTTAGCCTGTATTCGTTCGTGGGGATTGGCAGATAACGACCCCCGTATTAATCCCAATGGTGGAGCTATTGCACTTGGCCATCCTTTGGGTATGAGTGGAGCCCGCCTATTATTATCTGCAGCCCTAGAACTGCAATTAACCGCTAAACGTTATGCTCTGGCTACCATGTGTATTGGGGTCGGACAAGGATATGCGGTAGTGATTGAAAGAGCCTGATAATAGTAAAATTTGTTGCCATCATCTAATAATTAGGGCATATTTAGAGAGAATTTGTATTTAGGGTTTTTATAAAAAATGGCTGGAGGTTGTATTTTTGAGGGTTAAATATTCTTTATAATGTAGTCTTTTTGAGATTAAAACCCATAAACTAATAAACAATATAGGTTTAATAATTTCTTTAAAAAGAAAATTATAGTCGGTTTGTCCTTTTGTAATTTAAAATCATGAAAAAGTTAATACAAATACTTAAAAACAAATATCTGCTGGCTATTGTTTTCTTTGCCGTATGGTTAACTTTTTTCGATCGCTATGATTTAATTACTCAATCTGAATTTAGAAATGAACTTAATGATTTAAGAAACGAACGTAAATACTATCTGCAAGAGATTAATAAAAACAATGAAATTATGAACGCTTTAAAAAATGATAGTGTTGCCCTCGAAAAGTTTGCCCGCGAAAAATATTTAATGAAAAAAGAAAACGAAGATATTTTTGTGATAGAGAATTTAAACGATACACTTAATGAGCAAAATCCTGAATAAAGACTATTGGGAAATCAGGTATTCCGAAAATCAAACCGGATGGGATATTGGTTATTGCTCAACTCCATTAAAAAACTTTTTCGATCAGCTGAATGATAAAAATCTGAGAATACTTATTCCCGGTGCAGGTAACGCATATGAAGCCGAATACTTGCATGGATTGGGTTTTAATAATGTGTTTGTTGTAGACATTGCGGAAGCTCCTCTTAAAAACCTAATTAAACGTTGCCCGAGTTTCCCAAAGGAAAATCTTATTTTAAACGATTTCTTTAAGCTTAATCTAAAAGTTGATTTAATTATTGAACAAACATTTTTTTGTGCACTTAATCGCGATTTAAGATCTCCATACGCTCAAAAGGTATCTCAACTTTTGGATATAAATGGAAAACTAATTGGTGTTTTCTTTAATCGTGAATTCGATTTTGAAGGCCCACCCTTTGGCGGAAAAAAGGAAGAATACATAACGTATTTTACTCCCTTTTTTTCCGGCGTTCAGTTTCAGAATTGCTATAATTCAATAAAGCCTCGCGAAGGAACAGAATTGTTTGCCGTTTTAAGCAAATAATTATTTTACTAATATTTCCAGCATTTTTTCTTCTTCTATAAATCCCTCCAGTTTGTCGCCAATCTTAACCGGACCAACACCTGCAGGTGTACCGGTATATATTAAATCACCTACTTTTAACGTTACAAATTGCGATATATAACTGATTATAAAATCGAAATCAAATAACAGATCTCGGGTATTCCCTTTCTGAATTAGGTTTCCGTTGATGTTCAAAGAAAAGTTGATATTATTTAAATCTTTTATCTTTTCCTTGTCTATAAAATTTCCTAATGGTGCCGAGTTGTCAAATGCTTTAGCCTTCTCCCACGGCAAGCCCTTTTTCTTACATTCAGCCTGCAAGTCGCGAGCAGTAAAATCGATACCTAAACCAATTTCGTTATAATATTTAGAGGCAAATTGTTTTTGGATAGATTTACCAGCTTTACTTATTTTAATTACTAATTCAATTTCGTGGTGAAGTTCCTGCGTAAATTCCGGAAAATAAAAATCTTTTCCGCTTTGGAGGAGTGCAGTATCGGGTTTCATAAAAAAAACCGGCTCTGTGGGCACATCCGAGTTCATTTCTTTGGCATGTTCAGCGTAATTTCTACCTATGCAAATTATCTTCATTTATTTAATTATAAAGTGTTAATCGTTTTTCTGGTTATTTAATTGGTCTGTAATCATCACTCGTTATAATGAATATATACCCATCCATTATAGGTTAGTCGATCGCAGAAATTTATAACATAATAATAGGTATCAACGGGTAATCGCTTTCCGTTTTTATCTGTTCCTTTCCAGTCGTTCTTATAATTATGGTTCTCATACCGTAAGTTGCCCCAACGGTCGTAAACCCATAATTTAATACACTCGCGTTTTTCAGGAAGCCTAATATTGAATATCTGATTTTGTTCTGCTCCATCTAAACTGATAATATTAGGAATGTAAACATCGCGTTTAAAGTTTAGTATTTGTATAGCTGTATCCAAACATCCAAATTCGTTAGTTACAATTAATTGAACCTGATACTCACCTTCAGTTAAATAAAGGTGTTGTGGATTTTCTTCATCCGATCCCGAATTGTCACCAAATGTCCAGTTCCAGGTTACAGCGTTTAAAGAAGAATCAATAAAATTATATCCTATAACATCAAATTCATCATACACGGGATTAGTGGTAAAGCCTGCAACAGGTGTATCGTAAACAATTATAGATCCTGCGTTTTGATAGGAGAACTCGCATCCGTTGGAGAAATTTACGGTTAGTAACGGTGTATAGTTGCCAGTATTTGTATAAATATGGTAGGGGTCTTCTGCTTTACTACTGTCACCATCTCCAAAGTCCCAACGAATAGATTCTGCATAAATTCCGATTGTATTGGCCAGAATTGTATCTGCATTAAATTTTTTACCGTATGGTGGACATCCTGAACCCGTTATATCTATATTTAAATCCGGACCTTTAAAAACATTTACTACGGCTGGTTTTGTAACTTTTGAGGTACAACTTGGAGCAGAATAATAGGTTAAGCTGATATCAAAATTTCCAACTGCGTTATATGCATGTGGAACGGTATCATTAGTGCTGGTGAAATAATTAGACTGGCCATCTCCAAATTCCCATAGAATTCCGGTTGTATTCGAATTATTAATATCTGTGGTGTCTATAAAATTAAAAGGTATACCGGTAGAACATAAAAATGTAGTGTCTACTGTAAATCCCACAATAGGCCCTTTTATTTCAAGGATTGAATCTCCTACAATGGTGCGCGGACAATAGACCAGATCGCCGATTAACGTATTTAGGGTGTCCTTTATAAGCATTGCTGGTAAGAAATTATTTGAGTTGTAGTAGGTATGTGTAAAGGTGATGGGATTCGAATTTACATTTATAACGGTATCTGATCCGTCTCCAAAAAAGAATTGATAACTCGACACATTATTTACTCCCGAAGTAGTAAAGGTAACCGTAAGTGGTGGACAACCATTTTTGGGGAAATAATTAAAGGAAGCTGTTGGACCCCCAACTGATACATAATTGTTTCGTGTTAAGGTGTCTTTACAACCTTTTACATTGGTTACAATGTAGGTTATGCTATATAAGCCGGGGCTTTGCCAAGTATGGGCCAGTGAATCTGCATAAATTTGATTTAACCCTGTGCCGTCTCCAAAAATATAACTAACATTAGTAACATCATTACTACTGTTCGTGTTATTTAAATAGAAAGTAATGGGGGCGCAATCGGCGATTGGATTATTGATGAAAAAATCGGCATAGGGTTTTGATACTATAACCTCTTTTTTTGCCGAATCGATGCAGCCTAATGCGTCTTTAACAAATAAACGTACACTAAATGTATCGGTTAAGTTAACATTGTATACATGGCTACCTGAATTTGAATTCGAAAAATTTGTACTACTTCCATCTCCGTACGACCAAGAATATTGAAGTCCGGGAGTTGGCCCCGATCCGGTAGAGGAAAAAGTAAATTGCGAACCGCTGCAAATAGTTGAATCGACAACATTAACAGTTAAAACAGCTTTGGGGTCATTAAGGGTAATGGTTGTAGAAAAGGTATCAGATACACAACCTTCACTGTCTTTTACAAATAATAATATGGTTTTAACCCCTGCGCCAGTATAAATAATATTCTGTGGATTTTTCACATAGGATATCACTCCGGTGTCAAGTGTCCAAGTCCAATTGGTAATGTTAACGTTGGATGCTGCAGCAGAAGAACCATCTGTGAAATTTACACTTAGTGGAGAACAGCCTAGATTAGGGTTTACTGTAAAATTTGCAGTTGGTAGTTGCTTCACTTGTATTATTTTGTAAACAGTATCCATGCATCCTACACTATTTGTGGCAATAAGCGTAACCGTAGTATTTAAACTCGGATTGTTATAGATATGATTAACAACACAATTATTGGGTGTTGTAATAAAATCGTTTGAACTTCCGTCTCCATAATTCCAAATCCAGGTATTTCCGGTTACTACTGGTCCGTTTGAGTTTGCGAGGTCACTAAATGAACCTGTAAAACTTATGGTTTCAATGTCTACACAAACATTATCTTGTGAAGTAATAGTCGCATTAAAGTCTGAAACAATAACAATATTCTGAACCGAATCGGTACAACCGGTCGAAGAGTCATAGATCTTTAATTCAACCGTGTACTCCCCGGGGGTGGCAAAATAGTGCCATACTGTATCTTTGTTATCTGAAAAATTATTTAATCCGGATCCCGGATCTCCAAAATCCCATAAATAGGTTGAAGTTGCACGTTGAGTTAACGAAGTGTCTCTAAACATAAACCAACGGCTTTCGTAGTTACACGACACGTAGTCATCTTTTATTCCTTCATTGAATATATGAAAACGTGGACTTGGCCCTTTAACAAATATCAATGAGTCAACTTTAAGTGTGTCATAACACTGATGATGACCTACAACAAGTCTGATATCAAAGTAGCCGGTATCGGAAGGACCCATTGGGTGCCAGGTATCATAGTTAAACAGCGGATTCTCTTCGGTACTGGTTCCGGGTCCTCCAAAATCCCAGTTCCACTCGTCTACCCATTCGCTTGAAGAGTCCGTAAACTGAACAGTAAGAGGATGGCAGCCAATTAAAGGATCTGCGCTAAAATTTGCCGTTGGCAATAATCCGGGTTGTATGTATCCGTTTTTTAGTGTAGTATCTTTACATCCCAGTGCATTTGTAATAATTAAGGTTACATCAAATTCTCCCGAATCCGGATAAATAACGTTTTGCGGGTTGGTACTGGTTGAACTCGTGATGCTTCCGGCAGAATTTTCAAATATCCAGCTGTAAGTTGCTGCATTTCCATTGGTGCCATTAAATCCAACATTACTTTGATTGTTAAAATCAACCGAGAGTGGAGTGCAGCCCTTAATAGTGTCTGCATTAAAATTGGCTTGGGGTTGATTTACTGCTATAAAAGCATTTTTAGTAATAGTAGTTACACAACCATAACGATTGGTAATGGTGCATGACGCATCATAGGTACCTTCGGGAAAATTGTGAGTGTAAGAAGATCCGTTCCCGCTTCCGGCATTTCCAAAATTCCAGGAATAGCTAGCACCGGGCGAAACGGGCAATACATCAAAAATTACTCTAAACAGTGGTTGGCAGCCTTTTGTGGTGTCTGCTTTAAAATCAAAAACTTCATCATCTAATACAACCAAATTTAACGTAGCGGTATCTTTGCATTGCTGTACATTACTGGTTATAAGTGTTATTGGATAGGTTCCGGGGTTGAGATAGTTTTGAGTAGGAGGATTTTTAATCGAACTGGTGTTCCCGTTTCCAAAATCCCAGTTCCAGTTATTGGGAGTACCTGCTGTATTGTCCTGAAAGGTGACCGTTCCCCCTTTACAAATGGTGTCGTTATTTATTGCTTTTATGTCGGCCGAAAATAGTGTAAGGGATACAATTTTGGAATTTGTAATTTTACATCCATTGCCGTCTGTTACGGTAAGTGCTACTGTATAATTTTGATAGGCTGAGTATGTGGTTAGGTTAGGATTTGGAAGATTCGAATTTTGACCATTTCCAAAATCCCATGAGTAAGTATAAGGTAAGGCGCCTCCGCTTACATTACTATTAAAATCAACGTTAAAAGGACTGGAACACGATATTAAGTTGTTTGGAGTGTTGCTTATGCCAACTGTAGGCGCACTCGATACATCAATACTAATATTGGTTTTTTTTCCAACGCATCCGTTTTGATCGGTTGCTGTTAAGGTAACCGTATTGCTTCCAATGGTATTGTAGGTGTTATTTGGATTTTCTAGGTTACTGGTTTTTCCATCTCCAAAATCCCATTTCCAGTCGGTAATTGGTGCATCACCTAATTGTGTATGATTTGTAAACGATACTTGAGTTCCTGTGCAAATTGTGCTGTCGCTTACCGAGAAATCAGCAATTGGATTTTTGAAAACAATTACCGGATAGCTAGATGAAGTTGAAGCGTTGTTAATTTTTAGATTTACCGTGTAGTTTCCGGGGATATTCCAAAAAAATGTAGGACTTGCCAAGGTGCTCGATTGCCCATCGCTGGTAGTCCAACTGTAGGTATTAATACTTACAGCACTGCTTGCTGTATATTTAGCTGAATGAGTAACGCAACCGTTTTGTTTATCGGCACTAATACTAGCTGTTTGTGCCCGGCCGGATATTCCTGCCAATAAGAGCAAAAACGTAATTAAAAATGTATAATAGCGGTTGGTGGTTTTGGTCATTTTTTAACGTTTTTTCTTGCTCTTTGTTTTTCCTTTCGAATTTTTTCCTTTCGAATTTCCTTTTTTCTTTTTGTTCTTTTTTTCTATCACCACTTCGCTTTTAACAATTTTATAATTAACCCCAATGTTGGCATAAGAAGTTTTGCCATATCCTGCTTCCACATAAAATCCCAAACGATCATCTGCCATGTAGCGAACACCCGGATAAACACCAAAATTAATTCCACCTTTTTTAGAGTTTAAATCAAAGGAGCGGTTTAATAAAAAAGGATCGGGTTTTAATGCCAGATTAAAACCCAAAAGGGCATTTAGGTATATATCCCATTTTAAGGGGTTTAAATTAAATAAAGGCTTTGCTGGATTAAAAAAATGATAAGTCCCCCTGAGGCCAAACATCATTAAACTATAAGTGTAATTTTTACTTCTTACTGTATAGCTCCATTCTTTTTTATCCTCATCTCCATAGCCCTTGGTATATTGATTTATCTCTGTTAAATGTCCGAAATAAAATCCGGCAGTTATTTTTTCGTTTATAGTTTTGTCGGCGTAAAATTGAACCGGCGTTGTATACGTATAGGGTTTTAAAAGCGAAACCTGAAATCCTGCATTCCATGCACCCAACTCGGTAGGATAAAGATCGGGTGTAAATATCTTGGCCATTTCAAATTCCGATTTTAGAGAAGCAGAGTCTTTTTTAAATTTTGTTAAAGCATCCGTTCCTTTTTGAAGGGCATCTTCTCTAATTAGTTTTTGTATGGTTTCTATCTCCTGATCAACCTTGTCAATTTTTAATTTATAATCTTCGCGTAGGTTTTCTTTTACATTTGTTTTGCGCGATTGATTTATGAAATAAACTTTAAGTTTGGTAAGTTCATGAATTCTTTGCGAGCTGGTATCCAAATTCTGCCCCATACTTGCCGAAATGAAAATAAAGGAGGAAAGGATGCAAAAGAATAGTATAAACTTATATTTCATTAAATTAAATGCGGAATAAAATAACTTCTTTAATTAATTAACTAATTTAGTAAAAAACCATTGAAAACCCCATTAATTATTCATTTAACATTTTGTTTTACAGTATTTTGTATGTGTTTAAGGGGCTTTTCGCAGAACATCCCCGATTCATCAACCTATTTCCATAACCTGGGAGTGGAGGTTTTATTAAGAGGCAATCCTGAATTGGCGATTGTTTCACTAAAAAAAGCAAATTCGTATAATCCTCTCAATGAATTTACCTTATACAATATCGGTCTTTGTTATCACGAATTAAAACAGTATAACAAAGCAGTAAACTTTTATAAAAAAGCCCTAAAAATAGACCCTGTTTATTGGAGTGCAATTAATGGTATTGCAAAATCCTATCAGGCCCGGGGTAAATACAAAAAGGCAAAAAAATATTATTTCAAGGAAATTTATAATTCTGCCGATAATTGGGAAACCCTTTATAATTTAGGAGTAATTTATTATGAGGAAAAAAAATTTAGCGAAGCTAATATGTATTTTTCAAAAGCATATAATTTAAATCCTATTGAAAATAAGGTTTTAGTTTATTTGGGAATAATAAAATATACTTTTAAGGAATATGATCTGGCACTTCGCTTTTTTGAAGAGGCGCTTAGTAATGATAATATGGATGTTATGGCCATTTATAATTCGGGTTTATGTTTACTCGCAAAGGGCAATGTAATGGCGGCTTGTTTAAAATTTAAGGAAGCCGAATCATTTGGATATGTAATTGAAGATAAAATTAAAAATAAGTGTACTCAATGAATCGAATAGCAATAGTTATAGGTGCAACAGGATTAATAGGCAAACAGTTAGTTGATTTGTTGTTAAATGACCCAAAAATTGATAAAGTAAAAGTATTTGCCCGAAAAGAAATAGGGGCAAATAGTTTAAAACTGATTTTTATTAAAACTGATTTCGATTGTATAGATTTGGTTAAAGATGAAATTTTCGGAACAGATCTTTATATCTGCATGGGTACAACAATTAAAGTGGCCGGATCTCAAGCTCAATTTTATAAAGTAGATCATCATTATCCATTGAACTTTGCTAAGTTGGCACGCGAAAACGGCGTCGAAAACCTTTATTTGGTTTCCTCTATTGGCGCTAACTCAAAAAGTCGAAACTTTTATTTAAAAACAAAAGGCGAGTTGGAAGAACACTTGGCCGCACTTAATTTTAACAAAACAATCATTTTTCAACCTTCTATGTTGTTGGGCGAACGAGTTGAAAAGCGCGTTGGTGAAAAAATCGGACAAATTATAATGGCCAAATTAAATTTTCTGCTTGCAGGACCATTAGCTAATTACAGGGCAGTGGATTCCTTTAAAGTGGCTAAGGCCATGCTGGCATGGAGCTTTAAAGATTACAAGGGTTTAAGAGTGGTAAGCTCATCCGAGATTTCTAATCATAACTAATTTTCAACCGTCTTTAATGCTTATATTTTTGGCAGATATTTCTTAAATTTATAAAAATTAGATTCTATGTTCGGTCAATTAAAAGAAGCACAGGAAAAAATGGAAGCCGCCAAAAAGCGCCTGGATGAAATTTTTGTAAGCGGCGATGCGGGTTCGGGTGCGGTTAAAGTAAACGTTTCGGCTAGTAAAAAAATTAAGTCAATACACCTTTCGGATGAAATTATTGGCGATAAAGAACAGATTGAAGATCTTGTAACGATAGCAATTAACAGAGCTTTAGAAAATGCAGAAAAAGTTGCAGAAGCCGAAATGCAAACTATAGCTCGTGAAATGATGCCTTCCATGGGCGGTTTAAGCAATTTATTTGGAAAGAAATGAGAAAACTAAGCTTTATCATTGCCTGTGTATTTTTATCATTAAGTATAAAAGCACAGGATAAACAAGAAGTAATTTTAACGGGTGAATATCGTTTTGATGAATTGTACAATAATGCTAAATTACCTTGGTTTCAATCCAATTTTATTCAATATAATTATAATCCTCAAATTGTTCAGCAATTGCATAAATACAGCGATACAGAAATTCGTTTTGTTGTTTTTGGTGGCACTTGGTGCGAGGATACTCAGAACTTAATTCCTCGTTTCTATAAGGTAGTTACAGATGCTGGCTTCCAAGAGCAAAATTATAGTTTGTATCTGCTAAACCGGCAAAAGAAAAGCCCGGGGGGACAGGAAGAGGGTCTTAATATTCTTAAAGTACCTACTATTATTGTTTATCGCAACGGACAAGAAATTGGAAGAATTATTGAGGTGGTTACCCGGAATATTGAGGCTGATTTATTGGATATTATCGAAATGCGTTAAACGAGAAATTAAATGGCTAAAGTATTCTCTTAGGAGATAAAAGTCATTAATTTTTAGTTTTAAAATGAATTCAATTTAAATTTTAAAAAACACCAAAGTCACTAATAAACCGAAACTAAATTTCAAATAAATTAAAAATAATGAAAGGAATCATTTTAGCCGGAGGTTCCGGAACCCGTTTGCATCCTCTTACACTTGCCGTTAGTAAACAACTTATGCCGGTTTACGATAAACCCATGATTTATTATCCATTATCGGTTTTAATGATGGCCGGAATTAAAGATATTTTAATTATTTCAACTCCACACGATTTGCCCAATTTTGAAAAATTATTGGGAAGTGGCGAAAATATTGGGTGTAATTTTAGTTATGCGGTTCAAGAGGTTCCTAACGGTTTGGCACAAGCCTTTGTTATAGGTGAAAGTTTTATAGGTAATGATCCGGCAGCACTTGTTTTGGGTGATAATATATTTTATGGGCAGGGTATGGGCAGACAACTGGCTACTTGTAATAAGCCCAATGGCGGAATTGTGTTTGCCTATCATGTTAGTGATCCCGAGCGTTATGGAGTGGTAGAATTTGATAGTAATTTCAAAGCCCTTTCTATTGAAGAAAAACCAAAACAACCTAAATCTAATTATGCAGTTCCGGGTTTGTATTTTTATGATAATGAAGTGGTTCAAATTGCTAAAAATTTAAAGCCAAGTGCCCGGGGAGAATATGAAATTACAGACGTTAATAAGCATTATCTGGAAAGCGGTAAATTGGAGGTAAGGGTTTTAGATAGAGGTACAGCTTGGCTAGATACCGGAACCTTTGCTTCTTTAATGCAGGCCGGACAATTTGTTCAGGTAATTGAAGAAAGACAAGGCCTTAAAATAGGTTGCATTGAGGAAGTGGCCTACCGTATGGGCTTTATAAACAAAGAACAGTTACATAAAGTAGCGCAGCCGCTCATTAAAAGCGGGTACGGAAACTATTTGCTTACTATTTAGTTTTTTAAAAATTTAAACTATAACTACCCCAACAATTTGGGTGTTCTGCTATCATTGATAAACTAGATTTTTATTGGCATTGCTCAATACTTCATTACACTGTGATAATTGCCGAGCTCATAATCTTGTTTAACAACTTTCATAATTAGTTTAATCATTTTTGTATTTAAAATAACAATGCTAATAGAATCTATAATTGGTGTTTTAATTTCTTTTACTTAATTTAAATGCTTTAACTTTTAATAAAGTTGGTATTGGTTTTTATTGTATCCCTCCATTTCAAAAATAAATTAGTATGAAAAAAATAATTTACCTGATTTTAATTTCTATATCTTTTCTTACATTTAAATTATACGCTCAAACAAATCTTATCACATCTGGTACGGATTCATTAATATTCCTCAACGCTGGTTCTAAAAGTTTAGTTATTTCTCCGAATGGAAGTATGCGATTAGGTAATTTAGAATCAATTAATGCCAGCGCTCTTCTTCAATTAAATTCTACTACTAAAGGTTTTTTAGCACCCCGTATGACACTTGCTCAGCGAGATGCTATTTCTTCTCCGGCTAACGGTTTGCTTATATACAATACCTCTTCCGGCGACTATAATTTTTATAATGGTATTGCATGGAAAGAGTTTAGTAATAATTCATCTTCTTCAATCAAAGGTTCGGGTGTTGTAAATTATACTGCACGCTGGATAAGTTCGGATAGTATTGCTTACGGGGCATTTCAAGACGATGGAATCAATGCCGCTATTGGTACTTCTCCTAATAATTTAAATAGATTAAGTATCATGGCTGATGGTTCTACAACCGCTTTAGCTGTTAATCAAACCCAAAATGGATCCGGAGCGTTTATTTATTTGAGTGATTTTTCAAATTCTTCCTATGCTCTAAGAGCTCGTAACGATGGTTTAGGTCCGGCCGGTGAGTTCCAGATTGTAAATTCTGCAAACGGTTCGGATGTTTTAAGTGCCACCACCAACGGGGCAGGTTCGGCTTTTAATGCTTTTGCCTCGGGTGATGGTAATGCCATTAAGGCCTCAGTAGATGGTGCAGGGAATGTAATTGATGCAAAAACAACCGGCACATCCGGAGCCGGATTTTTTGAAATTATAAATTCTTCAAATTCCTATGCCACTCTAACGGCTGTTACCAATGGTTCGGGTTCTTCCATTTTAGCTTCCAGCTCCGGAACGGGTTCTGCGGGTCAGTTTACGGTTAGTAATGCAGGAAACACTTCGGCAGCTTTAAGTGCATCTTCTTCTGGAACAGGCCCTGCATTGCAGGCCACTAGTTTGGGTACCGGTAGTGCTATAAGTGCTTCTGGCAGTAATTCTGCTACCGCATTGTTCGCTTCAAACAGTGGAAATGGCTTTTCTATGGACATAGTAGGTAGCGGAACTAAAACAGTTGGTAACACGATGGCTCGTTTTAATAATACATCAACAAGTAGCACAGCGAGTACAACTAAAACAGCGGTAGCAATAAATTCAACTGGCACTTGGAACGGAGCCGGTTCAATAAACAGAGGATTGGATGTTAATGTATCTGGCGGTACTATCAATCAGGCTGCTTTGTTTAATGGTGGTAATGTGGGTATTGGCACTACAAATCCTTCTCAATTATTAGAAGTTGCAAATGGTAATATCAGCATCAGTAATACGGGTTCTGCAGGGGAGCTACGTTTATTGGAACCCAGCGCTTCCGGTAATAATTATACCGCAATAAAATCGGGAGCACAGTCTGCAAATATCATTTACACTCTTCCAGCAACTTTATTAGGTGGTAATTTCTTAACTACCGATGGGTCTGGTAATTTATCCTGGGGTTCAGTTACCGGTACGTTAAGTGGAGGTTCGGCTAATACAATTCCAAAATGGTTGGGAACGAATGCACTTACAAATTCAAGTATTTTTGATAATGGAATCTCGGTAGGTATTGGTACTCTTACTCCATCAAATACAACTACTGTTCATGTTGTTAAATCAACAACTACAGCATCCTCAGAAATCGGTTTGTTGTCTGAAATAACGGGTTCGAATGGAAATACTAAAATAGGTGTTTATGGCTGGGCTCAAACTTCAGGCGGAACAGGGGCTACATCTATAGGCGTTGTTGGTATAGGAAACACCTCGGCGGTGGCGCAGTGTGGTGTATACGCAGGGCTATCGGGAGCAGCGGGATCTATACCCAGTATAGCCGATAGAGCTGCCTTGATAACCAACGGTGGTACTAACCCTAATGCCCTATTTTTAGGCTCAGGCGGAGTAGCTATTGGTACCAATTTTGTTGGTGTTAATTGTGCTTTAAACGTTAAGGATGGTCATCTAAAATCGCAACAAACTGCTCTTCCAACTGTTAACGGAACGGGTTTAACTACTTATTCAATAAGTGCCAACTCTACCGATGTTAAAGGATTAATAACTACTACCGGCTCTTTAAATAACGCACAAACGGCTACAATAATTGTAACTTACAATAAGCCTTATACCGGTGGTTCGGTTCCGGTAGTGATGATTACACCTGCTAATGCTGCGTCGGCCACAAGATACTCCATCAGTTCCAGTACTCCCACAAGTTTTACGGTTAACATCAATAATGATACAGGTGCACCTGCTTCTAATTTAGGTTACTATTACATGGTAATTGAATAAAAGTCTTGCTGAATATCGGTAAAAATAATTTTCCCTTTGTTTCGGGTAAAGGGCTAACATACGTTGGTTAATCTTTTTTGTATAAAGGTATCCTTTAATGTTTTTTTGAGTTAATATTCTTCTGAAATGAGGTAAATTTTTAGATTTACATTAAAGTTTTAAGAAATAAAACCGAATAAAAAACCGGTCATGAAATTAGAAGACGAAATAGTACAACGTAAATTTAAATCTAACGCCCAAAAGTTGGCTATCAATTTAATATACACTCATAACTGGCTGGTTAATCAAAATGCGGAGTTATTTAAAAATAAAGATATTACACCTCAGCAATTTAATATTTTAAGAATATTAAAAGGTCAATATCCTAAAACTGCTACCATAAAATTATTGCGCGAACGCATGCTCGATAAAATGAGTGATGCTTCGCGTTTGGTAGAAAAACTTCGAACTAAAGGATTGGTGAGCAGATTGGAGAATAGGAATGATAGAAGAAATGTAGATGTGCAAATTACCCCCAAAGGTTTGGAATTGCTGGAGAGCTTAAACGAAATTGATAATTACTACGATCAAAAGTTTAAAACATTGAGCGCGGCAGAAATAAATACCTTAAACGATTTGCTTGATAAATTAAGGGGGTAGAGGGATTTAGGGTTTCACTTCTTTTTCTTTAATTATATTACCAGCTTTGTAGGTAGTAATTTTAATTAGCTTACCGTCCTCATTGTATCTTTTCCAATCCCCTTCCTCTAAATCATTTTTATAAACTCCTTCTTCAGCTATACCTCCGCTCTCGAAGTATGATTTTGAAATTCCATCCAAAACACCGTTAATGTAGTTGTTTTCAATGGTTACTTTTTCGTTTTGATAATACCATTTAACAGTGCCATTACGTTTGCCATTTAAATAATTACCTTCTTCCATTAATCTGCCGCTTTCGTAATAAATAGCATAGGGTCCTTCCAAAACACTATTTTTGTAATTCTCTATTAGTTTTATACGACCCCCGTATATAAATTGTTTTACTTCGCCGTTTAGTATATTGTTTAGGTAATTTTCTTCTTTCTGAAGTTCTCCGTTCTTACCAAAGCTAGCAGATAAACCTTCTTTAACTCCCTGGTTGTAATCTTCAATTAGCGATATGGTTTTATTTTCGTTATAGGTTGTCCATGCGCCTGTTTTTAATCCGTTTAGTAATTTTCCTTTTGCTATTAATTTTCCGTCGAACGAATTAACCACACAAATAGCTAGCGGACCTTTTCTTTCCACTATTAAGGTATCGTATCTGGGAATTGTTTTAGCGCTTTGAGCATAGCTAAAAAAGTTTAAAAAAAGAGGAACTAAATAAAGGTATCTCATATTCTTTTTTTTTTTTTTTGGTGGTGAATTGGAATTAAAGTTGAAATTACAACACGATGGTTTTATAGAAAAGAAATTTAGAGTTGTTTAACAAAAATTTGGTTAAGAGCTTAAACACTTTTATCATAAAAATTGTTTATACAAAATTGAAATAAATTTAATATTTATTTATGATAGTTAATTGTTTTTTAATGAGACTAATAGGTATTTTTATGCTTATTTTGTCAACTGTTTAAAATAAGCATGCAAAGCGATCCTGTATATATATTTAAGATTTTTGAGTACTTGTCTTCTTTTTACAAATCGGAAGAAAATATTAATGCTTTAAAACGAAAAATCAAGAATATGGCTGGTTTCCAGCCGGTTTCATTCGAGGGTTTTTTAAATGAATTAATTGATGTTGGTTATATCGCCAATTTAGGATTTATAGAAAAAGAGATTGAAGAAAACGCCATTATTCGATTTATTGAAAGTATTAACTATCCGGTAATTGTTTTTCGTAAGCGTTATAAGTTTTTAGAGCCCCTCATTATCCGTCCTCTGGCCGAAAACGGTTTTGAGGTTTACGATCCCTCCGAAAACATTACCACTACTATTCAGTCTAAAGAATTAGCCACTTTTATTTCAGAAAATAAGATTCTAAAATTGGAATCGGGGCAATATAAAATCATCTTGCCGTTTAAAAACGAATCCCTTTTCAGTTTTAAATCCGAGGACCGTATTACGCCCTTAAAACGATTTTTTAATTTACTTAAAATTGAAAAAAGGGATATCGTCTATATCTACACCTTTGCGATCCTAATTGGGTTAATTGGTTTAACCTTACCGCTGGGAGTACAGGCAATTATATCCCTTATTTCAGGCGGCATGGTAATTAGTTCGGTGTATGTTATTGTAGGGCTTATCATTTCGGGTATTATTTTAAGTGGATTTATACAGATATTGCAAATGTCTTTAATAGAGGTGTTGCAACAGCGTTTGTTTACCCGTTTATCGTTCGAGCTTACCTCAAAAATTATTCGGGTTAAGTTTGAGGAAACCCTGAAGCATTATATGCCCGAGCAAATGAATCGCTTTTTTGATGTTCTGACTATACAAAAAGGAATTTCGAAGATTTTATTGGACATAACAACCGCTAGTATGCAAATTGTATTCGGGTTAATTTTACTTGCACTCTATCATCCTGTTTTAGTTGCGTTCGGTTTGTTTGTATTTAGTTTGCTTATTATATTTTTGCGTTCTACAGCCCCTGCCGGTTTAAAATCAAGTTTAAATGAATCTAAGTACAAATACAAAGTAGCTTATTGGTTACAAGAGCTGGCGCGTACCTTAACCTCGTTTAAATTAATTGGTTACTCTAATTATCCTTTGGAAAGGTCTGATGATTTAGTATCCAATTACTTAAAATACCGCAAAACGCACTTCGCTATATTAAAGCAGCAGTTTCTTTCTCTGGTATTGTTTAGGAGTATTATTACCACCGGTATTTTAATTCTGGGTATTTATTTTGTCTCTACGCAGCAAATAACCATCGCTCAGTTTGTGGCCTCCGAAATTGTTATCGTACTTATTAATGGTGCGGTTGAAAAATTAATTTTTAGTGTGGATGTTATATACGATATGCTAACGGCCTCCGAAAAAATTGGAAGTGTAACGGATTTAAAATCTGAGGATCCTAGTGGTATTACTCTTTACGAACGCGATTTAAAGAATATTGAAATCTCCATTAAAAATTTGGTTTATTCTTACCCCGACTCACCCAAGCCAGTGCTTGAAGGTGTTAATTTATCCGTAAAATCGGGCGAACATATTTCAATAGTTGGGGAGAGCGGCTCGGGAAAAAACAGTTTGTTAAAGGTTTTAAACAGAATGTTAGATAATTATCAAGGCTCCGTTACTTTTAATAACATCTCTATTAAAAATATCAATAAACACAGTTTAAGAAGTTTAATTGGCGATAACTTTTACGAAGAAGGTATCTTTAATGGAACCATAGAAGAAAACATCACATTGGGAAGGAACGATATTTATTTAAATGATGTAATTGATGCGGTATCTAAGGCCAATTTAAATTCGTATGTAAATACGTTGAGTGATGGTTTAAATACCGAATTAAGGCCTGATGGATATGGGCTAACCCGATCTATAAAACAAAAAATACTTTTTGCACGTGCGGTTGTGGGTAATCCGCCTTTATTATTGTTTGAAGACAATCTATTCTTCTTAAACCGAAAAGATAAGGCTGAGCTTTTATCTAATTTAATGAATGAGAAACGAGTGCAAACCATGGTTTTTTTAACCAATGATATTGATGTGATAAAATGCTGCGATAAAGTGGCTATTATGGATTCAGGAAAAGTGGTGGCTTTTGATACTTATGAAGTGTTAAACAAGGACGAGAACTTTAAACGATATTTTGAGGCATGAGTGATTTAAAAGAAAATAAGCCGTTTTATTCGTTAACATTAGTAAACACTCCGGATTATGGTAGAAAAGTGAGTATGGCCATTTGGATCCTGTTTGCTTTGTTTGTTGTTATATTATTTGTTCCGTGGCAACAAAATATTAATGCAGATGGAAATATTATTGCCTTTAACCCCCAAAATAGGCCTCAGGTTATTCCAACCATTATAAGCGGAAGAATAGAAAAATGGTATGTGCAGGAGGGACAATTTGTAAACAAAGGCGATACCATAATTTTTATTTCAGAGATAAAAGAAAAGTTTATTGATCCGGAAATACTTACCCGATTAAAAGAACAATTAACCTCAAAACAAGGGGTAATAACTGCCACTCAACAAAAAGCCGATGCGTTAAATAATCAAATAAACGCGCTAAAGTCGGGTATGGAGTTAAGCTTAAGTAAGGCTCAAAATAAAATTATACAAACCGAATACAAATTAATAAGCGATAGTATGGCTTATGAAGCCGAAAAAACGCAGTATGAAATTGCTAAGGTTCAGTATGAACGTCAACAGGAATTATATAAACAGGGTTTGAAATCTTTAACCGAACTCGAAACCCGAAAATTAAAATTTCAGGAAGTTACGGCCAAATTAGTTTCTGCCGAAAATAAATTCCTGGCTACACAAAGCGAATTAGAGAATACCAGAATAGAACTAAATTCGATTAATGCCGATTATTTAGATAAAATCTCTAAAGCCGAATCCGAATTAGGGAGCGCACTTTCATACTCATTTAATGCAGAAGGGGATAAGGCTAAAATCCGAAACGAATTGCAAAGCACGGCTATCCGAAATAAATTTTATCATATTTTGGCCCCGCAAGATGGTTATATTGTTAAAGCTCTTGCCAGTGGTATTGGCGATTTGGTTAAGGAAGGTGAAGCCGTAGTAACTATTATGCCAAGTGACCCCGACATGGCGGTTGAGCTCGATATTAAAGCAATGGACCTGCCTCTTGTTAAATTAGGCGAAAAGGTTAGGGTAGAGTTTGATGGTTGGCCGGCACTTGTTTTTTCGGGTTGGGACGGGGTTTCTATAGGTACATTTGGGGGTATCGTAAAAGCCATAGATTACACCTCCAGTAAAGCAGGTTCTTTTAGAATAATTGTTATACCTGATAAAGACGATAAACCATGGCCTCCACTTTTAAGGGTGGGTTCTGGTGTAAACGGTTGGGTAATGTTAAAGTATGTTCCTATTTGGTACGAGTTATGGCGTCAGTTAAACGGCTTTCCGCCTAAGGTGGATAAGCGTGATGATAAAGCAGCCGGAGAAAAAAAGAAAGATAAAAAAGATGAGGAATAAATTCTTTACGATATTTTTTCTTTTTCTGTTTGCTATGTATTCTTTATATGCGCAAACAACAAAAGAATTTACATTTGAGGAATTTATTGAAATCGTACAAAAAAATCACCCTTTTGTTAATCAGGCCCGTTTACTCCAGAAAGCTGCTCAAGCTCAGTTAATGCAGGCTCGTGGAAGTTTCGATCCTGTTATAACTTCTAATTTTGCAGAAAAAGAATTTACAGCAAAGGAATATTATACTAATTGGGATGGTTATTTAAAAGTACCCACTTGGTTTGGTCCCGATCTTAAACTGGGAATCGATAACCGTTTTGGAAATTTTGTAAATCCGGAAGAAGTTACTCCTCCAGGCGGTTTGTTGTATGCCGGTATAAATATTCCCTTGGGCCAGGGTATTATTATTGATGAACGAAGAGCAATATTAAAACAAGCTAAAATTGCTGTTAAACTTAATGCTGCTCAACAACAATCTGTAATTAATAAAATTATTAAAAGCGCTTCTAAAGATTATTGGGAATGGTATTATTATTATAAGCAATTTAAATTATATGAAACCGGATTAATACTGGCAGAATTTAGACTTAGAGCTATTAACGAACGTATTAAGTTTGGAGATGAAGCTCCTATTGACTCGGTTGAAGCTAAAATTGAAGTTCAAAATCGAATTGCCTTGTTAAATCGTGCGCAATTAAATTATAAAAATTATGCTCTAATTGTATCTAATTACATGTGGACTCAGGATGGGAGTCCGCTTGAGTTGAAAGAAAATGTTGTGCCCTCTGATAAGGGAACAGACCTGAGAAATAATATTACTTCGGATACACTTAAAACCCGGATGGATTGGGCGAATGTAAATCACCCCGATATATTAAAACAAACTTATAAAATTGATCAGTTAAAGATAGATCGTAAATTAAATATCGAAATGCTAAAGCCCAATGTAAACATTAATGCAGGTACGCTGGGTTTTGCTACTCCATATAATTTAGATTTTTCATCGTCTTCCCTTCAAACTAATTATAAAATTGGAATGGATGTATACGTTCCCATTTTTATGCGTAAGCAAAGAGGTAAATTAAAACAGACTAATGTTAAATTAATGGATGCCGATTACGAATTGGATTATCTGGGTTTATCAGTTAAAAACGGTATAATGATGGCTTTTAATGAAATGTTTGCCATACAACAACTAATGCCCGTGCAAAGAGATAATGTGCAAAACAGTATTGTTTTAAGGGATGCCGAGCAACGTAAATTTGAAAATGGCGAGAGTTCTCTCTTTTTAATTAATACACGTGAACAAAAATTAATTGAATCGCAAATTAAACTGGAAAAGCTTAAAGCCGATTATGCCAAATCTAAAGTAGATTTTATGTTTAGTACAGGTGTAATTCGGTTTAACGATTTCTAAAATATAGGCTCCTAAATTTAATCCGAGTGCCCCTTTGTTTGTCCATTCTTTATTTTTCCAGTTTCCCACATTTCTTCTTCTTCTTTAAATTGCTTCTTTAGCGCCTCTGTAATTTCTTTATCGCTTAAACGGTTTAGATCTGGTTGTCCTGCATTAACCCAGGCAGTATACCATAAACTACCAATGGCTAAAATAGATCTTCGAAATCTTCTTTCTACTTGTCCGTTTAGCATTTTATCAAAACTGGTAGCATAACCTTCGCAATAGGTCTTCATGTTTACAGTTCCGCGGTTTTCGATGCAGTATTTTTGATCGGGTGGTGTTTTATCATTTAATATCCGTTCAAACATTAAAACGGAATCGTGGGCTAAAAAACTTTCTTTTACATAATTCCATATAAAATCATTTATATGTTCAATATAAATGGCTCGGCCAACAAAATAATCCCAATTTGAAGCTTTTAATTCCGGAATCCTTGATTCCCAGAAGCCGTGAATGCCTTTTTGGTTAGTTAGCTGACCGTTATAATTTTCGGTAGTGTGTAATGGAACATGACCATCGGCAACATAATGCCCTAAATCGGCGCTGTAGCGTAATATTTTATCAAGATTTTCTTCTTTAAATGCTTCTGTTAATCGCCAAACTATTTTCTCGGTATACCAGGGATTAATGCCATATGCGTTTAGTGTATCTTCTGTGTATTTCTCAATTGCCTTTTTCCAGTTGTGGGGTAATAGGTATAAGCAGCTGTCTCCAAAATGATCTAAATCTATATGATGACGTGGAGCTTCCTCTTTAACTCCATACCTGCGTTTATCGGGATCTATAGCATGCTCGGTAATAAAGTCGATATGTTTTTTGTAGAAGCCCATAATAGATGATGGAAGAGTAAATACAGCCATTCGGTTTATGCGCTGATGCCCGAAAAATCCCCAGCTGTATAATTGAGTTTGGTTCGAAAAAAAAGCCGTTATAAAAACGGCTAAACCAGAGATTATTAAAGCGGTTTTAAAACGCATTGTTTTAATTTCTTCAATTCGTTATGATGAAGGTAAGGAATTACGGGGCATATATCAAGCGTTAAACAATATTCGATGTCTTGTTCCAGTTCCAGTTTTTTTAGTCGTTTACGATGTGAAGAATTTTCAAGAAATTTATTTAAATCGTTTTTAGCAAGGTGATATAAATGCATACCGGCAATTGCCGAATCACAATCGCTTTCAAAATTGAATTTATGAATCAGTACCTCACTTAACGCACCGGCAAATAAGGTGTCTTCTAAATTAAATTTATCTTTCCATCCCGCACACAATACCAAAACATTTTTTTGTAATTCATTTAAATGTTCGGCCAGATAATTTAAATTTAGAAATGAACCAATAAGAATGGAGCTGGAATCGTTTTTTGCAACATTAATAGCTTTTGTGCCATTTGTGGTGGTAATTACAATGGTTTTATTTTTAACATCCTCTCCCATGTAACAAAATGGGGAGTTGCCAATTTCAAAGCCCTCTAAAACCATACCGTCTCTTTCGGCGGCAGCTAAATAACCTCTTGCTTTATAGTCGCGTGCTTCTTCCACAGTAGCAACCGGGATAATGTTTTCTACACCATGGTAAAAAGCAGTTACCATTGCAGAAGTAGCGCGCAAAATATCAACTACAACTACAACCTGGTCGGTTTCGGCAAATAGCGAGTAAGAAGCAGGTGAATAACAAACGCTAATTTTGGGCATGGTTAAGATTTTAAAGCAGATTTATAAAAGGGTAATTTAATTACCTTGGCTTTTACTTTGTTTTCACGAATTACAATATTTATTTCGCAGCCTTCTTTGTGATATGGCGCGTTTATATATCCCAGTCCGATCGCTTTTTGTAAGCTCGGCGATTGTGTTCCGCTGGTTACAACCCCAATTTCATTTCCATCGTTATCCGCAATTTTGTATCCATGGCGAGGTATACCTCTTTCAATAAGTTCAAAACCTACTAATCTGCGTTTTATACCTTCCTCTTTCTGCTTAAGTAGTGCAGCACTGTTGGTAAAGTCTTTTGTAAATTTTGTAATCCAACCAAGCCCGGCATCTAAAGGCGATGTGGTGTCATCAATATCATTGCCGTATAAGCAAAAACCCATTTCTAATCTAAGCGTATCTCTTGCCCCCAATCCTATAGGCTTTATACCATGGGCTGCACCGGCTTTGAAAATTTCGTTCCAAATGTGCTCGGCATGTTCATTATCAAAGTAAATTTCAAACCCTCCTGCTCCGGTATAACCGGTACAGGAAACAATTACATTATCAATACCCGCAAATTTACCCTTGTTAAAAGTGTAATAAGCCATTTCGGATAAATTAAGGGAAGTTAAGCTCTGTAATGCCTGTGTTGCTTTAGGCCCTTGCACCGCCAATAAAGAGGTTCTATCACTAATGTCTTTTATATCAACATTAAAGGTGTTTTGAGACTTTATCCAGTTTAAATCTTTCTCGATGTTTGAAGCATTTACTACCAGCATATAAGTTTTATCATCAATTCTATATACCAATAAATCGTCTATAATTCCTCCGGTATTGTTGGGCAAGCAGGAGTATTGCACTTTACCATCGGTTAAAACGGAAGCATCATTACTGGTTACCTTTTGTATTAAGGCTAATGCACCATCACCTTTTAAAATAAATTCACCCATGTGCGAAACATCAAAAACACCAACACCATTTCTAACGGTTTCGTGTTCAACGTTTATTCCCTCGTATTGAACGGGCATATTATATCCTGCAAAGGGAACCATTTTAGCTCCTAGTTTTACATGTAAATCGTTTAAGGCAACGTGCTTCATAAAGTGTTTTTTAAGGAGGTCTAATTTACTTTTTTTGTACTGAAAAAGTAAGTGTTTTGCGTTTTTAAAACTGAATTTTATTGACAAAAATGATATTTAGTTTGAGCTATGTATTTTTTCGAGATTCCCGAAAGCACAAGTCAAATCTGAATTACCGGTGCGATTAAGGTGCTATCCGGGATCTGCGATTATACCCCTATTAAACACAGACCCGGAGTCTCCGTTATACTACGCCCGGGGGTCTGACAAAGATAAAACCTCAAATTCCCCTGCTATTTGCCCATTATATTTAAAAGCTATCAACTTATTTTCGGCAATGGACGGATTTAAAGGATTTACGGAAAAACGCTGAAAAACAAAGCGATGGGTGTGATGGTTTAGTTGATGCAACATCACTAATTTTGATGATTCCTCAAAAGAAAGCGGTTGGTTTAATATTGGTTTTGGTTTTATTTTGGTTTGAGTGTAATAATCAAATGTTAGAAGTTGTTTATAAACCAGCGAATCATCGAAATAATTATCAAGAAAAGAATATAAAACTTCGTAAACATCTTCTAGTGTATGTTTATGTAGTTCTTTATGTTCGCTGAAGTAAATTCCGAGTTTGGTTAAAAAGCAAAAGATGCTGTCGGTTTTAGTTACATATTTTAAAGTATTAACGGCTCTTTTTTTATTCCAGTATATTTCAAGTGCATGTTCGAGCATGGTAATTTGATGTAATTCCTGACGACTTAAAAAATCACTTTCTATTATTTGGTAGGGGGGATTGGGATCGAATTTAAAATGATAGTTTTCGTGTTTATCTCTAACCGGCGTGCCTTTTAAGAACTTTAGAAAGCCTAACTGCAGTTCAGGCGCGAAAAGCTTAAATACCTCTTCGAAACTATATTGTATGTCTGCATAATAATCCAGCGGAAGACCTACAATTAAATCGAGATGTAATTCAATTTTTTCTTCAACCGATTTTATTACTGCTTTTGTTTTTTCAAAATTTTGTTTCCTGCTTACTTCTAAATTGGCTTTCTGATTTACGGTTTGTATTCCTATTTCGAATCTAAATAAGCCTTTAGGAACTTTTTCGTTAATAAATTTAATGATATCAGGGTGAAGAATATCAGCCGTTATTTCGAATTGAAAGACATTACCGGGCCGGTGGTGATCCAGAATAAACTGAAAAACATCAAGTGTAAAATCTTTTTTAACATTAAAAGTTCGGTCCAGAAATTTAATTACACGGCCGTGCTGCATCATAAACAATAAATTACTTTTTATAGTTTCTATTGGAAGATAGCGTACTTTATTGTCTAAACTGGCCAGGCAAAATTCGCATTTGTAGGGGCATCCACGTGAGGTTTCGAGGTAAAGAACTTTTGATTTTAGGGTATCGGTTGGATCATTAGCGTAGGGGTTGATATTGGCTAGATTTACTACCTCAAAATTTATATTTTGTTTATTAAAAACAATCTTTTTGTGGTCTTTCCATACTAAGTTAGGAACTAATAACGGTTGTTGGTGATGTTTGATAAATTCGGTAAATGGGATTTCTCCTTCCCCAACAATAATAAAATCGATATATTCTCTATTTATAATATCTTCATAGTCGTAACTTACTTCCGGTCCGCCTAAAAGTATTTGAATTGCCGGATTGCGTTGTTTTAATTCCCTGGCTACATTTAATGTTTGGGTAATATTCCATATGTAGCAACTAAAAGTAACAATATCATACAATAAACATTTTTCTAAAATTTCTTCTAAGTCTTGTTTAATAGTAAACTCATGCCAGTCAAGATTTTTATTTTGTTTATTTAATTGAAATAAAATTCTGATAGCAAGATTGCTATGTATGTATTTAGAATTAAGAGTGCTTAATAAAATTTTCATAATTAGTGCGGAGCACCGTTTGTATTTTCATAATCAATACCCTGTTTAGCCAGTATATTTTTAACGGCGTAACCATAATAGGCTAAATACGCAAAGCAAAGAGCAGGAATTATATAAGAGTGGTGAATGCCAATTATATCGCTTAAATATCCTTGTAGGGGAGGGATAACAGCTCCGCCAAAAATCATCATAATTAACAATGCTGAACCCTGGTTAGTATATTTTCCTAAGCCAGCAATAGATAAACTAAAAATACACGGCCACATTACTGAGCAAAATAAGCCACCGCTAATAAAACAATATACGGCTACCGATCTGTTAAGCAGTAAACCCAATATCATTAATACCATTGCAATGGTTCCAAATAGCATCATCGTTTTAGCTGGTTTTTCTTCAGCCAAAAAGAAGAACATAATTAGAATAACCAAAAAGGGTATAAAATATAGAAAGTCGTTCATAGGAGATCCTTTAATAAAATTAACCAGCATAATAACACCATAAACCAAAAATGGAACAGTTATCGTTAAAATATTTTTTTGAATTTTAGTTAGATTGAAAATGGTTAAGGCGCCAACCCAACGGCCCACCATAAGGCAACCCCAATATAGTGATATAAAGTGAACACTTTGGGAGTTGTCTAATCCTAAAAACCGCGGATCTTTTATAAGGGTTTGTAAATTACTTTGTGTGGCTACTTCCACTCCAACGTATATAAAGATGGCAATCATCCCTAATATAAGTTGTGGAAATTTAAGTGCTCCCAAATCTTTCTCTATTTTTTCGGTATTGGTAACGGGTGGAAGTTTAGATATTCCCAATAAAAGGGCAAAAGCTATAAAAGCAAATGCTAAAATAGTGTAAGGTGTTTTTACAAAATTAATGTCCACTGCGGCGGTGTTTTGATTGTTTATATCACCAAATAAGGCATAGGCAATAAGCAATGGGCCTATGGTTGTTCCAAAGGAATTAATGCCCCCGGCTAAACTAACCCGGTGTGCACCGGTTTCGGGTGGACCCAGAGCAATAACATAGGGATTGGCAACTATTTGTTGAATTGCAAAACCCAGAGCAACAATAAATAAGGAAGTTAGCATAAGTGGATATGACGACAAAGAGGCAGCTGGTACAAAGCCTAGAGCCCCTATAGCGGAAGTGCACAAACCGATAATTAATCCTTTCTTATATCCTATTTTATTAAGTGGATCTCCTATCGATGCTGAAATTAAAAAGTAAATAAGCGAACCAATGCCATAGGCTAAATAGAATGCACTGTCTACCCACTGAGATTGAAATTGGGTTAGCTGAAATTTGTCTTTAAATAGTCCAATTAAAATGGTGTTACTGGCGGCCACAAATCCCCAAAAAAAGAATACCGAAACCAACACATAAAAAGACGATGATAGTTTTTTGTTTTTGCTCATTTTTAGTTCTGATTAGTTAAAAATAATTTTATTGCACTCATTAAATGGTCTGCTTCACATTAACTTATTAACGATTACACCTTCATTATGTAACGTAATTTTATTTTTTTTCGATTAAAAACGTCAAAATGACGTTTATTTTTAATAAATAAGACATAATGTCTTTGTTTTTTTGACTGGTAAGTTATTTGTCGTTTGCTATCACAACAAACTAATTAATCTTTTTAAAAAAATAAAAAAATGACAACAGTAAAATTTAACAGACCAACATTAAGAACTTCTAATGCTTTATTATCGAGTTCACCATTTGCGAGTTTATTTGATGAATTTGTAAATCCTTTATCTTATCAGGGAAGTATCTCAACTGTTCCGAGTGTAAACATTAGCGAAACAAACGAAAATTATGGATTAGAATTTTCTGCTCCAGGTTTTACAAAGGAACAAATTACCATTGGAGTTGAGAATGATATGTTAATAGTTAGCGGAGAACTTAACAACGAAGAAAACAAGGAAGAAAAAAACTACTCACGCAGAGAGTTTAGCATTGCTTCGTTTAAGCGTACTTATAGTTTACCTGAGAGTGTTAATAAAGATGGAATTTCTGCTAAGTACGAAAATGGATTGTTACACATAACCATTCCAAAGCAAATTGAAAAACCTTTAAATACAATTAAACAAATAAGTATTGATTAATTTCGTTAAAGCCTGAATTAAGATATGAATTTAACGGCTATTACAGAGGGGCTCTTCATTTTGGTATCGTTTAAAGATTAGCCCGATAAAGCGAATTGTTTATTAGCCTTTTGGTATGATTTGTATTTTTTATTGCATATTCTGGGTTTAATATAACTCTATTTTAAATTGAAAAGGTCGCTACATAGCGACCTTTTTTATTTACGTAAACTGTTTTTTTTGAAGTATTAAGCCGGTGAATTTTTATGTTAATCTATAACTGAGTAACTGATGTTATTTTATAATGCAAAATTTGTGACGAATTATAATTTATGCTATTATAATACTTGTATCTTACAATAGCAAAAGGCGATTAAATAGGTACAGAATAATGAGAATTGAAATAAGTTACTCTGTCAATAATCGAATTTAAATATGAACTAGTTGTAGCGTATTGCTTTGATAGGGCTTATTCGAGCTATTACAGCACTAGGTAAAATAAGCATTAAACTGCATATTAACACCGTGCCTAAATTCACCCAAAATAAAGGCCAAAAGCTAATGTAAACTGGAACGTAGGAAATATAATACGATGCCTGATCCAGCTTTAAAAAATGAGTATGATCCTGATAAAGACACAAGCCTATGGCAATTATATTTCCTATTAACATTCCTTTACCAACTATATATAAAGCCTGAATTGCAAAAATTTTTCTAACGCTTTTATGAGTTGCTCCCATGGCTTTTAAAACGCCAATAATAGGGGTTTTTTCTAAAATTAATACGAGTAATGCTGTAATCATGTTTATACCAGCCACTAATATCATAAGTGCCAAAATAATTTGCACATTTATATCCTGAAGATTAAGCCAATCAAAAATCTGAGGTTCTTTTTGTTTGATCGTTTGCACATACAAATCAAATGGAAGTAAATTAACAACTGCAGCCTCTGCATTTTGAAGGTTACTAAAATTATGTAAACTAATTTCGTAGCCCCCGGTTTGATTTTCGCTCCAATTATTTAATTTTTTCAGGTGCTTGATATCTCCAATAGCATACATCTTATCGTATTCCTCTAAACCGGTTTTGTATATTCCACAAATTTTAAATTTTCGCATGCGAGGAGGTTGTTGTATGAAAAACATAATTAAATAATCGCCAACCCTATAGTTTAGCTTTAAAGCTGTTTGTTCAGAAATTAAAATATCGTTGCTTTTTCCGGTATCTTTAAAAGCAATAACATTTCCCGACACAAGTTTAGATTTAAAAAAGTCCCAGTTATAGTCCACCCCAACACCTTTTAAAACAACTCCCTCAATATCGGCTTTATGTTTAATTATACCGGCCTTGGTTGCAAACTCGGAAACAGATTTAATGTAGGGTATTTGCCTGATGGCCGATAGTCCTTCGAAGTTTTTATTTATTGGACTGTTTTCGATGGATTGATTATCGTTAAATACGGATATGTTTAAGTGCCCTCCAAAGCCGGCAACTTTATCTCTTATTTCGTTCTGAAAACCCATTAAAATGGCTACTGAAACAATCATCACCGTAATGCTTAGCGCAATTCCTAAGGTTGCAATGTTAATAATAGGTTTGGTTAAAACCTTATTTTTAACACCGCTAGCCTTATTTTTGCTATTTAGTATGCGTTTTGCTATAAAAAACTCGAAACCCACGGTTACTTAATTTATGCTTAAAATTATCATTTTTATTGTAAGTGCCCTATTGGCCTCGCAAATTGCTTTAGCTCAAAATGCGAACAGACTCGATCCTTTTATTAATCGGAATTACGTTAATGGCGATGTTCAGTTAAATGAGTATTTACCGTTGCTTAAAGGGAAGCGGGTGGCCCTTGTTGCAAATCAAAGTTCTGTGTTTAATAATATCCATCTGGCCGATACTCTATTGGCACTGGGGATAAAAGTTAAAAAGGTGTTTTCGCCCGAACATGGTTTTAGGGGTAAAGCTGATGCGGGCGAGCATGTTAAGAATGTTAAAGATTTTAAAACAGGTTTAACAATAATTTCTTTATATGGAAAAAATTACAAACCCAAGCCTGCCGATTTAAAAGATATTGATGTTATTGTTTATGATTTACAGGATGTGGGAGCTCGATTTTACACCTACATTTCTACGTTATTTTATACTTTACAGTCAGCAGCAGAATTAAATAAAGAATACATAATATTAGACAGGCCTAATCCAAACGGTTTCTATGTGGATGGTCCTGTTTTGGAGGACTCTTGCAAATCTTATGTAGGAATTATTCCAATTCCGATCGTGCATGGATGTACGGTTGCAGAACTTGCTCAAATGATGATAGGGGAGGGGTGGCTAAAAACAAAAAAAAATCCTGCAATTAAAGTAATAAACGTTAAAAACTATAAGCACGATGATTTAATAGAATTGCCTATTAAGCCATCACCTAATTTACCTAATTTGGCATCTATCATTTTATATCCATCTTTGTGTTTGTTTGAAGGTACCGATATAAGTGTTGGTAGAGGGACCGAAAAGCCTTTTCAAATATACGGACACCCTACTTTTCCAATAACCGAATTTAGCTTCACACCTGTAACAAAACCCGGAGCCAGTAAAAACCCTCCATTTCAAGATCAAAAATGTAACGGTTATGATGTAAGTGAAAAAGTATTCGATGTATATACGAATAAGAAAATTGAACTGTCTTTTATTATGAATGCATACAAAATGTTTCCCGATAAATCAAAGTTTTTTAATAATTATTTTAAGAATCTTGCAGGGACTAAGGAATTAAAGCAAATGATTATCGAAGGTAAATCTGAAGAGGAAATCAGAAAGTCATGGAATCCTAAACTAGATGAATATAAAGCAAAGCGCGATAACTATTTGATTTATAAATAAAGAGAATTAGCTTCAAATGGTCCTCATTTTGCATCGAGGATGATATATAGCGTTTATATGCCTTATAATACTTAAAGTATTTGTTATTTCTGTTTTAAATGCATTTTATTGACATCCTCGTTATCGCAATAGTAAAAATAAGGTTGATTTAGACCTAAAGACGCTAGTTGTTTTCTACTAATAGCTACAATAAACTAAAGAACCTATCGATAATGGTCTAAAAGCTGAATGCGAGTTAAAGCACGGTTATATCCGGTTATTAATTCCTGCATAACTTGTTCAACGGTTTTTATTTCTTTAATCTGACTGGATACTTGACCTATTTCTAATTCACCGTTTGCAATATCGCCTTCAAACATTCCTTTTTTAGCTCTTCCTTTTCCTAATAATTCGGCTAATTCTTCTGCGCTACCTCCTTCCTCCTCCAGTGCTTTAACCTGTTGGTAAAATTCATTTTTAAGTAAACGAACGGGAATATGTTTTTTAAGTGATAATTGGGTATCGCCCTCTCTGGCGTTTATAATCATCTGTTTAAAGTTTACATGAGCAGATGACTCCTCAGTTGCAGCAAACAAACTGCCCACCTGCACTCCTTGAGCACCCATAGAGAGGCAGGCCAGCATTGCCGCCCCAGAACCAACGCCTCCTGCAGCTATTACGGGTATTTTTACTGCTCTAACAACTTCGGGCACTAAACATAAGGTAGTGGTTTCTTCTTTTCCGTTATGCCCCCCTGCTTCAAATCCTTCTGCAACAACTGCATCTACACCTGCTTCCTGTGCTTTAAGAGCAAATTTCACATTACTTACCACATGCACTACTTTAATGCCATGTTTCTTTAATTTAGCTGTCCATAGGGCCGGATTTCCTGCAGATGTAAAAACTATTTTTACTCCATGTTTTATAATAATATCAATTATCCTATCCATTTCGGGGTATAGAAGCGGAACGTTAACACCAAACGGATTAGTAGTCTCATCTTTGCATTTTATAATATGTTCCTCTAATGTTTCAGGATGCATGCTGCCAGAGCCAATTAAACCTAATCCCCCATTATTACTAACGGCAGAGGCAAGTTTATGACCGCTGCACCAAATCATCCCTCCCTGAACAACAGGGTATTTAATATTAAAAAGTTCCGTTATAAGCATTCGTTTTTTTGTTTACAGTTTTTAGATTATTGTTTTATATAAAGAATGGATTGTTGATAGTGAATCTAATTATCACAGCTAACCTATCACTAATCGATTACTTTCACTCTTTCTATTAATTTCTTCATAATTAAAGTCATCAATGGTTCTGCTTTTGAGGCTACCTGTTGCACTTCTTCGTGTGTTACTTTAACAATTTTACCCTGAACTCCCAGGTCTGTTATAATGCTCATCCCAAAACAAGGTATCCCCATGTGAACGGCCGCAATTACTTCGGGAACAGTACTCATTCCAACTGCATCAGCTCCAATATTATAAATATAGCGATATTCTGCTGGTGTCTCTAGGCATGGTCCTGTAAGTCCGGCATACACACCTTCTACTACTCTTATGTTGTTTTCGAATGCTATATCTTTAGCCATCTTAATCATATTATGATTATAAGCTTCGCTAAAATCGGGGAAACGCGGACCTAATTCACTCGTGTTTTTTCCAATTAAAGGATTAGTGGGAAATAAGTTGATATGATCATTTATGATCATGAGATCACCAATTTCAAAGTTCGGATTTACTCCTCCGCAGGCATTAGAAACAAAAAGTTTTTGTATGCCTAAAAATTTCATTACTCTAACCGGAAAAACAATTTGTTGCATGTTGTATCCTTCATAAAAATGAAATCGCCCTTGCATGGCAACCACATTTTTACCCCCTAAAATTCCGAAAATTAAACGCCCTTGGTGGCCTTCTACAGTAGAAACAGGGAAGTTTGGAATGTCAGTATATTCTAAAATATGCTTAATTTCAATCTCTTTAACCAAGCCCCCTAAGCCCGTACCTAAGATTATTCCAATTTGAGGCGTTAAACTAATTTTACCCTTTATAAACTCCGACGTAGATTTTATTTCGTGTAGCATATTTTATAATTATGTTATTAAATTCTTCTTTATCTTTTTCGTTAAACTCTACCTCTATTGGTAAATAATAAAAGGGAATATTTTGAAATTCCTCGGCTAAATTGTATTGGTCTAATCTATTAAAATCTTTTTCGGTGGTAATGATAATTTTATTTTGAACGGGCAATAACTCCATATTTTTTTTTATGCGTTGCATATCGCTGGAGTTGTAAAGGTGATGATCGCTAAAACGAATTTGTGTAAAGTGGGGAGTTATCCATTTTAAGTAATCTTCAAGTGGAGAGGGATTAGCTATTCCTGAAAAAAGCAAAATTCCTGGTTTTGTTTGCTTTAGTTCAATTATGCTTACCGGATTTAATTCCGCTGCTTCATTAATTGGAACAGGTTGTCCGTACTTAAGATAAGAGAAGAAAACTTTTTGGTAACCTTTAGCCGCAATTTTTAATTCAATATTTCTGCGGTCGTATGGAGAGAAATCGAGAGGTGTTTTCGTTACAATTATTACATCGGCACGTTTAATGCCACCGGCAAATTCTCTTAAATTTCCGGAGGGTAATATCATGTCTTTATAGTACAGGTTATTATAGTCGGTTAAAACTATATTTAATTCGGTTTTTAGCGACCGATGCTGAAAAACATCATCTAACACAACTACATTGGTATCCGGATATTGGTTTAATATATTTTTAATTCCATCTAATCTGTTCTCGCAAACGGCTACTGTAAGATTTTTAAACTTTTGTTTGTATTGCCTGGGTTCGTCCCCAATTTGGTCAGACTTACTATTTTCATCTGCTAAAACATAGCCACTGCTTTTTCTACCATAGCCTCTGCTGAGCGTAGCAACATTAAGCTGATCTTTAATTAATTTTATTATATACTCAACATGTGGTGTTTTGCCTGTACCACCGGTGCTTAGGTTTCCTACACCAATCGTATTTACATTTACCTCTTTGGGTTTTAAAACACCTATGTCATAAAAAAAATTACGAATCCAAACGCCAATGCCGTATAAAATAGAAATTGGAAATAAAAATATTCTGCGTACGTTCATCGCCTTAAAGATAGTATTTTTGATAAAAAATAAATACTGTAAATCTTCTAAACTACAAGGATGAAAATACTGGAAATATGTAATTACCTGGAACAAATTGCTCCTCTATCTCTTCAGGAGAGTTACGACAATAGCGGGTTATTGGTTGGTGATAAAAATTGGGACATAAAAGGTGTTTTAACAACGCTCGATTGTACCGAAGATGTAATTGATGAGGCCATTAAAAAAGGGTGTAATTTAATAGTGGCACACCATCCTATTGTATTTACTGGACTAAAAAGAATAATCGGAAAAAATTATGTGGAGCGAGTTATAATTAAGGCCATAAAACATGATATCGCAATTTATGCTGCTCACACTCATTTTGATAATGTATTAAAAAATGGAGTAAATCAATTTTTAGGCAATTTATTGCAACTTTCGCATCTTCAGATTTTACAACCTAAAGCTCAGCAATTAATAAAGTTGGTTACTTTTTGCCCGGTTGCGCATACGTCAAATGTTTTAGAGGCTTTATTTGGTGCAGGAATGGGAAATATTGGTAATTATGATTCGTGTAGTTTTAAGGTAAGCGGTCAAGGTTCTTTTAGGGCGTTGGATGGGGCCAATCCTTTCATTGGAGAATTAAACAGAATTCATTACGAAAACGAAGATAGAATTGAGGGTGTTTTTCCGTTGCATTTGCAAGATGCTGTGGTAAAAACCTTAAAAGAAGTTCACCCATATGAGGAAGTGGCTTACGATCTTTATTTGCTTCAGAACAGCAATTCATTAATTGGATCGGGTGTTATAGGTGAACTGGAAGAGGCGTTAAGCTGTGAAGAATTTCTACAAAAACTAAAGAAAAGCCTTGATTTAAAGCAGGTTAGATTTACATCGGTACCTCCTAACCATAAAATTAAAAAAGTGGCTTTATGCGGAGGTAGTGGTAGTTTCCTGCTTAAATCCGCTCTGGCGGCCGGAGCAGACGCTTATGTTACAGCAGATATCAAATATCATGAATTTTTTGATGCCGAAAATCGAATGTTAACGGCTGATATAGGGCATTATGAGACCGAAAAGCATACAAAACAACTATTTTTTGAGATTTTAAGTAAAAAATTTAGTAATTTCGCCCTCTATTTATCGGAAACTAATACAAACCCAGTAAATTATTTTTAAAGATGGCCAAAGAAAAAAGTGTAGCTGAAAAAAACGAACTTTCAGTTGAAGAAAAGTTAAGAGCATTATACAATCTTCAGCAAGTTGATTCGAAAATTGATAAAATCCGTACAGTACGTGGAGAGTTACCTTTAGAGGTTGCTGATTTAGAGGATGAATTGGCGGGATTAGAAACTAGATTTCAAAATATTAAAGCAGAAGTAGATGCTTTGGAAGAAAGTATTAACGATAAGAAAAATTTAATTAAGGATTCCCTTACAGCAATTAAAAAATACGAAACTCAGCAAGATAAAGTTCGTAACAATCGCGAGTTTGAATCGTTAAGTAAGGAAATCGAATTTCAAAATCTTGAGATTCAATTAGCTGAAAAGAGAATTAAAGAATACAAAGCGGCTATTATCACTAAATCAGAGTTAGTTACGGAAACTGAAGCAAACATAGAGGAGCGCAGAAAAGATCTAACTATCAAGAAAAAAGATTTAGAAGAAATTATTGCTGAAACTCAAAAAGAAGAAGAAGATTTAATAGCGCAATCTCAAGCTGCAGAAAAGAAAATTGAGGCTCGTCTTGTTAATGCATACAAGCGTATTCGTTCTAATTCTCGTAACGGTTTGGCAGTTGTAACTGTTGAGCGCGATTCATGCGGTGGATGTTTTAATAAGATACCTCCTCAAACTCAATTGGATATTCGTACCCACAAAAAAATTATTGTTTGCGAACATTGTGGTCGTGTTTTAGTTGATGCCGGTCACTTGCACGGATAATTAGTCTCTTAATTATAAGTATAAGCGCTCAAGTTATTTGAGCGCTTTTTTTTTGTAATTATAATTTTTAGCTAGTAGTATTAAGTTTGGATTTAAACTATTTGTGACATTTGCTTGATATCTAACTTATATTAGGTAGATTAATCTTGTAAATTTTCTATTTACGAGTTATATACAACACAATTAGATAATCTGTATGATGATGCTATCTATATTATTTTTTTTTGATTATTTTTTAATGGGTGTAAACTTTATAGAAACAGAATTTACACAATATCTTAACCCGGTTGGTTCCGGTCCATCATCAAAAACATGTCCCAAATGTCCCCCGCATTTAGAGCACATAATTTCGGTTCTAATCATGCCGTGGCTGGTATCTTTAACATAAGTAATTTTACCTTTTGCTTTTTCGGCATAAAAACTGGGCCAGCCACAATGAGAGTCGAATTTAGAATCCGAATTAAATAATTCGTTCCCGCAAGCCGCACAACTGTATAGTCCTTCCTCTTTATTGTTTAATAGTTTTCCGGTGTAGGGTCTTTCTGTACCTTTTTCTCTTAAAATGTAATATTCTTCATCGGATAGAATTTTTCTCCACTCCTCCTCGCTTTTATTGATTTCAAATGATGTTGACATTTTCTGGTTATTTTTATTTTGTTCTTGAGCATGCGTGCAAGCACTTATAGGTAATAAAAAAAGTATTAATTTTTTTGCAATGTTCATTTTTGAATTTATACTCTAAACGTTTGTGTGTGTTAATTGTTTTTGAAAATTTGAGTTTATCCCTAATTTATGTTTTATAAATGTTTAATAAAACAATTTTTTTCCAATAAATACTTTAGAATCTGATATGAAATAAATGCTGAACTATGGATTTGATACTTGTAAATTTAACTGAACAAATTCCATGCAATCCTACATGGAGGCTAAACCCGGTTAAATAATTTTTTGAAAAGATGAATAAAAAATAAGGACAACTGAAAAGCGATAACCCTCTTTAGAATTTTGCTTTTGTACGTTTAGGGGCAATTTTTTGAGAAACAGTTACCTGTAAGAATAAGTATGTATCCTTATCTTTTTTACCTCTGGTTTCTCCATTCCATGCACCACCAGCATGATCTCCATTTGCAACGGCAGGATCAGAAAAGTGAGCGGCTATAGTACCTTTGTTCTGTAATATAGTATTGTAATCATAATATTTACCACCAGTATCGTCTAAGTAATTGGTAAGCGTATATCTTTTTCCAAACTCGAGACCAATACTAAGAAGACGGGTTAATGCATATTTAGTACCAATGCCTACAGGGAAACAAACGCTAACCGGACTATATTTTGGAACGCCTCCGGGTAAACCCTGTCCTTCTGTGCTTAATTTTCTGAGGTTTTGCCAAGAGCCATCTATATATTGTCCTTGCGGTTGAAAATAAAACAAGCCAATACCAGCAAATCCATAAGTATGTAAATGGAAATTTCTTATCCCTTTTGCATGTCGGATATTGTAACGATTTCCTTCTTTGTCTTTATTAATAAAATATTCATAACGTCCCACAACTTCTATGATGGGTGTTCTGACTGTTATGTTTCTTTTATTTCTAAATTGTTCAGCAGTTAACTTATCACTCATATACATCCAGCCAGCACTGATTGATCCACTGAGGGAATGGTGTCGATCAATTCTGTATCGGTATCCAAAAGTAGCGATACCTCGGGTGGCAGCCCATTCATAATCTTTTAAAAAATGAGTCCCAATTTGATTAGCGCCTCCTAAATCAGAAAGAACATTCGACATACCGAAGGCATATAAATATTCCCTTCGATATCGTTTCCACGATTGGGCATCAGCTAAAATGGGGATTAGAAAAAGTATATAGAGAAAAATTTTTTTCATCAGTTAATTAAGTTTCTAATTAGAAAACTTTTACAGACTTAAAGTTAAGAACTTTAACCTAAAAAACAATTGTAAGGCAAAAAAAATAAAGATCATTTATTAACCGGTTTAAAAGCAACTGTTTTTAGAATCTTATTCTGATTTTTATAGTTAAGAAAATAACTTGAATCCAGTCCATTAATTACTTCTTTCAGGTTTTTAATTTCACCAAACGGTATATTTTTAATGAGCATATCCTTAATCAATGATTTTGCTGTTCGTTTACTAATTTTTGCTTTAAGAATTTCTTTTAATAACGCTCTGTTTTTTACCCTTAACTGGTTGTTTATCAGTTTTTTATTTTTATCTATTTGAAGTATTTCAAGTAAATCGTCAAATTGTTTTTCGCTTCCAATGGCAAGTGTAAATTGAACATTGTCGGCTGTTGTAAAAATTTCGCCATAAGGGGCAATATTGGGGTGTAAACTGCCCAAAGGCTTTGGGATTTGGTTGTTTAGTAGATAATTGGAGGCCTGATTTACTAATGAGCAAATGGCAGAATCAAACAAAGAAACTTTAATTAAACTTCCGGTTCCTGTTTTATTTCGTTTAATTAAGGCACATAAAATTCCTTCTTTTAATTGATGCCCCGCAAGCAAATCAATTAACGCTACAGGCATTTTTACCGGTCCGCTTGAAGGAGTGCCGGTCATACTCATAAAACCGGTTTCTGCTTGCAAGACCAAATCGAAAGCCACCCGTTTATTGTCCGGAAACCCTTCTATTTTGCCATAAATTAAACTTGGGTTTATTTTTTTTAGTGTTTTATAATCAACTCCTAGTTTTAAATCGTCGTTTAGCTTGTAATTGGCAATAACAATATCTGATTTTTCAACAAGTTTGTGTAGTTTTTGTAGATATTCAGAAGTGTTTAAATCCCAAAATTTCACTTTTTTCCCCCAATTAATCGACTGGTAATAAGCTGAGGTGCCGGTATCTCTTTCATTTTTTAGTTTCCAGCCTCTGGTAATATCGCCATTTGTATTTGGATTTTCTATTTTAAAAACGGTAGCCCCAAGTTCGGCAAAAAACATTCCAACACTTGGTCCAGCTAAAACGGATGCTAATTCGATAACTTTTAAACCTTTAAATGGTTTGTATGTATTCATACTTGTTTAAAATAAAAAAGGGAGCTGTTAGCTCCCTTGATATTGTTTAGTTTTGGATTAATAATATCTAAGTCTTACAACGTTAGCTATTTGTTTTGCCAAACGCATAACCTGACGAGTATATCCGTATTCGTTGTCGTACCAAACATAAAGATTAGCCGTTTTACCATCTTTAGATACAATGGTGGCAGGGCTATCAAATATAGAAGCGCATGAATTACCTATACAATCGGTAGAAACCAATTCGTTGGATACCGAGTATTGAATTTGTTCTACTAAACCACCATTTAGGGCTGCTTCGCGCATAATGGCATTTACTGCTTCTTTATCTGTAGGTTTTGTAATTTGTAAACTCAGAATCGCTAAGGAAACATCAGGAGTTGGTACACGCACCGAGTTACCTGTCATTTTACCAGTTAATTCAGGTAATGCTTTCGAAACCGCTTTATCAGCACCAGTCTCTGTAATTACCATATTAAGAGCAGCAGAACGTCCGCGACGATACTTGGGATGATAATTATCTAATAAATTTTGGTCGTTTGTATAGGAGTGAATAGTTTCTACGTGTCCTTTATCAATGCCTAATTTATCGTTAATTACCTTTAAAACAGGTACAATAGCATTAGTAGTACATGAAGCTGCGGAGAAAATGGTTTCATTAGCTTCGTAGGATTCATGATTTACACCATAAACGATGTTTGGAATATCTCCCTTACCGGGGGCAGTTAATAAAACTTTGCTAACCCCTTTAGATTTTAAGTGTTTTCCTAATCCCTCTCTGTCGCGCGCAACGCCAGTATTATCAATTACTAAAGCATCATGAATATCATATGCTTCATAATCTATTTCATCAGCATTTTTAGCAGCTATCAAATGAATTGTATGACCGTTTACAATTATACTGTTGTTTTCAACATCCGCAATTACAGTTCCCGGAAAAGGACCATGAACCGAATCTGTTCTAAGTAATTCTGCACGTTTAATAGTATCTTCAGGTGAATTAGAGCGTGTTACAATAGCACGTAAACGTAATTGCTCCCCTTTACCGGCCTGACTAATTAGTTCGCGTGCAGCTAAACGACCAATTCTTCCAAAACCATATAAAACAACATCTTTAGGTTTAATAGTGTTTTTATCCTGACCTAAAAATCCGTTTAATTTATTGCCTACAAATTCTTCAATACTTTTAAAATTAGAACCTTCTTTTAACCATTCTGCACCTAATCTTCCTATATCGATTCGAGACGGTGCAATATCCAACTTAGTTATAGCTTTAGCAATTGCTAAAGTATCTTTAACAGTAATAGATTGCTTAACTACATTATGGGCGTATTCGTGGAAATTTAAAAGTTCAGAAGCGCTTTTATCTACCATTTGATTACGGAAGATAATTAGTTCTACGGAACGATCGAACCATAAAGAACCCACTACCCCAATTAATTCGATAGCAGCCTTTTCATTTTCAATCCAGTTTTGTAAATTTTTTTCGTAAGAGTTTTTTGTGTTAAGGTTTAATGTTGCGGTTGACATTGCTGAAATTAAATTATGATTTTTGATTAGTTGATTTTAAAGTGTAAATAAAAAAAGGCCACCAACAGGCAGCCTTTATCATTATTATCCTAAGTAGGTTTTCAATAATTTGCTTCTTGAAGAGTGTTTTAGGCGTTTAATGGCTTTTTCTTTAATTTGACGCACACGCTCTCGTGTTAAGTCGAACTTATCGCCAATTTCCTCCAATGTATATTCGTGGCTCATGCCAATACCGTAAAACAAACGTATAACATCTCTCTCTCTCTCGGTTAGAGTAGATAAAGAACGCTCAATTTCTCTCTGAAGGGATTCTTTAATTAAATCGGTATCAGCCCTTGGCGAATCAGAATTAATCAAAACATCTAACAGAGTATTTTCTTCACCGGCCAGAAGCGGGGCATCCATAGAAACATGGCGGCCTGAAACTCTTAACGTATCGGCAATTTTATCTTCCGGTAAATCTAAAACTTCTGATAACTCCTCGGCAGAAGGAGTTCTTTCGTATTCTTGTTCTAACTTAGAAAAAGCTTTATTTATTTTGTTTAAAGAACCTACCTGATTTAAAGGTAATCGAACAATACGAGCTTGTTCGGCTAAAGCCTGAAGAATAGACTGACGAATCCACCAAACAGCGTAAGAAATAAATTTAAAACCACGTGTTTCGTCAAATCGACGGGCAGCTTTTATTAAACCTAAATTTCCTTCATTAATTAAATCGGGCAAACTTAAACCCTGATTTTGATATTGTTTAGCTACAGAAACCACGAAACGTAGGTTGGCGCGAGTTAATCTTTCCAGAGCTCTTTGGTCTCCTTCACGTATTTTACGGGCTAATATTACTTCTTCTTCTGCGGTAATTAGTTCTTCTCTTCCGATTTCTTGCAGATACTTATCTAAAGAGGCGCTTTCGCGGTTGGTGATGGATTTGGTTATCTTAAGCTGTCTCATGCTTAAATTATAGGTTAAATTAAGTTTAACAAAGAATTACAAAATTAGGGCTTTCAACGCGCAATGTCAACTAATGTTGCAATAAGCTTATTAACATTTATTAATTAACTGAATTTCAAGGGATTTATTGTGTAAACATAAAAAAAGCGGCCTAAGCCGCTATTCTTTACAGGCCAAATCCGTAATAGGCCCTTAAACCATTAGGGTATACTCCTTCCAGTAAAATTCCACCTCTTTTTTCTTTTATGGCAAGCGATAAGTCGTCAATCGATTTGATCGGTTTTTTATCGATAGATGTAATTATAAAACCTTCTTTTACTCCTGCGCTTCTTAATTTGCCAGCGCTTAAATTTAATACCCTTAATCCGTAATCTATTCGTAAGTCTTTTTTATCCTCAACTGAAATTTCTTCGAAACTGGCACCCAAAGCATTAAATGTTTCTTCTTTGGTGCGTTTTAAAACATTGGTACTTCCGTTTTTATTTTTTAAAACCAGATCTAATTGTTTTTCTTTTCCATCGCGAATTAACGTTACCAATATTTTATCTCCGGGGCGATATTTACCCACTTGTTCTTGCAGCTGAGCGGAGGTGTTAACATTTACGGCACCAATTTTCTTTATAATATCTCCTTCTCTAATGCCGGCTTCCTCAGCAGATCCACCCTCGTTTAATCCGGCTACATAAACACCATTATAATCCTTGATGCCTTTTTCTTCTGCCAGGTTATTATCAATATCTCGAATGCTAATTCCAATGAAGGCTCTCTGCACTAACCCAAATTCTAATAAATCACTCATTACTTTTTTAACTATGTTAACCGGAACCGCAAAGGAATATCCAGCATACGATCCGGTGTTAGAGGCAATAGCGGTATTTATTCCAATTAGTTCGCCGGAAGAGTTTACCAGCGCACCCCCGCTATTTCCGGGATTAACTGCAGCATCTGTTTGTATAAAAGATTCTATTGGAAATACATTTTTATTGGGGTCTCCTCCGCCAATAATATTAATGTTTCTTCCTTTTGCACTTACAATTCCGGCTGTAACGGTGGAGGTTAGGTTAAACGGATTTCCAACAGCCAATACCCATTGGCCTACTTTAACTTCGTCCGAATTTCCATATACCAAGTAGGGTAATTGCTCATCGGCCTCCACTTTTAAGAGGGCTAAATCGGTTGAAGGGTCGGTGCCAATAACTTTTGCTGTATATGTTTTGTTGTTATTTAAGGTTATTTCAACTTCTTCGGCACCGGCAACTACGTGATTATTGGTAGAAATATATCCATCTTGAGAAATTATAACCCCAGAACCGGTACCGATTTGTACCTGAGGTCGCCCCATGTTGGGACTTCCGAAGAAGAAATCAAAAAAAGGATCGTGGTAAGTGTTTGGATTTACTGTTGATTTAGTTTTGATATGGACAACGGCATTAACAGACATTTCGGCGGGGACTGTAAAGTCTATAGCGTTTGCAACCGCATGGGCAGATGTTCTGATAATGGGTTGCTGGATACTAAAGGCTTTTAATTTGTTTTGGGGAGCAATCCAATAAGTATAAACTCCTATGGCTGTAGCTCCGCCTACAGCTGCTGTTAATAGGGTTCCAAATAAACTTTTAGCTTTCATAGCACAAATTATTTTAATTATACAAAACAACGCAAAAACTGTTCCGCTAGTGTTTAAAAAACTGTTTACGAAGGTTAAAATTCGTTAAGTATAAAAATAAGAAATCACATTAATAATGGCTATTTTTGCTGATCTAAATATGAGTGAAGAAAAAAGAAATATTAAATTGGTTTTCATAACCGGTTTATCATTAGGTTTAGTTTTGGGCGGAGCATTTTTTTTCTTCTCTCAAAATACCCAGATCATTAAATACCCTATTGAGGTGTCTCAGAAAACAATTGAAAAAATTGTACAACGTGTTATGGGTGATATGAATGCAAAAAAAGACTCGTTGGATAAGGTTAATAAAAGGATAGTTAAGAAAATTGACAATAAGAATTCTTTGACTTTAGCAGATTCTGCCATTTTAAATAAAGATACAGGTTCGCTTAAAATGGATACTGCTTTATTAACTGATGAATTAATTGAAGTTAAAAAAGATCAGCTTCTTGCTATAAAAAATATTGACGCTCTTAACCTTGATATTATTAATCGTTCTTCTAAAGATTCTTTGCTCCAGGCCATTAGTGGGGTTCAGTTGGATAATAAGAGTTCTAAGAAAACAACGGTTAGCTTGGAGTTTTGGAAATCTCCTATCAATTACCGTGGATATAAATTTGTAAAAAATAAACTTATTATTTTTGGTTTAGAACCCCAAGACGAGTCATTAGCTATGGTTATATCGGATAATATTTATTACCTCAAAACTATTAATGGGGTTTTACGATTAACTTTTACAGAAGAATTTAAATCCTCAGAAAAGGTTACCAATCCTTCTATTTTAAGCCTTTTTGAATGAAGCAAATTAAATTTTACAAATATCAAGGTACCGGAAACGACTTTATCTTAATAGATAATCGTAAAGGCTTTGTTAAACTTAGTTCAAAAAAAATAGCCTTATTGTGCAATCGTAATTTTGGAATTGGAGCGGATGGTTTAATGTTACTGCAAAATAAAAAAGGCTACGATTTTGAAATGGTTTATTTTAATAGTGATGGAAATAAGAGTAGCATGTGTGGTAACGGCGGACGCTGTATAGTTATGTTTGCATACAATTTAAATATAATAAAACAAAATGTATTCTTTTGGGCTCCCGACGGTGCGCATCGTGCGGAAATAAAAAAGGATTCAGTTAAACTAAAAATGATTGATTGCGCCTTGCCTGTAAGCGTTAATAAAGATCATTTTATTGATACCGGCTCGCCTCATTACGTAAAATTTTCCGATCAATTAAATAAATTAGATGTTTATGTGGAAGGAAAAAAAATTCGCTACAATAAACGTTTTGCCGATAAAGGAACCAATGTAAACTTTGTAGACGAGCTTAAAGATGGCACTATTGCTGTAAGAACATATGAACGCGGGGTAGAGGATGAAACGTTAAGTTGTGGAACCGGTGTAACAGCAGCAGCAATTGTATACAGTAGTATAAATAATTATAAGTTTTCTAAAGTAAATATTGAAACTGCAGGTGGAAAGTTGCAGGTGTTTTTTAGGAAGATGCAGGAGGGTTTAAATGATGTTTGGCTTTTAGGCAAGGCAGAGAAAACTTTTGAGGGAACGATAACTATTTAAGGTGGAGATTCAATTTAAATACAAAGAAAAACCTGCTGATTTTAATTTCGGTTTAGTATTGGTTGATTTAGATTTGTGTCCGATTCATCTTGGTTTTTTTATTGAAAATAATTTCATTGAATTAACCACTAAGGGTTTTCAGGTTTATTCTAAAGAGAAGTTTTTAAATTGGATACGTATCAAAAAGAAGAAGGCGTGTTATTTACCTCTACAAAATTCTTCCTCGATAAATAGAGAATCAATTGAAGAAATTTTTAAAGGATTTAATTTAAATTTAAATGGCATTACCTGCCTGGATCCATTAAAAAAAATTTTAGCGCTTAGTATTAATGAATCATTGGAAAACTGTGATACAATATTTGACGTATTAAAAAAAATAAAAGAAATTAATACAACTCAGGATTTTTATTATCTCGGTAATGAGTTTCTAATCAATTTTCAATTAAAAGAATACACGAGGGAACAAGTTTATCAATACATCAACGAGTTAAAATAATGTTAAGGTCCGATAATATATATTTAAGAAGCCTTGAATCTACTGACCTAAATTTATTATATGATTGGGAGAATGATACCGAAAATTGGGAAGTAAGCGGTACTCTTACGCCATTTTCAAAAGACATTTTAAAAAGTTTTATAGATAATTCGGATAAAGATATTTACACAACTAAACAATATCGTTTTATAATTTGCTTTAAAAATAATTTACCCATTGGTACAATAGACTTGTTTGATTTCGATCCCCAACATTTAAGAGCCGGCATAGGTATTTTGATCGGTAATAAGGAATACAGAGGTAAAGGATTTTCTAAAGAGGCATTAAAATTATTAATAGATTATTGCTTAAAAACGCTGAAACTAACTAGTCTCTTTTGCACCATCGAAGAATCAAATATACCGAGTATTAAATTGTTTGAAAGTCTAAAATTTAGCAAGTCGGGTATAAAGTATAATTGGATCAGAAAAAATGACGGAAAATATTATAATGTAGGATTTTATCAGCTTATGTTATGATGCTATTGAACTGGATAAAGGCATTTTTTGTTTTCTTTATTTGTGTTATTGTATTTGTTTATTGTAATTCTGATAAATCGGAAAAACAAAACAGCTCCGAACATTCAAATCAATATGCCTCGCTCCAGGATACTACTTCTTATATTGGAATGGCCAAGTGTTTAGAATGTCATTCCGATAAAAAGACTTTTCTTGAAACCGGTATGGGTAAATCCTTTGGAATTGCTAATGCTTCTAAAAGTATCATTTCCATTATAAAGAATACATACTATTACGACAAATTCAGTGATTTCCATTATCGGGCTCAATTAAATGACAACCACCTTCGTTTAACTGAATATAGATTAAGTAAGTCGGATACCTCACATCGTTTAACTGTTGATGTAGATTATGTAATAGGATCCGGTCATCATACCAATTCACATTTGCTAAACAGAGGAGGTTATGTTTACCAGATGCCTTTTACGTTTTATGCTCAAAAAAAAATAATGGATATACCTCCAGGTTTCGAGCAGGGTTTTAATTCGCGTTTTAGTCGTAAAATTGGACTTGAATGTATGTCTTGCCATAATGCCTTGCCAAAATTTGCTGACGGTTCAGAAAATAAATTTTCGGTGGTACCGAGTGGAATCGATTGCGAACGTTGCCATGGCCCGGGAGGAGCTCATCTCGCTCAATTTATTAATGGCAACAGGACCGATACCGCCAATCAAATAGATTATTCTATTGTTAATCCTGCCAAGTTACCAATCGATCTGCAGTTTGATATTTGTCAACGTTGTCATCTTCAGGGAAATGCTGTTTTAAAAGAAGGAAAATCTTTTCTGGATTATAAACCGGGTGCTAAGTTATCGGATTATATAAGTGTTTTTCTGCCTAAGTTTGAAAACGGAGAGGATGAATTTATAATGGCGTCGCATGCCGATAGATTAAAGCAAAGTAAATGTTTTATTGAAAGTTATAAAAAGGGTAAAGACAATAAGTCTATAAAGCCCTATAAAAGCGCTCTTACTTGTATAACTTGCCATAATCCTCATGTTTCAGTAACTAAAACCGACGAAAATTATTTTAATCAGAAATGTTTAAATTGTCACAAAGGTTTTACCCATGATGCTAAAGAGATAAAAGAATTTACTGGATTAAAAACTCGTAATTTAAATGATTGCGTATCGTGTCATATGCCCAATAGCGGAAGCATAGATATTCCACATGTTAGCATTCACGATCATTATATACGTAAGCCTATTTTAAATAAGGAGAAACAAGCTATTAAAAAATTCGTTGGTTTAAAATCAATAAATAATCCTAAAATTACAGATAAGGAATACATAAAGGCGTATTTGCAACAGTATGAAAAGTTTGAAAAAAACCAGTATTACTTAGATTCGGCTTATGTTTTGTTAAGTAAATACAAGACTTCTTCTGCGTTTATATGCGAGTGGATTAATTATTATTTTTTAAGAGATGATTTTACTTCCATCGTTAATTTTGTTAAACAGATGGGGCTCGATAATTTGAAGAAGATTCTTTCTGTAAAAAGTTATGATAATTACCATGCATGGACGCTTTATCGGATCTCGGAAAGTTTTGTAAAACTAAACAAAAGCGAATTGGCTTTAATTTATATGGAGAGGGCAGTTAAATTATCGCCTTATAATCTTGATTTTAATTCGAAATTGGCAAGTGTTTACTTTAAGTTAGGGGATTTAGATAAGGCCAAATCGGTTTACACCTTTATACTTAAGGAGGATAAAGAATTTGTTCTGGCCTTAAATGGATTAGGATATATCATGTTGATTGAAAATAAAACTAAGGATGCTCAAAAGTTACTTGCTGCAGCTCTAAAAGCGGATCCTGATAATGAATCTGTTTTGATGAATAATTTGAGTTTAAATTTATTAATTGGAAATAAACCTACTGCTCAAAAAATATTTAATCACTTACGTAAAAAGTATCCTCAAAATCCGAAATTAGAGCTAATTAAAAAAGAGTTTTTTTAATACTCTTTTATATATTTTTTAATTAGCTCAAAGTTTATTTTCGGTAGATCGGAATTCCTATACTAAACCCCATGGTTAGTTTAAACTTTCCCGGAAACAAAAAAAAATCTTTAGGGTCGACAAATTTGGAGTATTGCGGAGTAGTATATTTAAGTGCTATTTGTTTAAGTCCAATTCCTCCAAAAAAATCAACCGTAAAGTATTTACTCACTAAAAATTGTAAACCACAAAGAAAGTTAATGTTTAGGTTACTGGCCCTATAATAATAACCTCCTTTAAATAGTGTGCTTGTTGAAATAAAGGCTGTTGAATATGAAAAATGTGGGGCCAGGTAGAGGCCATGGGGAGCGGTTCCGGGTCTTTTTCCAAATCCTAAGTTGGGATAGAAACGAGTCATTAATTGAGTTCGGAAACCTTTTACATAAAAACGGGTACCACTTGTAGTCGGGTTTAGTATTCTCTCGAACACACCAATTATCGGATTTTTATCAAGATATGAAAATCCAAACTCCCAAGAGTGTTGCTTATCTATTATTACTTCTCTGCTAATTTTATATTCGCCGGAAGTAAAAATAGGGCCCCAAAAAATAGCAAACGGATTACTCTTGTTTATAAACCGAATGGGTTGAATGTTTAGGAGAGAATCCCGATTAACCTTTTGGCTGTATGTATAAGAACTGATAAATAAGAATATTAATATAGCTTTTGTCAATTTCATAAAGGCATCCGGGCTAATGGGGTTGCGCTTTGGTTGGAAAAATCACCATTAAGGAATTTAAAATGTGCAGCAATTGCTATCATACCGGCATTGTCAGTACAATACTCGAAGGCTGGAATAAACACTTTATACCCTTTATTTTTAAGCTCAAATAGTTGTTGGCGAAGTTCGCTGTTAGCCGATACTCCACCCGCAATTGCCAGTTGTTTAATTTTTAAATCTTTTGCGGCCTTTAAAAATTTAGTTAGCAAATAGGATACAATATGATTTTGAATAGAGGCACAAATATCGGCTTTGTTATTTGCTACAAATTGGGAATCTTCTTTTAAATTATTCTGAATAAAATATAAAAATGAAGTTTTAATACCACTAAAACTATAGTTGTAATGATGTATTTGAGGGTAAGGGAATTTAAATCGGTTTGGATTTCCTTCTTTAGCCCAATTATCTACCAGGGGTCCGCCGGGATAAGGGATTCCAATTGTTTTAGCCACTTTATCAAAAGCTTCGCCTGCAGCATCATCTATAGTTTCTCCTAAAATACTTTGTTCCAGTGGCGATTTAACCAGGACAATTTGAGTATGTCCGCCCGATACGGTTAAACACAAAAAAGGGAATTCGGGTGTTTCAGAACCATTATCTATTAAATGAGCTAAAATATGGGCCTGCATATGGTTTACCTCAATAAGGGGTTTGCCAAGCGAAAGTGCAAGACCTTTTGCAAATGATGTTCCAACTAAAAGCGCCCCAAGAAGACCTGGACCTCGGGTATAAGCAATAGCATCGAGAGCACTTAAATTTAGTTTAGATTTTTCTATGGCAGCATTAACAACCGGAACAATATTTTGTAAATGGGCTCTGCTCGCAAGTTCCGGAACAACCCCCCCGTATTGTTCATGAATAGCCTGAGAAGAAGTAATATTGGCAAGAATTTTGCGTTTTTGGATTACAGCAGCAGAAGTTTCATCACAGGACGATTCAATTGCCAGAATTATAGGGCCATTTTGCTGCATTATGTTAAATTTGTATTGAGCTCAAAAATATTAAAAAAAGGTATAAAATATTAATAATCATAACATCCCTTTTAGTGTTAATTACTTTAGGGGGATATGCGGTTTTTAAAAGTGCCCGAGTTCAAACATTCATCACGCAAAAAATTGTATCGTATTTATCTAATAAACTTCATACTAAAGTTACCATTGGGGGAGTTGATATTGAGTTTTTTGATAAACTTGTTTTAGAAGATTTATACATTCAGGATCACGGACAGGACACGTTAATTTTTGCCCCTCATTTTAAATTAACACTAAGCAATTTAGATTTAAACAATAATATCATTCAAATAGGGGATGTGATATTAGAGGATGCTTATGTTAATCTTCGAAAATTTAAAAGGGGAGGCGATTTTAACTTTCAGTTTATTATCGATGCTTTTTCGGGTTCATCAGATACTACAAAAAGCAAAGGGGCTGAGCTCTTATGTAATAATATCTCATTAAAAAACTGTCGATTAAATTATTCTTTATTGTATAAAAAACATGGAACCTGGGGTATCGATTGGGATTATGTGAAATTAAGGAACCTTAATTTAAATCTATACAGTTTGCATACATACGGCGATACCATTAATACCTATATTAAGGATTTATCTTTTTATGAGGTAAGTGGTTTCTATGTTTCCAATGCTTCCTGTTTTTTTAAAGCCTACTCGCAAAAAATGCATTTTAAAAATTTTGAGGCACAATCTCATAATACTCAATTTGAGGCAGACATTCGATTTAAGTATAACAGCTGGGCCGATTTTGATGATTTTATTGAACGAGTAAAGATTGATGCTGATATTAAGCGTTCTAAAATAGACATGGCCGATATATCCTATTTTGCTAAAGAATTGGAAGGTATTAAAAAGGAAGTATATATTGAAGGTTTAGCAAATGGTACAGTTAACAATTTTACAGCATATCCTATTTCGATTCGTTTCGGTAAAAAAACTTTCTTAAAAGGAAAACTCAGAATGCAGGGTTTGCCGGATGCCGAAAATACTTTAATTGATTTTAAAATAAAACAACTTCAAACCAACAAAGAGGATATAGAGGGTATTCCGCTTCCGCCATTCACTAGTAAAGAATATATTCAATTACCCGAAGAAATATACAGTATGGGGGAAATATCTTATGTAGGCGAATTTACTGGATTCTACAACAATTTTGTTACTTACGGAGCTATAAAATCGGATATAGGGTTAGCAAAAACAGATTTAAAAATAAACTACAACCTGGAAACTGAAATTACAGAATACTCCGGTAAAATAAACACTCAAAATTTTAATATGCGAAAGTTACTCAACAATAATTTGCTGGGTTTTATAGACGCAAACTTGACCATTAACGGTAAAGGATTTACTGTAAATTCTTTAGATGCAAGTGCAAAGGGTAATATCAGAAGTGTAGATTTTAACAACTATCATTATCAAAATATTATGGTAGATGGAAATTTTAAAAATAAATATTTTAAAGGTAAATGTCTAATAAATGATATAAACCTCTTTATGGATTTTGATGGTGATATTAATCTTAAAGAAGCTAAACCATTGTTTGGTTTTAATGCAAAAGTGGAGAACGCCAACTTAGATGCTCTGGGTTTTTATAATAATAACAACGAGCCATTTAAAGTATCCTCTTACATGGAAATTGATTTAAAAGGAAATAATCTGGATGATTTTGTAGGAAATGTTTCTCTGGAGGATCTTAAGGTTGAAACTTTAAAAGGCGAGTATTCTTTCGGGGAAATTTTGATTAACGCCAATGAGGAATTAAATCGTAAAAAGCTCATCCTGGTATCAGATATGATTGATGCTCGTGTAACAGGCAATTATAATTTCGAAAATATTTTGCCAAGCATTAAACAGTTAATTAATTATCATTTCCCTAATTTATTTAATACACGGGATGTTATAGCCAATAAAACGTTTCAGGATTTTTCTTTTAATGTAAAGTTAAAAAGCACAACTGACTTATCTGAGTTGTTTATGCCCGATGTTGTCTTTCTTCAGCCCTCAACTATAGATGGAAGATTTAACAACTTAAATAGAACGGTCGATTTAAATGCAAATATTCCGGAGGCCAATTTATATGGTGTTCATCTTTATCAATACAATGCCAGTTTAACGGGTTTACAAAAAGAATTTTCAATCAAGAACAATATTGCCAAAGCTACCCTTAATGATAGTATCGCTTTTAAAAATGTTCAAATTCATTCTTACCCATGGAACAACCAGATTACAACAAACTTAAAATGGGATAATAAAGAAAAATTTAAAAATGCCGGCGAAATTGAAGGGAAGGTTGCTTTTAATGATTCATCCAATACTCTGGTTAGTTTAACGGAAGCTTCTGTTTTTATAAGAGATACAAATTGGATTCTTAAAAATCCGGGTTCTGTTGCAATAGACACCTCTAAAATTAAATTTTCAGGGCTTGAATTCGGAACGGGTACTCAGAAAATAAATGTAAATGGTATAATAAGTAAAAATCCAGCCGATCAGTTGTTTATTTCTTTGGATCATTTTATTATCGAAAATCTTAATCCTCTCCTAATTAGTTATGATGTTCAGTTAGCCGGACAGGCTAATGGGTTTATAAAGATATCTGATGTTTATCGCAAGCCTGTTTTTAATTCCGAATTAGATTTTAAAGACTTTGTTATTAATGATGAAAATTTCGGTCACGGAAAAATTTTCGCCAATTACGATGACAGCCGAAGAAATATTAAGATGGAAGGTAATCTAAGTAAAGGTAATTTACCTACTATTAAATTTACCGGAATGTATTTTCCTTTTAAGAAGGAAGATGATTTGGAATTTTCAATTAATCTTAATAAAACACAGTTAAAAATCTTGCAACGTTTTACTACTGGGGTATTATCAGACCTAAGGGGATATGCAACGGGCGATGTGTTAATTGTTGGCTCTAGTTTTAAACCTGAATTATATGGTAAAGTAGAAATTTTGAAGGGTGGTTTTAAAGTAGATTATCTAAACACAGCCTATTCGTTTAATGGAAATTTAAATATCAAGCCGGAAGTGTTTGAGGTTGTAAATGCTGAGATATTTGATGAAATGGGAAATTTATCTCATGCCGATTTTAAAATGTATCATCAGAATTTTAGAAATTTTGGTTTTGATATTGCCATTAATGCTCAAAATTTGATGGTTTTAAACACTACCTTAAAGGATAATGATTTGTTTTATGGTAAAGCATTTTCTTCGGGTCTAATGAAAATAAAGGGACCTACAGATTTACTTGAAATTGATATTGCCGCCCGAACAGAAAAGGGAACTCAATTATTTATTCCATATAGTGATCAAACAACCGTGTCTGAAAACTCATTTGTTCGTTTTGTAAATAAAGATACTGCTGTTACCGTTAAGAAAATACAAAAAACAGATTTAACGGGTTTGCAAATGAACTTTGATTTGGAAGTAACCCCCGAAGCACAGTTTCAGATGGTTTTTGATAGTAAAGTGGGAGATGTTATTAAGGGAAGGGGTGAAGGAAATATAAAAATGGAAATAAACACCAATGGATTATTTAACATGTACGGCGATTATCGTTTTACTGAGGGTGATTATTTATTTACGTTTGAAAATGCAATCAATAAAAGATTTAAAATAGAGCCCGGAAGTATTATTTCGTGGAATGGAGATCCATATAATGCCAATATTGATATTGCTACTGTTTACAAAACTAAAACTGCTCTTTCTACTTTGCTTCAGGATTCTAGTGCCGAGTATAAGCGAAATATTCCGGTTAATGTTATGCTTAAGCTAAAGGATAAATTATTCAATCCCTCCATTTCTTTTGGCATTAATTTTCCTACCCAATCAAACAATGAAACTTTAAAGGCACAGGTTAACTCCATAATAGGCAACGATAATAATAACGAATTAAATCGTCAGGTTTTTGCTTTGCTAATGATTGGATCTTTTATTCCTCCTTCCGGTGGCAGTCAGGCTGCTACTCGTGTTCAGCAAGGTATTGGTAATAGTTCGGCCGAATTGTTGTCTGCTCAGTTTAATAACTGGATTTCACAGTTGAGCAAGAATGTAAATCTGGGTGTAAATTATAAGCCTTCAACCGACTTAACAAGTCGTCAGATAGAACTTGCAATTTCTACTCAGTTATTTAACGATAGATTATCTATTGACGGTAATTTTGGTGTTGCTAATAATCAGCAAACTGCTGCAGCATCCAGTCTTGTTGATGTTAACGTGGAATATAAATTAACTAACAACGGTAAATTTCGCGTTAAGGCCTATAATAAACCGAATGATTTTATAAATTATTTCACCCAGGGATATAACCGGCAAGGGGTAGGTTTAATATACAAGGAAGAATTTTATACCATTGGCGAATTAATCAGTAGAAAGCGTAAAAAATCCATTAATAATTCTTTGCCACTTCAGCCGAAATTAAGTCCTGATAGTTTAAATCAGAAGAATACGAATGATGAGATTATTCCTTAAAAAGCAAAGGTTATCCTGGTTTTTAACAGTTGCTTTTAATTTTTTACTTGTTTTAATACGTCCACAGGTAGTAAAGTAATTGCTATTGGTCGCTCAATTAGCCATCTTTATTTGAAAGTATACTTAAATAGAGATAAAATGCAAAAAATTAAATAACATCTGTGCATTGTGTTGTAAATATTTTAAAATTTGAAGGTATTTAGTATATTTTTGCATAGTGTTTAAAAATTGGTTTTTTCATATAGGTAGGTATACGTTAATGCTTTATCAGGTTTTTAGCAAACCCGAAAAGATCCAGATTTACCGAAAGCAATTGTTTCAGGAAATTGAAGCGCTTGGATTGGGGTCATTACCTATTGTGGCTATAATTTCTATTTTTATGGGTGGGGTTATTACCATTCAGTCGGCATTTGGTTTTGAGAGCCCCTGGATACCGCTTTATGCTGTAGGCGTTGCCTCCCGCGATACACTCATGCTCGAGTTTTGTCCCACCATGGTAAGTTTAATTTTGGCCGGAAAGGTGGGTTCAAATATAAGTTCCGAAATTGGAACCATGCGTGTAACAGAGCAAATAGATGCGCTTGAGATTATGGGTGTTAATTCGAGGGCATTTCTTATTTTACCTAAAATTGTAGCTTCTTTGTTTTTTAATCCGTTGTTGGTTATCATCAGTATGTTTTTAGGTTTATGGGGAGGATGGATATTTGGAGTATTAACCGAGGTTGTTACACCATACGAATATATTTACGGTATTCAATACGATTTTCGCCCTTTTAATTTTACTTACGCTATTATCAAAACGATAGTATTTGCATTTATAATTACAACAGTTTCCGCATATCATGGTTATTATACCAGTGGAGGCGCTCTTGATGTTGGAAAATCAAGTACAAAGGGTGTGGTATACAGTAGTATCTTAATTTTGGTTTTCAACTATATCCTCACTCAAATTTTGTTGGCATGATAGAGGTTGTAGATTTAAATAAATCCTTTAATGGAAATTCCATATTGGAAAACATCAATATTAAATTTGAGCCCGGAAAATGTAATTTAATTATTGGCGAAAGCGGAAGCGGTAAAACTGTTTTAACTAAATGCATGGTGGGGTTATTTGAACCTGATACTGGCCAAATTTTATATAATAATCGGGATTTTGTGAAGATGGGTTTTAGGGACAGAAGGGAAATAAGAAAAGAAATAGGAATGCTTTTTCAAGGTTCAGCCTTGTTTGATTCGTTAACCGTTGAAGAAAATGTAATGTTTCCTCTTTCGATGTTTACCGAAATGAGTGAGTCCGAAAAGCGCGATAGAGCTAATGAAGTGTTAAAACGGGTTAACCTGTTTAACAAAAATAATTTATTGCCTTCCGAGATTAGTGGAGGACAAAAAAAACGTGTTGGTATTGCTCGTGCAATCGCCATGAATCCTCAGTACTTATATTGCGATGAGCCCAATTCTGGTCTCGATCCCAGAACATCGGCTTTAATTGATAAGCTTATTGAAGAAATAACCTATGAATTCAATATCACAACGGTTGTAATTACACACGACATGAACTCTGTTGTGGAAATCGGAGATAGAATAAATTTTCTGTTTAAAGGAAAAATTTGGTGGCAAGGCACAAAGGCCGAGGTACTTGAAACTGAAAACCCTGAACTGAATGATTTAGTTTATGCTTCTAAACTTCTAAAAACATTAAAGAAGAAATAAAATTTCTTACCGCTATTTTTTATTCCAAGTAAATTAATTTTTGATGGTTCCTTCCTTTTTTTGTCTTATTTGTTTATAAATACGAATCGACAGAAGGATAAGGACGGTAAAAATTACCAATCCCAGTATACCCCACAAGAAGTTGAAAGTATCTTTTAGTACCACAATAAAAACAATTGAAATGAGAAATAAAGTAGCTACTTCGTTCCATATTCTCAATTTTGTGGAGCTAAATTTGTAAATATCATTTTGAAGTTGCTGATAAATTTTGCCATTTGCAAGGTGGTAAAACATTAAACCAAATACAATAGACAATTTTAGAATAAACCAGGGCATTACCCAAGCATTTGTAAGTTGGGCCATCCAAAACCCAAAAATAAATGTTAAAACCATACTGGGCCAGGTAATCCCGTACCAAAGTCGTTTGCTCATAATTTTAAATTGAGCAATTAGGATGCTCCTATCTGGTTCTGGTTTTTCGTTAGCTTCGGTTTGATAGATGAATAAACGCGGAATGTAAAATAGGCCGGCAAACCAAGTAACTACAAATATTATATGAAGAGATTTAACGTAGAGTACGTTCATTTTTTTGATGTTTATGCGAAATTAGAAATTAGTTCTTTATTATCTAATTTGTTGGCTTTTTAAAACAAGAATAAATCGCTGTAGTTCTTCCTTACAGCGAGGTTGATATTTGGAAACCATGATGCGTTAAAAAGCGCTGGCTGTTGTTTATTTAAACAAATTATCCGTTAAAACCGGAGTAATTTGCTGAACTAATTTAGGTTTGGATATGGCAATAAGGCATCAACAGTCGTCAGAAATACAACGCTTGCCTAAAAAAAAATAAAAAGGCTTTTTTAAATAAACTTTTCTGTGTAACCGATTGTTTATTAATATTATTGTAGATATTTAATTTGTCTATAATTTTGTTGCAATTTTATATTAATTAACTGTTTTTTCAACAGCACCTTTGTGCCTTTTTCTAAAAAAATAAGATGAGTTCAACTTATAAGCCTTTTTGTAATAGTCTTTTTAAATATTCACGTTATATTACCTCTGAAGTAAAAATTGGTGAAATTGGTCTGGGTGGTCAAAATCCAATTAGAGTTCAATCCATGACAACTACCGATACCATGGACACCCGAGCAACAGTTGAGCAAAGTATTAGAATGATTGAGGCGGGTTGCGAATTGGTTAGAATTACGGCTCCCTCAATAAAAGAAGCCCAAAACCTCGAAAACATTAAAAAAGAAATTCGGAAAGCAGGATTTAATACTCCATTAGTTGCCGATATTCATTTTACTCCTAATGCTGCCGAAGTAGCGGCCCGACTTGTAGAAAAAGTTCGAATTAATCCGGGTAATTTTGTTGATAAGAAAAAGTTTGACGTATTAGAATATAGTGAAAGTGAGTATCAGGCCGAAATTGAAAAAATCAGTAATAAATTTATTCCCCTTATTAAAGTTTGTAAGGAGTATGGTACTGCCATGCGTATTGGAACTAATCATGGTTCTTTAAGCGATCGTATCTTAAGTCGCTACGGTGATACGCCTTTTGGTATGGTGGAGTCGGCAATGGAATTTTTACGCATTGCACGTAGTGAAAATTATCACCAGATAGTTTTATCGATGAAAGCCAGTAATACACAGGTGATGGTTCAGGCCTATCGACTCCTGGTTTCCCGCATGATTGAAGAGGGCATGAATTATCCTCTTCATTTGGGGGTTACAGAGGCAGGTGATGGTGAAGATGGAAGAATAAAATCGGCAGTTGGTATTGGTACATTGCTTGAAGATGGCTTAGGAGATACAGTAAGGGTTTCTTTAACAGAAGATCCTGAGTTTGAGATTCCGGTAGCAAAAGCCCTGGTTGAACGTTATAGCAACCGGTTAAATCACAAGCCCATTTCTCCAATTGATCATAGTATAATTGCATCAAATTATTCCCCATTTGAATACAACAAGCGTGCTACAATTGAAGTGATTAATTTAGGTAATTCTAACGTTCCCCGAGTTATAGCCGATTATAGTGAAAGTATTGATATTAAAGCATCATCTTTATTTGCAATTGGATATAATTATAATGAAACTAGCGATAAGTGGAATCTAAGTGATTTTGCTGCTGATTATATTTATGCCGGAAATCAAAAAATCAATTTTGAAACACCGGGTACATTAGGAATTATTTACAATAATGAGTTATGGTTAGAGAATTCCCGACAGGAAAGGGCTTACCCATTATTCTGTGGTCATCAGTATTTTGCCGAAAAGGAAAAAGGTAATACCTCTACATTATTAAATTTTGTGGCGGTAGATAGTTCTGTTTTTAATTTGGAATTTGCAGAAAAGTTTAGAAATGAAGATACTGTTTGTTTAATTTTTGATACGATAAATGAGCATGGTGTTGCTGAGTTGCGTAAGCTATTCTTAATTGCCAATCAAGCTAAAATAAATACACCCGTTATTCTAAAACGAAACTACAAAGATTTAACTACCGATCAGCTTCAGTTATACGCTCCAACTGATTTGGGCTCGCATTTAATTGATGGTATGGGCGATGGGGTTTGGTTAAAATCAACCAATTGCGGATCGCGCGATTTTATAAATAAAACCTTATTTGGTACATTACAGGCCAGCCGAACTCGTATTTCTAAAACTGAGTATATAAGTTGTCCTTCATGCGGAAGAACCTTATTTGATTTACAGGAAACTACACAGCGCATCCGAAAAGTTACCGATCATTTAAAAGGTGTTAAAATCGGAATAATGGGTTGTATTGTAAACGGACCGGGTGAAATGGCCGATGCTGATTATGGTTATGTGGGTACCGGAGTTGGTAAAATTACATTATACAAAGGCAAAGAGGTTGTAAAGCGTAATATAGATTCTGAATTCGCCGTAGAAGCCCTAATAGATCTTATAAAAGAAAATGGCGACTGGGTAGAAAGAGCTATAGCGGTTGCTTAATTAACTAAATTTATTTTCTTTAAAATCAGAAACGTTTAAATCGCTCAAATGCCGATTTTTCCAGCTCCTCTCTAAAATCGGGGTGTGCAATATTAATTAGGGCTTTTGCTCGTTGCCTCAGGTTTAATCCGTTTACATCTACCGATCCAAATTCGGTTACAATATAATGTGCATGCGCTCGGGTGGTAACCACATTTGCCCCTTCACTTAAGTTAGCCACTATTTTACTTTTTCCTTTACCGGTTAAGGAATTCATGGCAATAATGGGTTTTCCGCCAATACTAAGCGAGGCTCCTCTAATAAAATCCATTTGTCCGCCTACACCAGAATATTGATAAGTGCCAATGCTATCAGCACATATTTGTCCGGTTAAATCAATTTCAATGGCACTGTTAATAGCTACAGCCTTTGGATTTTGTCTGATCACATAGGGGTTGTTAATATATTCACTTTCCAGAAAAGCAAATTCGGGATTATCATCAATAAAATCGTATAATTTTCGGCTGCCCATAGCAAAACCAGTAACTACTTTTCCGGGATGTTTTATTTTGTTTTTGTTGTTTATGGCTCCGATTTCCATCAACGGAATTACGCCATCGCTTAGCATTTCGGTGTGTATACCGAGGTTTTTGTGATTAGTAAGCGAAGCTAAAACGGCATTGGGTATTTCACCAATTCCCATTTGTAGGGTTGAACCGTCTTCAATTAAAGCGGCACAGTTTTCTCCAATCTTTTTACTTGTTGGTTTAATTTCACTAATAAAGCAACTTTCATCCAGTTCCTCTTCGTGGTAAACCATAGCACTAATTTCTTTAATATGTATAATCCCATGTCCGTGTGTACGCGGCATACGGGGATTAACTTGTGCAATAATTAGCTTAGCATTGTTTACAGCACTTTTGGCTATATCTACTGAAACGCCTAAAGAACAGAAACCAAATTTATCCGGTGGAGACACCTGAATAATGGCAACATCTAATTTAAGTTTGCCCGAGCTAAAAAGTGCAGGAATTTCACTCAAAAAAACGGGAATATAGTCGGCATAACCGTTGTGCACTGCTTCCCTTAAATTATCTCCTAAAAAACAAGAATTAAAATGAATATCTCCAAGTAATTGCGGTTGTATTAATGCGTTAGGGCCGTGCAAACTGATACCTGTAATTTCAATGGGTGATATTTCTTTTACTTTGTTTGCCAGTGCACTGCACAAATAGCGTGGAGTAGCAGCACCGCCATGCAAAAAAATACGCATGTTGGGTTTAATAAAATCAAGTGCTTCAGAAATGCTTTTATACATAATTTACAGATTAGATACGTACCTTTGTGTTTTATATCACAAAGATGCTTAATACAACCGAAATAACCGAAATAAAACAATTATTGTCGTCCGAAAAAAATATAGTAATAACTACTCATAAATCGCCTGATGGTGATGCCATGGGTTCTAGTTTGGCACTTTATAATTACCTTAAATTAAAAGGTCATAAAGTAAAAGTAATAACTCAAAATAATTATCCAACTTTTTTACATTGGCTTCCCGGTAACGAATACGTAATTGTAGCAGATGATAAAAAGGCAAAAGCGCAAGAACTTATATTGAATGCTGATTTAATCTTTTGCCTCGATTTTAATAATTTAAAACGAATTGAGTATGTAGGTGAATGGATCGCTTCTGCTCATGCTGTTAAGTTTATGATCGATCATCATCAACAGCCTGATGATTTTGCTAAATATATGTTCTCAACCGTAAACACAAGTTCTACTTGCGAACTTATTTATGATTTTATTGAAATGCTAGGCGATTTAAGGCAGATTGATTTAAATATAGGCAAATGTATATACACTGGTTTGGTTACCGACACGGGATCGTTCCGTTTTAAATCGGCCAGCTCCTTAACTTTACAAAAAGCATCGTATTTAATTTCTTTAGGTGTAGATCACGCTTCTATTTACGAAAAAGTTTACGATACTAATACATACGATCGTTTGCAGTTAATGGGCTTTGCATTAAATCATCGATTTGTGGTAAATAAAGAAATAGGGTATAGTTACATGTGGCTTACTGATGCTGAATTAAAAAAATACAATTATAAAACAGGTGATACAGAGGGATTTGTTAATTACGGTCTTTCAATTGATGGCGTGAGATTATCGGCCTTTTTTGTGGAACGCGATGGTCAGATAAAAGTATCTTTTCGTTGTAAAGATCCAATGGATGTTAATTTGCTGGCCAGAAAATATTTTAACGGCGGTGGCCATAAAAATGCTGCGGGTGGTAGCTCCGACAAAAAAATTGAGGACGTGGTAAATGATTTTTTAACTATAATTCCCCAATACAAAAATGATTTACAAATTTAGTTTAGGGTTATATCTGATAATGTCTTTTGTTTTGGTTTCTTGTGATCACCAGCCTATACCAAATGTAATGAATAGAAAACCTGGTTTTCATCAAATAAGTGATACCTTAAAACGAGTAAATAAATATCTTTCGCATAAGGAATCCGATTTAATAGAGTCCTATATTAATCGTCATCATTATAAGATGACTGCAACCGGAACAGGCTTGAGGTATTTTATTTACAAATCGTCTAACGGACCCAAGGCTCTCTCAGGTATGAAAGCTAAAGTTAATTTTGAAATAAGTTTATTAAATGGGCAGACATGTTACAGCTCTAAAATCAAAGGACCAGAAACTTTTTTAATTGATCAGGATAATTTTGAAAGTGGAATACACGAGGGAATAAAATTTATGCGTAAGGGTGAAAAAGCCCTTTTTATTTTACCGCCTCATCTTGCCCATGGCTTAATTGGTGATATGAATAAAATACCACCCTTAACTACCGTTGTTTACGATATTGAACTGATTGCTCTGGAGAATTAATGATATAATTTAAATTAGCTATACGAGCTAATAAACTAAAAATGAAAATTGCCGTAAATACCCGACTATTGCTTCCAGGAAAACTGGAGGGTATTGGCTGGTTTAGTTTTGAGGTTTTAAAACGTATAACACAAAATAATCCCGAACACGAATTCATTTTTATTTTCGATAGGCCTTATAGTAGCGAATTTATTTTCTCTAAAAACATTAAACCTGTTGTTATTGGGCCGCCCAGCCGTCACCCTTTATTATGGTACTGGTGGTTTAATTACAGCGTGCCCAAAATATTAAAACAGGAAAAGGTCGACCTGTTTTTTTCGCCCGATGGTTTTTTATCTTTAAATACAAGTATACCCCAGATACCGATTATACACGATTTAAATTTCGAACATTTCCCTAAAGATTTGCCTTTTAGCCATCGTACATACTATAGAACTTATTTTAAAAAGTATGCAAGCATAGCAAAAAAAATAGGTACTGTTAGCGATTATTCCAAACTTGATATTTGTAAAACCTATCAGATAAAGCCCGACAAAATTTCAGTTGTATACAATGGTGTAAACGAAATGTTTAAACCAATAAACCCTGATGAAATTACGGCTACAAAAAACAAATTTAGCGGAGGTCTGGACTACTTTTTATTTATTGGCGCCTTGCATCCTCGAAAAAACATAAGTAGGTTGATAAAGGCCTTCGAACTTTTTAAAAATAAAACAAAAAGCCAATTTAAACTGATACTGGCCGGCAATAAAAAGTGGTGGACATCTGAAATGGAACAAGTATACCAGGAAGCCACTTATAAAGACGATATCATTTTTACCGGGCGTATTTCGCAAGAAGAGCTAATTAAATTAATGGGCGCCTCCTATGCTCTTACTTACGTTCCTTATTTTGAAGGATTTGGTATACCAATAATTGAAGGAATGAAGGCGGGTACAGCCGTAATTACTTCAAACATCACCAGTATGCCCGAAGTAGCCGGAGATGCTGCCCTATTGGTTAATCCCGAAAACGTTGAAAGCATAGCCAATGCTTTAATTAAGATTTCATCAGATAAAAATTTGCGAAACACATTAATAGAAAAAAGCAAAACTCAGGCTTCCCAATTTAGCTGGGACAAAACAGCAGAAAAGGTTTGGGATTTAATTATGAGTTAAACTTTTTTAAAGGAGTTTTATTCATTATCCCCATCATCATTTTTTTCATATCCTCCGATATATTAAACCTCCAGATAGCGCCTACCCAGGCCAATACTACCAATGAGCCTTTTACAAAGATGTTAAGGACATAATTGGAGCTTACTGGAATATACGCTATAGAAGTGTATATAATTCCGGCTATAATTATAATCTTAAAGAAGTTTAAACTAAACGGCATAAATCCTAATTGCCATTTTATTACTCCTACTCTCATAAAATTTAACACCCCTAAAGAAAGACATGATGCTATTGCAGAACCTACAATTCCATATTCAGGTATTAACCAGTAATTAAAACCAATAGTAGATAGTACGAGAACAAACATAAAAAAGGCATCAACCTTAAAAAACTTGGAGGCATAAATGATCTGAGCATTTACACCGGTTGACATATCCAGCAAATTTCCTAATCCAATAAACAAGATTACATACTTTCCAGCCTTATATTCTTCCGGAAAGAACATCAATAAATCATCAATATTAACCCATATTCCCAAAAACAGAATAAGTCCGAGCAAAATTTGAGTAGAAGATGATTTCTTATAAAAGTCTTTTAGCCCTTCCATATCCTGCTCTCTGAAGTATTTTAATACAACTGGGCCCGCTATGCGATTAATAGCCCTGCCTGGAATAATAATACTTGATCCTACATAAAAAGTGATGGCATATATTCCGGTTTGCGCCAGGCCTAATTTATCATTAATTAAAATGCTATCTACAACCGAAATAATATTGGAAGAAAAGTTGGTTACAATTGAAAAGGCACTCACCCAAATAGTTTCTTTAATTAATGATTTTGTGTAAATGGTTTTGTCGTAATTAAATGAAATATGACCTTGGTAAGCCTGCGTAGCAAACAATATAACCGTTGGAAAACAGTTTGCAGCAACATATCCAATAATGGCATAATAAACTGAGATAACCTCAAAATAATAAAGTATTGCTACCAAAAGTATGAGTATTCTTTGAAGTACTTCTTTAGATAATGCTCCCGAAACGGAGTCGAATAAGGCTCGAGCATAATTATCCAATACACTAAAAAAGGCCGAGAAAAAAGTAAGAGGCAGAATTAAAAACATATAATCCACAAAAAGTTTACTTTTCTCTATGTTCTTAGATATGAGCCAGTCCTTGCTTAAAAAATAAATTACCGAACAAATTACAAAACCACTTAGCGTTACAAGAAAAGGGATTAAAATAAAACCATGGTGATTTTTTTCTTCATTTCTAAAATGAGGGAATATTCTAATTATGGCGTTTTGGATTCCGAAGGATGAAAATTGCGCATAAATTAACGATACCGAAACTAAAATTTTAAATAATCCATTTTCATCAGGGGTAAAAACCCGCGGATATACAAACACTGTACTTATAAATCCGAGCGCAATTCCAATATAGGTAACAGCAGTTGTAATGGTGGCCTGACGTTGAACTATTCCCATTATAAATCTTTTACTTTAAATTTTAACAACACCGAATTGCCAACAACCACCACATCGGAAAAAGCCATTGATAAAGAACCTAAAATGGGGCTTAACATGCCCATTGCAGCCATCGGTATTGCAACTATATTATAGGCAAATGCCCAAAAATAATTTTGTTTTATTGTTTTAATTGTAGAGTTTGATAAGTCTAATAAATAATTTAATTTTTCGAACTCTTTACCTTTGGTTAAAATAATTTGGGCACTTTGCATTGCCGCATCGGTTGAACCAGAAATCGAGATACCCACATCTGCTAGCGTTAATGATGGAGCATCATTAACACCATCCCCCATCATAATAACTTTTGAAGTTTTCTTAAGCTCCTCCAATACTTTAAGCTTTTGATCAGGCAGTTGTTCCGAATAAACATAATCAATTCCGGTTTTATGTGCTACTTCATTACAGGACATTTGTTTATCGCCACTTAATAAAACCACCTTGTAGCCTGAAAGTTTTAAATCTTTTATTAATTGAATTGAATCTGATTTAACATCATCCGTTATGCTTATTGCCGCATATAAAACATTATCAAGGGTTATGTATAGATTAAAATCATCAATACCAGAATTATTAACAAACGACGCTGTACCGATTTTAATTTCCTTGCCCTGATACACGGCTTTTAATCCTTTCCCTTTAAACTCTTCTACATTATTGACTTCTAACAAATTCGAGTTGTTTAATTCTTTTACAAGCGACTTAGCAATGGGATGAGAGGAATGTATTTCAAGAGAAAAGATTAAATTCTTAATTGTGTCCAGGCTAACATCACTAAATAATTTAATTTCTTTAATCTTAAAATCGCCTGTTGTTAGAGTACCTGTCTTATCAAACACAATGGTTTTGGCATCCGTTATTACCTCTAATGTTTCGGCCCCTTTTATTAAAACGCCGCGTTTAGCAGCCATTCCCACCGCTACCGCTATTGCTGTTGGAGTTGCCAATCCCATTGCACATGGGCATGAAATAACCAATACCGCAACTGAATGTAAAATGGATTCTTTAATAGAAATTTCAAAAAACAAAAAACTAATTAAAAACGTTAGTAGTGAAATTATCAAAACCGAAGGTACAAACACCGCACTAACCTTATCTCCTATGCGTTGTAAATTGGGCTTTTTACTTTGTGCATTCTTTACAAGTTCAATTATCTGATGCAAGAAAGTTTGATTACCTATCTTCACGACTTTTGCTTCAAATGAGCCCGAATTAATAATGGTTCCAGCAAACACTAAATCATCATCTTTTTTAACAACCGGTATTGATTCGCCTGTTAACATACTCTCATCAACATCACCTTCTCCTTTCATTATCTCTGCATCAGCCGGCACCCTGTCGCCCGTATTTAGTTTTATTCTATTGCCATTCATTAATTGCGACACGTTAATTGTTTCTACAACACCATCGTTATTAATTCTGTTGGCAGTTTGAGGCTGCATTTTCATTAATTCGGCCACTGCAGTAGTAGTTTGAGCAACAGATCTACGCTCTATATAAGCTCCCAGTAAAGCAAAACATACAATAGAGGCTGCTGTCTCAAAAAACAAAAAATCATGAATTTGATGGGTTCCATAATAATTTACAAATCCGTATACACTATATCCCAATGCCGAAACAAATCCCATAAAAATAAGCACATCCATATTAGGATACTTATTTTTAACAGAAGCGTAAGCCGATTTACCAAAATGTAAAAAACCAATTATGGAAGGCGGGATACAAAGTATAAACTGGAAAAGCGCATCATGTAATATTGGATATGAAAAAAACATGTGAGCCAACAACGGAAATGTAAATACGACTGAAAGAGCTAATTTAAACTGAATGGTTGCATAAAAAGAACTAACCGGAACTTCCTTTAAATCGGGTAACCAGGCTTTGTAACCCATTTTATTTATGCTTTCAATATAATTTTCAATAGGCTCAACCTCCTCGTAAACAAAACTAGCCTCATTGTTTTCAAAACTAACATTAACCTCCGTTGCACCCTTCTTTTCTAACAACTTCTTAACCCCAGCAGCGCAGCTGGTACAGTTCATCCCCTCAACATTTAGCTTAATTTGCTTTTGCATACTCAAATTTAAACAACCTTTTAGTTTAGGCTATTAACTTTGCACTTAAATATTCACAAAATGGAACTCATATTTGCTTCTCAAAACCAGAACAAGCTTAACGAAATTCAATCAAAACTTTCGAGCAATATTAAACTCATTGGCCTGAAAGACTTAAACTATAACGAAGAACTTCCGGAAACAGCGAAAACCATAAAAGAAAACGCTTTGCAAAAAGCACGATTTGTATATGAAAAATTTGGTAAAGATTGTTTTGCGGATGATACCGGACTGGAAATTGAGTCTTTAAACAACCTACCTGGAGTAGATACAGCTCATTATGCAGGTCCAGAAAGAAATGCCAACCTAAACATGGATAAAGTACTTCGGGAAATGCAAAATGCAAACAGCAGAAATGCCCGTTTTGTAACCATATTCGCATTAATTCTAAACGGGAAAGAGTATTTATTTGAAGGTGAAGTAAAAGGCATTATTGCAACTGAGAAAAGAGGTAATCAGGGATTTGGCTACGACCCCATTTTTATTCCCGAATACCATCAAAATACGTTTGCCGAAATGGACTTAAATCAAAAGAACAGCATGAGTCACAGAGCAAGAGCATTGAGCAAAATGCTTGACTTTTTAAACAAGGACTAATGCCTTTTTTTTGTTTTCAACAAGGACCTTTGATTATTAACACACCTTAGTAAATATGGCCTTAAGACCTTAATTTCGCACAAAATTTACAATAAACTATGGCTGATATTCAAGCACTTGAAAAACTTTGTACCCAGGTACGCCGTGATATCGTTAGAATGGTTCATGCTCCTCAATCGGGGCATCCGGGCGGTTCTTTAGGTTGTACAGAATTTTTCGTGGCACTTTATAATGAAATTTTAAAACACAATCCTTCCAATTTTAACATGGACGGCATTGGTGAAGATTTATTCTTTTTATCTAATGGTCACATCTCTCCTGTTTACTACAGTGTTTTAGCAAGAGCTGGTTATTTTCCGGTTAATGAATTAAATACTTTCAGAAAACTAAACACACGCCTGCAAGGGCATCCAACAACACACGATCATTTACCGGGTGTTAGAATTGCATCTGGTTCGTTAGGACAAGGCCTCAGTGTTGCGGTGGGTGCTGCACTTGCTAAGAAATTAAACAACGATTCAAATTTGGTTTACACCTTACATGGTGACGGTGAATTGCAAGAAGGTCAAATATGGGAAGCCGCTATGTTTGCTGCTGCCAATAAGGTTGACAATATAATTTCTACTATCGATTACAACGGCCGTCAGATTGACGGTAACGTTGATGATGTTTTAAGCCTAGGGAACCTTAAAGCTAAATTTGAAGCTTTTGGCTGGGACGTGCTAGAAGTAAAAGAAGGCAACAACATTAAAGCAATTATGGATGGCTTGAATATTGCTAAACAACATACAGGTAACGGAAAACCGGTAGCAGTTTTAATGCATACCGAAATGGGTAATGGAGTTGACTTTATGATGGGTACTCATAAATGGCATGGTTCTGCTCCTAACGACGAACAATTAGCGAATGCCCTGGCGCAAAATCCCGAAACTTTGGGTGATTATTAAAATAAAACTAATTTGATATCGTTCCTTAATTATTAAAGTCTTTTTAAAATATTGCCTTATAGTTCTTCTAGCCATTTTGGGTTTGAACAAAAGTTATGCGCAATATCCTCAACCTAAAAAGACAGAGCCCACTATTACCCGTATTTTATTTTTGTTTGATGCTTCAAATAGTATGTACGGTAGATGGCAAAGCAATATTAAAATGGAGGTAGCCAAAAAATTAATGGCAGAATTACTAGATAGCCTTCAAAAGAAAGAAAACCTCGACTTGGCACTTCGGGTTTATGGTCATCAAAAACCATTTCCTCCGCAAGATTGTGATGATACCAAACTGGAAGTTTATTTTGGATCATCTAAAAGCAAGGCTCCTGAAATTAAAGAGAAAATTAGAAGTTTACGCCCTAGTGGTACTACCCCCATAGCGTTATCTCTTGAAAAAGCAGCAGATGATTTTCCATACGAACCAGACAGAAAAAATATTCGTAACATTATTATTTTAATTACAGATGGTGTTGAAGAGTGTAAGGGCGATCCTTGTGCAGTATCTATGGCGCTATTAAAAAAAGGAATTGTGCTTAAGCCTTTTGTTATAGGAGTAGGTCTCGATGTTGAATTTAAAAAAGCCTTTGAGTGTGTTGGAACTTATTTTGATGCTTCAACAGAAGAAAGATTTAAGGACGTATTAAACATTGTTATTTCTCAGGCTCTAAATAATACTACCGCTCAAGTTAATTTACTCGACTTACAAGGAAATCCTAGTGAGACTAATGTGGGGTTTACTTTGTATGATGAGTTTTCGGGACTGGATAAATATAATTACATACATACATTTAATGCTCGTGGCCTTCCTGATACAATTGTTGTAGACCCTATAATGGAATATAAATTAGTTGTTCATACAATTCCTGAAGTAGAAAAGCGAAACATTAAATTGGTAGCCGGAAAACACAACATTATAGCTGTTGACGCTCCTCAAGGCGAATTGGTTTTGAAAGTGCCGGGTTCTAGTGATTATAAATCGTTAAGCTACATTGTAAGAAAAAGAGGGGATACTAAAACTTTGCATGTGCAGCACATGAATCAGTCCGAACGTTATCTGGTGGGAAAATACGATCTGGAGGTTTTAACAATACCTCGTATTCAAATAAACGACGTAGATATATCGCAAAATAAAGTAACTACCATCCAAATTCCTCAACCGGGGATTTTACAGGTAACCGCTCCCTCGCCCGGATATGGTGCTTTGTATTGGGAAGATGACAATCAGTTAAAGTGGCAATATAATTTTGAGAATAGCATGACCCGCGATATGTTGTTGATTCAACCCGGAAGGTATCGAATTATTTGGAGACAACGCGTAAGTAAAACAACTTACGATACCATAGAAAAAGAATTTAAAATAGAATCAGGTAGTTCAGTAAACATAAGACTAAGTAATAATTAACATGAGCTTATTAGAGAAATTTAAAGATCAGGGTGGACAAGATACCCGTTCGGGATTTGGTGCAGGATTAGAAGAATTAGGAAAATCAAATCCGAAAGTAGTGGCCTTATGTGCCGATTTAATAGGTTCGCTAAAAATGGATGCTTTTAAAAAAAATCATCCTGAGCGTTTTTTTCAGGCCGGAATTGCAGAAGCCAATATGATTGGGATGGCGGCAGGCTTAACCATTGGGGGCTATATTCCCTATACCGGAACCTTCGCTAATTTTTCTACAGGTCGTGTATATGATCAAATCCGTCAGAGTGTAGCTTATTCTGAAAAGAATGTTAAGATTTGTGCTTCGCATGCCGGGCTTACTTTAGGAGAAGACGGGGCTACTCACCAAATTCTTGAAGATATAGGTTTAATGAAAATGTTGCCCGGAATGGTGGTAATTAATCCGTGTGATTTTAATCAAACTAAAGCTGCAACCATAGCAATTGCTGATCATCACGGTCCGGTTTATTTGCGTTTTGGCCGACCAAAGGTGGCGAACTTCACCTCTAAAGACCAAAAATTTGAAATTGGAAAAGCGTGGTTAATGAATGAAGGAACCGATGTAACCATTATTAGCACTGGTCACCTGGTTTGGAAAAGCATTCAGGCGGCCGAGATTCTTGCATCAAAAGGAATATCGGTTGAGCTTATAAACATTCATACCATAAAGCCACTGGATGAAGAAGCCATCATTAAATCTGCTGCCAAAACGAGAGCTGTAGTTACTGCTGAAGAACACATGATTGCAGGAGGATTAGGAGAAAGCGTTGCACAGGTGCTTGCCAGAAAACTGCCAACACCAATTGAATTTGTAGCCGTTAATGACAGTTTTGGCGAAAGCGGAACTCCTGATGAACTAATGGCCAAGTATGGCTTGGATACACCTCATTTAGTGGAAGCCGCGTTAAAGGTAATCTCCAGAAAGTAAATTAAAATTCTTTTGGGTAAACTATTTATTTAACGCTTTTTCACAATGACTGAAACCCCAGTATTTCCCTTGTGTTATAGCGGAAGCTTAGAATATTTTGCAATTTTATTTAAGTATGAAAGCATACTAATAGATCAAAACGAATTTGTGCCTAAACAAACTACCCGAAGTTTTTTAGAAATTTTAAATGCGAATGGAATACAGAAATTGAGCGTTCCCATTAATAATAAATCTCAAAAAATCCCCTATCATTTAATTACTATTGATAATAAACAACGATGGCAACATCAACATTGGAAAAGTATTTTAAGCGCTTACAAATCCTCTCCTTTTTTTGAACATTACGAGCACTATATTGCAGATTTTTATCAAAAGAAATACGATACCCTTTTCGAGTTTAATAGTTCAATATTAATTAACTTGCTAAAAGCTCTAAAGGTCAATACTAAACTAGAGTTTAGTAATCAATACCTAAATCCTGATTTTATTCTAAACGATTTTAGAAATAAAGAAAGTTTTAAAAAAACAAGAAATATTTTGATGCCCGAATATTATCAAACCTTTTCATATAAACATCATTTTGTATGTAATCTTAGTATCTTAGACTTAATTTTTAATTTAGGACCGGATAGTAAAACATATCTTAGTAAAATATAAATTAATCCGAATAAGCCTTAAATGCTGTTTATTTAGTTTTTTTCCAGTTTTTATAAATATCTTGTTGCTTAGGTCTGTTTAAAGGTATTTCAGTTAAAGGATTGCAAATTTTTAATGTTGCGTGTAATTCGGATGGTAGTTTTTGATACAATTCTGTACCTTTTGTTTTCCATTCAATCATTTGATCAGAGACCTCTTTAATAATTTTAGCAGGATTCCCAACTACAATTTTTCTTTCCGGAATTTCCATTCCTTCCGGTATAAAGCTTAAAGCACCAATAATACTATTGTCGCCAATAATAACATTATCCATTATTACCGAATTCATTCCAATCAGTACATTCTTACCCACTATTCCGCCATGAATTATTGCTCCATGCCCTATGTGTGCACCTTCCTTTAATAAGACGGTTACCCCTGGGAACATGTGTAAGGTACAGTTTTCTTGAACATTACACCCGTCTTCAATTATAATCTCGCCCCAATCGCCTCGTAAAGCAGCACCCGGACCTATATAAACATTTTTACCAATTATTACATTGCCTGTAACACATGCTTGAGGATGAACAAAAGAGCTAGGGTCAACAACCGGGATGTAACCGTTAAATTCGTATATCATAAAACTAATTTAAAAAAAAAGGCCGGTTAAATTCCGGCCTTCATTATTATACAAATAAGGGTAAATCCCTCATTAGTTTATTAACTTTTGTTTTTACAGACTTAAGTTTCTTTTCATCACCCTTACTCATTAGAGCTTCATCAATTAAGTCAGCTACTTTTAAAATCTGTTTTTCTTTTAAACCCCTGGTGGTTATAGCCGGTGTACCTAGTCTTATACCTGAAGTAACCATAGCCGGTTTATCATCAAACGGAACCATGTTTTTATTAACCGTAATATCGGCTTTGCCCAACCAAATTTCACCTTCTTTACCGGTTAAGCCTTTACTTCTCAGATCTATAAGCATACAATGGTTTTCTGTACCACCCGAAATAATTTTATAACCTTTCGAAACTAGAGAAGCAGCTAATGCTTGTGCGTTTTTAGAGACCTGAACAATATAGCTCATGTATTCATCGCTTAAAGCTTCACCAAATGCAACTGCTTTGGATGCAATTACGTGTTCTAATGGTCCACCTTGAGTTCCAGGAAAAACGGCAGAATCTAATAATGAGGACATCATTCTGATTTCGCCTTTTGGTGTTTTTAATCCGAAAGGATTTTCGAAATCTTTGCCCATCATGATAATTCCACCACGAGGACCTCTTAACGTTTTATGGGTAGTTGATGTTACAATATGGCAATAGGGTAGAGGATCATTTAATAATCCTCTTGCTATTAAGCCAGACGGATGAGAAATATCTGCTAATAATAAAGCGCCAACTTTATCGGCAACTTTTCTAACACGAGCATAATCCCAATCTCTGGAGTAACTGGAAGCCCCTACAATGATCATTTTGGGTTTTTCCTTAAGGGCTGTTTTTTCTAAGCTTTCGTAATCAACAGTTCCGGTTTTTTCCGAAACACCGTAAAAGAAAGGCTGATATAATTTTCCGCTAAAATTTACTGCAGAACCATGAGTTAAATGTCCTCCGTGTGATAAATCAAATCCCAAAATTTTATCTCCCGGTTTAAGGCAAGCCAACATAACCGCAGCGTTAGCTTGAGCGCCACTGTGAGGCTGAACATTGGCCCAGTCTGCATTAAATAATTGTTTTAGTCTGTCGATAGCAAGTTGTTCAACTTTGTCCACAACCTGGCATCCACCATAATAGCGGCGACCGGGGTATCCTTCGGCATATTTATTGGTTAAAACTGAACCCATAGCCTTTAATACCTGAGGGCTCACATAGTTTTCTGAAGCAATTAACTCAAGACCTTCGGTTTGACGATGAGTTTCTTCCTTAATTAAATCGAAAATTAGTTTATCTCTTTTCATTACAGTTAAATAAATTTTGAAACAAAATTAAGATTCTTTTTTATTGAACGACATTTGCGACCAAACAAAAGGGGCACTGATTATGAACAATAATGGCGATTGAGCGATGCCCATTAAAAAACGAGCTAATTTATAGGTAATTGAATAATCATTAACAATATACCCTACTAAAATTAATAATCCGGAAACTGCAAACAGGGCTATCAGAATTAAGGATATTTCTTTAAAAATGTTCTTTTTAAACAGCCAAAGATTAAATGAACCGGCCAAAATGAGATACAAAACAGAAAAAAAAACAGTAAGAAACCATTTTAAGTAGTATAAAAAGGTGTAAGAAGTCTTAGATAATGATGCATAAATCGTTTTGGAATAATAATAATAGGCATCCGTTTCATTTAGTTTCAAATACAACATTCGGTTGAGGTTTACAAATACATCTTCGCGCCAATACCCTATTAAAAAATAAGAAATTATAATGAGTACTATTTTAATCCGATTATTTTTCACCTTTTTTAATTAATCCCGAAAATTGATTTACCCATATCCACCACATAAAAAAAATAAGACTATAAACCAAATAAGTAAAGGTGTAGGTGTGATGAAACTCTAATGTAGATCTTGAAACATATAATTGTATAATAGCTAATAATACAACGCGCAAAACGTTAGCTAAATATATAATTATGATTCCAGAGGGAATAAACCAGATTTTAGATTTAAGTGGACCCGGAAATGCAATAATAAAACTTGAAAACAAGGCGAATAAAATGATACCATTACAAGGATCGCCCATCCATAATCCGCTGGTGTTGTCTATTCCGATTAAGCGAACGGCTCCAGTAAAGGTTCTAAATCCCAATAAGTTAAGAATCCATTTGCTATGTTTGATGGTTAATTCTACAACAGTTAGGTCGAGTGAACTGTTAGAATGAAGATAAGTGGTGTATAATATCTGCCAAAACAGGTAAACACCCAATATTTTAAGAATAAATAAAAATAAGGGTTGCCGGAGGATATTAACCATTTAAGGTTATTTTTTACGGGAATCGAGGATTTTTTTAGTCCCAAAAGCTGCACCTGCAGCTAAAAGTAAACTAACCCCACCATCAAGGGGGATAGGACAAGGATCTGGCCAACAATCAGGAGTTGCACCTCCGCCAGGTAGGGTTGCCGCCATTAAAAAACCACTTGAAAAAAGTAAAATAAGGATTATAGAAAGTTTTATCTTCATATTTATTATAGTAAAACTAGGAAAAAGTATTTATAATTCAAATCTAATAATTTATTTGTGATTAATTAATTTAAATTAGGATCGATGGGGTAGTTGGCCATCTGCGCAAATTCATTTCCCATGTCGTTTAAAAGTTTTTTCCAAAGTAATTCCGGGTTTGTATTTAAGAGTATTTGAGGAGTAGTATGCGTAATAATCCACGACTTTTCTTTTATTTCCTTTTCAAGTTGTCCATGGTCCCAACCGGCGTAACCGGCTAAAAATCGAATATTTTCCTCCCTTATGGTCCCTTCCTCTATCTTTTGTTTTAATTGATAAAAATCGCCACCCCAATAAAGTCCTTCCATAATTTTCTGACTTCCTTCAATAATATCACCGTACGTATGAATATAAAAAACATTATCGCGTGCTACAGGCCCCCCTAAAAACACACTTGAGTTTAAATCAGGGAAATTTTCGAGGGCTTCATTAACATCTAAATCAAGGGTTCGGTTAAATATAAATCCGTAAGCACCATCGTTGTTATAATCTGCCAAAATAATTACGGAACGAATAAAGTATTCATCTTTTAAAAACGGTTCCGCAATTAAAATTTTTCCGGTAGCTAAAATTTCTTTTTTCGACATATTTTTTTTACATCCTGCTCCAACTAATATAGAACTAAAGTGTTTTAATTACTAATTTAAACCCCAATTATTATTAAAAGAATCAAACAATGGCAGAAGATAAAATTAGTCAATTTGTAAATCAATTACGCAAAGAATACAGTTTACAAAGCTTAGACGAAGCGCATGTGGAAAATAATCCGATTAAACAACTCGAAAAATGGTTGATACATGCATTAGAAATAAACGCCAAAGAGCCTAATGCCATGGTTTTGTGTACAGTTGATAAAGATGCAAAACCCTCCTCACGTATAGTTTTGTTAAGAGAGTTTGATGAAAATGGGTTAGGCTTTTATACCAATTTTGAGAGCAGAAAAGGAAGAGAAATGTCGGATAATAAAAATGTTTGTTTAAATTTTTTCTGGCCCGAACTGGAAAGGCAAATCAGAGTTGAAGGAACGGTAGAAAAGCAAAAAGAAGAAGTTTCGGATAGCTATTTTGCCTCTCGACCATCCGCATCTAAAATTGGTGCTTGGGCTTCGGCGCAAAGTTCAAAAATACCTAACAGAGAAGTTTTGGAAAATCAATTTAATAATCAAAGCGCCCGATTTGAAAATAAAGAAATTTCGCGTCCGCCTTTTTGGGGTGGTTTTTTGGTAAAGCCTACTTACTTCGAATTTTGGCAGGGGAGACCGAGTAGATTACACGATCGTATTTGTTATGAGCTCATAAATAATGATTGGCAAATTAGTCGATTGTCTCCTTAGTTTTTACCTGATAGAAATTAAGCCATTTTCCCAAGGTCTTGTAAATAATCCACGAGATTAAAGGAGCAGAAATTACATCTAAACTATAGTGCACACGTTGAACGATAAGCATTATGCCTACTAGTACTGTTATAATTAAAACCATATATTTTAATTTTAGTTCTTTAATATTTAAGGCTAGCAAAAATAAATTGGATACATGGCCGCTAAAAAATAAATCGGTTTTAATTTCTGCGCCTTTGTAAAATGCAAAAGCCAAAATGGGGTCATTTAAATAGATCATGCCTTCGGGAGGGGCAAGAGGAACCAAATAAATACAGTAGGCCCTTATTATATTTTGTGCTAACAAGAGATTAAGAGCATTAAAAAATAGTTCGGGTGTGCGAATTAAATAACCGGCAGCAATAAGAATCCCTGAGTATGTAAAAAGACAAATCGCAATTGATAAATCAAACGGTTGAAAAATAAAAAACCAGTCGTTTAGTTGAAACGATTGCCTGTAATGCGAATATTGAATTACTAATTCGAATACTTTTAAAAAAACGAATATAATTAAGCTTTGAAAAAACAACCAGATCCAGTTGCGCTTATTACCTAAAAAATATTTCCAGTTTTTTAAAATCATTTAGATAAATTTAAGAATTGAAAGGGAAATAGGAAGAGAAAAAAGGAAATTGGATAAAGTATAATAGATAATAGACTTGATATAATTATAAATTATGATTTCTAAATCTTCCAATCCATAGAACTATTAAACTATTAAACCAACATTCTATGATTATTCGAATTGTTAAAATGACTTTTGTACCCGAAAAAAGGGAAGAATTTGTTAAGGTTTTTAATGACAGTAAAGAATTGATCAGGAATTTTGAGGGCTGTAAACATCTTAAATTATTAAATGATCAAAATAATCTTTCCATATTCTTTACCTACAGCATTTGGGATTCAGAGATTAACTTAGAACGTTACCGTAATTCGGAGCTATTTAAGACTACATGGGCCAAGACTAAAATATTATTTAGTGACAAGCCGGAGGCATGGTCAACACAGGCACTGGCCGAACTTAGTTAAATTTAGTTATAGATTCTGACAAAATATCAGTATTAACCATATTCTGTATAAAGGCATATTTTTTGAAACTTTATTACCAAAAAAATTACATTTAAAATGGCAGGTATTTATATCATCTTTATTTTTTTCAGCTTAGTTAGCTGGTTAATATCATCTCGATTAAAATCTAAGTTTAGAGAGTACTCCGCAATTAATTTACCCGGTAATATGAGCGGACAAGAAATAGCAGAAAAGATGTTGAAGGATAATGGAATCTACGATGTAAAAATTGTTTCTACCCCCGGTGAATTAAGCGATCATTACAATCCCTTAACCAAAACTGTAAACTTAAGTCATGAGGTGTTTTACGGCAGACATATTTCTGCAGCAGCAGTAGCCGCGCACGAATGTGGACACGCCGTGCAGCATGCCGAAGCTTATGCATGGTTAACCATGCGCAGTCGTTTGGTGCCTATAGTTAGCTTTTCTTCCAATATAGTGCAGTGGGTTTTATTGGCTGGTATATTAACTATACAAGTGTTTCCCGCGCTCTTATTTATTGGCATTATTATGTTTGCTTTAACAACTTTATTTTCATTCATTACTTTGCCGGTAGAATTTGATGCTTCGAACAGGGCTCTAAAGTGGCTTAACAATAATAATATTTTAAGCGGTGCTTATTTGGATAAAGCTTCAAATGCGCTAAATTGGGCTGCTAGTACTTATGTAGTTGCGGCATTATCCTCTCTAGCGACCTTAATGTATTATGTGATGATTTATTTAGGAGGTAAGCGAAACGATTAATTCCGTTTTGTGCTATAGAAATTCTGGAATTTATTGATGAAGGAATCAGGTAATAGAATTTCACTAAATTTTCTTTTAGCCCAATAGGGTAAAGGGTTATAGAGCTTTTTACCAACTATTTTTGGCGCCAATACCTAATTATAAATAACAAAGAAATTTAAGCTCTTTTTTATTTGGAGAGCACTTAAGTTTTTAATGGATTAATTTTTTTCTTTACTTTTTAATATTTCTAACGCCTCGCTGGTAGTAATTCGTTTACCGTTCTGAAAAGCTACAACAAAGATATCTTTCAAGCCCTTTTCCTTTAGAGTTTCTTGATATTTTCGGGCTTCTTCCATCGTTTTAAATTTTCCGGCATAGTATCGATAACCGGTCTCAATAACTATTTCCTGAATGTCTACTATATCTTTAAATTGCTTTTTAGTATTTAGTTTCTTTTCGGTGCTGGCTAATTGAACTTTAAAAATTATCCCATACTCGGCAAACTCAGAGCCCGATTTGTTTTCATTATTATTGGCTTTTTCAGCAGAGACTTCAGTTTTGGGTAATGATTCCGTATTAACTTCTGTTTTAAGTTCGGTATTAGATTCTTTTTCTTCTTTTACACTTAATTTTTCGTCTGTTTTAACCGGTATCATGTTTTTTTGTTCATCCTGGCTTAACTCCCAATCGCTAGGCATTTTCTCGGCTTTTTCGGCTTCGGTTAATTCTTTTCCTTCTTGTTCGCATTTATATTCTCTAAATGCTCTAAAAATACTATAGGCCAGTTGATTTTGTCCTTTATCGGAGGCTAAAAACTTTTCTTCTTCTTTATTGGATAAAAAGCCGGTTTCAATTAATACGGAGGGCATTTTAGTTTTCCAAAGTACCAGAAAGCCGGCCTGCCTAACTCCTCGGTCGGACCTTTTGGCAAAACCCTTAAAATTTTCCTGAACTTTAGCGGCAAAGTTCAAACTTCTTTCTAAGAAAACATTTTGATACATGCTAAAGATAATGGTCGCTTCCTCTGAGCTTGGATCAAATCCCTCGTATTTTTTTTGATAGTTATCTTCCAGTAATATGGAGGCATTTTCTCGTTTGGCCACGTCTAAATTACCTTTTGTTTTGTGTAAACCCATAATGTAGGTTTCTGAACCAAATATTTCTTTATTGGGGTTGGCGTTGCAATGAATGCATATAAACAAATCGGCATCTGCTTTATTGGCATGATTGGCAATTTCGTTCAGTTCCACAAATCGGTCATCCTCTCGGGTATATTGTATTTCAATTTCGTCGCGGTATTTGTTTCGAATAAATTGACCTAATTTGGAGGCGATTCTCAGGGCCACATCTTTTTCTTTTGCAAAACTTCCGCTGGTACCTTCATCTTTTCCACCGTGGCCGGCATTAATAACTATCCGTTTTACGCCCCTGCCCGGACGGTGGTTATTAACCATTGCACCACCAATAAAAAATACAATAAAGTAAAATATTATCAATTGATATTTATACTTTTCGGTCCCTGGCATAATTATTACTTTAAAACCCTAATTTTGCAAATTCTTTAAAAAGCTTTACTTGGTACTAACGCAATTTTTAAAAAATCTATTGTCAATAACTCTATTGCTTGTTTTAGCTTACTCAAAAGCTATTCCACAAGTAAATGCTGACAGTGTTTTGGTAAAAAGCGACACCAATTCCATTGTAAAAGAGGCTCCCAAAAGTAAATTCGATTTCCCGGTAAAATATAAAGCCCGCGACAGTATGCGTATAGATATAACGGAAGAAATAATTTATTTATATGGAGCTGCGGAAATTTTATATAATGAGATAAACCTTAAAGCCGATAATATAGAATTTAACATAAAGGAAAATACTTGTAGGGCTTTTGGTTCTAAGGATAGTTTGGGTAAACTTATTGGTGCTCCGGAGTTTACCGAAGGCACCCAAACGTTTAAAGCCAAAGAATTACTGTATAATTTTGATACAAAAAAAGGTAAAATTCAGGAAGTAGTTACCCAGCAGGGTGATGGATTTATTCTGGCACAAACCCTAAAAAAAGATCCTCAGGATAATTATTTTATAAAAGATGGAAGATACACAACCTGCAACCAAACCGATCATCCTCATTTTTGGATAAACGCCCAAAAGTTGAAAGTTATCCCCAATGATAAAATTGTAACCGGTCCGGCTAATCTAATAATCGAAAATGTACCAACGCCTTTAGCGGTTCCGTTTGGATTTTTCCCTAATTCTAAAGGTGGACGAAAATCTGGGGTATTACTCCCTTTTCCGGGCGAATCGGCCGAAAACGGTTTTTTTATAAAAGATGGCGGATATTATTGGGGTATTAATGATTATGTTGATTTAACGCTTAAGGGCGATATATACACTAAGGGATCATGGGGTGCGCGTGCATTAAGTAATTATGTTTGGAAGTATCATTTTTCCGGAAATGTTAATGTGGGATATTCTAAATTTAAATTTGGAGAAAAAGATTTAAGCGATTACAGGGAGCAAAGCGATTACTTTATTCGATGGACCCACAACCAAGATCCAAAAGCTAACCCATCTGGGCGGTTTACGGCCAATGTAAATTATGGATCCAGTCAGTATAATTTCCTAAATTCAAGAAATACTCAGGATGTTCTTAATAATAATTTCAATTCGAATGTGGCTTATACTAAAGTTTGGAAAGGAAAATATACCCTGGGTGTTAATGCACGACAAAGCCAAAGCACGCTGAGCAAAAATGTGGAAGGAAGTTTACCTAGCATGAATTTTAATGTTACGCGTTTTTATCCGTTGCAAAGAAAAGTTCAGGTGGGAAATGCAAAATGGTATGAAAACATAGGGATAAGTTATAGCAACCAAATAGAAAATAGAATGGTTGCCCCCGATACTTCTTTTTTTAAAATGGAAACTTTTAGGGATGCACAAAGAGGTTTAAGGCATGATATTCCGGTATCTACCTCGGTTCGTTTCTTAAAGCATTTTACATTTACGCCCACCTTTAATTATACTGAAAGATGGTATTTGCAAACGTTGGAAAAAGAATTTATAACTACCAAAAAAGTAGGCACCGATATCGATTCAAGCTATATAGAAAACAGAATGATAGATAGGTTTAACGCCAATCGAGATTTTAATGTAAATGCTCAATTTACCACAAAATTATATGGAATGTTTCAGTTTAAATCGGGTTCAATTAAGGCAATACGTCATGTTATTACCCCAACACTTGGATTTAACTACATCCCCCAAATGTATAAACTGCAAACCATTTTAAACGATACCAGTATAGTTAGTCCTCGCTTTTATAGTACTTACGAAAAAGCAATTTATGGAGGCCCTAATACGGTTAATCAGGGAAATGTTACGTATAGTATAATAAATAATCTGGAGATGAAAGTGAGAAGTAAAAAAGACACTGTTTCCGGATTCAGAAAAATTAAAATTTTCGAAAACTTGAGTGCAAGCGGCTTTTATAATGTTTTTGCCGACTCTTTAAATTGGAGTAACGTAAATATTAATGCCCGAACTTATTTGTTTGAAAAACTGGATATAAATACCAATGCTGTATTTGACCCCTACCGAGTAAATAAGAAAACACGCACCAGAATAAATGAATCCTTTTATTCCGAAACCGGTAGGCCGCTTCGATTAAGTAACGCTAACATGGCTTTAAATTGGCGACTGGACAACAATAAAAAGCAAACCGAAAGGAAAAGTAAATTAGCTAAACCCGACGAGTTGGCCATGATAAATGCCAGACCGGATGCTTATGTAGATTTTAATGTGCCTTGGAGCCTAAGTATAAATTACAACTTACAGTTAAATAAACCTCATCAGGACACCTCAATTATCGTTCAAACCCTCGGCTTTAATACCGATTTTAATTTAACACCTAAATGGAAAATTGCTGTAAACAGTGGTTACGATTTTATAAATAAAAAACTATCGTATACCTCGGTAAACATATATCGCGATTTGCATTGTTGGGAAATGCGTTTTAATTGGGTGCCCTTTGGTTTTTTAAGAAGTTACAGTATTGATATAAATGTAAAATCTTCTACTCTGCAAGATCTGAAACTAAGTCGCCGCAGAAGCTGGTACGACTTGCAGTAGGTTACCGCAAGAATGGTTTGTGTTTTAGAGTTTTTAGAAACTCTTCAATAGTTATGATTATTTTATATTAAAACAAAAGGACCGATTTAAATTAATTAAACCAGTCCTTTAATAAAAAATGTATAAGTAATTTTATTTTTCTAAGTCTTCGAAGCTTACATTGGTAAACTCTTCAGATTTTGAATCTTGTCGTTGAGGAACATCGGGTGAGTTTTCATTAACATATTTAACAGACTCGTTAAAAGCTTCCATAAACTTTTCAAAATCCTCCTTGTAAAGGAATATTTTGTGTTTTTCGAATGTGAACTTACCATCTTCGGTAAATCGCTTTTTACTTTCAGTAACTGTTAAATACAACTCGTTTCCCCTGGTTGATTTTACATCAAAGAAATAAGTTCTTTTACCTGCTCTCACTGATTTAGCGAATAATTCGCCGTCTTTTTTGTCCATTCCGTCCATGCTATTGGTTTCTTTGTTGGTATTTTTTAATGTATATAACAAATATAAACAATTAATGTTTCTGGCAAATTAAAGCTCAAATTTGTTTAAAAATTTCATTTTTGTTGATAACTAGGTAGACTTAATAAGGTTAATTTTATTTATGATAAAATCTACTCGCTCATTTACGCCCATTTTGGGGATTTCAATAACGGTATAACCTATTTCTTTGTATGTTTTTTCAATTTGATAATGAGCCTCACACGCTTGTTCAAAGTTTTCTATTCTTTCGCTATCGTTACAAAATATTTCGCGCCATGGTGGGGTTAAAAAGGTCAAGTTGTGATATAATTTATCTTGAAGTAAGTTTATGTAGTTTTCGTTTAAGCTAATATTTACCTTATTTAGATAGGCAATGGCATCCGGAATACCCCTATCAAAAAAAGAGATACTGTAATGGCGGGCTTCATCAAACTGAATGCTGCGTTTTTCAATTATAATTTTACTAAAAGCTTCCAGGTTTTTCCATGGCAATATATCGCCATTCTGTTCTAACTGTTCTTTAATAATTCCACGCGAAATTTCATGAAAACAAATGTATCCTCGTTTTTCTAAGGCCGAAATTATACTCGTTTTACCAAAGCCCGGTCCACCGGAAATTATAAATCGTTTAGGCTTATTCACCTGGCAAAAATATCAATTACCTTTATTTCCGCACTATTTTTAAAAATAATAATCCAATATTACTGTTTAGCTTCTAACTTTGTAAACATATGATGAAAATATTATTGTTTTTACTGTTTTACCTTTTGCTTCTTAGGGTAAGTTTTGCCCAAAAAAATAGTGATTTTACAATGATCATAAACGAAACAACCCTAAATAAATTATTTACGACAATTGGACCCATTACTGGAACCAATGTTTATAAAGTTGGATTTATAGGTGGTGTTTACAACTGGACCATGAAAAATGCACGAATTGAGCTAATTAAAGATTCAGCCAAATTTATTACAGATGTTGATGTAGATGCGGGGCCCATTAATTACAGTACACCTGTTCCAGGCAAGGCAGCAATTAAATACGACCCCAAGACCAATAAAATTAATGTTACGGTAATTGATGCTGTTTTTGAAATTTATACCCGAATATTAGGAAAGAAAATCCATATTAAAGACATTCAACTGGCCGAATATTTTACAACTCCATTTGTTTTTGATGGACCGGCCAACATGGAGACCGATATGGATTTTACCATGCCGGATGGTAGCATAAAAAAGATTTATACTAAAACGGATAATTGTAAACTTCACATTCTACCTCATCAAATAGTATTAAATTCTCAACTTATTTTTTACGAAAAGGTTACAAAGCCTTGATTAAGCATTTTATCATATCATTTGTTCTTTTTTATAGTTGCATAGCAAATGCTCAAACTTTAAAGAGAGGATTTGAATCGCTGCAACAGTATGATTTATTTAAAGCCAAAAATATATTTTACAATAAGTTAAGAAAAAATCCTGTTCCCGCCCAATATGGGTTAGCGGTTCTTTATCACGATTCTTTAAATCACTTTCATCATTTAGATAGTGCATGGAAATACATTAATTTATGCGAAAAAAACTATTTAATTATTTCAGAGAAACAAAAAAGAACATATCAGAAATTTAAAATAGATTCATTATGCATTCATACCAAAAAGAGTCAAATTAATCTTTCGGCCGTTTATTTGGCTATGCGATTAAACACCATTGAGTCATATAATAAATACCTGGAAAAATATAATCAGGAAACTTACAATACATTTATAACAGAAAAAAGAAATGCTCTGGCATTTGATCATGTTCAACGAGAAGGGACATGGCAGGCCTATTTGGATTTTATTAAAAATTATCCATATTCTACTCAGTTAAACCAGGCCAAAAGCATATACGAGAAACTGCTTTATTTTACTTACACAGATGATAATAGTTTAAATTCCTATCAAAACTTTATAACAAACTATCCAGAAAGTCCCTATAAATATGATGCAGAGCAATGGGTGTATAAACTAACCACCACCAACGGCGAAATAGAAGACTATTATAAATTTATAAAGTCGAATCCTTTTAGCCCTTTTGTAGATTCTGCGTGGCAGGCTATTTATAGTTTTTACGCAGTTGATTTTAGTGCCGACAAAATTGGGGAGTTTAGAAAAAAATATCCCGAGTATCCCTATTTAGATGAATTATTGGAAGATTTTGAATTTGCACGCAAAGAGCTATACCCGGTTAAATTAAATGGTTTATACGGGTATATTGACAGTAGCGGAGCAATAGTAATTAAACCTGCTTTTAACTGGGCCGATCAATTTAGAGAAGGGTCAGCGGTTGTGGAGATAAATGAAAAGTATGGCTTTATTAATAAAAAAGGGGAATTAATTATTGAACCTGTCTACAATGAAGCCGAAAATTTTAATAAAAAACTGGCAATTGTAAAACAAAACGAAAAGTGGGGGGGCATTAACAAGAAAGGTAAATCTGAAATTAATTTTGATTTTGAGGAGATTAATGAATTTAAGGGACTTTTTGCTCGTGCCATGAAAAATGCTTACTATGGTTTTATAGATCGCAAAGGTAATTGGATGCTAAAACCAGTTTTAAGTTATGCAACCGATTTCGAAAATCAATTGGCCATTATCGGAAACAAAGAAAAAAAAGGGGTTATAAACGAGCAATTACAAATAATTTTGGACACAGTTTTTGATGAAATTACTTTTTTTGAGGAGAACTATTTTTTGGTTAAACAAAATAACTTATTCGGATTATATACAGCAGATGGAAAAAAAATTCTGGATCCCTTGTTTAGCCGAATTCATAAACCCTGCGAAGGTTTAGTTAAAGTAATTATAAACGAAAAAACCGGTTTTTACGATTTAAACGGAAACGAAATTATAAAAAGTAAATTCGATGCGCCCTCTTTCGATTTGCAGGATGGTTTTGAAAATGGTGTAGCCCGCGTTTTTTATAAAAATAAAGCCGGTATTATTAACAAAGAGCAAAAATGGATTATTCCAAAAGATTATGAGGAAATTAAAGTGATTGGAAACTTATTCGCCGTTAAAAGAGGAGGAAAGTGGGGATTGATAAACGCTAAATTAAAATTAATTCACCCCCTGGTTTACGACGAAATAAAAATGGTTTTAAATAATTTGGTGGCTCGCAAAAACAATCAACTTTGGCTAATTAATACAGGAAATATACGCAAAAACGTAAAAATAGACTATACCGACCTAAAAGCATTTAACTCTTTAATTTTAGCCGAAATAAACGGTAAATGGGGCTTGCTGGATGCCGATTTAAATCCATTAATAGAAGTAAAATATGATAACATTAAGTGGGAGGGACCGTTTATAAAAGCGCAATATGCTCAAAAACAGGACATTTACTCAAAAAGTACACTAAAATTTATCCTCGAAACAGAAAAATAAGCGAATAAATATTTGATTTTTGTAAAAATTATTTAAATTTGCATTCCTAATTAAAGCATGAAGAGATGAAAGAGAATTTACATCCAACCAATTACAGACCAGTAGTATTTAAAGATATGTCTAACGAGTATGCGTTTATTACACGTTCTTGTGCAGACACTAAAGAAACTATTTTATGGGAAGACGGAAACGAATATCCCGTTGTTAAGTTAGAGATTTCTAACACTTCGCATCCATTTTACACAGGTAAGTTTAAAATGGTGGATACAGCCGGACGTATTGATAAATTCCGTTCTCGTGCTGCTAAAAAAGCGGATGTTAAGAAATAATTGTTAGTTAGTTTTTTATTTGAAAAGCCTGCATCTGCAGGCTTTTTTTTTGAACAAAAAACAGATTAACCTCCTTTTTTAAATTGTGTTTTTGTATTTTAGCGTGATGAATAAAGTGGAGCAGATATTGCATAAGTTAATAACCGAAAATAACTGTGTGGTTATACCCGGTTTTGGCGGTTTTTTGGGTTCCTTTCAGCCTGCATCCATTAATGCTCTTCATAATTCTCTTAGACCCCCTCATAAAACCTTAATTTTTAATCAGAATCTTACACTAAATGACGGTCTTCTTCTTCAATCAATTTGCAAAGAAACCGGAATGGATTTTTCTGAAGCTTCAGAACAATTAAATCTGTTTACTGTGGGTTTAAAAAATAAACTCAACCAAAATCAACGCATTGAGTTAGCTAACATAGGTTTTCTTTTTCTAGATGAGGAAGGTCAAATTAAGTTTGTTCAAAATCAACAATATAATTTTTTAAAATCTTCTTTCGGATTAAGTACGCTTAAATTAAATCCAGTTAACCACGCTGTAGAACCAATTTCTCAAGATTCTTCTGTATTTGCAGATCGTAAATTGCCCGTAACCGATAGTGGCAATTTAGAATCTAAACAACTTAAAAGCACTAAACGAAAACTTAATTACAGATTGCTTGCAGCCTTAATCATAGCGCCAATTTTAGGCGTATCCTTGTGGTTAAGCCTTAATGGTAAAATTACTAATCCTTTTCAGCAACAGGCTAACCTAAACCCTCTTCAGGATTTATACACCCCCATTAACTATAATTTTGGTGTAAAAGAAACGGAGAATCAATCTTCCATAGCCGATACTAATGGTTTGTATCAGTTAAAAATTACCAATTTACCCAACGTAAATCCCATACTGGTAAAAATTCAAAATAGTATAGACTCTACTCGGGTAGATATTCCGGAGATTAAAAAAATTATTGAACCCGGTTTCGGAATAATTGCCGGTTGTTTCTCTAATGTAAATAATGCCAATAATTTGGTTACACAATTAAAATCCGAAGGATTTAATGCTGCCAATATCGGGGCAGCAGCAAATGGTTTGCATCGTGTAGTGTTCGGAAAATATAATTCTAAACAAGAGGCCGGATCAGCTTTAAATCAAATAAAGTCTAAATATCCAAATGCCTGGATTTCTCAATTGTAGCAGATGCAAATTAAAGGAATTTGGTCAGACAGACCTCCGTATAATAAACTAATCCTTATTACCGGTATTGCAGTTGCAAGTTTTTCAATTCTTTCATTGGTTTCGATGATTCTGATGAAGTTTATTTTTAAGCTTGATGTAATCTCAAATCCACAGATTTTAACCGATTTAAGCAACCCGCTTGCAATTGACGCCTTAAAATTTTTACAGTTATTTAATGCTCTTGGTTTATTTGTTTTGCCACCTTTAATCTATGCTTATCTTGCTTCGGATAATGTTGGAAAATCGTTAGGTATTTCTGGTGGCCCCAAATTATTGCAGTTGATACTGGCCGGTGTTTCTATGTTTATTGCATTGCCTTTTATTAATTGGTTAGCCGAGATAAATAGTAATATGCATCTGCCCAAAATATTATCGGGTTTAGAAACCTGGATGAAACAATCAGAAGAAAGTGCTACCAAAATAACCACACTATTTTTACAGGTAAATTCTATTGGTGGTCTCATCTATAACCTTTTACTAATCGCTATTTTGCCCGCTTTTGGCGAAGAACTTCTCTTTAGGGGTACTTTACAACCACTTCTAAAAGAACAAACCCGAAATAGTATTGCTGGTATTGTTTTGGCTGCAGTTATTTTTAGTGCTTTACATATGCAGTTTTATGGATTTTTACCACGAATGTTGATGGGTGTTTATTTTGGGTTTTTATTTTTTTGGACTCAAAGCTTGTGGGTTCCGGTTTTCGCTCATTTAGTTAATAACGGTACAGCCGTTATAGTTAGCTATATGTATGGTAACACAAGCAATTTGGAAACAGCGGGTACTAATGAAGGAAACTTCATTTATCTCATCGGAAGTATAATTGGTTTGGGAGCAATCGTTTATTGGTTTTATAAAAATAAAACCAATAATTCTTAAATAATTTCTCTGTCTGTATTAAATTAAGATATTTGCTCTATGTCTAACCGAATGCATTTAGAGTTTATTGGTATTGCCTTTAATGCTATTAAGGGTCAAAAACTCAGAACAAGTTTAACTGTAACCATAATTGCAATTGGTATTACCGCTCTGGTAGGAATCTTAACTGCCATTGACGCCATAAAATCATCCATCAATTCTAATTTTACAAGTATGGGTGCCAATACATTTACCATTCGAAACCGCGGATTAAATGTACGAATGGGAAGTAATGGTAAACGGCCTAAACGTTACAAACGAATAGATTATATTCAAGCTCGTGAGTTTAAGAAAATGTATAGTTTCCCTGCCTATGTGTCCGTATCCGCAATGGCAACCCCTATTGCAGTAATAAAGCATGAAAATCAGAAAACAAATTCTAACATTAATGTATTTGGTATTGACGAGAATTACCTAAAAACTGCAGGTTACGAAGTGTCGGTTGGAAGAAACTTTAATGAAGCCGATATTAAAAACAATTTAAACCAGGTTTTAATAGGAAAAGAAGTTGCATCCAGGTTATTTGTGAGTGAAGCAAGTGCATTAGATAAGTTAATTAGTATAGGCGCATTTAAATATAAAGTGATTGGAGTGTTAAAGGAAAAAGGCTCCGGAATGGGTTTTGGAGGCGATAAGGTCTGTTTTATTCCTATAAATAACATGCGTCAATACTTCGAAAAGGGCGAGCAAACCAGTTATTCCATTTCTGTTTTTGTAAACACTACCGGCGATATTGAAGGTGGTATAAGTGAAGCCATTGGCATGATGCGTCAGGTACGCGGTTTAAAAACCACTGAAGAAAATAATTTTGAAATTGTTAAGTCTGATAGTTTAGCTTCTATTTTAATTGATAATATAAAATTTGTAACCCTGGCTGCAACTATTATTGGATTTATAACTTTATTAGGAGCTGCAATTGGCTTGATGAATATTATGCTGGTAGCGGTTAATGAACGAACACGCGAAATCGGTATCCGTAAAGCAATTGGTGCAAATCAGAACAGTATAAAAAATCAATTTTTAATTGAAGCAATTGTAATATGCCAGCTTGGTGGAATTTTAGGCATTATTTTGGGTATCAGTATTGGTAATTTAATCTCTAAAATGGTAGGTGCAGGTTTTATAATACCTTGGGTATGGATAGGCACCGCTTTTGTAATATGTTTTGCGGTTGGATTAATAGCAGGCATATATCCGGCTGTTAAAGCCGCAAGGCTCGATCCCATTGAAGCTTTGAGGGTAGAATGATTATTTAAAACTCTAGCGGATGTTTGTTAAGTATTCCCTTAACAAATTGTGAAATATAACGACGTTGATCGAATAATTCTTTTAGTGCTAAAGATTTTTTCCTTAATAATTGATTGAAGTGAATTTTACCCGAAAGTTTTTTAAAGTTTCTGTAATAGGGCACTGTGCCGAATGCTAAAGCAATTAAGATGAGGGTGATAATCGGTGCATATAAAATACTAGGAAGTAGCAGCGATAATAGAATTGAAAGCAAAATAAAATAGAGTGCAAAAATAATAGCGCCCGATCCAATTAATACCGAAGGATAAAACTCAACTAGTTTAACTTTTTTTCGGGCGATTTTATGGGGGTATTTAAAAGCGAATCTATTTAATGCCAAACCAATTCCAAATAAAGGACCGAATAGAATAAATAAAACTAATTCTTTAAGGTAGTTTTGTTTTTTTTCACCATTTTCTAAGAGCCAATCACGTAAATTATTTTTCTCTAGATTTTGAAAATAATTGGTGCTGTATTGGCTAAGGGCCTCTAACTCTTCTGTATTGGTTTTAGCTGACTCGTTTATACTCTTCCCAATACATTTACGCAGTTTAAAAATATCTTTCTTGTTTTTATAATTAATTGAATGTTGATTGATGATATCTTTTCTATAAATTTTCTCTACAGCATCTGCAAGAGGTTCTAATTTTCGGTTATCAATAATAATTAAAAGATCTCTCATTCTATCTTCTAATATTCTGGTTAACTCTGTATTTACTTTGTTTTTATCCTGGTAATATTCCTCTTTATAGTCGGAAATTTTGATGGCTTTTCCATAATTGATAACTAAATCGCTTTGAAAACGATTGGGGTTAGAATAGTTAACACCCGTAGGTAAGATATGTAAATCTAAATCCCAATTGTATTTTTCCATTGTAAAAAATGCCAATCGGGTAGCTCCCTTTTTAAGGGGCCTTAGTTTTTTTTCCTGAACACAATAGCCCTCGGGATAAATAACAATGAATTTATTTTGTTTAAATAAATCGGCACATAAGTGATAGGTTAATTCGTTTTTTTCGTGATTGTTATTGCTATCTTCTTTTCTAAAAATTGGTAATATATTAATTTGTCCAAGTACCCACCTAACAAAAGGGGTTTTAAACACATCGCCTCGAGCTAAAAAATGAATTTGAGGACCCATCGTAACCCCCACAAAAATTGGATCCATAAACGATGAAGGATGGTTGCTGGCAATGATAACCGGTTTACCATAAGGGATATTTTCTTTACCGGTGATGAGGATGTTTTTAAAAAAAGCCCGTTTAGCAGTATACATAACAGGCTTGAGTATGGCATATAGATTAATCACAGTGTAAAATTAACCATTTTGGCGATTAATTTTCTTTAAACTGTCTTTAAACTTTATATTTAAAAATTGATTGACGTGATAAAGAATTTTATGATCAGAATTAGTGTATTTATTTATCTCCTTTTATATGTTTTATGCTCCTTTGCTCAAAAAGGTTCATTTAATTTAAATGGAATGGTATCAGATTCAGAAAGTAATGAGGGAATTCCAGGTGTAAGCATCGTTCTAAAGGATGATCAAAATAAAATAATTGCTCAAACTATTTCAGAATCTAATGGAAGCTACCTGATAAGCAATCTAAATGCGGGTACTTATAAACTTACTTTTACATACCTGGGATTTAATACTCAAAATCATGAGGTTGTAATAACTGATCAAAGTTTAACATTAAAGCGAATTGTTTTAAAAGCATCTGATGCTCAATTAAAAGAAGTCAAAATAAATGATGTTCAAACCAGAGTTGAGCAAAAAGGGGATACAACAGAAATTAAAGCGAATGCATTTAAAACTAATCCGGATGCCAGTGCCGAAGATTTAATTAAAAAAATGCCCGGTATTACCAACGAAAATGGTACTATTAAAGCACAGGGGGAAGACGTTAAGCGAGTTTTAATTGATGGTAAAGAGTTTTTTGGCGATGATCCTAATGTGGCACTTAAAAATTTACCAGCCGAAATGATTGATAAAGTTCAGGTTTATGATAAGTTAAGTGATAAGGCTGCTTTTACGGGATTTGATGATGGTAGTGGACAAAAAACCATAAATATTATAACTAACAAAAGTAAACGCAAGGGAGTTTTCGGAAAGATATACAGTGGTTTAGGAAGCAACAGTGTTTATCAGGCCGGTGGAAATATCAATGAGTTTAATAAAACCCGTAAACTTAGCGCAATTGTAATGAGTAATAATATTAACGAACAAAATTTTTCTATGCAAGATATTGCCGGAGTTGCCGGCTCATCGGGTGGCGGAGCAGGAAATAGAGGTGGCGGTGGAGGTGGACGAGGTGGTGCTTCTGGCGGAGCTAGTATGGGGGGAGGCCAGCGTGGAGGTGGAGATCTAAGTAATTTTATGGTAGGTAACCAAAATGGAATAGCAACCACACATGCGGGTGGATTAAATTACATAGATCAGTTTGGGACAAAACTTACAATTAATGCAGCGTATTTCTTTAATTATTCTGATAACCGAAATACCTCTAAACTTCAACGAAATTATTTAACCGGCGGAGATCTGGCTCAAAACTACACCGAAGAAGCGACTGGAAAGCAATTTAACACGAATCACCGTGTTAATTTTAAATTGGGATTTAATCCGGATAGTAATAATCAGTTTATTTTAAATCCACGTTTCGGTATTCAAGTAAATAGTATTTATAACGATAAGGTAGCTCAAACGGCTATTAATAATTTTGTAATTAATAATTCTTTAAATAAAACTATAAATAAAGTGAGTGCAATTTCGTTTGGTGGCACTTTATTATGGATGCATAAATTTGTTAAAATAGGAAGAACTTTTTCTGCAGAAATTAATCAGGATTACACTGAGCGCTTACCCGAAAACAGGCTTAATACCTTTAATAATTATTTTGGATTCGACACTACATCTAATTCATTAATACAATTAGCGGTTAGTCCTTTTTGGAGTAACTCTTATAACGCATCGGTGTCTTATACAGAGCCAATTTTTAATAAATACCATCAATTAGAATTTTTAATAAATCCTAAATACAGCGATTCTAAAGTAGACAGGAGAACTAATTTATACGACTCGTTTAACAATAGTTTTAGTATTTTAGATTCTACATTAAGTAATTCGTTTACTAATTCCACCTTAACCCATAACGAGGGTATAAATTATAAATATAATAAAGACAATATTAACATTTCTATTGGCGCTTCTTATCAAGGTACTCAATTGCTCGGTAATCAGTCATTCCCATCGTTTTATTCCATTGATAAAGTATTTAATAACGTATTGCCTAATGCACGTTTGCAGTTTAAGTTTGGAAAGGCACATAATGTTCGGTTTTTTTACAGGAGTGATGTAACCATTCCCGCCGCCTCTCAATTACAGGATGTGGTTGATAATAGTAATCCTTTAGTGTTAAGTTCCGGTAACAAATTTCTTAATCAGGCCTTTAATCAACGCTTTGGTTCCCGTTACAATTATACGAACGCAATAAATGCACATAACGCTTTTTTAATGGTTATGTTTAATAATACTTATAATTTTATAAGTAATGCTACCTCCATATTAAAAAGCGATTCTATAATTAATGGTGTTTTTATTAAAAGGGGGACTCAATTTAGTAAGCCCGTAAATTTAAGTGGTTATAATGCTTTTAGAACTTTTGGAAATTATAGTTTACCAGTAAAATTTATAAAGTGTAATTTAAATTTTAACGCTGCCTATAATTATTCTAAAACACCTGCCAAAATTAACGATATATTGTATTTTACTACCAATAATAATTATACGGGTGGATTAAGTTTAACAAGTAATATTAGCGAAAAGATTGATTTTAATATTGGTGGCAATATTACCTATGCAGATGTTGTTTCTAGGGGGCTTAAGATAACCCAAACTTCTTATTACATCAATCAATTGAACTTTAAAGGTCAATGGATTTTTTACAAAGGATTTTTTATTCATACTAACGGAACTTATTATGATTACAGAGGCTTGGGTGCTAATTTTAACTTAAATTATTTGTTATGGAGCGGTGGAACAGGTATAAAGTTTTTAAAGAATAACGCTGCAGAAATTAGATTAAGTGTTTTTGATATTTTAAATCAGAACAATAATATTAATCGAACTGTTACTGAAACATATGCTGAGGATTCACAGAATTTAGTGCTCCGGCAATATTATATGTTAACGTTTACCTATAATTTTAAAAAATTTGCTCCCGGCACAACTATGCCTGATGATTATAAACAGGAATTAAGAAATTCAGGTCCTTACCCCGGTGGCTTTGGAAATCCGGGTGGAACGCCACCCCGTTAATTAATTAGTTATCATTTAATTTGGATAGAATTTAATAATTGTACTACTCAATTATTTCATTTCAAATTTTATAAATTCTTTTCCTGCATTTATATCATTGAACATTATTCGGTCTTCTTTTACATATTTTACTTTTTTTCTGAAGCTATTATAAATTTTCTCTAAAGAAGGAGAGCTTTTAAGCGGCCTTCTTAAATCTAATGCTTGAGCCGAATTTAGTAATTCAATACTTAAAATGGTATAAAGGTTTTCTATTACACGAGCACATTTGGTGGCCGCATTTGCGCCCATACTAACATGATCTTCCTGCCCGTTGCTCGAAACAATAGAATCGGCGCTGGCCGGTGTGCAATATTGTTTATTCTGACTTACTATTCCCGCCGCGGTATATTGCGTAATCATAAAGCCGGAGTTTAAACCGGCATCTTTAATGAGGAAAGGCGGTAAATTTCTTGAACCCGAAATTAACTGGAACGTTCTGCGCTCGGAGATGTTCCCCAATTCGCTTAAGGCTATGGTTAAATAATCCAAGGCCAGAGCAAGTGCTTGCCCGTGAAAATTTCCGCCACTTATTATTTCATCTTCCTCCGGAAACAGAGTAGGGTTATCTGTTACCGAGTTTATTTCAATTTCAAATACACGTTCAGCAAATAGAATTGTATCGAAAGTGGCTCCGTGAACTTGAGGTATACATCGAAAAGAATATGGATCTTGAACAGATGATTTAGTTTGGTTGATAATTTCGGATCCTTTTAAGAGCTCTCTAAATTGTTTAGATACTTCTATTTGCCCCGGATGAGGCCTTATAGTATGTAAATGATTCTTAAATGGTTCAATTCGGCCATCAAATACATCAAGCGACAATGCCCCAATTTTATTTGCGGTATTAAAGATATGTTTCGCATTTAAAAGGCTCCATACCCCATAGGCGCTCATAAATTGCGTTCCATTTAAAAGGGCGAGACCTTCTTTAGATTTTAAATGAACCGCGTTTAGCTTTTCAATTTTTAAAACGTTAGAGGCTTTATTTATTTTACCCTTGTAATAAACTTCTCCCATTCCAATTAAGGGGAGCGACAAGTGTGCCAAAGGTGCTAAATCCCCCGATGCACCCAAACTACCTTGCTGATATACAACCGGTATTATATTTCGGTTGTAAAATTCTATTAACAATTTAACGGTCTCCAGGTGTACGCCAGAATTTCCATACGATAACCCTTTTATTTTTAGGAGAATCATAAGTTTTATAATCTCTGGTGGAACAAAATCACCAGTTCCACAAGCATGACTCATAACCAGGTTGTTTTGCAGTTTCTCTAATTCGTTTTCTGGTATTAAAGTATTGCATAAAGAACCAAAGCCGGTATTAATACCATATATGGGGGTTTTAGATTTTTTTACTTTTTCCTCCAGGTATTTTCTTCCTTTAATTATTGCTTTTTCGGCATCCTTGCCTAACTTTAAAATGGATTTTTTTTCTACTATTTCTCCAATTTCCGCTATGCTCAGGGTTTTTAAACTTATAGTGTATACAAACATTTTTATTTTTTATTGAACCTCTATTTTAACATTTTGTTTTAGATCTTTTCAATCTTAAAAGATTATTTAATCAGTATATCAATCAACTCATTTAGGTTTACTTCTTTTTGTTCGCCGCTTTTCATGTCTTTAAGCATAAATGATTTATTTTTCATTTCATTTTCGCCCACAATAACAACATAAGGTATTTTTCTGTCATCTGCATAAGTGAATTGTTTCTTCATTTTAGCATTATCCGGATATAATTCACAAGCAATATTTTTCAATCTTAATTGTTGAATTACAGGTAAACAATAAATTTGTTCTTTTTCGCCAAAGTTCACAAATAAAGCTTTACAAGCCATATTTGTTTTTTCTGGAAATAAGTTCAATTCTTCCAATACATCATAAATTCGATCTGCTCCATAAGATATTCCAACCCCTGATAAGCCCTTTAATCCGAACATACCGGTTAAATCGTCATATCTGCCACCACCGCTAATGCTTCCTGAAAACTGAGAATTTGCATCGTTCACTTTTACCTCAAAAATAGCTCCTGTATAATAGTTTAATCCCCTTGCCAGTGTAATATCTAATTCCAGTATCTCATCATTAATATTGTATGCATTCTTTGAATTTTCGAATACGTACATAATTTCTTCAATTCCTTTTTTACCAATTTCAGAATTCATCAAGTAATTATTAAGAAAGCTTAATTTTTCAAGGGTATTTCCTTTAAAATTTAATAAAGGATCTAATTTGGAAACTGCGTTTTTGTCAATTCCCCTTTCAATCATCTCCTCCTTTACTTTTTCTACTCCAATTTTATCCAGTTTATCTATTGCTACTGTAATATCGATCAACTTATTAGGGTAACCAACAATTTCGGCAATACCGGCAAGAATTTTTCTGTTATTTACTTTAATACGAACTTTAATCCCCAAGCGTTTAAAAACTTCAGCCGTCATTCCAACCAATTCCACTTCATTAACTAAAGCATCAGAGCCTATAATATCTGCATCGCATTGGTAAAATTCTCTGTATCGTCCTTTTTGAGGTCTATCGGCGCGCCATACCGGTTGTATTTGAAAACGTTTAAATGGAAACGAAATTTCGTTTTGATGCATAACTACATAGCGTGCAAAAGGAACAGTTAAGTCGTAGCGTAGTGCTTTTTCGGAAACCTGAAATGATAATTTTTTGGAATCCTGATTAAAATCAACCCCTTTGGAGAAATCTCCCGAATTTAAGATTTTAAAGATAAGCTGATCGCCTTCTTCGCCATATTTTCCCGTTAACGTTTGTAAATTCTCCATTGCCGGTGTTTCTATGGGAAGGAAGCCATAAAGTTTAAAAACGTTTTTAATGGTTTCAAAAATATAATTTCGTCTGGCTGATTCTTTTGGGCCAAAATCTCTTGTACCTTTAGGTATAGAAGGCTTCATGGAGTGGTTGTTGGTTGATTATTATGGTTTGATAAAAAAGAATAAGTATCAAAAAGAATGGTTATGTTTTTAGAAAAAGTTATCAGTTAATTGTTTCTTAGTATTAAGCTTACTAATCAGTTTAATATCTCGCTATTACTTTTTTGTTTTTTGTATGCTATTTAAAATAAATATTAGCAGTTAATCTGATGGTCTGATTTAAACCAAAGTTTGATGAACTGCGATTTATTCTTTCGTAAAGCTTGGCATCAACTAAACCGTTAACGTCTTTAGGGTTAATATAGTATTCGTCTGCATAGGCCTTTGTGGTATTGGTGCCCGATCCAATTTGATCCTGAACACTAACTTTCATTTTATTGCCCAGTTGTGTTAGTCCGTTCCAGCCATATTCCATTCCGATAGATAAAGGAAGTTTAGCAATAAATATATTAAAACCGGTAAAAGCATTTCCACCAATAAGGCCTTGATTCATGGTCATCTGCATCTGACTGTAATCGCCATTTGTTTGTGCGGTATTACTTATTACATTCATTCTAGAAAAACCAATCCATATATCGGCTCCGGCGTATACATCTATAACGTTGGATGTTTTAATATGTTTTTCAAAACCCGGTTTTAAAATAAATTGAGAATTTACAATTTTGTATCGATTATCTTTAAGGTGCGGTTTAATTAAAGGGTTATAAAAACTACTGTCGGCAATAATTCCTTTTTGGTTTTCGGCCGATCTGTTTAAATTTAAATTAGCTCTAAACACATTGTTTTCGGTTAGGTAATACTTAAAAACCAACTTGTCGCTTAATCTTAAAATATCGATTAGCTTTAAACTTTTAAGTGAAGTATCTTTAAGAACAAAACTTGTAAATAAAGCTTTGTCGCCTTTTTGTGGACGGGTGGCAAATTTAAAAGTGGAGCTGTCCTTTACACGAGTAGATAATTGAGCAAAGGCATTAATGCCGTAAAAAGCAAGTATTATAGGTAATATTAGTTTTAATTTTTTCATTTTTAATTTTTTTCATTAAGCATGGGAACGAAACGGAATTCTCCAAAGTTTATTTTTTCAAATTCGTGTTCTTTTATTTTTTTTATAACCGTCATTTCTTGTTTGGGTCCGTTGCCAACCGGAATCACCATTAACCCACCAATTTTAAGTTGATTTAAAAGGGCATCGGGTATAAATGGAGCACCACAAGTTACTATTATTTTGTCAAAAGGAGCAAATGAAGGTTGGCCGGCATAACCATCCCCATAAAACAATTTACATACATAGCCCATTTTTTCTAATAGTATTTTAGTTTTATCAAATAATTCTTTCTGACGTTCAATACTAAATACTTTAGCTCCCAACTCGCACAAAACGGCAGTTTGATAGCCGGAACCAGTACCAATTTCTAATATTTTATCCCCTTTTTTAACTTGTAATAAGTCGGTTTGAAAAGCAACTGTATGGGGTCTGCTAATGGTTTGGCCCGCTCCAATAGGAAAAGCCTCATCGGTACTGTATGCATATCTTAAAAAAGTATTGTCTTGTATAAAAAAGTGACGAGGTATTTTATGAATAGCCTGTAAAACAACTTCATTAAGGATGCCCTTTTTTTTAAGATCCTCAATCATTTTTGCTCTAAGGCCTTTATGTTTAAAATCGTCAATCATAGTTTTCAAAACCCGTGTGTGCAAAAATAGCAATATGACCTATTAAAGTTGCTTTTATTATTGTGTTTACTTTGGAAAAAATTAACGATGTATGGTTAATATTGGCTTATTTGGTGCCGGACATTTAGGTAAAATACACCTAAAACTTATTAAGGAGCTTGGTTCCCGATATAATTTTATTGGTTTTTACGATGCTAATGCGGAAATGGCGGCAAAAGTGGAAGCCGAATTTGGAATAAAAAGTTATGCCAATCCCGACGAGTTATTAGACCTTTGTGATGCTATAGATGTGGTAACGCCAACTCTAACTCACTACCAGATAGCCAGTACGGCTATAAAAAAATCTAAGCATGTTTTTATTGAAAAACCCTTAACGTCTAATTTGGATGAGGCAAAGTCCTTACAAAAATTAGCTCATGAGGCCAAAGTTAAGGTTCAGGTTGGTCACGTTGAACGTTTTAATCCTGCTTTTACAGCGGCAAAACCATATTTACAGCAGCCCATGTTTATAGAAACCCATCGTTTGGCTCAATTTAATCCAAGAGGTACCGATGTTTCTGTGGTTTTGGATTTAATGATTCATGATATTGATATTGTTTTAAGTATTGTAAAATCCAGCGTAAAAAAGATTAGTGCAAGTGGTGTTGCCGTTGTTAGCGATACACCAGACATAACCAATGCCAGGATTGAGTTTGATAATGGGTGTGTAGCCAATTTAACTGCCAGCCGAATTTCATTAAAAAACATGCGCAAAACTCGTCTTTTTCAACGAGATGCTTATATTTCAATTGATTTTTTGGACAAAGAAGTAAACGTTGTTAAACTTAATAAGGTAGAAGGGGAAGAAGATCCATTTGGGATTATAATTGATCTAGGTGAGGATAAGGGTAAAAAACAAATTTATTTCGAAAAACCAGAAATACCTTCTTCTAATGCGATTAAAAAAGAACTGGAAGAGTTTGCGGATGCAATAGAAAACGATTTAACCCCAACCGTTAGTATTAATGATGGATTTAATGCGCTAGATATTGCGTTTAAGATTATTGAAAGATTAAAATTGAGCTCCAATTTGCTCGATTCATAAAATGATTCTTAAATTTGGTTCTAATTAATAATTTGTTTTAAATAATGTTGGATTTGGAAACGAAAGACATCACGCTTAATAAAATTAACACTATTCATTTAGGTAAGGTAACTGTTTCCATTACTTCCGATAATCTTTTTGTAATAGAAATTGAAAAGGATACAGAGGTAAATTTATTTATTACTAAAGAAATTATACAGGCAACAAAAACCTTGGGTAGAGGTGTTAAGATACCGGCTCTAATAATTGCCAACGATTTTAGTTTGCCCACCAAAGAAACCCGCGAATTCCTGGCCAATGCAGAAGCAAGCCCTCAGGTATGTGCAGAAGCATACCTTTTAAAATCAACAGCCCAAAGTATTATAGGTAATTTTTATCTGAATGTGAACAAGCCTGAACGCCCTACGCGCATGTTTACTAAACTTAAAGAGGCTTTAAAATGGCTGGATCAGTTTAGAGCTCAAGAATAATACTCATTGTTTATTTTCCCTGCCACCAGTTGGTCTATCGGAAAGTTTAATTCCTCTAAATTGATTTCTCCAATTCGGGCCCATCTAAATACTTGTCCTTTTTCTGCTAAATTTTCAAACCTGGTTTTTACTGTTGATATGTTTAAACAGTGCTCGCTGCTAACCATGTAATAAATGCTAATAATTTGATGGTCTTTAAAAAAAGCAGATTGTTGAAAGAAACCGGTGGTGTAATAGTGTTTTTTTATTTGAATTTCGATATCTAATTCTTCCTTAAATTCTCTAATTACACAGTCCTCAGGTCCTTCCCCAAATTCTAATCCACCGCCCGGAAATTTAGAAAATCTGAAATCATTTTGTTGTTCGTCGGAGATTAAGATTTCGTTATGTTCGTTTATAAGTAAACCGTAAACTCTGATGTTAAATTTGCTTGGAAGTGACATAGGGGCGATTTAATAAGATATTTCGATATTATTTAAACTAAGGTTTTGTGTCTGGGGTAATCAATGTTGTAATGAAGCCCAACACTTTCTTTGCGCTGCATGGCTTGTTTGATGATGATATATCCCACTTTAATCATATTACGGAGTTCGCATAATTGACGAGATACTTTTGTTCGTTCGTATAAATCCTCTGTTTCCTGATGTAAAATTAATAGTCTATCGAAGGCTCTTTTTAAACGAAGATCGGAACGGACTATACCCACATAATTTGTCATGATGGCCCTGAGTTCTTTTAAACTTTGAGTCATTAGGACCAATTCTTCCGGGTTTACGGTACCTTCGCTATTCCACTCCGGAAATGATCCAAAGTCGTTAATCTGTTTTGCTTTAATGATACTGTCTTCAGCGGCTTTACAGGCAAATACAAGTGCTTCCAGTAACGAGTTAGAGGCTAAGCGGTTTGCTCCGTGCAATCCACTGCTGGCACATTCGCCAATTGCATAAAGCCGGTTAATACTGGAAGAGGCAGTATGGTTTACTTTAATGCCTCCGCACATGTAATGGGCTGCAGGCACTACCGGAATATATTTTTCGAGTGGGTTTATACCTTGATTTAAGCAATGCGAATAGATATTGGGGAAGTGCGAAATAAAATCTTCTTTATTTAAATGTGTGCAATCCAAGTATACAAAATCATCGCCTCTTACTTTCATTTCATTATCAATTGCTCTGGCAACAATATCGCGGGGAGCGAGGTCTTTTCTTTTGTCATACCTCTCCATAAATGCTTCACCCGATTTGTTTCTTAAAATTCCTCCAAATCCTCTAACCGCTTCTGAAATTAAAAACGAAGGGCTTGATCCGGGATTGTAAAAGGAGGTAGGATGAAATTGCATAAACTCCATCCCTTCAATTTTACCTTTGGCACGATATACCATTGCCACTCCATCTGCCGTAGCAATAGCCGGATTTGTGGTGGCTTCATATATTTGTCCGGCACCACCACTAGCCATAATTGTTACTTTAGATAAAATTTTTTCTATTGCACTCGTTTTTTGATTCAAGGCATAAACACCAAAACAATCGATGTGTTTGGTTTTACTGTTAATATATTCCCCCAAATGATGTTGGGTAATTATTTCCAACGAAAAATAATGATCCAGAATTTCGATGTTCGGATGTTGTTGTATCTTTTCGAGTAAGGCTCTTTCTATTTCATAACCGGTATTGTCTTTGTGATGAAGGATGCGGTGTTCGGAATGTCCACCTTCTTTTGCCAAATCGTATTCTCCTTTATTGTTTTTATCAAAATTTGCTCCCCAGTTAATAAGTTCTCTAATGCAATTTGATGATTCTTTTATAACCATTCTTACTATTTCTTCATCGCATAATCCATCTCCGGCAATAAGAGTGTCTTTTATGTGTTTCTCGTAACTGTCAGGCTCGTGCATTACGGCTGCTATGCCCCCTTGCGCATATTTGGTATTGGTTTCATCCGGACTTGCCTTCGTTAGCATCAAAACCTTACCATGGTTTGCTACTTTTAAGGCGTAACTAAGACCTGCAATGCCACTTCCAATTATTAAAAAATCAACGCTTTTGTCCATTTCATTAATTTGTCAAATTTAATAAACAAAGCAAATTGTTAAATGTTAAATTATCAATTGAAAACATTGCTTCCTTAAATTGAAATTTATTCGATTTAAATTAAATAATCCTAATTTTGTAGAATGGAAAAGAAAATTATTGAAATATACGCCGAAAGCACTCCAAACCCTAATACAATGAAGTTTGTAACAAATGTATTAGTTAATGCTCGTAGCCCTATTGAATTTAACGACCCCTCTTCATCTCAGGAGTCACCTTTGGCTCAAAAACTTTTCCAATTTCCGTTTATTAAATCTGTGTTTTTATCAGGTAATTACCTTACACTAAGTAAACCATCAGAATTGGATTGGTACGATGTTTTATCCGAAGTGAGAGACTTTATTAAAAATTATTTGCAGGAAGGTAATCCCGTATTTAGTGATGATAGAAATAATTTAACCGGAAAGGATCCCAGCCCTTTAAAAATAAATTTAAAAAGCGAGGTTGAAATTAAAATCCATAACGTTTTGGAGGAGTACATTCGTCCGGCTGTAGAGCAAGATGGCGGTGCAATAGAATTTTTATCTTTTAAAGAGGGTGTAGTAAAAGTGGCCATGAAAGGGGCTTGTAGTGGTTGCCCATCATCTACCATGACCTTAAAAGCAGGAATAGAAGGGTTACTCAAGCGAATGGTACCCGAGGTTAATACGGTGGTGGCAGAAAGCCGTTAGTTAAAATTTGCCGTGTTTGAAAATTGACCAAATAAGAATTAAAGAAAAAAATACGGCAAGTATAAAACCAATTAACCCTAAAATCGGTATTCCATTGTAAAAGGGAGGTAATTTCGCATGAACAATCATCGAAGAACCAATCATCATAGCGGCTGCAATTATGGCAAATGAAATTCGGTTACTTACTTTATCTAAGGTTTTGTTAAGGGGTTCTAAACCCAAGTGCTCGATATCCACTTTTATAACACCGTATCTTAACTTATCTACAATATCTCTTAAATCATTTGGAAAAGATTTAATAAACTGCGACATGTCGGTTGCCGCTAAATAAATATTTCGCGCAAACTTAAGTGGATTTAACTTTCTTTTAAGCATTCCCTGTACAAAAGGTTCCATTTTTTTCATCAAATTAAGTTCGGGGTATAACTTTAATCCAACTCCTTCTGTGGTAGAAATAGCTTTAATCAGCAAAAAGAAATCCTGTGGAACCGTAATTTTATAATCAATAATTAAATTTTTAAATTGATTGAAGAAGCTACTTATCTTAATTTCTTTTAAACTTAAATTGGAGTATTGATCTACTAATTCTAAAATTCGGTGTTCCAGCAAATCTTCATTAGGAAATTGGCGGGTGCCCGATAATTTTCGTAAAGCCCTTACAATTCTTCGGGCATCTTTAGTAAAAACACCTATAAAGATGGAACTTAAATTTTCACGGTCATCACTTACAATGGTGCCCATCATTCCAAAATCTAAATAACACAACCTGCCATCGGGCATTACAAAAACGTTTCCCGGATGAGGATCGGCATGGAAAAATCCTTGAACAAATATCTGTTTAAACATTACATCAATTCCTTTATGAGCAATTACTTCAGGATTTAATCCCCAAGATCTTATTTTTTCTAAATCTGAAATTTTACAACCTTCTATAAACTCCATAGTTAAAATCCTTTTTCTGCTGTGGGTTTTATAAAAAGTGGGGGTATGAATAATAGGGTCGTTTTCAAAATTAGCCTTAAAACGTTCCAGGTTGTAGCTTTCGTGATAAAAATCGAGCTCTAAACGAATGGTATCTCTAAAAACCTTTACCATTCCAATTGGATTTAAATACCGGTATTCTGGCATATATTTTTCCATTAAACCGGCCAAATTGAGCATAATCTCTGTATCGGTTTCAATAATTTTTTCAATGTTTGGACGCTGAACTTTTACAACAACCTTTTGTCCTGTTTTAAGCCTGGCCAAATGAACCTGAGCAATAGAGGCAGAAGCAAGCGGGGCTTCATCAAAGGTTTCAAAAGCTTCTTCCAACGTTTGTCCGAGCTCTTGTTCTATGATAGTCTTAATTTCATTAAAAGTTACCGGGCTTGCAGAATCCTGAAGCTTCTCCAATTCCTTAATTAATTCGCTTGGAATGTAATCGGGGCGGTTGCTCAGAATCTGTCCAAATTTAACAAAGGCAGGTCCTAATTCTTCAAAAGCCATTCGAACCCGTTCGTATTTTGAAAACTTTTTAATTTCCTCTCTTTTTTTATCGCCAACAATGGAGCTAATAAGAGAAGCCGATTTTTCTAAATTTAAGGCAGCTACTACATCATCAAACCCATATTTAACAAGGGTTTGAGCTATCTGATTGTAGCGACTGATGTGCTTTAAACTACTAGTAAAAAAACCCATTAAGCTTTAGAAGCTAATTTATCTTCAAGTTCTTTTATGCGCTGCTCCAGTTGGGCAACTCGCTCAGAAGTGGCTATATTCATGGTTTTTAGCGCTTCTTCCATGTATGTTTTCATTTTGTTTTCCAAATCGCTGGAAGCCTTTGCCGCTTCACCCATCATGTCGTTGTAAATCTTAGCCCCTTCCGACTCCGATTTTTGGTAGATGTTAGCATAATCCTTTGCAAATTCTTCCATTTTAGCTTTGCTTAACGCCGCCATGCCAAGGCTGGTGAAAAACATTTTTTTAAATACGTCGTTCATGTCTGTTTATTTTAATCCTCTAATTTACAAAGACAATTAGTAATAAAAAGTGATTTTAATCAGTACGTTTAATTTCGCGTTTAAATGTTAAATTTGATTGCGATTAAGTTTTAAAACTATTAATATGAAATTATTACAAGGAAAAGTAGCCATCATTACCGGCGCAACAAGAGGAATTGGACGCGGAATGGCAATAAAATTTGCAGAACAAGGATGTAATGTTGCCTTTACATACCTTTCATCCGTTGAAAAGGCCCAGGCACTTGAAAAAGAGTTAACTGCTTTTGGTGTTATAGCAAAAGGGTATCAATCTGATGCCGCTGTTTTCAGTGAAGCTGAAAAACTGGTAGAACAAGTGGTAAAAGAATTTGGAACGGTAGATGTTTTAGTAAATAACGCAGGTATCACACGCGACACCCTTTTAATGCGTATGACAGAGCAACAGTGGGATGAAGTTATCAATGCTAATCTTAAATCGGTTTTTAATTTAACAAAAGCAGTGCAAAAACCCATGTTAAAACAGCGTAAGGGTTCTATTGTTAACTTAAGCTCTGTAGTTGGGGTAAAAGGTAATGCCGGACAAGCAAACTATTCTGCATCAAAAGCAGGTATAATAGGCTTTACAAAATCTGTAGCCTTAGAACTCGGTTCCAGAAACATCAGAAGCAACGCAATTGCACCCGGATTTATAGAAACCGAAATGACAGGTGCCTTGGATGAAAAAGTAGTTCAATCCTGGAGAGATGGTATACCTTTAAAACGTGGTGGTACCTCAGAAGATGTAGCTAATCTTGCTCTATTTTTAGCCAGTGATATGAGTGCCTATATTACCGGCCAGTGCATTAACGTTTGTGGTGGAATGTTAACTTAATAATGATTTATAGTTTTTAGTGTATAATAAATCGAGATGAGTGTTTTTAGTAAAATGATCTTGTTTTACACTCAATTATAAACTAGAAAAAAAACTATCTTAAGTTCTTAAAATATGGAATTAAGCACCCAATATAGCTTATGGCTTTTGCCTCTTTGTATAGCATTGGGTGCTTTTTTTTCATGGATATTATACAAGCAAATTAATTTTGATCTTTCTAATAAATGGAAATATATCC